>ERZ772942.168-NODE-168-length-27553-cov-3.503891_pt1 | contig 27553 bp, 20 predicted proteins | sample MGYA00511135_ERZ772942 | MGnify/ENA primary metagenome ERZ772942 (study PRJEB29015, sample SAMEA2738099) | human oral metagenome | biome: human oral; feature: human-associated habitat; material: saliva | place: China | collected 2265 ... | reverse complement strand
GCATGGTCTTCCAGGCCCACGCGGGTCAGCAGCGCCATGGCCCGATCTCGGGCCTCCTCGCGCGAGAGCTTGCGCACGCGGCGCGGCGCCAGCGTGAGGTTGTCCAGCACCGACAGGTGCGAGAACAGGTTGAACTGCTGGAACACCATGCCCACTTCCTTGCGCAGGGCTTCCAGCCGCTGGCGATCGTCGTCGACCTCGATGCCGTCGATGACGATGCGACCGGCATCGTGACGCTCCAGCCGGTTCAGCATCCGCAGGAAGGTGCTCTTGCCCGAGCCGGAGGCACCGACGATCACGGCCACCTCGCCAGCGTTGAAATCCGCCGTCACGTCGGTCAGCACCTGATGCTCGCCGAAGCACTTGCTGACGTGGCTCACCTCGATCAAGGGGCTGCCGGCGCGCTTGTCCTGGTTCATGTCTGCCTGGCTCATTTCTGGCGCCCCTCCACGTCCATCCGGTGTTCCACGGCGGTGGAAATCTGCGTGAGCACAGTGGTCAGCAGCAGGTAGATGACCGCTGCCGTGACCAGCGGCGGAATGGGCTGGAAGGTGGAGGACTGGATGCGGTTGGCCACGTTGGTCAGCTCCACCACGCCGATGGCATAGGCCAGCGACGAATCCTTCAGCAACGCGATGAAGTTGTTCACCAGCGGCGGCAGGGCAATCTTGAAGGCCTGCGGGAAGATCACGTCCCAGAAGGTATGCCAGTTCGACAGACCCAGCGAGCGGGCCGCCTCGGTCTGGCCCCGCGGCACGGCCAGCAGGCCTGCGCGGATGGATTCGGCGTTGTAGGCCCCGGCGTTGAAGGCCAGCGCCACGCAGGCCGAGGTGAAGTCATCAAGCTTGAGCCAGGGCAGCAGCTCGGGCAGGGCCAGAAAGACGAACAGCACCTGCACCAGCAGCGGCGTACCGCGGATGACCCAGATGTAGAGCCCGGCCACCCAGCGGACCGGGGCAATGCTCGAAAGACGCCCCAGCGCCCCCAGCACCCCCAGCACCAGCCCTGCCACCCCGGAGACCAGCGTCAGGTAGACCGTGATCCGGCTGCCTTCAGCAAACAGTTCCGCATTCTCGGCGATGGGTTCCGGCATCCTGGAAAGCGGGATGTCGATGAAGCACATCAGCAGCAGCAACAGGACCACGCCCAGCGCAATGGCCAGGGTACATCGGCTCTGTCGGGACCAGCCTGCTGGCCACCGGGAAAGAAAGAACATCATGATGGAAGGAACACCGGCGGAAGGTGAGGGGGAGTGTTGTCAGAGACCTGATACCGGGAACAGGCTCAGTCCTTGCAGCGGATGTCCTGGTCGAAGTACTTCTTCGACAGCTTCTCGTACGTGCCGTCGGCCATCACCTCGGCCAGCCCCTTGTTGAAGGCCTTGACCAGCTCGGTGTTGCCCTTGCTCGCGGCGCCGGCCATCTTCTCGGGGAAGAGGATATCGCCCTGCTGCAGGCCCGAATCCGGCACCAGCTTGATGGCCTCCATGGCCACGAACTTGTCCGTCACCCAGGCGTCGGCCCGGCCGCTGACGGTGGCTGCGCGCGCGTCGCGGTCCAGCGGGAAGTTGCGCACCGAGCCGATGCCGTCCATCTTGCGCAGCCGCTCCAGATAGGTGGTGCCGGTCTGCACGGCCACGGTCTTGCCAGCCAGATCGGCCGCCTTGGCCACCTTGCCGCCCTTCGAGACGATGGTGGCACCGCCGCAGTAGTGCGGGTTGGTGAAGTCCACCACCTTGGCGCGCTCCTCGGTGATGCCGTGCGAGGAGATGGCCAGATCCCAGCGGTCACGCTGCAGGCCGGCCAGCAGCGAGTCGAAGCTCAGCACCTTCCATTCCACCTTCAGGCCCAGCTTCTTCGCGATGGCGTCGGTCAGTTCCACCTCGAAGCCGGTGAGCTGCTTGCCCTCGAAGTAGTTGAAGGGCTTGAGATCACCGCCGGTGGCCGCGATCAGCGTGCCGCTCTTCTCGATGTCCGCCCAGGACCGTGCCTGGACACCCGACGCCGCCAGCGCCACACACACACCTGCCAGGACCGAACGCATAAGATTCATGATGAGACCCGTCTTGAAACCTGAAAACCCCGGATTGGAGCACCCGCCACGCCGGCAGGCAATCCGGGCTACCACCCGGCCACCCTCACGGTGCCGCGGCGCTGCAAACCCGCCATTGTACGACGCGCAGCCCTTCTCCTCCTGCCGCATCAGGGACAGAGCCCCTTTCAGGCCGATCACCCCCGGGCAAACTCCGACCAACCGGAGACGATGAAGGGGTAATCCTGCACGATGCAGACAAATCGATAACAATGAAAGCATGATGTCTGCAATTGCCATTGTTTGCCGACAAATTACCGCTACCCGAACAATTCTTCAAGACATTGCCATGCCTCTGCTTACCTCCTTCATCGATGGCCGTTACATTCCCGAACGCGCCAATGCCGAGCGCTTCGAGACCATCGACCCCGCCACAGGCGAGGTGCTGGCCGAAGTCCAGGCGGCCACCGATGCCGACATCAACGACGCCGTGGCCAGCGCCCGGCGGGGCCAGCAGGCCTGGGCCGCCCTCACTCCGGTCGAGCGGGCCCGCATCCTCAATCGTGCCGTCGAGCTGCTGCGCGCCGCCAACCACGAGCTGGCCGAGCTGGAAAGCCGCGACACCGGCAAGCCCCTGTCCGAGACCCGGGCCGTGGACATCGTCACCGGCGCCGACGTGATCGAGTACTACGCAGGACTGGCCGTGGCCATCGAGGGCCGCCAGATCCCGCTGCGCCCCACCAGCTTCGTCTACACGCGCCAGGAACCGCTGGGCGTGGTGGCTGGCATCGGCGCCTGGAACTACCCCATCCAGATTGCCATGTGGAAGTCGGCCCCGGCGCTGGCCGCCGGCAACGCCATGATCTTCAAGCCCAGCGAGGTCACGCCGCTGTCGGCGCCCCATCTGGCCGAGATCTTTCTGGAAGCGGGCCTGCCGGCCGGCGTCTTCAACGTGGTGCAGGGCGACTGGCGGGTCGGCCAGGCGCTCAGCCAGCATCCCGACATCGCCAAGATCTCCTTCACCGGCGGCGTGGCCACCGGCAAGAAGGTGATGGCCAGCGCCGCGGCCTCGTCGCTCAAGGACGTCACCATGGAGCTGGGCGGCAAGTCACCGCTCATCGTCTTCGAGGACGCCGACATCGACCTGGCAGCCGACATCGCCATGATGGCCAACTTCTACAGCAGTGGCCAGGTCTGCACCAACGGCACCCGCGTCTTCGTCCACGCCACGCTCAAGACGCGCTTCGAGGAGGCCGTGCTGGCCCGCGTCGCCCGCATCCGGATCGGCCACCCGCTGGAGGTCAGCACGAACTTCGGTCCGCTGGTCAGTTTCCCTCACATGAAGAAAGTGCTCACTTACATCGAATCCGGCAAGGAACAGGGCGCCCGCCTGCTCTGCGGTGGCCACCGGATCGAGACCGGCGCCCTGGCCCAGGGCGCCTTTGTGGCCCCCACCGTCTTCACCGACTGCCGTGACGACATGAAGATCGTGCAGGAAGAGATCTTCGGGCCGGTCATGAGCATCCTGTCCTTCGAGACCGAGGCCGAAGTCATCGCGCGCGCCAACCGCACGCCCTACGGCCTGGCTGCCGGCCTGGTCACGCCGGACCTCAAACGCGCCCACCGCGTCATCGGCCAGCTGGAGGCCGGCATCTGCTGGCTCAACACCTGGGGAGAATCCCCCGCCCAGATGCCCGTGGGCGGCTACAAGCAGTCCGGCATCGGCCGCGAGAACGGCCTCCAGACGCTGTTGCACTACACGCAGACCAAGTCGGTCCAGGTCGAACTGGGCGACTTCGTGTCGGTCTTCAACTAGGGATCCTCTGAACAAGTCCACGCGGCCGTCGCATCCTCGTAACGGGCGCATGACTGCGTTGCCATTTGCTGTCAATAGCGCCGCTATTGACAGCAAATGTCGCCTTGTCCTGCATCCCGTTCCGTGGCGCGCCGGTTCGCGGGACTTGTTCAGAGGATCCCTAGGTCCGCCCCGCGGATCTCCAGCCGGCCTGCGACGCAGACTCCTGTCGCAGGGCAGGCGCCGCTTGCTCCGGAAAATTGCAGAGCAAGCGCTCACTTGTTCTGTCGCCCGCATTTCATCAATGGCAAGGCACTCGCTGTGCCTGCATGCGGCCTATTCCTTCCGACTTAACACGCTCTTTCCATGGCTCAAACCACTTACGACTACATCATCATCGGCGCCGGCTCGGCCGGCAACGTCCTGGCAGCCCGCCTGACCGAGGATGCAAATGTCCGCGTCCTGCTGCTGGAAGCGGGCCTGCCGGACTACCGCCTGGACTTCCGGACCCAGATGCCGGCTGCCCTGGCCATGCCGCTGCAGGGCACCACCTACAACTGGGGCTACAAGACCGACCCCGAGCCCCATATGGACAACCGCCGCATGGACTGTGGCCGGGGCAAGGGCCTGGGCGGCTCGTCGCTCATCAACGGCATGTGCTACATCCGCGGCAACGCCCTGGACTTCGACCACTGGGCGAAGAAGGACGGCCTGGCCGACTGGCGCTACCACGACGTACTGCCCTACTTCCGCAAGGCCGAATGCCGGGACATCGGCCCCAACGCCTACCACGGCGGCCACGGCCCCATCGAAGTGACCACGGCCAAGCCCGCCGCCAACCCGCTCTTCGAGGCCATGATCGAGGCCGGCGTGCAGGCTGGCTACCCGCGCACCGACGACCTCAACGGCTACCAGCAGGAAGGCTTCGGCCCCATGGACCGTTTCGTCACCCGCCAGGGCCGGCGTGCCTCCACGGCCCGCGGCTACCTGGACATGGCCCGTGAGCGCAGCGGCCTCATCATCCAGTCCCGCGCCCTGGTCGACACCATCGTCTTCGAGGGCACCCGTGCCGTGGGCGTGCGCTACCAGATCGATGGCGGCGCGTTCCAGACGGCCAACGCCAGCCGCGAGATCCTCCTGTGTGGGGGCGCCATTGCCTCACCGCAGATCCTGCAGCGCTCGGGCGTGGGCCCCGGCGAATGGCTCAAGGAAGCCGGCGTGAAGGAGATCCTGGACCTGCCGGGCGTGGGCAACAACCTGCAGGACCACCTCGAACTCTACATGCAGTACGAGTGCCTGCAGCCCGTGTCCATCGCGCCGGCCAACCTCTGGTACAACAAGCCCCCCATCGGCGTCGAATGGATGTTCAAGGGTACCGGCCTGGGGGCCACCAACCACTTCGAGGCCGGCGGCTTCATCCGCAGTGATGAAAAGTTCACCTGGCCCAACATCCAGTACCACTTCCTGCCCATTGCCGTGCGCTACGACGGCCGCAACGCCTCCAAGGCCCACAGCTTCCAGGCCCACGTCGGCTCCATGCGCTCGCCCAGCCGCGGCCGCGTGCGCATCACCAGCACCAACCCGCAGGAACACCCCAGCATCCTCTTCAACTACATGTCCCACCCGCAGGACTGGGAAGAGTTCCGCGCCTCCATCCGCATCACCCGCGACATCTTCCGCCAGCCGGCGCTGGACGGCTTCCGGGGCAAGGCCATCACCCCGACCGATGACCTGCAGAGCGACGCCGAGCTGGACGCCTACGTCCGGCAGCACGCCGAGACCGCCTACCACCCCTCCTGCACCTGTGCCATGGGCGAAGGCAACGACGCCGTGGTGGATGGCCAGGGACGGGTCCACGGACTGGAAGGGCTGCGCGTGGTGGATGCCTCGATCATGCCGGACATCATCACCGGCAACCTCAACGCCACCACCATCATGATCGCCGAGAAGATCGCCGACCGGATCCGCGGCCGCGATCCCCTGCCGCCGTCCGATGCCCCCTACTACCAGGCCAACGGCGCCCCCGTGCGCGGCAAGCCCGCCCGGGCCTGAAGGAGGACATGGCATGCAACAGCACTCCTCATCTGCGCAGCATCCGCCCGGTCAGGACACCGGCAGCACGACCACGACGACCGTCATCAACGGCACGGCCGACACGCCCGCCACCATCCACCGCATCGTCTTCACGGTCTCGGCGCTGCTCACCCTCGCACTGATCGGCGTCACCCTGGCCTTTCCCGGCATCAGCGAACAGGTGCTCGGCCACGCCCTGGCCTGGGTGTCCGACCGCTTCGGCTGGTACTACATGCTGATCGTCGCCGCCTACGGCATCTTCTCGCTGTACGTGGGCATGTCCAAGTACGGCGACATCAAGCTGGGTCAGGACCACGAGAAGCCCGACTTCCCGTACCTGGCGTGGGCCGCCATGCTGTTCTCCGCGGGCATCGGCATCGACCTGCTCTTCTTCGGCGTGTCCGAACCGCTGAGCCACTACATCACCCCCGTCACCGGCCAGGGCAGCACGCCCCTGGCCGCCCGGGCTGCCCTGGCGCAGACCTTCCTGCACTGGGGCCTGCATGGCTGGGGCATCTACGCGCTCATCGGCATGGCGCTGGCCTACTTCGCCTACCGCCACAACCTGCCGCTGGCGCTGCGCTCGGCACTGGTGCCCGTGTTCGGCCAGAAACGGGCTGACGGCTGGCTTGGCCACAGCGTCGACATCTTCGGCGTGGTCTGCACGCTGCTGGGCCTGGCCACCAGCCTGGGCATCGGCGTGCTGCAGGCCAACGCAGGCCTCGCCCACGTCTTCGGCATCGAGACCACGAAGTTCACCCAGGCCATCATCATCATCATCGTCACCGTCACGGCCGCCGCCTCGGCCATGTCCGGCGTCGACAAGGGCGTGCGCCGGCTGTCCGAGTTCAACATGCTGACCGCCATCCTGCTGGTCATCGCCCTGCTGTTCTCCGGCCCCACGCAGTTTCTGCTCAACGCCATGGTGCAGAACATCGGCGACTACTTCGAGATGCTGCCGGTCAAGACCTTCGAGACCTACGCCTACGAAGGCGCGAAGGGCGCCACCTGGAAATCCACCTGGACCATCTTCTTCTGGGCCTGGTGGGTGGCCTGGGCACCGTTCGTGGGGCTGTTCATCGCCCGCATCTCGCGCGGCCGCACCCTGCGCGAATTCGTCTTCGGCGTGATGTTCATCCCGCTGGGCTTCATCTTTGCCTGGTTCTCCATCTTCGGCAACAGCGGCATCTTCCATGCCGCCACCGATCCGGCCCTGGCCAAGACCGCCATCGAGACCCCCGCCATGGGCCTCTTTGCCCTCTTCGAGCACTATGCCCACCCGGCCATCTGGTCGACCGTGGGTGTCATCATCGGCCTGATCTTCTTCGTCACCTCGGCCGATTCAGGGGCGCTGGTGCTGGCCAACCTGTCCAGCAAGGGACTCTCGTCGGGCGACGACGCCCCCATCTGGCTGCGACTCTTCTGGGCGGCCGCCACCGGCCTCATCACGCTGGGACTGCTGTTCTCGGGCGGATTCTCGGCCCTGCAGTCGGTCTCGGTCGCAGCCGGCCTGCCATTCTCGCTGGTGCTCTTCATCTACATGGTGGCCATGGCCTACAGCCTGCGCCAGGAGGGAAACCGCCGCAAGGCCAGCACCTTCGACATGGCACCGCCCGCGCTGAACCCGCAGCACAGCTGGCGTGACCGCCTGAACCGCATCCTGAACTTCCCCACGCGCAAGGCGGTGCTGCGCTTCATGAGCGGCACGCTGGAGCCCGCCATGCAGGATGTCTGCGCCGAACTGAACAAGCAGGGCGTGCAGACCACCGTCATCCGCAACGAGGAAGACCAGAGCCTCACCTTCGAGGTGCTGCACGGCGAAGAGGTGGACTTCCTCTATCAGGTCAGGCCCGTCTCGGCGCTGATGCCCGTGTTTGCCATGAACCAGGCCAGCAACCTGGAATCCGACAAGCACCACGAGCGCTACTGGCGTGCCGAGGTCTTCCTGCGCGAAGGCAGCCAGGAATACGATCTGGTCGGCTACACCCGCGAACAGATCATCGGCGACATCCTGAACCAGTATGAGCGCCACATGCAGTTCCTGCACCTGGAGCGCTGAGGCCACGCAGAAGCGCATCCCTGCAGGAAACCGATGCGACCGCCCTTCGGGGCGGCACCCTCGGGAACGGGCCGGCCGTGAGGAGACACCCTCACGGCCGGCCTTCTTCATGCACCGCACATCCGGACAGGCGGACGCAGACGCCCGTTCAGGGCAGAATATTGGCCTGCCATCAAGGAGACTTCCATGAGCAAACTGGATCTGCACGACATCCGCCAGGACTACTGCCGGCAGGAACTGTCCGAGACCGACTGCGCCAGCCAGCCGCTGGAACAGTTCCGCACCTGGCTGGACGCCGCCATGCATGCCCAGGTCCATGAACCCACCGCCATGAACGTCGCCACCGTCGACGAACACGGCCACCCCAACGCCCGCATCGTGCTGCTGAAGGAAGTCAACGACCAGGGCTTCGTCTTCTTCACCAACTATCAGAGCCGCAAGGGCCGTGCCATCGCCCTGCACCCCTACGTCGCCCTCACCTTCTTCTGGCCCGAACTGGAGCGTCAGGTGCGTGTGGAAGGCAGCATCGACAAGCTGCCCGAAGCCGAATCCGACGCCTACTTCGATTCCCGCCCCTACACCAGCCGCATCGGCGCCTGGGCCAGCCACCAGAGCGAAGTCCTCTCCAGCAAGGCCGACCTGATGGCCCGTGCCGCCCTGGTCGGTGCCCGGCATCCGCTGCACGTTCCGCGTCCCCCGCACTGGGGCGGCTACGTCGTCACGCCCCGCCTGGTCGAATTCTGGCAGGGTCGTCCCAGCCGCCTGCACGACCGCATCCAGTACCGGCTGGAAAACGGCCACTGGATCCGCGAACGGCTCTCGCCCTGAGTCACAATCTTCAACCCTCGCGTTACAGAAGCACCTCGCTTCACTGCCCGTTCTGGTGGGTCGGGACATGACCGTTCACACGATGACATGTTCCGGCCCATGCCGAACATGCCCGACACATGACCCCCCGATGTCTTTCCTTAGCATTCCCGAGGAAAGTCCGAACAAGTCCCCCAAGCAACGCACCACGGAACGGGGTTCAGGAAAAGGCGACATTTGCCGTCATGCGCCCATTCCGGCAATGCGATGACTGCGAAGACTTGCGCAAGCTTTCCTCAACACGGGCAACAGTGCCCCACCAGGAAAGACACCATGAACCAGAGTGCATCCGCATCACGGCCTGCCTTGCCGGGCATTTCCCTTCGTTCCTTCCGTCATGTCCTTGCCGTGGCTATCGGGTTGGCGGCCAGCAGCGTCCTTGCCCAGAGCATCATCTCCACGACGGATGGCCAGACAGCAACAGAACCCCCGGGCAACACCACAACGACCGGACAACCCCTGTCCGATCAGGGCATCAGCGGCGAACTGATGCACACCCTGCTGGGGCTCTCCATGCCGAATGCCAACGGCAACGTCCCTCTGCCGGAAGTCTCTGACGCATACCCCGCCTACATGACCACCTGGAAACGTCAGGAAAATCCGGACCCCGCCTGGCCGGTTATCTCCGCCTTTCAGGACCACCGGACGGCCAATGGCCAAAACACCGACCGGACACCGGATGGCCATTTCCTGCTGGCACGCAGCGACTTCCAGTACAGCCTCCAATCCGACCTGCGGGGCTTCAACCCCAACCTGCCCGAGGGCCGCATCCCAGCCGGCTTCATGGCCAGCTATGCCTCCGTGCCCATCCAGGTGAACGATACTGGCATCGTCCTCGGCAACATGATGCATGTCGAGCAGGACACCTCCCTCGGGGGCCCCAGGGAATACGAACTCGAAGCCGCATCCGCCCGGCCCATCGCCCGCACGGATACCGTGCCATTCGATGCCGCCATACAGACCTATCACAGCAGTGACGGTCGCTACGAGCTCAGCGTCAGGAAAGGCGCAGAGCCCCGACAGGTCAAGCTCTGCTGGGAAAACAAGGTCGCTTACGTCGACCGCACAATCTGCCAGGTCTGGCATGTCCCCGTCACCTGGGCCTTCGGCAAGGCCCTGAATTTCGACCGCGTCGAGATACAGGACGAACGCAGATACTACTCCCCGGTCGATCCGAGCGAAGGCGGTACCATGTTCTGGGTGTCGGGACCACAGACGTGGGAACGACTGTAGCCAACCCCCAGGAGAGAATGCCCATGACCCAGCACGTCCACGGCTATGCCGCCCACGCAGCCGACAAGCCCCTGGTCCCCTTCCGCTTCGAGCGACGCGATCCCCGGCCGGACGATGTCGTCATCGACATCCTCTACTCCGGTGTCTGCCACAGTGACCTGCACACCGCCCGCAACGACTGGGGCGGCACCACCTACCCCGTCGTGCCGGGCCACGAGATCGTCGGCCGCGTGCGCAGCGTCGGCAAGAATGTCACCCGCTTCAAGCCGGGCGATCTGGTCGGTGTGGGCTGCATGGTGGATTCGTGCCGCCAGTGCGAGCCCTGCCACCATGACCTGGAGCAGTACTGCGAGAACCGCCCCACCTTCACCTACGACAGCAAGGACCGCCACGACGGCATGCCCACCTACGGCGGCTACTCCAACAGCATCACCGTCAGCGATGCCTTCGTGCTGCGCGTGCCCGAGAACCTCGACACGAAGGGCGTGCCGCCCATCCTGTGCGCCGGCATCACCACCTGGTCGCCGTTGCGTCACTGGAACGTGGGCAAGGGCAGCAAGGTCGCCGTGGTAGGTCTGGGCGGTCTGGGCCACATGGCCATCAAGCTGGCCAAGGCCCTGGGTGCCGAAGTCACCCTGTTCTCGCGCTCGCCTGGCAAGAGCGACGACGCCCGCCGCCTGGGCGCGCACCACGTCATCATCTCCACCGATGAAGAACAGATGAAAGGGGCTACCTACCAGTTCGACCTGATCATCGACACGGTGCCGTACACCCACGACATCCAGCCCTACATCCCCACGCTCAAGCTGGATGGCACGCTGGTCTTCGTCGGCCTTCTGGGCAACCTGGAATCCATGATCAACACTGTTCCGCTGATCATGGGACGGCGTTCCGTTGCCGGCTCCATCATCGGCGGCATCAAGGAAACCCAGGAACTGCTGGATTTCTGCGGTAAGCACAACATCACCGCCGACGTGGAGATCATCGACATGGCCAGTATCAACGACGCCTACGAGCGCATGCTCAAGAGCGACGTGAAGTACCGCTTCGTCATCGACATGGCCACGCTGGACAAGGCCGCCTGATGATTGCTCCACAGGAAGGCACGGACGCCCGGGACGTGGCTCTTCTTTTCCTGGATCTTTTCTCTGGCTTCGATGAATCCTTCATCGAAGCCTTGGAAAACCGGGACCAGGACCCGCCCCAGGATCGGGAACCACTCTGAAAATGACTGGCTGTATGGCTCAGCCCATTCAGCGATTCAGCATCGAGAGTCCCGCCAGAACGGCCAGCACCAGCAACACCGCCAGTGCAATCTTCACCCAGCTCCAGGGCTGCTCGCCGGCCACCTTGCCGGTGTAGCCGTTCACAACCACCTGGAAATTGCGCGCGCCATAGTCGTAGCGCACCAGCCAGACCGGCACCAGCACATGCTTGAAGGTGCAGTCGTCAAAACGCGTCTCCACCCGCAGATTGCGATGGGTGTCACCCGGCACCTCGCGGCTGCACAACGCTTCCATGCTCAGCTGCATCTGCTGGCGTCCCTGCGTGGTGGCCTCGCGCAGATCCACCTGATAGCGCTCCACCGTCCAGCCCCGCACATAGTCCGGTGAATAGGCCTTCAGATCGGTCGTCGTCGGAAAGGGCTCGATGCGCTTCAGCAGCTTCCCATGGATGCCCACCGTGCCCGGAACCAGTTCGTCATCAAACCAATGTTCCAGTTCACCGAAGGACGGTGTCCATTGCACGTGCTGCACGCGACGCGTCTCCAGCCGGCCATCGGTGCCACGCACCGTTTCGGTGGTGTAGTAATAGCGCCCTGATTCCGCCTGCCAGCGTGAATGCGCCCGGGCATCGAAGGTCCAGTACGGCAGATAGATGCCCTTCAGCGTGTCGGTTGCAGCCGCCCGCTTCAAGCGGTTCGGTGCAAACCAGCGGGACCGATACCAGTTGCGCAGCACATCACGCACCTGGCTTTCGCTGATGCGAAACGGCAGCAGGCTCTGCGGCGTGATCGCATCACGCATTTCCTCATGCGCCACGATGGCCGGCGACCCGCAGAAATCACAGCGATCGGCCACCTTGCCATTCACGAAGACCGAGATGGCATGACAGTTCTGGCACTTCACCTCGTGCCGCGCCGCACCCCAGTTGCGCAGATTGGCAGGATTGCGCAGGGCCGCTTCCAGATCCTGCTCGTACAGCGCATGATGGTCCGGAACCCCGCGACCAAACAATGCCTCGGCTTCCTGCACCAGCGACCTGTCCTCGGCCGAATGCCCAGAAGCGCCAACGGCGGAGACCACCTCAACCCCAGATCCGGGTCCGGGCATGCTGACAGCGACACCCTCCCGGCGATCCGGCGTTCTTTTCTCGGTCGACATACCCGCCGCGCCCACATTCCCCGCAGCTTCCGTCGCACCCGCAGCACTCACGCCATCACCGACATGAGTGGCACTTCCTCCCACCCTGTCACCACTGGCATCGTCTGCCCTGTCATCCCTCTTGCCATCCACCCGGCCCCGTCCGGAGAACGTCGCCACCACGGTGCCGCAGTACGGGCACGCCAGAGCCTGGCGGGCGGCACTCCATTCCAGGTGACCCCCACATTCCGGGCAGGGTCGGCCGTCGGCCGTGCCCACCGGAGATACCGATTGTGACACCTCAGCCACGCAGGAACTCGTCCAGGGCCGACCGTGCAATGCGATAGGCCGTTCCGATACGCCGCGCTTTCAGCTCACCCGACTGGATACTGGCCAGCACGTCCTCCACCGGCACACTCAGCAGCTGCGCCGCCTGCTCGGGCGTGAGCACTTCCAGCGCTGCCACTGGTGATGGATTGCCGGCTGCACCCGTAAAGCCGCCCGGTGTGCCCTGCGCAGGCACCATGCCCTGTCCGGACACGGCGCCCGGAACCGACGCTATGCCGCTGGCCGCCCCCGACGCACCCGACGCCGGCGCACCCGCCCCCATGCCCCGCATCATGTCCTGCGCCATGGCAAAGCCCATGGACATCTGGGCCGGCATGGCCGCAGCCGCACCACCTTCGCCCCCCTGCCCCATCGACAGACCCATCTGGTACTTCACATAGTCGTTGAGGTTGCCGATGGCGCGCATGCTGCTCTGCTTGTCGATGGCCTGTTCGACCTCGGCCGGCACCGACACGTTTTCCAGAATGAAACTGGAGATCTCCAGACCGTACTTCTCGCGCACGGTCGGATTGATGATGGGCAGGAGCGCCTCGCCCATCTCGGCATAGCGGCCGGCCACATCCAGCACCGGCACGTGGGCACGCGCCAGCGCATCGGTGAACACGCTCACAATGCGCGAACGCATCGTGTCCTGGAATTCATCCAGCCGGAAATGCTGGTCGGTCCCCGCCACTTCCTTCAGGAACAGCGGCGCATCGACAATGCGGAAATCATAGGTGCCAAAGGCCCGCAGCCGCACCACGCCAAAATCCGGGTCCCGCATCATCACCGGATTGGCCGTGCCCCACTTGTTGCCCGTGAAGAGCCGCGTGTTCAGGTAGTAGACATCACACTTGAACGGCGACTGGAAGCCGTATTTCCAGCCCAGGATGGTGGACAGGATCGGGATGTTCTCGGTGGTGAGCGTGTACTTGCCGGGGCCGAACAGATCGGCGAACTGCCCGGCCGCCACGAACTGCACCAGCTGCGATTCACGGACGATCAGCTGCGCACCGTTCTTGATCTCCTTGTCCTCATCCGGCCAGCGAAACGACAGCGTGTCACGCGAGTCGTCCGTCCATTCGATGACATCGATGAACTGGTTGCGGATGATGTTGAACAGTCGGTCCATGCTCGTTCCCCGTCATGGGCAGGCCGAAGATGCCTGCCGCGCCATCACTGCTCCGGACGCTCCGGCACCGTCCGGAAGTACACACACCACACAGCCGCCGCCCCGGGGTCCTGGCAGCCCGGGTGCCTTGCGGCCAGCAGGCATCATGCCAGCAGCCGGCCTGCCATGCAATGAACGAAACCGTACCCTGTTCCAGGCCCGGTGCGCCACGCACCGCGCATCCGTCCTTCACGCATGCGATACAAGAGCCGCGTACAGGAGTCGCACAGCAACCCCTGTACCCTGGCCCGGAGCAAAGACCGATCAGAACAGCTGCTCGCCGTTCACCACCAGATGCTGCGCGTCATAGTGGGCATCCACCTCCCACGTGTCACCCTGACGGCGCACGAAAGGCAGACTCTCCAGACGACAGCTCAGGTCACAGTCGACATCCTCGTCCTTCTCAACCGTATCCAGCTTCTGTTGTGCCAGCGTCACCCAGGCCTGCGGAAGCTGGACCTTGGCTCGCGCCTTCACCGACCGCATCACCCCCATCAGCGCCGGTTCCTGGTCGTTGGCCGGCAGAGGCTTGAGCGTCACGCCAATATCGGCACGGGCCACCTTCCCTTCCAGGCTTCCGTCCAGCTGCAGGTCAATCGTGGGCGATCCGGATGCCAGCGACCGCATCAGCGCCTCGGCATCCCGCTCAGTGGGCATGCCGACCAGCTGGCGCCCTTCCAGCACGTCCTTCTGCTGCTTCTGGAACGTCATGGCCAGATCCTGAACCTTGCGCAGACTGCCGGCATCGATGTTGGAGAGCCGTGCCCGGTAACCCAGGCTGTCGAAGGTCGTTCCCAGCACCGTCAGTTTCCCGCGCATCTCGACCTCGTCGGACAGCAGCCCGCCGGAAGACGTGACCTGTCCGCCTCCCTTCCAGTCGCGCATGTCCAGCAGGACCTTCTGGGTCGACGTACTGCCTTCGCGCGGCAGCGTCCTTGCCTCCAGCCTGTCCAGACTCATCGCGTAGGTGCCCGGTACCATCAGCCAGTCATCGGCATGGTTGCGGTGATAGGCATACTTGCCGGCCAGCGCCTTCACCTCCAGGTAAAGACCCTCCCGATCCTTCGACTCCGAAGCCATGGCATTGTCCAGACCGGTTCCTGCCACCTTCCCGGCCGGAATATGCAGCACCAGGCCGGGCCAGTCGATCTCGCCGGACATCTGCTTGCGATCAGCACTCAGCCGGAAGTCATAGGTGAAGGACTTCCACTCCAGCCTGCCTTCCTCAGGGGCCGGCGGCATCACCCTGCCTGCCGGCATCAGGAAGCGCCCATCGACATCGCCCATCAGCCCGGCCACGATGCGCAGCTCTGGCGACTTCACCTCATCCAGGCCCTTGCGTTCCTCATCGGCCAGACCTTCCACATGGTCAAGCCGCATCTCGATCACGGAAGCTGCCAGGCGACCATCCACAAAGGGCCCATGACGGATGTCCTGCACCAGGTGGATCTTCAAGGGAGGACGCGGTGCTTCCTCCACCTTGGGAGGGATGACTTCCTCCGCCTTGGGCGGGCTGACATCGGCCACGACCTTGCGGGCCGTCACCTTATCCGAATCATCCGGTTCCGAATCATCCTCGACATCCTCGTCCGGGATGTCCTCGTCGTCGAACAGCCCTTCAAGCGAAACCTCGTCACTGTCTTCGCTATCGTCACCGTTGTCGCTGTCCTCGTCATCCGAAGCATCCACTTCGTCATCCGCCCCGGATGCCGGACTTCTGCGTTCGAATGTCAGCACGGCCATCGTCCGGGAATGGAAGAGGCCCTTCTCGACCTCCACCATCTCCACCGAATCCGCCCCGAGCAGCCGAACGACCCGTTCGAATTCCGTCTGATATTTCTGCTGCGCCACGTGTCCCAGCAACCAGCTGCTGCCCACGTAGGCCACACCCAGCGCCATCACGCTGCCTGCCACCACCGTCATCCTGCTCATTGTCACCATCCCCGCAACTGTGCCCACGCACGTGCGGCATATGGTGCAAAAGCAACAGCCGGTATCGTACCGGCTGCTGCCCGACGGCTGGAAAGCAACGCCCGAAGGCGTTCAGAAGATCCGCTGGCCGTTCAGCATCAATTGGCCACCGGCAAACTGCACCCTGGTCTCCCAGGCATCAGCCTGTTCACGGGCAATGCCCTGCTGACGCAGCTGGCAGTCCAGGTTGCAGCCGTTGGCGCCCTTGCCAAAGGACTGCTCCAGACGGCGGTTCACCTCGGCCGTGATGGCTTTGGGCAGATACACGTTCACATCGGCCTTCAGCGTCTGCAGCAGCTGCGGCCCCAGCGGAACGGAGGCGTTGCCTTGCAGCGGATTCAGCACCACCCTGGAATCCACATAGGCCGTCTTGCCTTGCAGCGTGCCATCCAGCCGCATGCCCAGCGCCGGCGAACTGGCGGCCAGCGTGGTCACCACCGGGCGCAGCCTGGCCTCGTCGGGCATGGCATCAGCGGGGTCTGTCGCCTTGCCCATCTCCTGCACGATGTCCTGCAACGGCACCAGCACCGCTTCATCGATGTTCGAGATCGACGCCGTGTAGCCCAGCTTCTCCAGCGGCACATCCATCACCACAGCCTTGCCGGCACCATTTTCCTCGCTGGCCAGCAACTTGCCGGACGACGTGATCCTGCCCTGGCTTTCCCAGCCGTTCATCGAGAACAGCGTGGACGGCTGCTTGCCGTCGTTCGAGACCGTCTTCAGCTGGAAGTCGTTCAGGCGCAGCGTGTAATGGCCGGGCACCATCAGCCAGTGGTCGGGGTTCGTGCCCGTCTGCTGGATATTGGCCGACAGGCCCGACATCACCAGGTTCATCCCCGGCTTGTCGGGACCAAAGGCGCCCGGCGTGACCGACCACGTCAGCTCCGGCCATTGCAGCTGGGCCAGCACCTGCAGACGGTCGCCGCTCACCATGTAATCATAGGTCAGCTGCTTCCAGGTCATCCGGTTGTCCGGCTCGCTGCCGGGCGGCACCATCTCGCCGGCAGGCAGCACGGCCTGACCGTCCATCGAGCCATCGAAGCCTACCAGCGTACTGGCCGTCGGTGCACTGGCCTTGGCCAGCGCCTGCTTCAGACCCTCGGGAACACCTTCCACCTTGTCCAGCCGTGTCTCGATCCTGGCTGCAGCCAGCCGACCGCCCACGAAGGGACCATGCTTGATGGTCTGCACCAGATGCAGGCGCAGCGTGATGTCCTCGCCCGAATCTTCCTGATCGTCGTCACCCATCTCCTGCGGCGGGCGGGGCAGAACCAGCGTGAGAATGTCGGTGGCCTGGGACTCGAAGATCCCGCGGGTGTAACCGACCCGCTTCACCTCGTCAAAGCCCATCCGCTTCACGATCTTGTCGAAATCCGTCTGGTAGTGCTTCTCGGCCTGCTGGCCCAGCCACCAGCTGCTGCCCACATAGGCCAGCGCCAGCACCACCACACCCCCTGTCACCGATACCGCCTTGCCCATCGCAATGCTCCTGAAACGAAGAGTCGAATGAACGGATTATCGCTCTGGGAGCATCACGGCAGGAAGGGAAATTGTCATGCCTTCCGACAGAGGGGAACTGGAGCCCCGGAAAGGCGACGACCGGTCCTTCCGGGGACGTGAAAGGCCCGGTTCTTCTGCCGAACGGCATCCCTGCCGGTCAGACAGGTGCGGACACCCGCCTGACCGGGGAAGACTTCCGGGGATGCACGCGCTCAGGGCAGCGGGCTGAACTCGCCCCGCACCCAGTGGTAGCTTTTCTTGCCGTAGGGCACCACATGGCCCAGACCCGGGAACGGCAGGTGTGCACCGCCCACCCACCAGTCATGGCATGCGGCCTCGGCAAACAGGCGCTTGCGCGATGCAATGGCAGCCGGCGCATTGCTGTCAAAGACGAGGTAGACCTGCGGCCTGGCAAACTGCACCGCGTGGAAGTGAACGATGTCGCCCCACAGCAGCAGACGATCATCCACCAGCCAGCCGACGTGGCCCGGCGTATGGCCGTTCGCTGCCACCATCCGGACGCCCGGCAGGACTTCTGCCGGCTTGCCACCGGCATGGCTGCCCTTCACCCGCTGCACGCGCCCATCCTTCACGTAAGGGGCCAGTGCCGCGGTGGCCTCGGAAAACGCAGCCTTCAACGCTTCAGGCGCCGTTTCCGCGTTCCTGGCGTCCAGCCAGTAGGCCGCCTCGGCCTCCGGGATCCATATCGTCGCCTTCGGGTAGGCCTTGGCGCCATCCGGCCGCACCAGACCACAGACGTGATCCGGATGCGCGTGGGTCAGCAGCACATCCGTCACCGTGGAAGGATCGATGCCCGCACTCTTCAGCGCATCCGTCAGCTTCCCGGTGGTCTGGCCAAAACAGGTTCCCGCGCCGGCATCCACCAGCATGCGCCGATCACCCCGCTCCACCAGGAACACGTTGACCGCCGTCTGGATGCCGTCCTCCATCCGGGGAACATGCGCCTGCCGCAGCGCGGTTTCGAAGGACCGGGCATCGATGCCCTTGGCGGTTCCGAAAGGCAGCGCCAGGAACCCGTCCAGCAATGCCGTCACGCGCAGGTTGCCGATTTGCTGCCGATAGACACCCGGCACCTGCATGAAGGCCCCATCCGCCGGGTGCGCAGCCGAAGCACCCGTCGCACCCTGTGCAGCGGTGCCTTCATGCTGTCCAGCCGGATTCGCTTCCGTCTGTGTGGACGGAACACCGGCCGCACGATCCGGCAACTGCGCCGCCTCCCGGGCCTGCACCGATGTCAGGGCCATGCCGAACCATGCGGCCGCAACCGCCATGGCAATATTCCGATATCGGGATTTCATCATCACACCTCCTGTTCTCAAGGCGGATGAAGATATCTCGGTCCCCGGAATCGATTCGCTCAGGATTCCGTCCGAAACGCTCAGGCGTCGTCGCGGCCCAACTGAGAGGGCTCCAGTCCATAGCGTGCCCGGAATGCGCGAGCGAAGCCATCCGGGGATCGATAGCCGACACGGGCCGCCACCGTCTTCAGCGGCAGCTGCGTGCCGTACAGCAGGTTCAAGGCCATGCCCATGCGCACATCAACCAGCAGCTCGCGCAGCGAGGTGTCCTCAGCCGCCAGATGACGACGCAGCGTGGCCCCCGACATGCCCAGCAGCGCCTCCACATCGCGCGATTGCCAGTCCCTGTCCGGTGCGGCCATGACGTGCCGACGTATCCGCTGCGCCAGGCTTTCAGCAGGCGGAAACAGCAGACGCATCATGCCCTGCCGCGCCAGCCCGATGACCAAGGACACCAGCGCCACCCGCGCAGCGGCATGGTCGGCCCGCAGCAGCGCCTCCGACCAGGCTGCCATCTCCTCGGAAAAATCCTTCACCGCCACACAGCGAAGCATCGGTCCGGCCGAAGCGCCTGCAACCGGCGTGCCCCACAGCAGGCGTGCCGCTGCCAGCACCTCCTCGCACAGCGGCACCAGCAGGGTCAGATAACGGCCTGTGGCCGGATCCGGCCGGTTCACCACATCCATGCGGGCGCCTGCACACATCACGTTCAGAAGGCCCGGTTGCAACACCCATGCCCCATCGGTGCAACGGACGTCCTTCTCTCCCTTCAGCAGGACAGCCAGCGTGGGCTGCAGGATGTCCGCCGAACGGACCCCATGCTCCACACGTGCCTTGACCATGATGCAGTCCGCCAGCGACTCACTCTCCATCAGGCGCAGGAATCGGTCCCGCAGCGCCCCATCCAGTTCCTGGATTCCATCCTTGTTCCTGTCCATGACCTTATTCTGCCTGCACGCAGCGGTTTTCAACATCGCCAGCACACTGCAATGCTCCTGCCCGGGATCAGTCCAGCAGACCCTCACGCCAGAAGTCCTCACGGATCTCCTCGGGCTCGGGCTTGTCGCGGCTGTCGTAGCGGATGGTCAGGTAGCCGGCCATGCCGGTCATGCGGTCGCGCTCGGCATCCCGGTCGGCATAGTGCGTGCTGTCATCCAGCTCCACCAGCGCCACGATCCGATACTCGTCATCGACGATCGCAAAATCCACCACCTTCTGGGCAAAGCGGCCACGGATCGACAGGAAACGCCCTGGCTCTGCGTCGTCTTCCTCGTCCATGTCCGGCTCCAGAATGGCACCCATCGACACCTGCACCATCACCCGGAACTCGGGCAGTGCATCTTCCAGCCGATGACAGAATTCCAGCTCGTTCTCGGTCAGCAGCGGCCGTGACCGCACCCGCCACGGTTTCTCGGGCTTGGGCCGCCCCAGAAGCACCAGACCCACCACGAACAGCGCCACGGTGCCCAGCACCCAGTAGCCCTCATGCGCCAGCAGCCAGGCATGTGCGGTCTGCCAGTTCAGGGAAGAAATCGGCATGGATCAGTGCCTCCAGACCTGCTGGCAACAAGCCGTCACTGCGGCTTCCAGGCTCCGCACAGTCGCACGCCGAATGGGAAAGTTCGCTGCCCGCCCGGCAATGCCCTCTGCCTGAGCCAGCATCCTGTCGATCACGGCTTCTGCATCTGCACGCGGAACACCTCCCTGCCGGGCAAGTTCCAGCAAGTGTGTACGCGCAATCCGGTCTCCCATCCCGCAGACATCCAGATGATGCTGTCCACCCGGCCCTTCGCTGAAAGTCAGGTCGAACGCAGGAGCCAGTTTCCATTGCCGGTCCTGCCCAAGCCTCCATGCAAAGTTGCGCGGATGGTCATCCCGGTTATGGAAAAGGACGTTGAACACGGCCCTTGCATAGGCCTTCTGCACTTCACGTTCATCTCGTGTCAGCATCCGGGTGGCGCGCAGCAAAGCCGTATAGTCCGTACTGCCTGGCAATCGGAAGTCCACTTGCAGCAGGCTGGCAAGACTATGCACGGGAACACGCATGCCGCGCTCCCGGTCGAAACGGCACACACCGAAAGCCGCCAACCGGGATGACAGATCGAACCACCGGCTCTCGGGAACCTCGATGCCGCAGCTTCAGATGCAACGGGGAAAGCTCCAGCCCCTGTGCCAGAGCCTCGGGCGAATACTCGAACAGCAGCTGACGGCCATCATCGGCCAACTGGCCAAGCGGCCAGTCCCCTCCCCAGCCACTGTAATGCACCACCAGCTTCTTCATGCCCGCTGCCTGGGCGCCCGCTGCCGACGGGCCGGACCGTTGGCCTGCTCCATCTGCGCAATGGACTGCTGCCGCAGCACGAACAGGTCTTCCAGCTCATCGACGATGCCCAGGACGAACAGAACCCGCACCAGGGTATCCAGACCGCTCTGGCCACTGCCTTCCAGCTGGCGGACTGCGCCCAGGGACAGGCCAGCCCGATCGGCCAATACCTGTTGCGAGATCCCCTGAGCCAGGCGCTGGGTACGGATACGTCCACCCAGCGTCTGCAGGATCTCCTCGACAGAGGAAAGCATAAAGGTCATTTTTCTGGCAGTTAACCTGAAAGAAAGGCTTCAACAGCCATTCTATTGCAAGTTATCTTCCTTTCAGAAGGAAGAAGGTTCTGGCAGTTGCCTCAGAAGCACGAGGTTCACCACGAACAGTGCCAGGGTACCCAGTATCCCTCATGCGCCAGCAGCCAGGCGTGCACGGCCTGCCCGTTCAGGGAAGAGATCGACATGGATCAGTGCCTCCGGACCTGCTGGCAACAGGCCTTCACTGCGGCTGCCAGACGCCGCATCTCCGTCATGTCCATCTTGCCTGCCCCCGTCAGCGCCTTTCTTCCGGCGGATGCCGGATGAGGCCACCCACCAGCGAAGCCATGTTCTCCTGCATGCGCATCTGTGCCGCTGCCTGCTGCCGCAGCGACTTCAGCCAGGCCCGCACGCCCTGCTCGGTTGCCAGCCGGGCCTTCAGCGCATCCAGCTGCTGAAGCTGGTGCTTCACCCCGGCACGCACCTCCCGCAGGATCCGGGCCAGATCGCGGGGGCGGATGGCCTTCTGGAAGCGATTGAGCGGATAGCGCGCCCGCAGCCACATCTCGCGCTGCTGCAGCTCATGCGCCAGCTCTTCACTCTGCTGTTTCAGCACACGGATGTAGCTCTGCAGCTGTTCTTCACTCAGGCTGGCCATGTCACCCATGTCCGCCTGGGCCACTTCCCGTTGAATCTCCAGCAGGTCCACCAGCCGATGGGCGTGGTAGGCCAGCGTGACCCGCTGCATCAGCGCCGTCTTGCGTTCCCGCTCGGCCGGATCCGTCTCCCGGTCCGGATGCAGCACGCTGGCCAGATGCCGGAAGACGGTCTGCACCGCATGGCTGGCCTGTTGCTGTGCCATCTCCTCGGCCTGACGTCGCTTCTCGGCAGCCGCCGCGCGGCGACGTGCGTTTCTCTGTGCGGCCTTGTCAGCCGGATCTGTGGGGGCCCTGCGATCCGGAGCATGAGCTGTCGCGGACGCGAGGTCATGGGGGCCTTTCGTGGACAGGCGTGTGACGTCTGACCCAACGCCAGCCGATACCGGCTGCGACGAACCATCACCGGAAGACTCGACATCGAAGGATGGCCAGACCACCTCATCCGGCCAGCCATGCGGCTGGGCCGGATGGGTGACATCCTGATCGCCGGCTTCCCAGTCCTGCTCTTCCAGCTTGCGCAGCACCTGTTCCAGCAACGCGCCCGGATCATTCAGGTCGATGTCCTCGTCCCCCAGATCCAGCCCCACCTCATCCAGCACCTGCGCCTTGAAATCGGCCTCTTCCTCGGCGTGGATGGCCTGCAGCGACACCCCGCTGTAGTGGTCGAACAGGGCTTCCAGCCGCTGGCACTCGTCCTCGTCCAGCACGCCTTCGGCCAGCACCGTCTCCACCATGTCGCACAGCTCGGATTCAAGCGTGGCCAGGTCCAGCTCGGACAGCGCCTGTCGCGCAGCCAGCGCATCCAGCCGGTCGATGACCTCCACCACGCCGGCGGCCTGCCGGGCCCGGAAGGGGGCAACATGCCGGGCCCACCCCCGCGCAAAGACCGCCTCCTTCGTCTCCCACGCCTGCAGCTCGGCACGCTGCCGGTCGATCTTCTTCAGCAGGCTGCCAAAACGCTTCTGCGCCCGGGACAGCGCCGGGTCAGAAGGCAGATCAAGGGGGATGAACCTGTGCAGTGAAGAGGACATGGCGAAGGATCCGGCGCGATGAACCATCCGGCGATGCGTGCCGCCCATTTCACCATACCCGGCGTGACGATTCTCCCGATTCTCCGGTGCGGATGGGGGACATGCTCGTCACGCGAATGAGCAGCCAGCCAGCCTGCTCGCCCCCAAGAAAACCTATGAACTTCTTTTACTCCATGGTCACAGTCAATGAATGGCCTAAACCCATCTTCAATACACGATCAGGATGCAGGCATGAGCCAATACCCCGCATCACGCCTCTTCTCGCTTCAGAACCACAAGCTGCCGCTTGGCTCGGGTTGCCGCCACATGCAGCAGACAACGTTCGGCAGACTCAATGTCGCTCAGCACACCGGCATCAGCTTTCCGGCCAATACGCTCTGCATACTTAGCCGGTCCCTCATAGCCAACGATGATGACGACATCAAACTCAAGCCCCTTGACGCGATGCATGGTTGCCAGTCGCACACCGGGTCGTGAATCATCATCACTCGTGTCGGCGTCCAACATGAGGCACTCCACCTGCCGTCCCTCCAAAGCCTCGCGGGTCATCTTCAGATCACCTTGCGTACGACCAACGATGCAGATGTTGCGTGGCTCAATGCCTTTATCCCTGGCGTCATCAAGAATCTGCTGGATGGAGTTCACATCCTCCTCTGTGCAAGACGATGTGCGCTCTTCCGGGGCGTCACCGTGAGTCAGGGAATGGTAGCCTCGCAGGTTATCCGTCTCGCCATCCAGGTCATCGATCTCACATCCTTTCAACACAGCCACGGCCCACTGTCGGATCTCGTCCGTCGTTCGGTAGTTGACCTTCAGTGAGCGGCTACGGCCACGTACATTGATACCCACCTTGCTGAGCACCACCTTGTGACGATAGATACGCTGGTGGGCGTCTCCCACCAGGAACAGATCGTTTTCGTTCGGTGGCACAGCGGCACGAATCAGCTCGAATGCGGCAGCGCTGATGTCCTGAGCCTCATCCACCACCATGCAGCGAATACCCAGCCCACCTGCTTCCGTCGGCACCCCTGCTCGGGCGGACTTCTCATCGGCCTGGCGGATAAGCGCACATGCATCACGGAAAGCATCTTCCGGTTCGCACAGCCGGTTCTGGGCCAGCAAGGCTCTATATTCGGCAAAAGCCACCCATAGAGCCTTACGTTGCAGACGCCCCAGCTGACCACCACGGCCCACCCGACGCGCACGCATGTAGTCTTCGGCCGACTGGCAATTCTGCGGCATCACGACACGCTCGTACTCTGCCCTCAGAAACGATGGCTCGAACCCCGATTGCAGGTCCGCGTTCAGCGCCTCATGAGCGTCTTTCCACAGTTTGTTACGCTGGTCCTCGCTATAAAGCAACTGATTCCTGTATCCAAAACGATGCAGAATGGACAGAGCCCAGCTGTCCACGTTCACCACCAGGATTTTCTCCATCTGCAGCGGTGTGCACAACTTGGCCAGGTTATGGCGAATGTCCTCCGCCAAGGTGCGGGTGAACGTGGTGAACACCACCGGTTTTCCGGGAAGCGCTGCATACTGGTGCGCCAGCCGCGCCGCACGGTGCATGGCCACCACGGTCTTTCCTGTTCCGGCGCCACCAGTCACCTTCACGGGACCATTCCAGTCCCGTTCAACCAACTTGCGCTGGCTAGGGTGCAGGAAGACACGCCAACGCTCCAGAGGTGCATTCAGCAAGGCTTCCAGATCGCTGTCTTCCGTCAGCACCACGAAGTGACGACGTGACGCCGACCGTTCCAGCGCCTGCGCATAGTCTTCCGTATCGACATGCTCGGGTGCTTCCTGCTCTTCGATCAGCTTTTCATAAGGCTCACCGGCGGCATACATCACCAGGGCATCCAGCGCATCAGATGGAAGCCGTGACTCCTTCTGCAAGGCCATCAGCTCATCTTCGGTACGCACCTCCCGGACAAGTGCCAGGCAGTCATCCGGCACTCCAAGTCGGCGGATCTCCCGGTCCTTCAGCTTGCTGAACAGTCCCGCTTCAACCGCCACCTGCGTCGTGCCAGGCTGTTGGACATCCCGGGGGCTGGAAGACGATGATTGAGCAGACAAATCGATCCCGCCACTGCTGGAGTCCGCTCCCGTCCTTTTCCCCAGGTCATTGGGCTGCACCGCATAGACCTGCATGCTGCCCTTGTCCGGGTGGATGGACACCTTGTGCCTTCTTGCCCATTGGTAGGCATCATCATGCCGATCCACCCACAGCAGGCAATAGACATCGCCGGAATCCGGCTTCAGCACGATGCCGCGAATCTCCTTGTTGATACGCACAGAGCGCATGTTCGCATCTGCTGCATCACGGATGACCTCATAGTTGATACCGGTTGCCCTGGGGTTCTGCCGAAACTTGGCAACAAACTCCATGACCCCTTGCTGCTCCTTCTTGCCTACCTTGAGAAGACTCTTCAGGAAGTCATCCGACATTGCCACCTTGGGTGCTGCCTGCATGTCCGTATCCTTGTCCTGTAATCAATCGTTCTTCAGAATGGCCAGCAGCTCATCGAGCGCAGACTCCGTTGAAACCACAAAGACCGTCCAGCCCATTCCCATCATTCTTTCCCGATCCGGGTTATCTAGGCCGTCCTGATCAGAGGGCGTTAGTACCGCCACCTTTCTGTCCGGCCAGGCAAGCTCGGCTTCGGCCAGCACCCGCTCATCAGAACCCATCAGCTCGTATCCGACCTCGGGCAACGATACGCCTTGGCGGGCAAGCTGCTGAAGCCAGGGTTGCACCTCAGCCGCTGCCAGGTCCATGATGGGCTCCCAGATCTGGGAGAATGGCCTGTCAACAGAAGTTGCCAATGCCCCCCTGGCCAACTGGGCCAACTGGGCCAGCTCGTCCATGCCTTCCTGACCCACCCAGGCAGAGCGCAGCGGCAACAGCAGGTTCAGAACCTGCCACAACTGATGCCAGGCCGTCTGCTTGCTGTCTGGCAGCCCTGCGCTCGAATCAACGACCGGATTCCACTGCACCACCAGCGCAGGATCATGCTGCCGGGCAGGATCTCCAGCCATCCAGCGTTTCAAGGCATCGTTCGACATGCCCGCCATGAACTGGATGTCACTGCCAATGCTTCGGTAGCCCCAGCGTGCGAAAGACTCGTCCTCCAGCAAACCGTACCCTTTCAGTTGCTGCCAAAAGGCGCCTTCCCGCATTGCCTGCCGGCCTTCCTTCTCCGCCTGTGCAGCAGCGGCATCAGACAGCGGTGCCAACAGGCTGATGGCCAATGCACCGGCCAGGCGTTCCATCTGGCGATGGGTATGACCTGCCAGACGGGCATGCAGCTGAAGAAACGCAGGCTGCTGATGGAAAGCGTTCAATGCCTGAATCCGGTTGGATTGCAACAGCTTATCAAAAGCTCCCACAGCCTTGCCAGACAACAGGCTGCGCCAAGGAGAGTGCCCTCCGGGTGCCGAGTTACCTGCAGTCGCACCGTTTGCCGCGGATCCGCTGACCGGATTGACCTGGTCATATTGAACGGCAGCCGATACATCAGACCAGGTCAGCGTCCATACCGAGAACTTGCCACTATGCGCAATGGCTTGTCTCTTGGCCAGGTCATCCAGAACCCGGTCCTTGTGGTATTGCCAACCATCAGTGAACACGGCAATGGGTAGGTCATCCACACTGTCATCGGGCCAGAACACGAAATCCGGCTTGCAGGGAATTGCAACCCCCTGGCTGTTGTCCAGCATCACCTGCAGCTCCAGCCGCCAGCGACGCTTCCCGGCACGTACCCAATAGCCGTGCTTGCCGTTGAACATCGCATTCTGAAGCTGGAACTGACCACCTGGCCATGGACGCCGCAACGCCTCCAGGAAGCGCTTCTCCAGTGAACTTTCCAGCAGCGGGTTATCTTGCTGACGCACTGCCAGGCTATGCACCTTCACAAGCTGATCCTTATGGCCAAGCACCTCTTCCAGCAGCTGCACCGCCAGGCGACGAGAGATCAACCCACGATCATGATTGTTGTTGTAACGGTAGACGCAGCGATAGCAGCCGTCAGCCCTCTCATCATCCTTGCAGGCGCAGTTACGCAGGACCTGCAGAGCTTCTTCAAGAACCTCCAGCACCGGGGTTCTGTCCCGCATCAACTCCTTCAGATACCCGGTACCGCCTGGAACCGTGTCATAAATGACCAGGTAGGTCTGAGCCGACTGCGTGTTGCTGGCCATGCGTACATCGGCGGCAATGCGCAGATGGCCCACCGCACCATGAAAGCGACGCATGAGACCCAGCTCCAGCGTAGACATGAAGCTGTGCATGGCTTTCGGAACTTCTGAGAACGCCACTTCCGGAAGGAAGAAGCGGATGCCCTCGCTGGCGAATTCCCGGTACAGGAAGATGCCCTCTTCCGATGAACTGGGGGACCCGAACAGCCCGGAGGGCGCTTGATGACGCGCACTGCACCAGGGTGCATGATTCAGATACGCTATTTCAACATTCCTCGTCTTCTGCAGGGTGCCACAAGTCTCACACAGCTGGAACCCTGGTCGGGGGCGCTCCTCCCCGGCAATGGTCATCGGCTCATTCTGCGCCGCATCACCCGACT
>ERZ772942.165-NODE-165-length-27763-cov-4.391114_pt1 | contig 27763 bp, 22 predicted proteins | sample MGYA00511135_ERZ772942 | MGnify/ENA primary metagenome ERZ772942 (study PRJEB29015, sample SAMEA2738099) | human oral metagenome | biome: human oral; feature: human-associated habitat; material: saliva | place: China | collected 2265 ... | reverse complement strand
TAGAGCTACTATGCAAAGTCATTTCTATTTTGAACGTGTTTTATAAGGGTACGAATATAAGTTGACTTTGCTTTATAGTAGCTACGGCGTGAGAAGCCTCGTTGAAACGAGTTTCATTGCTAAAGCTATTATGCAAAGTCGTTTTTTATTTTATCTATTTGATAAATTTAGTTAAACTTTTTTCACAATTTCAAAGCGTATAATTTGACAAATTTTCGGGGGGGGGTACAATTATAAAAGTACATTTAGTTGTACGTTGAGTAATTTTGAGTAAAACAATTGATGATTGAATTGGAAAATCCCTTGAAAAGTTTGAGAATTATTTTGCACTGAAATTAAAAATAGTTATAGTTAGAACAGTAGTTTTCAATGGATTCTTTGTAAAGAGTCCTTTTTTATTTTGTGAGAGAATATAAAGTAATAAATGGGAGAAGTCTGACAATAGTCAATTTTGATTAGATTCATAATGAGAGTGTTTGGATGAGGAAATAAAATTTGTTATGAGATTAATAAATAGAATAGGAGAAAATAAAAGTGTTTAATAGAAAAGATTATAAAGAAAAACAATTACGTTATTCAATTAGAAAAGTGAGTTTTGGGGCTGCATCAGTGGCGATATCAGCCTTATATTTATTAATGGGGAATGCAGCAGTTTCTGCGAGTGAAGTTCAAGCAGTAAATGGAGAACAAACAACTGTAACAAACCCACCGGCAAAAGATAATGAGGATAAATCTCGAATTGAAAAACATGAATCTACAACAGAATCAACAAATTTGACTGTAGTAACATTAGATAAAACATCATTAACAAAATTAATTGAAGAAATTGATGGTAAATTTGCTAAAGGAACATATGATTCTAAAACAGAAGAGAGTGTGAACCGATTAAAAGCAGCTTTAGAAGAAGCGAAAACAACTTTAACTAGTGCAACAAAACAATCAGAATTAACAAGTGCCCATGCGAAATTAATTGTTGCAACAACAAAATTACAAACAAAACCTGAAGAGAAAAAAGAAGCACCAGCAGTAGATACGACAAATGGAAAAGCTACTGTAGGTAAAAAAGCAACAAACACTGAGAAAGCATCAAACTCTAACTCAATCGCAAACTCAGGTTCTAGAGATGAACGTAATGGAAAAGAAATGGATAAAAATACGCCATTCCGTACAGATGCAGCTACAACGGATACTCATGCCAATAATGAAGCAGGCGTTAGTATTATAAATGGTAACTTTGAAGAAGGAACAGTTAAACCTACGGGAAATGAAAAAATTGTAACAAATGATGCGAGTAATGTTGTTGGATGGAAGGTTGTTGATTCTAAACAAACTGAAATTCCAATTGCTAATTCAAGTAAAAGACTAGCGTGGGTTACAGCTGGTTCTATTGATTGGAATCATCCTTATGGAGTTGTAATGGCTGGGTATAGAAGTCTTAAAACAGGTAATAATCCAGGGACAGATAAAGTAGACACAATCGGCAAAATTTATCAAGATATAAAAGTCACTCCAGGTTCTGAAGTGTTAGTGAAATACCGCACAACAAGTTTTGGTAATGGATATGGTTTTTCTACTGTAAAAATGACAGTTAAGAATCCTGATACGGGGGAAGTATATTATACTGGGAAGCCAAATGAATTATCAGGTTTTTCTGATGGTCTAGCATTTATCAATGTTCCAAAAAATGTAACTAAGATTAGATTAGAATTTGAAGATGCTGATAATTTTACGCATAGTCATCAAGATTATGATGATTCTTTTATATCAAAAAATGGAACTAAATTATACCCTGGTGGTATTTTAAGCAATGTTAGGGTGAATACCGGTGCCTATGTTGTTGCTAAAGACAATCAAACGAAATATGAAGTGACGTCCAGTTCGAGAGATGTGACTACGACCAGTAAAGAGATAACGGTTAAAGTTGAAAATAAAGGGTGGGAATCTACCGACAGTGGAGTTAAATATAAAGTGGATCTTCCACAAGGAGTAACTGTAACGTATAATGGAAAAACGTATAGCGAAAAAATGGAACTTGATTTAGGGTCAATTGGTGATAAAAAAGAGAAGACATTTAAATATACAGTTAATATTCCAGCGGGAACACCGAGTATCACGAATTTAGTGGGAAGAGTAGAATATAAAACATGGCAAAATAGTCAAGCTGTACCATATGGAGAAACGAAAACAGGAGTTGTTCCAATTCCAGATCAAAATGTGGAATTAAAAATGTTTAAAACTGAATTGGAAACAGCTGTTGCTGGAGCAGCTAATTTAAATCAGAACAAATATACTCCAGAATCATGGAAAAAATTTCAAGATGAAATTACAAAAGCAAGAGAAATTTTAAATGAAGAACAGAAAAATGTTCCTGTTAATAAACGTAAGAGCCAAAGTGAGATTAATAAACAAGTCGATTTGTTGAGAGCAAAACAAAATAGTTTAACGATTGCAGCTACGACGACTGAAAAAAATAATTTATCAGCTAAAGTAGCTGAGTTAACAAAGGCATCAACAGAAAACAAAACACCAAAGAGTATTGATAAATATAATGAAGAGTTTAAAAAGTTTGAACAAGATTACAATTCGATAAAAACAGAAGTATCGAATATTATAGCTAAAGGGAATAATGCAACCAAAGCAGAGGTAGATACGGCATTAAGCAAGGTAGCCGAAATAAAAAGAAAATTAGATACAGCTGCAGGATTGTTAGTTGATAAAGGAAATAAGACAGAGTTAGAAAAAGCAGTAAGAGAAGAATCCACTGTTAAAGGAAACTTTAAGTATTATAATGCAGACAAAACGAAAAGGGATGCGTATGATTCAGCGATTACGAAAGGAAATACTGTAATAAACGATCAAAATGCGACGCAAGACCAAGTAGATGCAGCAAAACAAGCCATAGAAGATGCCAAAGGCAAATTAGATGGAGCCGCGACAAACAAAGAAGCATTACGAGAAGCATCAACAACAGATGCTGAAAGAACAAAAACAACGGATGCGAAGTACTACAACGAAAAAGATCCAGCGAAGAAACAAGCATACGACAATGCAGTATCAGCAGCTGCAGCAGTGCTATCAAATGACAATGCGACACAAGACCAAGTAGATGCAGCCTTAAGAGCCATCACAGAAGCTAAAGCAGCATTAACTGGAGCCGCAACAAACAAAGCACAATTAATGAATAATAATGACGTATTAAATGATTTAATCCAAGAAGATCCAACAAAAGGAAAAACTAAAGCAACAATCGATGAATATAAAAAAGTAAAAGAAGAATCAGAAAAACTTTTAAAAGAAATAAAAAAAGTTATCGATAATAAAAATGCTTCACAGATTGAAGTTAACAAAGCTTTAGAAATGGCGATTAAGGCAAAAGATTCTTTAGAAAATGCGAAAAAATCTTTATTAGATGCTGTAGAAGCTAGAGAAGTTGTTGAAACGTTAGCAAATGAAAAAATTGTTAGCATTAAAGCAGATAAAAAACTTTCTGTTCAAGAAAAAGAAAAATCAATTGACAGAGTTGAGAGATTAAAGAAAAAAGCATTAGAGGAAATCGATAAGTCTAAAAAACAAATAGAAATCGATAAAGCTTTACGTACATTCCTATACCAAATGGATCAAGATACATTAGTCTTTGATCTTCCAGAATTGAAGGTTGAAGAAGCTTTACAAGCATCTGTTACTGGAACAGTAATAGCTGAACGCGGTGAAGCGATTCGTCAAGCTGATATCATTGCTAAACTAAACTTACCAGAGAGTATTACGGTCGTTAGCATAGACTTACCTGATACAACTACAGTAGGTAGAAAGTTTGCTAAAGTAACCTTAAGATTACCAGATGGAACAGAAGCAACAGTATTTGTCCCAGTTGAAGTTGTTGAAAGCTCTAAAGAGGATAAACAACAAAATAATACTCAAGAAGATTCAAAACCAACAGTAGTACCTTCTAATAATTCAGAACAACCTACTGTAATTCAAACTGAAGATGTAAAAGAAAATCCTTCAACTACATCTCAAGAGACAAAAGCTTCAAATCAAAAAGTATTACCAAATACTGGTACGGGTAACGAAATTTCAATCTTTGGTTCAGCAGCAATGACTGTGTTAGCAAGCCTAGGTCTTGTAACTACATCAAAGAAAAAAGAAGAAGAGTAATATTAGAATAAAAGTTCTATAACGATTCGACAAATCCTGTTGGTGAGAAATCACCGACAGGATTTTTTTATAAACATATTTGTATAACGCCTTTTCAAGAATTCCTGATAGAAGTATAATGAAAGGTATTAAAGGGGAGAAGGTTATGAATGAAGTAGATTTATATCAAACATTTATAGAAGCTGAAAAATTTTACTATGACAAGTTTTGGTTAGGAGTTATTGGAATAGCTTTAACATTATTCTTTTTGCTGGTGATGCTTTTGTATGCGAATAAAAAGCAAAAGATTATTAGTCTTCTATTAGCAATGTTTTTAATCATTCCAACTGGAATATATTTAGGGAGAAATTTTGTAAACTACCATTCTACCATTCAGTGGATGAGCCAACTAACCCCAGCTGTGCGTGAGTATGTACGAAAGCCATTTTCAAAAGAACATTATTCTGTTGTTGAACAGGAAAGTTATCGTAGAAAAAATAATCCCAATCAATATCCTGATCAATTGTATCAAAAGACTCAACTTCAAGAAGGAATCGTTTATCTAGGAAAGGATAGAAATTTTATTTATGTTCAAATGGGGAATGATTCTTATAAACTATCGAAAAATTTGTTAGAAATACGGGATACAGTTTCTTCAGCTAGTAGAATTGCTACACAGTATGTTCTAAAGGATAATAGATTTACACAAGAAGGATTTGTAAATGAATCAGCTATTTTCTTAGAAAAAATTGTGATTCCAAAAGAATTAGAAAGTTTAGAAGTTGATGCTTCAATCGCTAATGCTTTAAAATCTAGTACTAAAAAAATGGGGATATGGACGATTTCATAAAGAGTAAAAAAACGAGACGAATTAATCGTCTCGTTTTCTATATAGTATTCAATTTTTCAAGTATCATTTGTCCAATTCGTTCGATATCTCTTTGAGTACCACGTAATTCAAATTCATCTAATACAGGGAAGTGGAATCGCTCAGAATATTGGCGAGCGGTTAAACAAAATTGCTTGTTAAAGTTTCGATTTCCACTACCGACAATGCCGAAGCATTTTTTGTAATTGTCATTGTAGGCAAGAAAGTCTCCAAGAGGATTGGTGAGAATTTCAGTATAGCCTGTATCTACGCCATTTCCACCTTCTAAATAAGTTGGAAGAAATGCAATCGTAGGTTGTTCTAATTCAAAAAATTCTGTATGATCCCGAATGATATCTTTAACATTGATTAATTGGATTTGTAAAGAGGATTGTTGAAATTTAAAATACTCGACTAATTTTGTGACAAAACTATGAGTATTGCCTGTTAAGCTAATATAAGCAATGGTTAATGATTGATTCATAATATCCCTCCTTGATGTAAGTATGATAGCACAAAAAAATGATAAAACCAATGGAGTATAGGATGGAATTATAAAGAATTTTAATTTCTTAAAAATGTGAAATTGCATAGGACCTTGCTTTTCAAAAACTGTAAAATCGGCTATAATACTAAAGAAACGTTTAAGAAAAAATATAGAAGTGGAGATATATATATGTCAAATCAATTAGCTGCAGAAGTTTCTTCACGTAAGACTTTTGCCATTATTTCTCACCCGGACGCGGGGAAAACAACGATTACTGAACAATTATTATTATATGGTGGAGCAATTCGTCAAGCAGGTACTGTTAAAGGGAAAAAGACTGGTAAATTCGCAAAATCGGACTGGATGGAAATTGAAAAACAACGTGGGATTTCTGTAACGAGTTCTGTGATGCAAGTGGAATATGATGGGAATCATATTAATATCGTAGATACACCAGGGCACGAGGATTTCTCTGAAGATACGTATCGTACATTAATGGCGGTAGATAGTGCAGTCATGGTTATTGACAGTGCTAAAGGGATTGAGCCTCAAACGAAGAAATTATTTGAAGTTTGTAGTATGCGTGGTATTCCAATTTTTACATTTATTAATAAATTAGACCGTGATGGTCGTGAACCATTAGAGTTGATTGCCGAATTAGAAGAAGTATTAGGCATTGATGCTTATCCAATGAACTGGCCAATGGGGATGGGAAAAACATTTTTAGGACTATACGATATTTATAATAAGCGTGTAGAATTAATGCATCCTGAAGAAAATGGGGATAATGATTTCTTACCATTAAATGAAGATGGAGAAGTTGAAGGGGATTATGCGTTTAAACAATCGACTTTATATGAACAAGCCATTGAAGATGCACAATTATTATTAGAAGCAGGAAATGATTTTAGTGAAGAAGCGATTGCGAATGGAAAATTAACACCAGTATTCTTCGGATCTGCCTTAACAGGTTTTGGTGTACAAACATTTTTAGATGCCTTTGTGGATTTTGCGCCAAGTCCTTCAGCTAAGAAAACAGAATCTGGTGAAAAAGTTGAACCACTAGAAGAACAATTTAGTGGATTTATTTTCAAAATTCAAGCAAATATGAATCCGGCTCACCGAGATCGTATTGCCTTTGTCAGAATTTGTTCAGGAGAATTTACACCGGGAATGGATATTACCGTAAATCGTTCTCAAAAGAAAATGAAATTATCTCATACAACGCAATTTATGGCAGATTCTCGTGAAACCGTCAAAGCAGCGGTTGCTGGGGATATTATCGGGTTATACGATACAGGAAATTTCCAAATTGGAGATACGATTTATAGTGGTAAACAAGCAATTCAATTTGAACCACTTCCACAATTTACACCGGAATTATTCAATAAAGTGGCTGCAAAAAATGTGATGAAACAAAAATCATTCCATAAGGGAATTGAGCAATTAGTGCAAGAAGGAGCCATCCAATTATATAAAACTTATCATACAGGGGAATATATTCTTGGAGCTGTTGGTCAACTACAATTTGAAGTGTTCCAATACCGTTTAATGAATGAATATAATGCGGAAGTAGTGATGACACCAATTGGTAGTAAAATTGCTCGTTGGATTGATGAAGCAGACTTAGATCCAAATATGTCTTCAAGTCGTAACTTATTATGTCGAGACAGATTTGACCAACCAGTATTCTTATTTGAAAATCAATTTGCGTTAAATTGGTTTAAAGATAAACATCCATCGATTGAATTAAAATCATTATTTTAATTGTTAAATGAATAAGAGAAACAAATTTTTTTGTAGTATGAGACAGCAAGAGCTAGCTGCCAGGACTTAAAAATTTGTTTCTTTTTTTAAACTGATTTTCAAGCGAAAATATGATACACTAATGCAGTAGGAGTTGGAGATTATGAAAAAGAAAGCTAATATAAAAACAAATGCCATTCGTATGGTAGAACGTCAAAAAGTTCAGTATCAAATTTTTGAATATGAATGGGACGAAGAACATTTAGATGCCGTTCATGTGAGTGAACAAATGGGCATTTCAGTGGAGCAAGTATATAAAACAATTGTATTACACGGAGATAAAACAGGTTATTTAGTAGCTTGTGTTGCAGCTAACCATGAATTAAATTTAAAAGCTTTAGCAAAAGCTTCTAAAAATAAAAAAGTAGAACTAATCCCAGTATCTCAATTAGAAAGTTTAACAGGATATATTAGAGGTGGCTGTTCACCTGTGGGAATGAAGAAAAGTTTTCCAACTTATATTGACTTACGTGCTAAAGAACAAGAGACTATTCGAGTTTCAGCAGGTAAGAGAGGAATACAAATGGAATTAACACCACAAGATTTACAACAGCTAACGAGAGCAGAATGGTTTGACAATCTAGAAAATTAATCAGAAAGGAATTTTTATGAGCGAAGTAAAAGAAGAAACAACTGTGAATGAATTAAATGAAGTTTTAGAAGAAATCGTCGCACCTCAAGAACAGGAAGTAGAACGTGTCGTATTTTGGGTAGACGAAACTCATGTGAAAATTAAAGAAGTACATTATGAAATTGTTGAAGATTATCGTGAAGGTTTTGAATTAGATGCCTTTAATGCACGTTATCAAGATATTTTTGACAAATATGAGTATATTGTTGGCGATTGGGGACATGAAAAATTACGTCTAAAAGGATTTTATGAGTCAAAAAACAGACTATCAACTCCAGATAAGGATATTGCTTACCTACAAGATTATATATATGAATTTTGTAATTTTGGGTGTCGTTATTTTGTATTAAAGAGAGATCCAAATGTAAAACCAGTTGCTCTAGAAGATGAAGGAATTCCAAAACGTCCAAAAAATAAACAACAAAAAAGAAATAATAGACGTTTGAATAATGAACGAGTGGAAGACAAGAACTTTAAAGGAAATACGCAAAAAAATAATCGTTTTACACCTAAAAAACGTAATTTTGATATGAAAGAATCACCAAAACAAGATTTTGGGTTGAAAGAAATGACGCATAAAGAAAGTTTGCATATGGATAATAAGCAATCTTCGCCACAAACATTGAAAAATAAACGTCAAGGACGTAATTTCTCAATAAAAGAAGTGGAACAAACAAAATATCAAAAAAATACACCAATGAAACAAAAAAATAATCATCCTAATAAGAGATTTGATATTCGAGAAAAACCACAAAAAAGAGGGAAATAAGCATGTATAAAGCATATTTTATTGATTTAGATGGAACAATGTATAAAGGAAAAGAACGTATTCCTACAGCAGAAGACTTTATTCGTCGATTGCAGGAAGCCAATATTCCATTTTTATTTGTAACGAATAATGCTACCAAAACTCCACAACAAGTCGCTGATAATTTGAGAGAAAATTATGGAGTAGAAGTGACTAAAAATGAAGTCTATACAAGTGGAGTAGCAGCTATGGACTTTTTAGAAAGTCAAAACTTTGGCAAAAAATTAATGATTGTCGGAGAAGAAGCATTAAAATCTCAAGCAGTAGAAAGAGGATATGAACTTGTAGGGGAAAATCCAGATGTTGTTTTACAGTCACTAAATCGTGATACAACTTATGCTGAATTAGAAGCTGCTACTTTAGCCATTCGTGCGGGTGCAAAATTTGTTGTAACAAATATCGACTCTAATCTTCCAAGTGAAAAAGGATTTATTCCAGGATCAGGTTCTATTACAGCATTTTTAAAAATGTCTACACAACAAGAGCCAATTGTGATGGGAAAACCAAGTAGTATTATTATGGAATCAGCTTTGAACTATTTAAATCAACAATATCCAGAACAACATTTTACTAAAGAAGATATTGCAATGGTGGGCGATAATTACCAAACAGATATTCAAGCTGGAATTCAGTATGGAATGGATACATTAATGGTTTTAACAGGATTCTCTACAAGAGAAGATTTAGAAGGAGTAGCACAGCCTACGCATCTAGTGAATAATTTAAGTGAGTGGAAGGTATAAGAATGTCTACAACCATAAAAAGATGGAGTTTTTCGATTGTCTTAGCATTGTTCTTATTGAGTACAGCAATTACCTTTGTCATCTTTTTTGAACCACTATTTCAAGGTGTCATTTTATTATTTGGCTTAGAACAGCATAGTGGAATTTCTACAGCAAAATTAATGGAGAATTATCATGTGTTAATTTCTTATTTAACAAGACCTTGGATTAAGGAATTAGTCATGTCAGATTTTCCAAGTTCTCCTCAAGGATTATTTCATTTTGAAGAAGTGAAACGTTTATTCATGATTAATTTCGTCATTGCAGTGATTTCTACGATTGTTTCATTTGTTGGGATAAAAGGATTTAAAAAAGAAAGAAAATTATTTCTATTACTTACTCCGTTAAAAGGAATATTGTATGCAACACTGTTATTTGTCGTATGTTTAGTGAGCTTTTTCGATGTTATTTTTGTAAAATTTCATGAATTATTTTTCCATAATTCAGCATGGATATTTGATCCAAAATTAGATCCCATTATCGAAGTATTGCCAGAAGAATTTTTTATGATTTGCTTTTTAATCGTATTTCTATGGCTTGTCTTTGGAATTATGGGGATACGGAGATGGATTCGAAAACAAGAACAGATGTAAATAAGACTATAAAATTTTGTGATTATCTATCGTTTAGAGGTAACTTTAAGCGATAGGTATTTTTTTATACTTCTTTTACACTTTTGTCATACTCAAAAAAATTAAAACATGGTATGATAATTAGGAAGATTATATTTATCAAGGAGAAAGTATGAAAATATCAGTAGTGATTCCTTTTTATAATGAGGAAAGAATGATTGAAAAAATGTACAGTGAATTAGTTCATGTACTAAATCAACAAACAAAAGAAGAATTTGAAATTATTTTAATTGATGATGGAAGTAAGGATAAAACTTTTGAAAAAATAGTAGAAATTGCCAAAAATGACGAGAGAGTTCGTTATTTGAGTTTTAGCCGTAATTTTGGGAAAGAAGCTGGGACGATTGCTGGATTACAATACGCAACGGGAGAAGCCGTTATTTTAATGGATGGGGATTTACAGCATCCACCTGCACTTGTTCCTCAAATGATCGAAGCGTATCGAGAAGGCTATGATGTCGTCAGTGGTCGTAGAACAAGAACAGGTGAAAGCCAATTTCGTACTTTTCTAGCGAATCGTTTTTATAAATTAGCCAATCGACTAATGGATACACCTTTAACGGATGGAATTTCTGAGTTTCGCTTATTTAGTCGAAAAGCAGTACGAGCGATTTTATCATTGAATGAATATAATCGTTTTTCAAAAGGGCTTTTCTCATGGATTGGGTTCAAGGAAAAAGTCATTGAATATGAAAATCATGTTCGTGAAATAGGAGAAACAAAATACTCCTTAAAATTTTCATGGAATTATGCCATTCAAGGGATTTTATCATTTAATGATAAACCATTACGTGCGTGTATTAATTTGGGATTAGGTTGTTTATTAATATCTGTGCTATATATCGTGTGGATGTTTATTAAATATATGATTGATCCAAGTTCCTTAGTGAGTGGCTATTTTACAACGATTTTTGCAGTTGTCTTACTAGGGGGAATTCAGTTAATCTCTATTGGAGTTTTAGGAGAATATATCGGGAAAATTTATTATGAAGTTAAAAAACGTCCTCACTATTTAGTGGATAAAACGAATTTTGAGGAGGAGAAAGATGAGTAAAAAGAAAGTAATTTACTTAACGAGTTTCTTCCTACCAATTGGCATTATGCTTGTTTCATGGATCATTAATGGATTTTTTCCATTTGGTGCAAAATCATTGATGGCAGTGGATTTTAATGCGCAATATATCGGCTTATATGCATATTTGAAACATCTCTTTTTTAATGGAGATTGGAATAGCTTTTTCTATTCCTTTTCAAAATCCATTGGTGGAGGAATGTTGGGGATTTGGGGATTTAATTTAATTAGTCCGTTTAATCTATTGTATTTCTTTTTTTCAGAACAAAATTTTCAATGGGCAGTCATGTTAACCATTGGTCTTCGATATGGAGTGATGGGACTTATTTGGACACATTTTTTTGTGAAGCGATATAATGGTTTAGAAAAAAATCCAGCATTACCTATTTTTGGAAGTTTATATGCTTTGAATGGGTTTAATGTCAGTTATCAAATGAATCCTATCTTTTATGATGGGATGATTATGTTGCCACTTGTATTAATGGGTGTAGAAGAAGTATTGGATAGAACAGGTGCTAAACGGTATGTTCTATTGTTAGCTTTAGCGTTATTACTGCATTTTTACATGGGATATATGATTTGTATTTTTGTAGTTATCTATGCATTATTTTATTTATTTAAATCAAAAGATAGAACGTTTAAACAAGGATTCATTCAATTGCTTCAACTGGGATTCTATTCTATTTTAGCGGTCGGTTTGGTGGCCTTTATTATTGTTCCAATTTTGATGAGCTTAGTTTCTACGAAAGGTGGACTTGAAAGTACATTATTATTTGAATGGAAATTACAAATTGATCCTTTTGATATTTTTTCTAAATTATTTTTAGGTGCATTTGATAATTCTTCTTGGCCAGCAGGTCCAAATTTACCGAATATTTATGTGGGAACGCTTGGAATGATAGGAACAGTTTATTATTTCTTAAGTTCTAACATTCAAAAAAGAGAAAAAATTGCTTCTTTAGGAGTCTTAATTGTTTTTATCCTATCTTGTGTTCATGAATTTACGAGTAAATTATGGCATATGGGGCAAAATCCAGCAGGATTCTTCTATCGCTTCTCTTGGATTATGGCATTTTTCTTAGTTTATTTAGCTTATTTATCCTTAAGAGAAGTAGAGCAATTGAATTGGAAAAAATCACTAGTAGTTGCTGGAGTCATGATTTTGATTTTCATTTTAGTGATGACAAGACAGTATTCTTTCTTAATTGTTCCACAAAAAATTGCGACATTGGCATTAATTTTTGTGATGTTATCTATTTTAGTGTGGCCACAAATTCATAAAAGATGGGCCTTTTTAGCAGCAGTAACTGCAATTGAATTAATGATGAATGCAACGATTGTTCAATCGAGAGTGGGGTATACGGATGCGTATAAATATCAAGATGCTGTAAAACAATTACAAACAGCAGTAGCTCCAATTCGATCAAATGATAAGGATTTTTATCGCATTCATGGAAGCTTCCATTTAAGTAAAAATGATCCATTTATGGCGGATTATCCAGGAATGTCTGTTTTTAGTTCCAATCTTGAAAATTCCACAAGAGATTTATTTGAACAATTAGGCAATACTGGTATTAATGCGACGACATATTATTATGGAACGCCATTAAGTGATGCCATTTTTAGTTTAAAATATTGGATGACACCTAAGCCTGTCTATACGAAGGATTATCCAGATACAAGTAAAATGTATGTATTTGGAAAATATGCGACTCGTTTAGATATTACAGAAAATACTCCTGTAGTTTATGAAGAGGAGAGAACAGAAGTATTTCAAATTCCACTAACTCTTCCAATAGCATTTGGAGTGAATGAAAAATTAGCTTCATTAGAATTAAGAATGAATCAACCGATTCAAAACTATAATAAAATTACAGCAGCTCAATTAGGAGAAGACGTTAAATATTTGGAGATGTTAGCAGCAAATGAAATTACAACTGATAATTTTTTAGCAGTTGAAAGAGCAGAGACATATCAAAGAATTGATTCGTCAAAACCAGCTAGCATAACATACCGTTTTATTCCTCAAACAGATGAAGAGTATTGGATCACTTTACCAACACGTTTTTCAAGAAATGATAAAAATAATATTAAGATGTATCTCAATGGAGAGGAATATCACTTCTTAAATAATTATCAAGCAACTCAATTAGTAAATATTGCTTCTCAGTCCCAAGGAAAGTCTATTGAATTTAAGATTGAAGTGAATACAGATGAAGAATATACTTTTACTGGCGTTAGATTAGCAAAAACTTATCGTTCAGTAGCAAATCAATTTATTCAAGAACGCCAAAATCAAGCGATTCAATTAACTCATTGGGATAATTCTCATATTCGTGGAACAGTTACGATCACAGATGATAGTAGTGTCATGTTTACTTCGATTCCATACGATAAAGGATGGACTGTAAAAGTGGATGGAAAAGTTGTTGAAACAAGAAAGATTTGGAATAGTTTACTAGGATTTGAGATTTCTAGTGGAGAACACACGATTGAATTAAGCTTCGTTCCAGAAGGATGGAAGATAGGAGTATTGATTTCCATCGTTTCACTTATTGTATTCCTTGGTTTGATTTACAAGAAGTGGATTTAATGTTTAGAATAAGACTTCTATTGGTTAGGTAGTAACTGATAGGAGTCTTTTTTCAAGTATAGTGTTTTTGGGACGAAAAATTGTTTAGTAACGACAAAAAATATTAAAGAAAAAAATTTTGTATTAACAGTAATAAAATCTGATTTATCAGATTTTATTAGAGGAAAATTTGAGACCAAGGCTCAAATTTTAGCCAAGAGACCCGTAAGGGGCTACTGGCGTCCTTTGCAAGCTACAAAATGTTTTTCTTTAATATTATTTATGTGTTTTAAAAAATTCTTTTAGATCATTTAGACTGATATCGCTGCTGTTTGATAAAGTCTCATGTAATTGACCGTCTTTAAAGACTAATAAAGTAGGAATAGAATCAATATGATATTGTTCTGCAAACTTCGCTAATTCATCCGTCTTATTTTCCGTATCAATATAATAAATTGTAGCATTAATACTTCTAGCAGCCTTTCTTAATTTTGGAGCAAACTCCCTACAATACGGACAAGATTCACGTCCAACATAAACAAAACGAATCTGACTCTTTTGAGTATCCATTTCATTCTGAATAGTCGAATTTTCTAGTTGGACAAAATGACGTGTTGCCTGAACATATTCACTGGAACGATAAACCAAAGTATTGTCATTTGAAACATAGACACGAGGATTAATGATAGACATCATGAAAAAGAGCGCAATAAATGAAACTATGAATCTTTTTCGTGGACTCCAAGGTTTAAAGAAATAATCTTTTATGAATAGAAAATAATATCCTGATGCTACAATGTATTGAAAGGAGAGCCATAGGATTGAAAACTCACTGACAAAATAACTAAATATCATATAAGCTAAAAAAATAATTAAGAATATACAATCCCCTTTAGTTAAAAATTTAACTTTAGACATTATACCCACACCCTTTACTAATTTATGATTAAAGTATAGCACTATTTCTAAAAAATGAAAGTGGTTTATAAATAGTTTTTTGGGAAAAAAACCGAGATTATCCTTTTTCACTATAACGAATAAATGATAGGAGTAGTAGGAATTTGTAAGGTTAATTTATGAAGGATATTATGATGAGGATTTATATATGTAGCAAAGGACGCCATGAGATCCGTGAGGGGCTACTGGCGTCCTTTGCATGCTACAAAAATTTTTTTTTTTAATATTTACTTATGGTTCTTTAAAAATTCTTCGAGGTCGTTTAGGCTGATATCGCTACTGTTTGATAAAGTTTCTTGTAATTGACCGTCTTTAAAGACTAGTAAAGTAGGAATAGAATTAATATGATACTGTTCTGCAAACTTCGCTAATTCTTTCGTCTTATTTTCCGTATTAATATAATAAATTGTAGCATTAATACTTCCTGCAGCCTGTTTTAATTTTGGAGCAAATTCCCTACAATACGAACAAGTTTCACGTCCAACATAAACAAAACGAAGCTGTCTCTTTAAATCCTTCATATTTTCTTGAATTCTTGAATTATCTAGTTCTACAAAATGACGTGTTGCTTGCATATATTCAGTTGTTCGGTAAATCCAAGAGTTATTTTTAGAAATAAATAATGGAGGAGCGAATAAAAGAATCATTAAGCAAATAGCAATTATGTTCTTTGCTAAAGTAGAAAATTTATCACTTAGAGATGATTTAGTTACTAAATAGTAAGCTCCTGTTGCTATGAAAAATGAATAGAGAATCCAAAGTAATGAATGTCCACTAATAAAATAATCAAATAGTAATAAACAAATAAGAAGGATTGAAAACAATTTGTCATCTTTCGTCAAAGACTTAATCTTACACATTAAAACCAACTCCTTTATTATTTTATATGTTTATTATACTATAAATTTATTTTTTTGAAAGCGATTTTAATGAAAGGTTCCAGAAAATTGTTTACTATCGACAAAAAATATTAAAGAAAAAAATTTTGTATTAGCAGTAATAAAATCTGATACATCAGATTTTATTAGAGGAAAATTTGAGACCTTAGGCTCAAATTTTAGCCATGAGATTCGCTTTAGCGAAGCTGCTGGCGTCCTTTGCAAGCTACAAAATTTTTTTCTTTAATATTTTGTACTGGAAAACATGAAATCATACTTTTGTCCCATTGTCGTAGGATGAGAATATGCTATAATTTTCCTAAGAGAGTTGATAAAGGAGAAGTCTTATGAAGAAACATATTATTCAAGCTATTAAGCTATTTTTCTTTGTAGCAGTCAGTTCAAGAGTTTTTGTAAGAATGCATAGTTCTGCAGAAATGTTTCTATTTATTTTGTTATGTTATGGAATATTTTTCTATGTTCTATTCCTCAAAGAAATGAATCCACCAAATTGGAAAACATACTTACATAAGGAAAAAGAATTACAAGGTCCGTCAGAGAAACAACAAGAGATTTATGATAAAGCAGGTTTAACAGAAAGTGACGTTGCTTTCTTTAGAGAAAAAATGAATCGAGCAAAAACTCAAATTCAACAAATCGAAGTTTATACAAAACAAAATAATAAACTAGAAGCCATTGCGAATCGTTATCAAATCGTGACTGTTTTAAAAGATTATTTCAAAGAAATTGTCCAACATCCCGAACGATTACATGCCGTTGATAAATTTTTAAATACGTATTTGCCAGGTTTAGAAGAAATGATGGGAAAATATATTGAAATCGAACAACATATTTCTAAAACTCAGGAAACTTACCAAATGTTGGATCAAACAATGGACTTCATAGATGAGTGTTGTCTACAGATTGAAGCTGACTATCAAAAATTCCAAGCACAAGATTTTAGTGATTTAAATTTAGAAAAGGAATATATTCAAAAACAATCTCAAAAAGAAGAGTTTGAAGATTTTTAGGGGGAAATATATATGGCAGAAAAACAAACAACAGTAGAAGATTTAATTCAAAATCCATTTGGTGAACAAGTGAGTGTAACACCTTTATCAGAAGTGTCTCACGATTTTCCAGCAACACAAACAGAAGCAAGTCCAAAGAAATTAATCGATACATTGGATGAAAAACATCAAGAACAAGCTCGTGCTTTAGCTAAACAAATTGATGAAACAAATTTACAAGCGATTATTAGTTATGGAGCTGCAGCTCAAAAACAATTAGGGGAATTTTCTCATCAAATGCTTTCTCATGTACAAGCAAAAGATACTGGAGAAATTGGGGATATTTTAAACGACTTAATGGAGCGTTTAAATGAAACTGACCCAAATGATTTAGTAGCTGAAAATCAAGGATTCTTCCAAAAATTCTTTGGAAAAATTAAGAAGAGTATTTATGAAATGCAAGCAAAATATCAAGAAGTGGGATCACAAGTTGATAAAATTGCGATTCGTTTAGACCATGAAAAAAATGGATTATTAAATGATAATTTATCATTGGAACAATTATATCAACGTAATAAAGATTTCTTTGATGCTTTAAATATTTATATTGCAGCTGGAGAATTAAAATTAGTTGAATTACAAGAAACATTAATTCCTGAAGCTTTAGAAAAAGCACGTGTAACAGGAGACCAAATGGATGTACAAGTTGTAAATGACTTAGAACAATTCCTAGACCGTCTAGAAAAAAGAAATCATGACTTGAAATTAACAAGACAAATGACGATTCAACAAGCACCACAAATTCGTTTAATTCAAAATACAAACCAAGCATTAGCTGAAAAAATTCAATCATCGATTACAACAACCATTCCATTATGGAAAAATCAAATCGCAATTGCAATGACATTATTACGTCAAAAAGATGCTGTAACGGCACAAAGACAAGTGTCAGAAACTACGAATCAATTAATTCAAAAAAATTCAGAAATGTTGAAAATTTCTACAATTGAAACAGCTCGTGAAAATGAACGAGGTATTATTGATTTAGAAACATTACAAAAGACTCAAAAAGATTTAATTGAAACATTAGAAGAAACATTGAAGATTCAACAAGAAGGTAGAGCAAGAAGAAGAAAAGCGGAAGTTGAATTAACGAATATGGAAGAAGATTTAAGACAAAAATTATTAGTGTTAAGTCATAAAGAAAAACAAATTCATCAAGATTAATATAGATGCATGAAAATAGAATTTTCTTATTTTATTAGGATTTATGATACAGTAGTAAAGATGTAATCTGCTTGTAATAAAATAAACTTGCGATTTTTTCAAACATTCTTTACAATAGAGGTAAATATATTTTTAATGAGGTGAGAAAATGCACGTTTGGATCGTAGTAGTAGCATTATTAGCTTTAGCTGTATTTTTCTTATTCATTTCATTGTTCTTAAAAGACAATCAATATGAAGATGAATTAGATGAATTAAGCGAAGGTTTATTAGAATTAAATCGAGAAGTGTATTCTTTAAAGAAAAAAATTCAAGAGTTAGAAGGGACACCAATTTATCGTGCTCCTGTTGAACAAACTCCACAACCTGAACCAGAATTTACATTTATTCCACAACCGGTTGTCGAGCCAGAACCAACTTTCACTCCAAAATTTGAAGTGAAAGAAGAAAAACCAGTATTTGAGCCACAGCCAACATATACTGAACCAACTATTTCACAACCAGAAGAAGAGGAAGATTTACACAGCATTACTCGTAAACATATCCTAACTTTATTTAGTCATGGCGCTTCTTATGAAGAAATTGCTGAACAATTAAATGTTCCAGTTTCAACTGTTCAATTAGTGATTGATAGCTATTTTGAATCAGGATCACATTAAGGAGGGGTAATATGAGTAAAACAAAATTTCGCTCTTTAGGTGTAGGTTTTCTTTTATCAGCAATTTTCTTAGCTTTAGCAACTGTGGCATGGCCATTTGTTCCGGAATCATTGAAAAGTCAATTAGATAGTGTTCATTTACCATTAGTAACAGATACTGTTAAAACGACTGAAGAAACAACTGCAGCTACAACGCAAGCTACACAAACAACTGAAGCAACTACTAAATCAACTGCTAAAGTTGCAGATAAACCTGTAACAATTACAGTTGAAAGTGGAGAAGTTTCAAGTGATGTTGCTCGTAAATTAAAAGAAGCAGGAGTTATCACTGATTCTAAAGCATTTGTAGATTATTTATTAGAAAATAATATTGCAGAAAATATTTTGGCAGGAACATTTGAAATCCAACCAAATAGTAGTTTTGAAGAAATTGCTCGTACAATTGGAGCTTTACGTTAATTTATAAAAATAAGAGGTAGACACTTAAAATAGTGTTTACCTCTTTTCTTGTTTTAGTTTGAAGATTTTTTCGCCCAGATTAGATAACTAAATAAGACAAAAACTAAAATCGTCAAGCTAATGAGTATTTCGATAGTAACGAATACATTCAATAGGGAATTTTGTATCATTCCTTGAGCCATTTTTAGAGAAGTTGCTGTAACAATGGTTGGGAATGTTAAAGCTGAAAATGCAGGTTGGAATCCATGTTTTAAGATATAAGGCAAGCGACTTAAAACAAATAAGAAAAATGCCTGAGATGCGATCATCATCATGATTAATCCCCATGTTGGTAACTGTTGTCCCCATACACGTACTAACGAAGCTAGTAGTAAAGAAAACGGAGCACAATAGATCCCTTCTTGTCCTAATAATATTGTAGGAAGTGGCTTTTGCTTTAAATCTTTATAAATACGTGGGTATAAATAAAAGGTTAAGAGAAATCCAAAAAGAATCGTTGCATAAGCTATTTGGATAATACCTACAACTGGATAGGTTAGAGCAGCAACAGCAATTCCAACATATAAAACGGTCCAAGATGGCGTTGCATAAATTTTTTCTTTTGAAGTTAATAATTGAATTGTAAAATAAGTGATTAGTCCAATATCTAATAGAAATGAGAACCACCAAAGAACTTGTGCTAAGAGAGGTACACTTGGAACTGTACGTAGTACATAAGTAGCTAAAATCATTCCTGCCATAGGGAAAGTAGCCATTCCTGATAAAACAGGTGGTTTCTTTAATTCTTGCTGGGCTTCTTTCCAATCTAGTAAATGTGTAACAAGAAAATAAATCCATAAGACTAATCCCATAATGCTAAATACATGAGATAGTTCAGGTAATGTGTCTAAAATAAGATTTCCAGCGCCAGCTAACCCAAGAAGGCAACCAGAAAAGGCTAAAGGTAATTTTTTCATAACATCCTCCAATAAACTTTTTATGAAAAGTATATCACAAAATAGAATACAGGAACATTTAAATTTGTAACTATCATAAAAAGAGAATGATTAAAAATCTATTTCATTTCGTTAAATTATTTTAAAATCTGATAGATTTATTACTAAACCAAATCTAAATTATGCTATAATGGAGCAGTGAATATTAAAAGATGGATGTGAATACATGATTAATAAAAGAAAAAATCGTCCTTTAAAGAAAAAATCACATATTCCATTTCGATTAAATTTATTATTTTTTATCGTGTTTTTTTCATTTATGGCATTAATCGGACGATTAGCGTATGTTCAATTAGTTCAAGGGGATGATTTCATCGCCTTAGTGAAACGTACAGAAACTTCTACTGCTAAAAAAGCAGTACCAAGAGGTTCAATTTATGATAGTAAAGGTAAGGTATTAGTAGGAAACAAACCAAAATTAGCCGTTAATTTCACTCGTTCTTCAGATGCTACAACAGCGAGTATGTTGGAAACCGCTAAAAAATTAACGGAGTTTATCACTGTAGATACTAGCAAATTAAGAGAGCGAGATCTAAAAGATTATTGGTTTGCAACTCATCCAGAGGAAGCTAGTAAGTTATTAACAGCAGAAGAGAAAAAGAAAGCTTCCAAAGAAGGATTATCGAATAGTAAGACGTATGAGATGCAATTAGATCATATTACTGAAGATCAAATCAATTATTCAGATAGTGAAAAACAAGCAATTGCGATTTTTACGAAGATGAATAGTGCCTATGCCTTATCAACCGTTACGATTAAAAATGATTCTGTAACAGAACAAGAAGTTGCTCGTATTAGTGAACGTCTTGGAGAGTTAAAAGGGATTGACATTGATTCAGATTGGGATCGTGAATACCCAATGGGAGATATGTTGAAGACAATTCTAGGTTCTGTATCTTCTGAAACAACAGGTTTACCTTCTGATAGAGTGCGTTCTTTATTAACTCTAGGGTATTCATTAAATGATCGTGTAGGTACAAGTTATTTAGAAGAACAATATGAATCAGTTTTAAGTGGAACAAAAACAGTGGTTCAAAGCCAAACGAATAATCGTGGAGAAGTGGTTAACCACGAAGAACGTTATGGTGGAAAAGCTGGTTCCAATTTAGTGATGACAATTGATACGGATTTTCAAAAGAAATTGGAAGATATTGTTACTAAAGCTGTAGAAGGATTATCAGATGCCACTGCAGACCGAGTGTATGTTGTTGCAATGAATCCAAAATCCGGAGATGTTTTAGGAATTACTGGTAAAAAGAAAAAATATAATGAAAATTATCAAGTAACTGGAATTGAAGATGATGCCTTAGGAGCTATTAATGGTGCCTTTGGGATGGGGTCAGCTGTAAAAGCGGCAACAGTTATTTCTGGATATATGGATGGAGTTATTACAAGAGAAGATAATACGATTGTCGATGAACCAATTGAGTTTGAAGCTTCTAAACCGAAAAGTTCTGTATTCAACCGTAATGGTAGTATTCCTGTAACAGATTTAGATGCGATTGAGCGTTCTTCTAACGTTTATATGATTAAGTTAGCCATGAGAATGGGTGGACAATATGAGTATAAAAAAGGTGGAAAATTAAATATTAATCTTAACGTATTTGATAAATTACGTGAGTATTATGCCCAATTTGGTTTAGGGGTTCGTACAGGAATTGACTTACCTAATGAAGGAAAAGGATATAATGGTGGTACAGGTGCTGCCTTCTCTGCACTGGACTTTGCGTTCGGTCAGTTTGACTTATATACGCCATTACAATTAGCTCAATATATGGCTACTATTGCCAATGGAGGAACACGTATTGCACCTCGTTTAGTAAAAGAAATTCATTCAACAGGTAAAGATGGAGGAATTGGTGATTTAGAGACAGTTGTTCCAACAAAAATTATGAATTCTCTCCAAGTAGAAGCAGGATTAATTGATCATATTAAAGAGGGATTATATCGTGTAACGCATGGAGCAAACGGAACTTCAGCTTATACATTTAGAAATTATACGCCTTCTGTTTCTGGTAAAACAGGTACAGTAGAAGCGTTCTACGATGGACCATTACCACAATTTAAACAAAAGGAAGTAGAGAACTCTACATTTGCTTCTTATGCTCCTTCTGATAATCCTGAAATTGTTGTATCAGTAGTTGCACCATATTTTTCAAATGGAATTCCTGGAGACTTTGCAGCTGGAATTACAAAACAAGTGTATGATGCATACTTCCACCAAGAAAGTTCAACTTCATCAACAAATTCTACAACTGCTAATGGACAAACAAATACTCAAGCAGGAAATCGTCCAGCACAACAAGCAGCGAATGCACAAGTCCAACAAAATACTCAAGCTGCAACAGTACGACAACAACAAAATACGACTGTTCCTGTAGCTCCAGTAAGAAGACAAGGACAATAATGGTAAAAAAGGACTTTTGAATTTTCAAAAGCCTTTTTTTATTGCTAAATTGAATAGACAAGATATAATAGTATTAAGGAGGCTTATTTATGAATGATTTTACAGAAGTAACCGTACAAAAAGAAGTGAAATACCAAGGTGGTATTTTTACAGTTGAACACCATGTAGTATCTCTTCCAAATGGTAAACAATCAACGAGAGATATTGTTTTACATAATGGAGCAGTAGCAGTTCTTGTTGTTCATGTGGGAAAGATTTTATTAGTACGTCAATATCGCAAAGCTATTGAAGCTCATACATTAGAAATTCCAGCAGGTAAATTAGACCACGATGGAGAAAGCCCATTAGAAGCCGCAAAAAGAGAGTTAGAAGAAGAAGCGCAATTAAGTGCAAATGAATGGAAAAAAGTAGTTGATTTAGTACCAACTCCTGGATATTGTAATGAAAAAATTCATCTTTATGAAGCAAAAGGAATTCAGCATTTAGAAAATGCAGCACCATTAGATGAAGATGAATTTGTTTCAATTGAGTGGATTCCAGTGGAAGAAGTGATTCAAAAAATCCATAACGGAGAAATTACGGATGCAAAAACGATTATTGCTGTTCAATATGCAGCATTGCATCAATAGGAGAAAATATGTCGAAAGAACCATTATTAACGCGAAAAGCTTTGAGAGAACATGTAGTAGAGCAAAAAAGGTCTCAAAATAGTGAAGAGATTGAATGGAATGATTCACCAGTTCCTAAAAAGCCTTTTTTAGAAAGATATAATCGCTTTTTAACGATTTGGATGATTGCGATGATTGTACTGATTATTGTAGCAATCGGAGTTCAAATCTTCTTATAAAATGATGGAAATATTAGATTCTAATTTAGAACATCATTTAAGGCTAGACAATTTATAAGAGCTTTGATAAAATAACACATATATTTAAAGACATTGATGGAAAAGGGTTTTAGAAAATTTCATTATTAGGGAGAAAGGTCAGCGACTGAAAGCCTTTCATGAAAATCTACAACTTTTCACTTCCGAAGTCGCCATTGGGATTCGATAAGATGAATAATGGATCGGTTCGTTACCGTTAATAACGCCGAGTGCCTGCAATGCAGGAATGAGGGTGGTACCGCGATAAAGTTCGTCCCTTACAATTTTTAGGAATTGTAAGGGACTTTTTGTTTATTAAAATGATTTATAGGAGGAAACAAAATGAATTTAGCAGAAATGAAACAACAATTTGATGCGATTCGTCAAGATGTATTAGCTGCATTAGAAACCGTTCAAACTTTAAAAGAAGTTGAACAAATTCGTGTGCAACAATTAGGAAAAAAAGGACCAATTACGGAAGTTTTAAAAAATATTAAAAATATCGTTCCTGAAGAACGTCCACAAGTAGGAGCGTTAGCGAACGAATTACGTAGTGTCATTGAAGAAAAAATTGCCAGTATTAAAGCTGACTTAGAAGCAAAAGCATTGGTGGAATCTTTACGTAAAGAAACAATCGATGTTACTATGCCAGGTCGTCCAATGACTGTAGGTACAAAACACGTATTAAGTCACGTGAGTGATGAAGTGGAAGATTTCTTTATTGGATTAGGATATCAAGTAGTAGAAGGTCCAGAAGTAGAATCAGACCACTATAACTTCGAAATGATGAACTTACCAAAAGATCATCCTGCTCGTGATATGCAAGATACATTTTATATTACACCTGAGTATTTATTACGTACGCAAACTTCACCAGTTCAAGCAAGAACGATGGAAAAACATGATTTCTCTAAAGGACCATTAAAAATGATTAGTCCGGGACGTGTATTTAGACGTGATAATGATGATGCGACTCACTCACATCAATTCTATCAAATTGAAGGATTAGTAATTGACAAACATATTACAATGGCAGACTTAAAAGGAACATTAGCTGCATTTGCCAAAGAATTGTTTGGTCAAGAACGTGAAGTTCGCCTACGTCCAAGTTATTTCCCATTTACAGAACCTTCGTTAGAAGTAGATATTAGCTGTTTCAAATGTGGTGGACAAGGTTGTTCAATTTGTAAAGGAACAGGTTGGATTGAAATTTTAGGTTCAGGGATGGTTCATCCGAATGTATTAGAAGCTGCGGGAGTAGATTCAAGCGTTTATGGTGGATTTGCCTTTGGATTAGGACAAGACCGTATTGCAATGTTGAAATATGGAATCGAAGATATTCGTTCACTTTATACGAATGATGTTCGTTTCTTAAATCAATTTACGAAGTAAGGAGAAGAGAATATGAAATTATCGTATGAATGGTTAAATGAATATTTAGATTTAAGTTCAATTACTCCTCAAGAATTAGGAGAAAAAATGTCACGTACTGGGATTGAAGTAGATAGTGTATCTATTCCAGGAGAAGGACTAAGTGGATTAGTTGTAGGTCGTGCATTAGAAGTAGTAGATCATCCAGATTCAGATCATCTACATGTCGTTACAGTGGATGTTGCTGGGGAAGAATCTTTACAAATCGTCTGTGGTGCACCAAATATTGCTAAAGGACAAAAAATTATTGTAGCGACTCATGGAGCACGTATTGCTGGTGGTCATAAAATTAAACGTGGAAAATTAAGAGGAGTAGAGTCACAAGGGATGATTTGTTCTCTTCAAGAATTAGGACTTCCTTCTTCATTAGTACCAAAAGAATATGAACAAGGTATTTACGTATTTGAAGATGATGCTATTGAAGTTGGAATGGATGCTGTTAAAGCTTTAGCGTTAGATAGTGCAATTGTGGAATTAGATATTACAGCTAACCGTGCAGATGCTTTAAGTATGAGAGGTTCTGTTCATGAAATTGGTGCCATTTATAATTTAGAAAATACATTGACACCAGATGAATTTTTAGAAGGTGGATCATCTTCATTAGATCCATGGATGACAGTATCGGTTGAAGATGAAGTAGACGCTCCAGCTTATCACTTACAAATTATTAAAAATGTTACTGTGAAACCAAGTCCTCAATGGATGCAAAATCGATTGATTGCAGCAGGCGTTCGTCCAATTAATAATATCGTAGACGTAACGAATTATATTTTAATGGAATATGGGCAACCGCTACATGCATTTGACTATGATCGTTTAAATTCTAAACAAATTCATGTTCGTCGTGCAAAAGATGGTGAAACATTAGTAACATTAGATGGTGTTGAACGTACATTGAGTAATGAAATTGTTATTACAGATGGAGAGAAACCAGTTGCCTTAGCGGGTGTAATGGGTGGATTAGATTCAGAAATTATTGAGACAACAACAACTGTTGCATTAGAATCAGCATTATTTGACCCAAAAGCCATTCGTTTAGCTTCTCAAAAACATAATTTAAGAAGTGAATCAAGTAGCCGTTTTGAAAAAGGAATTAATAAAGCAACTATTTTACAAGCTGGTAAGAGAGCTGCAGCATTAATTGCTGAATTAGGAGATGGTGAAGTAGTTGAAGGTGTAGCTTCTGCTCAATCACTAACATTAGATTTACCAGTTGTTTCTATTTCATTAGAACGCTTAAATCATGTTTTAGGAACTAGCCTTACAACTGAAGAAGTATTACAAGTATTTAAACAATTAGCATATCCAACAAAAGAAGAAGAAGGAGTATTCCATGTGACAGTTCCTGCTTGGAGATTTGATATTTCAATTGAAGCAGATTTAGTGGAAGAAGTAGGTCGTATTTATGGATATGATAAAATTCCTTCTACACTACCAACAACTGCAAGTACTCAAGGTGGATTAAATGAGAAACAACGCTTTGTACGTTGGACTCGTCAATTTATGCAAGGAGCTGGTTTATCACAAGCTTATTCTTATGCATTAACAACTCCTGAAAAATCTCATTGGTTTACAGTAGAAGATAGATCAAGTATTCGTTTAGACTTACCGATGAGTGAAGAGAGAAGTGAATTAAGACAATCAATGTTACCAAGTTTATTGGAAGCATTACAATATAATGTCGCTCGTTCACAACAAAATGTTCGTTTATTTGAAGTTGGGAAAGTATTTTCTATTGGCAAAAATGGTTCTGAAGATTTCCAAGAAAGAGAAGTTATCGGTGCGGCAGTAACTGGAGAATGGGGTCATGCTTCATGGCAATCACCAGCTCAACCTGTTGATTTCTTTGCATTAAAAGGAGTATTAGAAGCTTATTTTGCAGAATTGAATTGTACTGACCGTATTCGTTTTGTTGCAACAGATGCGATTCAACAATTACATCCAGGTCAAACAGCTTATATTTATTTAGGTGAAGAATTAGTTGGATTTATTGGAAAAATTCATCCAGTGATTCAAAAAGAATTAGATTTATCAGATACATTTGTATTTGAATTATTAGTGGAGCCTTTATTAGCAGAAGGATTACAAGAACGTGTGATTCAATCTGTACCAAAATTCCCATCTATGACACGTGATATTGCATTATTAGTTCCTGTAACAATGGCGCACGCAACATTAGAAGCAGTCATTAAAGAACAGGCTGGCCAATATTTACAATCAATTACTTTATTTGATGTTTATAAAGGGGAGCATGTAAAAGAAGGGTACCAATCATTAGCTTATTCTATTCGCTTCTTAAATAAAGAAGCTACTTTACAAGAGGAAGAAATTAAACAAGCAATGGATCGTATCCAAACAGCCTTAGTTGCATTGGATGATGTAACTATCCGATAATATGCTACGGAATAAAAGAACTTTTCTTGAATAGCAAGGACGCCAGCAGCCTCGCTTTGCGAGTCTCATGGCTAAAATTCGAGCCTAGGTCTCGAATTTTATTTGAAACAAAGTACAAAAAAAGACAAAAAGATATTACCTATGCTATAATTTAAGTGAAAAAAATTTTTGATTGTCAAATTTTAAGCGTTAGTCTGTTGTCGCAGACCTAACGCTTTTTGACTATTATAAGGTTGGTGCGATTGAAGTATTTTATAGATAATTCTAAGCATTTTATGACCACAAGCGATAATAGCTTTCATTTTACTTCCTCTGCTGGAAATTCGCTGATAGAAAAGTGAAAAGGTTTCTTCTTTAGCACGTTGAACACTTAACACTGACATTACTAAGGCTTGTTTAAGATATTTATTGCCTTGCGTCGTATGTGAAGATCTTTTAACACCAGCACTTTCGTTAGAACCTGGGCACATTCCAGCCCATGAAGCTAACTTCTTATCTGTTTTAAAAGCATCAACATTTGGACCTATTTCAGCTAATATAGTGGCACAACAATTATCACTAATACCAGGAATTGTTAGAAGAAGTTGATATTCTTCAGGAAAATGATCTAAAATATATTCATTTATTTCTTTATTGAGTTCATCTGATATCTTTTTCTGAAGTTTATATTCTTCCATACATTCTTTAATTA
>ERZ772942.158-NODE-158-length-28436-cov-3.858638_pt1 | contig 28436 bp, 34 predicted proteins | sample MGYA00511135_ERZ772942 | MGnify/ENA primary metagenome ERZ772942 (study PRJEB29015, sample SAMEA2738099) | human oral metagenome | biome: human oral; feature: human-associated habitat; material: saliva | place: China | collected 2265 ... | reverse complement strand
CTGATGAAATTGACCCAACGATTGATTTGGAAGAGGTGACAGAATGATAACAGTTTACAGTAGACCAGATTGCATGCCTTGCAAATTTACAAAACAATTTTTAACAGAACACAATATTCCATTTAAAAATGTAGATGTATCTGAAGAACCAGAAGCATTAGAAGTTTTGAAACAACATGGTTTCTTTGCATTACCAGTTGTAGCTATCAATCAGAGTTTTGATTTTGCATTTTGCGGTTTTCAACCTGACAAATTAAACGATTTATTAAAGTAAAACATTAAGGAGGAACTAAATGGATAATTTTGAATTATTGGATATTCCAGAATTTGATTATATGAACACTAAACGAGAAGTATACAAGGTGATTGCCACATACAAACGAGCAATGAATAAACTATATTTGAATTCGTATCCTAAAATCACACCAAGCTACAGCATAGTTCCTCCATCAAATACCAACCAGTTCCACTCTAGCACAGAAAGAGCTGCATTATACTCAATGGAGCATGGAGCTAAGTTTGCTAAATTTGTTGAATACGTTGATAATGCGGTGAACTCATTGAGTGAGAAATACAGAGTAATTGTAATTCGTTGTTTCTTTAAAAATGAATCTGATACTAAAGTAGGAATGGATTTAAACTACAGCGAATCATCAATACGAGATTTAAGAAGAGAAGCTTTAGAATTATTTGCATATTCACTTAAAGTAGATAAGTATAAATGAAAATGTATTTTTTAAGATAAAATGCTTGTATTTTTTACAACAAAAAGATTGTAGTTTTTTAATTTGCTAAAAAGCTAAAATGTGTATTGTAGAGTTTGTGTACAGAAAAGTAATCTCCCAATTATTAAATCTAACAACTCTACATACAGAAAACAATTTCAGACTGCCATACTCTGAAATTGTTTTGTGTATTTAACGCATGAGATACACAACGACGTACATCGACAATCGAACGGAATTGTCAAACCTCCTTTTTATTTTTCCTCTCCACAAATCGTGGAGGGGTTTTTATTTTAAGAAAGAAGGAATGGAAATGAATTTTGTAGAACCAATTAGAGAAATAGAAGATATCGAAGCTATGAAAGAATATCTTAAAAAATGGGATGAACGTAATTACATGATTTTTATGTTAGGAATCAATTCTGGATTAAGAATCAGTGATATTGTAAAACTCCGAGTGAAAGATGTTCAAGGCTGGTATATCCAAACAAAAGAACTAAAGACTGGAAAGCCTTTGAAAAGAAAAATGACGAAACCTTTAAAGAGAGAAATGCGAGAGTATATAAAAGGGAAACCACTTCATCATTATTTGTTTCAAAGTAGAAAAGGAAAGAACAGACCAATTTCTAGAGCGCATGCATATTACATTATTAAATTAGCTGCAGACGATTTAGGAATTGCAAATGTTGGAACTCATACAATGAGAAAAACTTTTGGATATCATCAATATAAGAAATCAAAAGATGTAGCAATGTTGATGGAATTGTTTAATCACGCAAGTCCAGCGATAACATTAAGATATATTGGAATTAAACAGGATCAGCAAGATAAAGCTATGTCTAACTTTGGATTGTAGAAACGAATCTAACATATTGAGCGAAACGTGGATTCGATTTGTTAATTAAAAAATAATGTTGATATATCAACGATAATTAAGGAAAAGCGAATCTAACACAATATAAGATATAATAGATTCAGAGGGAAATATTCCGAAAGAGAGGGAAGGGTTTGACTAGAAAAACTTTAAGAACTAAACGCTGGAGAAATTTTCGAATCAGCATAATGGTTCGTGATAAGTTTCTTTGCCAAGAGTCATTGCGATACGGAAAAAAAGTTGCAGCAGTTGTGGTTCATCATATCTTTCCTGTTAGCGAATATCCTGAACTGGAGTTTGTCAGTTGGAACTGTATCTCGTTATCGATTCACGAACACAATAAGATGCATAATCGAGTAGATAATAAGATAACGAGAAAAGGAAAAAAATGGCAAGCGAAAAGAAAAAAAGAATTTGAAAAATTTTATTCGTCAAAAAAAATTTTTTGAAAAAAATTTTTATCCCCCCACCTCGAAAAATTTTTTTTGAGTGCCTGGGAGACCGAGGAGAGGGAACTTTTTCCAACTGCGAGGTAATTTTAGTAAAAGGGGATAAAATCTAAGCGATTTTGAGAAAGGAGGTAAGTTTTTGGCAAGACCAATTACAGCAAACTACATTAGAAAAGCAACTGTTAAGAACATGAAGTCGTTGGGAACGTATCGTAAAGAATTCGACCACTTGATAAACATCTATGCTAACATGCTTTATCAATATATTTTGTATGAGGAAGAGCATGCAGCAAACGGATATAAAGTTGCGGATTTGTACGTGAATAAAGCTGGAGCAGAAAACTTGCGGAAGTTGCCTCTTATAAACGTCATGGAAACTTTGAGAAAAGATATCCTGTCATATTCTGATAAACTCATGCTCAATCCTAAAGCTTTAGGCGAAGTGATTGCACAAGATACAGGCGGTACGATCCTAGACATTATGAATCGACTAGGAGGTATGAAATGAATGAGTATGTAAAACGAGCGATTAAGTACGCTACTGGTATTATCGATGGAAAGACTCCAGCCTGTGAAGAGAAAGTACTCGAAGCTAAACGGTTTATGAGAGATATCGACAATCCTGCATATTACTTAAATGAACCTGTTATTAATATGGCAGTGAAGTTTATTGAAAATGTGATTGTCCACTATCAAGGCGAGAACGTTGAGGCAGTGAGTTTAAGAGATACACCACTGGAACTACAAGAGTGGCAGATGTTTATCGTTGTCAATCTGTTTGGATTTTATAAAACAGGAACGATTGAGACAAGGTTTAAAGAAACATTGATTTTCATTCCACGGAAACAAGGCAAAACAGCCTTCACTGCTGGACTTGCTTTGTGTAAGTCGTTGCTTGAAATGAAGAGTGCTTCAAAATGCTACATTGTCGCAACCAGTGTGCAGCAAGCGTTGGAAGCTTTTGGCTTCATTCAATACAATGTGGAGCGTTGGAAAGATAAGAACATTAGAATCAAAAACAACAATTCAGAACATTCGATTACTGGAGATTTCGGTAGCGAAGGTTCTTTTTTTGTACGTGCATTAGCAAACGATGAAACTCGACTTGATGCATTGAATGGTAACTTCATCATTCTGGACGAAGCTCATACTATGAGAAACTCGAAGAAATACGGCTTGATGAAAAAGACCATGACGGCTTATAGAAATAAGTTGCTGTTCATTATCAGTACGGCAGGCGATATCCCAAACGGATTCCTTGCTAACAGGATTAAGTATTGTAGAAAGGTACTTGAACAGAGTATCGATAATGAAGAATTATTTATCTTTATCTGCAAGGCTAATCAAGACAAAGAAGGAATGCCTATCGACTACATGGATGACAAAACACTGATGATGGCTAATCCATCGTGTGGAGTGACTGTAACGCTTCAAGAGTTACGAGCAGAGGCAGAAATGGCTATGAACGATCCACAGACTCGAATGGAGTTCTTTAATAAGACACTGAACATCTTCACCAACTCAATGAACGCATACTTCAACGTAGATGAGTTTATTGCTAGTGATGAGAACTTCGACTGGACTCTAGAAGAGTTAGCTAAGTTACCAATCAAATGGTATGGAGGTGCTGACTTGTCCAAACTGCACGACTTAACGGCAGCTGCATTAGTGGGGCAATACAAAGTGGAAGATAAAACGATTGACATCATTATTCCACACGCATTCTTTCCAGTTGCAGCAGCTCACAAGAAAGCCAATGACGATGGTATTCCATTGTTCGGTTGGAAAGAAGACGGCTGGTTGACGATGAGTAATACTACAACCGTGTTGTATGACGATATTGTTAAGTGGTTTATCAAAATGAGAAATATGGGATTCAAAATTTCTAGAGTTGGATTTGATAAGAAGTTTGGACGAGAGTTCTTCTTAAAAATGAAAAAGAATAAATTCTCAATGAAAGACCAACCGCAATATTTCTGGAAAAAGTCTGAAGGGTTTAGACATATTGAAGTAAAAGCAAAAAACAAAGAATTGTACTACTTGCATAGTGAAGCATTTGAATACTGTGTGGGGAATGTTCGAGCAATTGAAAAAACAGATGACATGATCCAATACGAAAAAGTGGATGGTGACGGTGGTACTCAACGTATTGATATATTCGATGCTGCAGTATTCGCTACTGTACAAATGCTTGAAGAGAATGGTGGATTTTCTGATACTGCGAAACAATTCTTTAATTTGAAAGGAGATTAAGATGGGGTTATTAGATATGTTCAAGAAGCGTTCTGCTAATTCAGCTATCAAATTCCTGGATTCATCAAAACAATTTGAATCACTGATTGCTGAAGACTCGTATATTCCATTGAACAAGCATCCAGATATTTTGATTGCTGTTGATAAGATAGCAGACCTGGTATCAAACATGACTATTCATTTAATGGAGAATACAGAACAAGGTGATGTTCGTATACGAGATGAATTAGCAAGAAAGATTGATATCGAGCCGTGCAAGTACATGACTCGAAAAACTTGGCTGTACAAGATTGTAAAAGATTTACTACTTGACGGTGACGGTAATTCTGTTATTCATGTAGGAACACTTGGTGATACTGGATTGATTGGAGAGTTAACTCCATTCCCTATGACAAGCGTTCAATTTATTGATGATGATGATGGCTATCATATTGAATACAACAATATGAAGTATCAAGTGGATGAAGTCATTCACTTTGTGATTAATCCTAATCCACTACGACCGTACATTGGTACTGGATATAGAGTTGCATTAAGAGAGATTGCTAAGAATTTGAATCAAGCAACTCAAACAAAAAGCAATTTTATGAGAAGTAAGAACGTACCTTCTTTAGTCGTTAAAGTCCATGCTGATGCAGGAGAATTAGCGGAAGAAGAAGGACGAAAGGCAATCATGAAACAATATCTTGAGACTTCTAAAGCTGGAGAACCTTGGATTATTCCTGCAGAAATGATGGATGTTGTTCAAGTCAAGCCGTTGTCCTTAAAGGATATTGCAATTAATGAATCAGTAGAGATAGATAAAAAGACTGTAGCAGGACTTATTGGAGTACCTGCTTTTTTCTTGGGCGTTGGGTCATTCAACAAAGATGAATATAACAACTTCATTAACACAAGAATCTTATCCATCGCTCAAATCATATCTCAAACACTCACGAGAGACTTGCTAATTAGTCCGTCACGATACTTCAAGTTGAATCCACGTTCACTCTATTCGTACAACATTACGGAATTAGTGAGTGCTGGAAGTCAAATGGTGCAATTAGCTGCATTAAGAAGAAACGAGTTAAGGGACTGGATTGGATTAGCTCCAGATCCAGAAATGCAAGACATTATCGTTTTAGAAAACTATCTAAATCAAGACGATTTAGGAAACCAAAAGAAATTGAAAGGTGGTGAGAATGATGAATCTAACTAAACGTGAATCGTATCTTACTACTCAATTTGAAACGAGAGAAGAAGCTGCAGAACAAAAACTAATCATCGAAGGCTACTTCATTAAATACGATGTAGAAACTGAAATTTGGGAAGGTTGCTTCGAGAAGATTAAGAGAAGCGCTGTTGAAAATGCTATTAAGAATGCAGACGTTCGAGTGCTTTTCAATCATGATACTTCACTGGTTTTAGGACGAACAGGAAACGGAACTGCAATCTTACGTTCGGATGAGGTAGGCTTATTTGCCGTTGTAGAAATCAATCCAAACGATCCTACAGCGGTAGGAATTTATGAACGCATTAAGCGTGGAGACATCACTGGATGTAGCTTTGGGTTCTTTATAAAAGGTAGTGAAGAGAGCGTACGTTCTGACGGCACTTATCTATCAGTTATCACTGAAATGGAATTGCTGGAGATTAGTCCTTGTACATTCCCAGCCTATCCACAAACAGAAATCGCAGCAAGACAGAAAGATTTTCAAAATTACAAAGAACGTTCTTTAGAACAAAAGAAACGAGAACTAAAGGAGAAATTGAAATATGAAAAATAAATTAGTTGTATTACAAGCCAAATTAAATATGCGTCAAAAATCTTTAGATGAGTTAAACGCTAAAATTGCAGAACTTCAAAATCGTAGTGACGAAGTGGTTGCATCAATTGATGCAGTTGAAACAGAAGAAGATTTAAACGCTATTGAAGCTGAATCAAATACTATTCAAGCTGAATTAGATGAAAAAGAAACTTCTAAAAAAGCTTTAGAAGATGAAATTGAAGAATTAAAAACTCAATTAAAAGAACAAAATGAAAAAAAACCAGAACAAGGAGCTGAACGCAACATGAATAACGCAACAGTAGAAAAACGAGATGCATTAAACCAATACATTAAATCAAAAGGCGAAAAACGTGAAGGTGTTAAATTAGTTGACGGTGGAGCGTTAATTCCAGTTGAAGTCTTAAAACCAACTGTAAAACCAGAAGTATCAGTAGACTTAACTGAATTAGTAAAAGTTGTGAAAGTAAATTCATCTACTGGTAAATATGGTGTGATTGAGAAATCTAAACAAAAAATGGTAGCAACAGAAGAGTTAGCAAAAAATCCAGAATTAGGAAAATTCAAAGTAACACCAATTGATTATTCAGTAAAAACTTACCGTGGGTCATTAGCTGTATCTCAAGAAATGATTGACGATGCAGAGTACGACATTATGGGATTAATTGCAGAAGATGCACACAATCAAGAATTAGCGACTAAGAACTTTGCAATCTGTGAAGTATTAAAAACAGCTCCTGCTGAAAATGCTATTGGTTTTAACGGATTAAAAGATGTATTAAACACTAAAATTAAATCAGTATATAACATTAGCTTAATTGTTACTGACTCAATGTTTAACGCAATGGATAAAGTAACAGATAAAACTGGACGTTATCTATTACAACCAGATGTAACTTCTCCAACGGGATACCGTTTCGCAAACAAAGTAATCTACCGTGTTCCAGATGAAATGCTAGGAGCTGATGGAGATATGAAAGCTTTCATTGGCGATCCTAAAGCATTCGTTACATTGTTTGACCGTGTTGCAACAACTGCAAAATGGGTTAACAACGACATTTATGGTGAAGTGTTAGCTGTATTCACTCGTTTTGATGTGAAGAAAACTGATGTAGCTGCAGGTAAATTTGTAACATATACAGATGCAGCATAGGAGAAAAAGTATGAAGTACGAAGTTATTAGAAGCTTCGTTGATGTAAACGACCGTTCGGATGAATTTCCAGACGGTCGTTTGTATTTGATTGGGGATAAATATCCTTTTTCAGGTCGTGCAAAAGCGGAGCGAGTAAAGGAGTTATCTACTACGGATAATGGAGCAGGTTCAATCTTTATCCAGGCTGTAGCAGGTACAGAAAATATTGAAGAAGAGGAGAGTGTAGAAAATGCTGGAGATAGAGAAGACAGTAAGCAACTCTCACTTGGAGATACTGAAAGCTAAGTTAGGAATCACGATGTCAGCAAGAGACAATCTTTTGCTGCATCTATTGCTATCGATTCGAGAAGAATTAGAGAAGCAAAAGAACATCAAGCTAGACGATGAACGATTTGATCATATCGATTTTCTAATTGACTATGCTGCATATCGCTACAACAGCAAAGACAATCAAACGGAAATGCCAATGCATTTGAAATACAGATTACACAATTTATTAATTGAGAATGTGAGGAAGAAAGAGAATGTGGAACAGGGAAATAACACTACTCAAGAAACAAGTGAACAACACGGATGAGTTAGGACAACCTGTTGTAACTTTCGAACGAAACACTATTCTAGCACAAGAAGTCAGCATTACAAATGCAATGATGTTCTACGCTAGCCAATTCGGATATAAGCCTACGTTCGTAATCATAATTCATGCATTTGAGTATCAAAGAGAATCACTATTGGAGTGCGAAGGAGTACGTTACTCAATCAAGCGTGCTTTTCGCTATCAAGAAGGCGAATTGATGGAGCTTCAATGTGAAGAAGTGACGGGTGATAAGAATGAGTTTGGATTTAGCTAGTCAATTAGCAACAGCCATATCTAACTTCAACGAGGATGTTCAGAAAGAAATTGAATCAGCGCTTGATGAAGTAGCAGACGAAGCAGTAGAAGAGTTAAAAGCTAACTCTCCAAGAAAAACTGGTGACTATGCTGGAGACTGGGCAGTGAAGCAAGACAAAAAGAATAAACGGGTTATCTATCAACCAAACGAATACCGACTAGCTCACTTACTGGAGTTTGGACATGCCAAGCGGGACGGTGGAAGAGTCGACGGAGTAGAGCATATCAAGCCTATTGAAGAAAAAGTTATCAAAGGTATTGAAGAAGCGTTTATTCAAAAACTAGGAGGTTAGTATGGAGCTACAAGAATTGTACAAGCATTTGAAAGCATTAGGAATGCCAATTCAATACTACAGCTTTCAAGAAGGACAAGTTCCAGAACTTCCTTACGTCATCTACTACAATCCTAAAAAGGAATTCGGATTGGCGGATAACATCAACTACATCGACAACAGAAATGTAGTAATTGAGGTTTATTCAGAATTCAAGGATCTAACAATTGAGATGAAACTGGAAGAATTATTCAAAGAATTAAAACTACAGTATACATTCGATGAAACTTACTTAAAAGATGAAAGAATGTATATGTTAATTTATAAATTAACAATATAGGAGTGATATTATGACAGACAAACAAGAAAACAAATTAACCTTTGGTATTGAACAAGTGCATTTCGCACCACTAACTGTTTCACCAACTGGAGAAATCACATACGAAGCGCCTAAACGATTACCAGGAGCACGTTCGATTGAGTTAGATCCTCAAGGAACGGACATCAAATTGAAAGCAGATAATTCAGATTATTTCGTAAGTGAATCGAACGAGGGGTACACTGGAAAACTTAAGTTTTACAACTTAACTCCAGAATTCCGTCAATATGCATTAGGCGAAGAAGTGAAAGGCGATTACGTAATTGAATCTGCAGCAGCAGAACGTAAGCCATTTGCATTGTTATTCCAGTTCGAAGGAGACAAGCATGCTACTCGTCACGTATTGCTATACTGCACAGCTAAGCGCCCTAAAGACTCTAGCTCAACAAAAGATGGATCTAACTACAACGAAGTAGAATTAGAGTTCAAAGCTAGTCCTCGTCCGAGCGACAAAGTCGTTAAAGTTAAAACACACAAAGATACTGAAAAAGAAAAATACGATAACTTCTTTAAACAAGTTGTAACTATTCCAGCATAGGAGGTAGAGCATGAGAAAAGTAGTTATGGTAGGTGACAAACAGTTGGCATTGGAAAGCAATGCCTTCACTGTCATCTTATTCAAGAAGCAATTCAACAAAGATATGTTTGCTGAGTTATTAAAGCTTGTACAGTTGTTCAAAGGTGAGAAAGAACTGAATCCTGAAAATATGAGTGCTGAACAAGTAGAGAAGTTTGACACGATGATTTTTTATGAATTATTTTGGACCTTTGCTTGTTCGGCTAACAAAGATGTTCCAGATTTTATGGACTTCTACCGTGAATACAGCGAGTTAAATACAGTAGGAATCATGAGTGATGTTTTAGAATTAATTCAACATTCAATGGTGACTCAAAAAAAGCCAGCAGTGACACAGCAAGTGATGAACCATTTACAGTAGAATCATTCATTCTATGTTGTAAAGAAAGTGGGTTATCACTTGATGAATTACGTTACTTAACGATTGGTGGTGCAATTGATTTTCAAACGGATTACGTGAAGCTACACAGCAACAGGCAGGAAGAAAGCAATAAAGCACGAAAAGCAACACAAAATGATTACGATAGATTTTAGGCTACTGGAAACAGTAGCCTTTTATCTTGATGAAAGGAGAAGAATATGGCTGGAAATATTAAAGGGATTACGATTGAAATCCAAGGGAATGTTACTCCATTAGAACAAGCGTTAAAGACTGTTAATAACGTTGCTAAGAACACAGCAACAGAGATGAAACAGATTGATAAGGCATTGAAGTTCAATCCATCCAGTATTGAATTAATCACTCAAAAGCAAGAAGTTTTAACAAAACAGATTGGTAATACTGAAGAAAAATTAAAAACTCTTAAGAATGCACAAAAAGAAGTTGAAGAACAATTCAAAGCTGGAAAAATTGGTGAAGAACAGTACCGTGCTTTCAAGCGTGAGTTAGAAACAACTGAAAGTACTTTGACTCACTACAAAACTCAACTAACAAATCTCAATAAAGAACAAGAGAATTTAGGGAAGTCTACTAATCGATTATCAGGATTTTTTAAAGCTAGTGGGAAAGATGTAGAAGAGTTTAGACACGTTTTAGGCGACAAGCTAACAGACGCTATTAAGAACGGTAAAGCTTCAAGCAAAGATATGGAAAAAGCTTTAGAACTTATGGCTAAAGAAGCTAGTGAGGGAAAAGCAGATATCAATGAATTAAAAGAAGCACTGGACAAGTTAGATGATGGTGGAAGTATTAATAACGTTAAAGAAAAGTTAACGGGTGTAGGTACTGCTGCTAAAGATTCAGTAGAAAAGACGAATCAATTACTCGGACAAGAAAAACTGCAAAAAGCTGCAGAAGTAGCTTCTCAAGCAGGTCAGAAAGTGATTGATTTTGCGCACCAAACACAAGATGCATTTCGTGAAGTCGATGCAGGAATGGACATCATTGTTACTAAGACTGGTATCACTGGAGAACAAGAACTTGCGAGCTTGAAAAGTATTTACGACCAACTGTCTACTGACTTGCCAGTGGATAGTTTTGAAAAGGTTGGTTCTGCAATCGGTGAGTTAAATACTCAATTTGGCTATACTGACGAAGAATTAAAAGAAGCTTCTAGGACTATGATCCAGTTCAGCGAGATTAACGGTGCTGATATTACTACAAGTACTATCAACGCAAAACGTGCTATGGAGGTATACAATCTTGAAGCTAGTCAGTTAACTCCAACGCTAGACCAAGTTACATTTGTAGCACAAGCTACAGGGCAATCTGTAGACTTGCTGTTTCAAAAAGCAACAGAAGGTGCACCACAGATTAAAGAATTGGGATTGTCGTTTTCTGAAGGAGCTACCTTAATCGGACAACTTGAAAAAGCTGGGGTAGACTCAAGTGCAACTTTAACAGCAATGACAAAAGCTACCGTTAAGTATGCAAAAGAAGGTAAAACTCTATCTCAAGGGTTAAGTGAGACGATTGAGAAGATTAAGAATGCAGATAATAGTACTACTGCATTTACTGAAGCAGCTGAAGTGTTTGGAAACAAAGGTGCAGCTAAAATGATTGATGCAATTCAACGTGGCGCATTTAGTCTTGATGGATTGTCTGAAACTGCAGAAAAGGCTAATGGTACAGTCGCAAATACTTTTGAAGCTACGCTAGATCCTATCGACAGACAGCAACAAGCCATGAATGCTATGAAGTTAGCAATGGCTGAATTTGGTGGAGCTATTTCTGCAGCAATTGCGCCAATTTTGGAAGTATTAATTCCAATTATTCAACAATTGGCAGAGATGTTTAAAAATCTTCCTGGACCAGTTCAACAGTTTATTGTGGTTTTAGGTGGAGTGGTAGCCGTTTTAGGATTATTACTACCTGCTGTACTTGCGATACAGTTTGCATTTACGGCTACTGGTGCTGCAATGTTACCAATTGTTGGAACGGTAGCAGCTGTTGCTGCAGGTATTGCATTAGCTATTGCTGTATTTATGAATTTCGGAAGTATTATCGAGTGGCTTGATGGTGTTTTTCCAGGCTTGAAAGATACGGTAGATAGTGTTTGGAACTCTATCCAATCTGTGATTGATGTTGTAGTGAATGAAGTATCCAACTTAATTCAAAGAATATTTGGTACTGTGATAGCTTGGTGGGAAGAAAACCAAACAAGATTTCAACAAGCATCAGAAAATGTATGGAATACAATTTCTAATGTTATTCAAACTGTGATGAACTTCTTATCTCCATTTCTAGAAGGTACATGGAACGTTATTTTGACAGTTGTAACAACAATTTGGCAAGTGATGCAAACGAATATAGAAACAATTATCAATGCAATTTTAGGAATTATTAAAGCAATTTTACAAATTTTAACTGGAGATTGGCAAGGCGCTTGGGAAACTATCAAGAATGTACTAGCTACTGTTTTAGATGGTATGGCAAGCAATGTTAAGACAATCTTTGATGGGATTTTAACAGTCATTTCTGGAGTTTGGGAAAACATCAAGTCCATCACATCTAGTGTTTGGGATGGAGTTAAATCATCTATTGGGAATGCCATTAATTCTGCAAAAGATATGGTAGGAAATGCGATTGAAGCAATCAAAGGCTTCTTCAACTTCGAATTTAGATGGCCGCATATTCCACTTCCACACTTCAGTATTAGTGGTTCTGCTAATCCATTGGATTGGTTAAGTGGAGGATTACCATCGATTGGTATTGAATGGTATGCAAAAGGTGGTATTTTAACAAAACCGACCGTATTTGGACAAAATGGAAACAACCTTATGGTTGGTGGTGAAGCTGGAACAGAAGCCGTTCTGCCGTTAAATTCGAAAAATTTAGCTGCAATTGGTAAAGGGGTTGCAGAACACATGGAATCAGATAAACCAATTGTAGTAAATGTACATATCAGCGATGTGATTGTACGAGAAGAAAGTGATATTCAAAAAATAGCTAATGCAGTTGCAAACATGTTAGCTTACGAATTAAAACGAAAGAAAGAATTGAGAGGTGAACCAGTATGATCCAACACAACGAATTAACGATTGATGGAATACGTACTTCATCTTTTCCTTATAAGATTATTGTTAAAGAGTCTCCAGTAATCAATATTGGAGACTCTAAAACTACTTTTATTTCTCATAGAGGAATTAGTGGTTATATTTCTCAAACTAACAAACATAGAGAAGTAGTGGAAAGAAAATATACTATTCATCTAGTAAAACCTACAGAACAACACTTGTATGAGTTTAAAGCGTTACTATCTAGGGAAGGTTTTTGGCTTGAAAATGAACAAGTTAAACTAACTAAGTGGTGGTGCTATCGTGCTAACAAGTATGAATCAATGAGAGATGAACACGGAATTTACACGCTAGAAGTTACGTTCGTGTGTCATCCAACGAATTATATGAAACAAAATAATGTTCAAATTTTGAATAGCAATGGAGCGATTCAAACACAAGGTTCTGCGCTAGCCTTTCCTAAAATCACAGTGATTGGGAACGGAACGACTCAATTCACGGTAGGAAGACAAGTAATCAAGTTAGAAAACTTGAGGGAAGAAGCTGTAATGATTAATGATCCTGCGAATCCTAGCTTTAAAGATAAAACTGGGAATCTAATTAAATGGTCAGGCGATTTTATTACGCTGGATCCAACGAAAGAACAGCATGTAGGGGTTGTGTTTGGAGCTGGTATTCAAAGAATGACTTTTGAAACGTTGTGGGGGTGGGTGTAGTGATTTATTTATTAGATAAAGCTACTACTACTGCTAGATGGAATGGAATTCCACTCCATGAAGCTAAAAAAGGAGAATTAAAAGAAACATTAAATGGTGATTATGTATTAAGTATTGATTATCCAATCACGGACAGCGAACATTATCGGTTATTGGATAATGACAAGATAATAATTACTGATACACCAGACAACGGAAGACAGTTGTTCAGAATTAAACATCGTACTGAATTAGACGATACAGTCAATCTTACTTGTTCTCATATCACTGAAGATGCATTTAAACGAATTGTAGGTAAGTTTGGAGTAGAACGAGTTGGGTGTAATTTAGCATTGAACTCAATGATTAATGCACTCAAAACTCCATTTTCTGATTTCTCATTCGATAGTGATATATCAGAGCCTCACACATTTAGTAACGCTGATAACTCAACAGTGTATAAAGTGTTATTTGATGGGGAACATTCCATTATCAATACATGGAAAGGCGAGTTGATACGTGATAATTATTCAATACGCATCGTTCAAAGCAGAGGAAGAGATAACAATGTAGTGATTACTACGCATCAAAATTTGAAGAAATACGAGCGTACAAATGATACAGCTAGTATTATTACTAGAATTCATGTTACTTCAACGTTTAAAAATGAGGGAGCTAAAGAAGATACTGTTCTTCATGTTACTGTGGATAGTCCACTGATTAATCAATATCCTTACATCAACGAGGCTGAATACAACAACAACGATTTAAAAACAGTTGCTGAATTAGAAAAATGGGCAAGAGCTAAGTTTGAACATGAGAAGATCGATAAAATGACGGATGTTATTAAGATTGAAGCTTACGAATTAGACGGACAAAAAATTCAAATTGGCGATACTGTAACGATTAGTAGCTTGTTGCATGATGTTAGCGTGACTAAAAAAGTTACTGGATATACTTACGATGTACTAGCAAAAGAATATATTGATTTTACCTTTGATGAAAAAGGTACAGGAGGTAGTGGTGGTTCCACTAATTCTGGTGTAAGTGGTGCTGCAGATATGATTTTAAATTCAATCTTTACTGATGCAGAGGTTGAAAAGAAAATTGCGAATTTATTAGCGAATGCAGATAGAGCATTTGACAGTCGATTCCAAAAGATGAAAGAGTCTATTGAAGACAGCATCGAAAAATCAAAAGCATTATCTGAAGAAGATAAAGCTAGATTAGCTGCAGAAATTAGCAGCAAGTTAACTGCTAGCAAAATCGATACAGATAAGATTAAGGCAGATTTTGATAAATGGCTAAAGGAGCCGTTGAAAGAACTGCAAGATGAAATTGATAAGAACGCTCAATTAAGCAAGATTAATAACGAGTTGATTGGTGGAGATGGAATTACTCGTTACAACAAAAATAGATTGGCAGGAGAGCCTAACCGTACCATTGAATTAGGTACTGACTATATTGAAGTAGGTCATAATGGTACTGGTTTTGAAGTAGGGCAGCCATATACCATTAGTTGGAGTGCTGAATGTACTCCTTACGGTCATCGAGATGTAACTACATTATTAAGAACTCCTTATTTAATTACAGGAGGGAAAGTAGTGTATGCGCCTCAAGATAACAGATTCCCTACTATCCAACACAACTTCACTACTGATAGAGCAGTTGTGCCAATGGTTTATTTTGGAGTGTATAACGTACGGTACGAAAGTAATTGGTACAAAACTAAAACAATTGTTAAGAATATTAACGAAACTCAAGAAGATGTAACGCTACCGCTGGAATGGAAAGAAATCTTTGATGGAAATCAAGATAATTCAATCCTGTTAGGTTGGAGTGATACACCAGATTTAATTATTGATGGGGGTGGAGCATAATGGTAGAAATTGCAAATGCTAAAGTGCAGCACAAACGTATGACTCGTGCGCAGTGGATGAATAGTAATTATATTCCAGCAGTCAGTGAATTAGTTTATGAAGAAGACACAGGGTTCTTTAAAGCTGGAGATGGTATACATCGCTTTGCTGATTTGAAGTATATGACTGGACCACAAGGCGAACGAGGACCACAAGGAGCTACAGGCGAGCGAGGTCCTGCTGGTCGTGATGGAGTAGTTACGTTTGAAAATTTAAGTCAAGCTCAACGAAATTCGCTGAAAGGGGATAGAGGGGAACGAGGCGAGCAAGGTCCTCCTGGACAACCTGGTCCAAGAGGTGCTGATGGAGCTAGAGGCGAACGTGGTGCAACTGGAGAAAGAGGAGCTACAGGACCAGCAGGTCCTACTGGTGAACGTGGTCACGCATTGACAGCAAATGTTCGTATTGAAGGTAACTATCGAAACGGTGTTAATAGTCAATTAAATATTATATCGGATGTTTACTATGATGGCGTGAGATTAACCAGTGGATATACCGTAGATTTCTTTTATAGAGGCTTTGGAAGTGACAATTGGACGAGTCAATTAAGCATACGACCAGAAAGTAACGGAAAAATTGCTCAATTCAGTTCAGCTCAACGTAGTAGTGGGTATCTTGAAGTGTATATCGTAGTTACTTACCAAGGAATTAAAGTCGCTGCTAGTACACGATTAGACAATGTACAAGATGGAGCTAGAGGAGCAGACGGACAAAGAGGACCAGCAGGAGCAAATGGTAGTCCTGGACAAAATATTATCAATCAGAGAACTGGACAACCTGTGAAATATTGGTTAGGGAGTAAAACAGATTTTGATGCAATTAGCAATAAAGATGATGGTACTGTTTATGACTATTATGAATAGGTGGTGGAGTTATGGTAAGAAAAGGTATTTATGTAAATGGAAAAGAAATTGTAGCACGGTATTTTGGGGATAAGTTGGTGTGGAAGAAACAAGAAAGAATTGTTGATATTTACAGAACATCATATATTTTAGAATCTCTTTATAATAACACAATTTTTATAAATGGTAATTTTACTTCTTTACGACCATATACATTTTATGATGTAACTATCACCGTTGATGGCGTAACGTTCCCACATTTATTAAAAGAAGTGAAGTTAAGTGATACTAACCCAATAGCAACTCTTAAGTTTTATAATAATAATGATTTTACTGATTTTACGAATAATGTTAACCGTTACCGTTCTCATAAAATTCAAATGTTTGCAAAGGAGTAACACATTATGCAAGTAACAATCCAAAATAATAAACATCCAGCAAGAGAATTAAACGGTAGATACTATCAAACGTTTACACCGAGAAGTGCACAGGAATTAATTAAAATTCACCATTTAGGCTGTATTGGTAACACGGAAGTAACCAATATTCAGTTAGAAAAAGGAAGAAGTCCAACAAGTTTTGTTGTAGCGAAAGAAACTACATCACCACTTTCTGGACTATTCAAGGATTTCAGAAACTTAAAAGTTGACTTATCGAATGAAGATAGCTCGTTAAGAGCTAGTTTCCAGAATAGCGCGAAGGCTCAAATGGTGCAGTACTTCAATACGAACGTTAGAAGTGAAATCCAGCAATCAGCAAATCAAATTCGTCAAACTGTAACTAGTCTAGTTGATAATACTGTAATGAAGAGTGATATTCAAATTACTCCAACTGGAATTCAACTAGGTTCTGGTAAGTATGTTAACGGAGAAACTATATCAAGTATGTTAGTTGCTAATCCAGACTCAATCAAAGCTATCACTAAATTAATGGAAGTCTCAGGAAACTTATTAGTGAACGGATCCATTACAGCTGATAAGATGGCTGCTAATTCCATTACTGCAGCACTATTGAAAGCTGCATCAGTAGAGAGTAAACATATTGTTTCTGAAGCTGTCGAAGCTAAGCATCTAAAAGTTAATGAAGCGTTATTCGACAAGTTACTTTCCGATGAAGCATTCATCAATAAATTGACAGCAAAACAAGCATTCATCAACTATCTAAGTACAGTTAAGATTGAAGCTAGTCAGATTAAAGCAGATGACGCTTTTATCGAAAAACTAACAAGTGTTCAAGCCTTTATCGATGTATTAGATTCAAGAAAGATTACAGCCAAACAAATATCTACCGACTTGTTAAGTGCATATACTGGTTTGATTGGTGGATTCAAGATTGGAGCGCATAGCATTTGGGGAGGTCATTGGATTACTGGTAAAAACAGTTATTCAGTAGGAATGAGCAATGGAGAACGTGGTGGATCTCAAGGGGTAGCCTTATTCGTAAATTGGGGCTCAAATTGGTCAAAACCTGGTGAAAACTCATGGTATGTAGCTGAATCTGGTTCGATGAACTGTAATGGCAGTGTGTATTTAAATGGGCAAACATCTGTAACTAGTGGAATGTATTTTGAAAGTGGCGGTCAGTTATTTTACAACGGAACAGTACTACCACAATATATTAAGAACACTGTTAGTGGTTCAAAATTTTCATCTTTTGAAACCACAAACGATATTCGAGTTGGAAAAGATTTAGTTGTGGGTGGATGGATTTATTATCAAGGTAGTTATATCGGAAAACACGCACTAGAAAACGGTTCAGATATTCGTTTTAAAAAGAACATTGTTCCAACATCTATCTATGCACTCGATCGAATTAATAAACTTAAAACTTATGAATATGATTTTGCGAAAGATAACAACAGATATCATAAAGAACTAGGTTTGATTGCTCAAGAAGTGAAAGAGTGGATTCCAGACGCTCATTTAGTAGAAAGAGATGATTTACAATCTTATTCATCTTTCTTCTTTATTCCTTATTTAGTAAAAGCAATCCAAGAATTAGACGAAAAAATTACAATTTTAGAAGGGAAGTTAAAAAATGGAAAATAAACCAACAGCAGCAGATTTTTTAGCGCAAGAAATCGGCTTAATTTCAAAAGAGAAAGCAATTTTGCAAGAAGCGCTATACACAGCAAATAAACGTAACCAAGAACTAGAACAAGAACTTGCACAATATCAACAAACAGGGAAAGAGGTACAATAACATGTCATTAACAGAATATAAAGTAGAAGCTAAAGTATTTGTCATCGACAAAACAGATGTATCAATTAAGAAAGAATATCCTTATACATTTATTAGACGAAGCTTACCAGGAGACTGGACAGATAAAAGCGACGAAGCTGTAATTAATGCAGTTGTAGAAATCGTAAACACTGAATTTGATCCTACATCAGCAATTGCTAAATTAACGTTATTACAAAACGAAGTAAAACAAACAATCGAGCATACGAAGAAAAATTCAGAAATCGGGCAAAAAGCGTTACTTGAATTAGCAGGTCAAGTCACAGAAGTTGTTACAGATATTGAAGTCTTAAAAGCTGCAGTATTTGGAGAAGGTCATGAAAACGAAGAAGAACATTCAACTGATGCAGCACCAACAGCACCAAGTACAACACCAGTAGCACCGACAGTACCAACAGTAGCTCCAGTAACACCAACAACTCCAGAAGTTACACCACAACCAACAGCGCCAGTAGCAACTGAATCAACATCAACGGTTCCAGAAACTACTGCTCAACCAGTAGCACCACAACCAGTAGTAACAGCACCAACAACTAATATCAATATGGAGGTAGAACATCATGAAAGCACGGAAACAAGCATCCCTCAAGGACAATCTACAGGAGTTCCTAGCGAAAACACAACTAGCACTATCACTAGTGTTCAGTAAAGGAGGTGATAAAATGAAAAACTTAGTAATGTTGATGGCAATTAACATCTTGGAGGGACGATACGAATACCAACAAGTTCCAAAACGACTTAAAACACGAGTTTTAGAGCAATTAAAACTTTCAGGTAAAACAATCAACGAGCAAGGAGAATTAGTGGATTTTAGAGGCTAGTTCTCCTTTTTGTATGGAGCGGATTCATTCAATCTGCTCCATTTTAATTTAGGATGTGATGCGATTTGAGTGAGACTATTCTACTTGCCTTAATTCCTACCTTAATCCCAGCGGTGCTATCTTATTTAACAGTTCGTATTCAAACCGCTAGCAAGAAAGCAACGGACGAGTTAAACCAAAAAATCAACAATATTCAAAGTGTTGTTGAGGAAATCACGGAAATAGGCAAGAGAAACAATAGCGATATTGGTGCATTAAACACTGATATCAGCAATTTAAAACATGAAGTCAGCGACTTAAATAAAGATATCAAAAATCTAAAATCAGATGTTAAGCAATTGAAGACAGATGTGGGGTTTGTTGGTGGGGGGATTTTAGAAACTGAACGGTATCGTTTGGAAGTTGACTTAACTGCCATTATTAAACGAGGATACAGAACAAGTGATGATACTAGACGTATTACTGCACTTTTTAAATCGTATCAAAGTTTGGGTGGCAATGGCTATATTGAAGATTTATTCAACCAGTTTATTAAATTACAATTAAAGGAGAAGTGAAATTATGAATGAAGTAACACAAGTATTTATTCAAGGAGTATCTAGTATTTTAGTCGTTTTAATTGGATTAGCTTTCAAAGAATTGAAAAAGTTCCTTGAAACTAAAGCTGAACACATCAAAGCAAAGACAGACTTACAACAGTACGAATTGATGAAAAGCATTGCTGCAACAGTAGTACAAGCTGTCGAACAAGTTTATAAAGATGTTGCAAATGCCAGTCAAGAGAAACTAGCAGAAGCAGACAAACGTTTAACAAAAGAATTAGAAGCGAATGGAATTCACGTAGACGAAAATACTAAACGTTTACTAATCGAATCTGTTGTGAACGGAATGAATGAATTGAAAACAATCAATTTTTAGAACACTAAAAGGATAGGCTTATGCTTATCCTTTTTTATTTGTATTAGGAGGCATTATGAAGAAAATTATTAAACGTAAATTACATATATCTACCTATTCGAGAGACTTCATTGATTATATTAATCATGAATTTTATTCTCACGATAAGCATAATGCATTTTTTGAATTTACTATGGAGCAGCTACCTACTGACAATGTAGTAGCCTTATTTTATTTCCAAAAAACAAAACGATACGCAGAAATTCATGGTGTTGTAGAAGGAAATAAAGTTACGATTGAGTTCGATACTAGCTTGATTACAACTAATGAAACTGTATGTGGATATATTTACTTTGAAAAGGTAGAACAATCTGCTGATGTTTGTCGTTTCTGTTTCAATGTAAAAGTTTCTGAAATCGATAAATTGAAGAATGCTCCTATTGTCGAGAAAGAAACTAGACGATTGATCCCAATTAATGAGATTGTCACTAAAGCAGAATTACAAGAATTGTTTAAGACGATTGAGAAAAACGGTGGTACTTATAACGATACGGAAATACGTAAATCTATTACTTCAATCGAAGAAAGAGTACAGACTCTAGAGAATAAGAAAGACAACAATACGGTATATGACGATAGAGATGTTATCAATCGATTGAATGCACTAGAGACTAAACCAACTGTTGATACAAGTGAATTTGCTAAGAAGACTGATATCCCACAAGCTTATAACGATAGTGAGTTAAGCAGACGAGTGTCAGCTTTAGAAACGAAAGAGGATAAGGATACCGTTTATAACGACGAAGAAATCAAACGTAGACTATCTAATTTAGAAGGTAAAACAGATAATTTCATTTCAGGAGTGTCTGTTAGCAAAGAAGGCAACAATGTTACGTTAACTTACAATTACGTAGATGGGCAGTCTAAAAATGTTACATTCACTGATTCAGATACAATTAACTTAGCTTACGATGATAGTGCATTAAAATCACGTTTGAATGATTTAGAAAATCGTCCACAGATAGATATTTCTGAATTTGCTAAAAAATCAGAAGTTCCTACTGTTGATTCAGTTAATGATTTAGTACGCATTCAAGGTGAACAAGCAACAAAAATTTCTACTTTAGAAAGTAAATCTGCTTATGAAATTCACGGAACAGGTATGCCAAACGGCAAAGTTGAAGCACCAATCGGAACTACTTATGTAGATGTGGAAGTAACGAATGGAGCTTTGAAGTGGATAAAACAATCAGGTGCTGGTAATACTGGTTGGAAAGTTCTTATTGGCGATACTGGTTGGAGAACTCTGAATAGTGTTTCTAGATTAGGAAACTCATTTATTAAAATTAGAAGGGTGAACAATCTTGTGACCTATAACTTTGGAGGTTTGCAATGGGGTTGGTTTGGTATTATTCGCAGAAATGGACCAGGATTTGCTCGTCACAATAGTACTGGAGAGAGAGGAGCAAAAGTGCTTGCTCCCAATTCTATTCCAGAAGGATTTAGAAGTGAAAATTCTTTAATTGGTGGAATTTATAATGACGCTGGTAAGCCGTATGGAATATGGTATTTAGGGGGTAAGAGTGACTCAAATTACATTCAATTCTCCTTTAATGACCCTATACCAACAGACAGAGATATAGGCGATATTCGCGTCAGCGCAATTAGCTATGTTACGGACGAAGATTGGCCTACAAGATTACCATAATTAAAGGAGGAATTTAAATGGTAAATATTATTAATCAAAATATATTTAACGGAATTGCTGGAGCTAGACCAACTAATGCTCCAAAATATTACGTATTACACAACGATGCAGGAAGTAAAACTGCAGAAGGTTATATCGAATGGCTTCAAGAACGGTATGATAATGGTAAATCTGATTTAGGATTTGCTCACTACTATATTGATAGATATTCAATTGTTAGAGTAGAAGAAACTTATAATGGTGCATGGAGTGCAGCAAATCCAGATGCAAACTTATATTCATTAAGTTACGAAGTTACTCAACAATTTAGCACAAGTGATGATGAATTTATTGAAAACGAAAATATGGTTCTTATGCAAATGGCAGAAGATATGACATTTTACGGAGCTACACCAAATTACGACAATATCAAATTCCATAATGAATTCAGTGCAACATCTTGTCCAGAACGATCATTAGCATTACATGGTGGAGATAACGATAGTTTGAGGGATTATGTAATTGAAAAGATTACTTACTATCAATCTCTAGGAAGTACTGTACAGGAGATGATTGATAACGATACTACTATACTAGAAGAACGATGGATTGAAACTGTTAGTGGTTGGCGCTATCAAACAACTAGTGGTATTCTTTTCAACTCATGGAAAGAAATCGAAGGGAAATGGTATCGTTTCGATGAATCAGGCTATATGATGGCTGGAGAATGGTTCTTTGGAGCTGATAAATGGTATTGGCTGCATGGAGATGGAGCTATGGCGACTGGTTGGCAATTTATCAATAATAAATGGTATTACTTCAATGCTGATGGTGGAATGTATGAAGGATTCATTAAATATGAAGATAAAATATACTATCTAGCGCCTAATGATGGCAGCATGATTAGTCGTGAGTGTCGTCAAATTGAAGGAGAATGGTATTATTTCAACGAGAACGGTGAACGACTTGAGAAAGCTAATATTACCGTTGACGAAGAAGGAAAAATACACTTTTAATTAATAAAATAATTTTGACTACCCTATCTGCAGCAATTGTGGATAGGGTTATTTTTTTGCAAAAAAGTTTGATTTTTTTAAGAAAAAAGGTTGCGTTACACGGTCAACCGTGGTATAATAAAGACAGTTAAGGGAGGTGAAAAAATGCACGACAAGTTAACAGATGTAGTTATCACAATCTTACTTGCAATATCAATTTCAAAAGAAGTAAGAGAGTGGTACATCGTAACAAAAAAAGAAAAACGTCAAATACCTGTGCCTCGGAAACACCGTAAATAAACGTTTTTCTAAAAGAGGGGAAGGATAACTTCCCTCCCCTCGATTATATATGAATTGGAAGGGGAACTCAAGATGAAATTATTAATAATAACTGTAATAGTTTTAGCATTTTTGTACTATCCAGGAGGTAATAAAAAATGATAGCAAATGTAGAATTAATTGAAGAGGTACTCCAGAAGTATACAGCATACAAAATTGGTAAAGAAACTGGAATTAGTTATAGTACTGTAAACGATTGGAAAAAAGGAATAACAAGTGTATATAGCATGAAATTAGAATACGCTATTAAATTAACAGAATTTGCTTTAAAAGAAAACATTAAGGAAGAAGGAAAATAAAATGGAAAAATTATATCTAAACTTTAAATACTTAAAATCAAATGACAGATTATGGAACTCTACTACTACTGTAAATAATTATGTAGCGTGTAATAATTATGAAGAATTGTACTCTATTATTTCTACATTCTGCTTCACTGAAGAAGATTACTTAAAATCAGTTTATCCAATCGATAACTTATTTGATGAAAGTAATACTGAATTGGATTACGATGATTGGGTAGAAACGTTATCAGAAAATGATTATAAAACAATGTGTGAAGAATTCAAAAAAGAAAATAAAATTGAATACATTGAATTTGATGTAGATGATGAAATTAAATATTTCAAACAAAACACTAAAGATGCATTAGCAAAATATTCAGATTTTGAACAACGTGCGATTGTTTTAAACTTTTTAGATTATCCATACAATCAACTTGAATCAGAAGTAGTTGAAATGTTAGAAGATGATGAAGTTGAATTTGCAACAATCAACAATCCAGAACAATTCAAATAGACAAAATTAAAAGGTGCTACTAAAAATAGCACCTTTTTTCGTCCACTGGTTGTTTTTTTGGTTGACTGTTTGTGTTGAGTGATTAAAAACGTTGAAATAACAATGTTTATTTTAATTACATGTTTAGGTTTATCGAAAAAAATGGTGGTACTTATAACGATACCGAGATCCGTAACTCTATTTCTTCAATATCTGAAAGAGTACAGGCTTTAGAAAATAAACCAGATAACAACGATAGCGATGTTAAAAGTCGATTGAGTGCACTAGAAAGCAATGCTAGTAAATATTTAACTGAACACCAACCACTAACTAGTATTGAAGAACGTATTCAGCAAGTCGAAGCACGTTTTAATAATCTTAGCAATATCTACCTTACTAGCCACCAGTCGTTGGAACATTTAGCTACTAAGGACGCTTTGGATAAAATCGAACAGCGTGTGGAACAATTGGAGCAGAATAGAGGTAGTCAACCAGCAGCTGACAACCACGATTTTGTAACCAGAAAGGAACTAGAGGATAAACATTATCTTACTAGTGTTCCAGAAGAAGTAACCAATAAAATTTCAGCATTAGAAACTAAAGTGCACACATTGGAAAACAAATCTGTAGTAACTCACGAGGAATTGGACAATGAAGGTTATTTAAAAGAACACCAGCCGTTAACGGATTACGCTAAGAAAACAGACTTATCTGATTACGTTACTAACTCGAAAGTAGAAGCAGTAGAAAGTCGAGTTTTAGCACTTGAAAATAAACCTAGTGTTGTTCCCCAAGGATATGACGATAGTGCATTAAGTGGGCGTGTATCTGCTTTAGAAGCAAAACCAGAAGTAGATGTTTCTATTTTTGCTAAAAAAACAGAAGTGCCTACTATTGATTCGGTTAACAATTTATTGCGTACGCAAGGCGAACAAGCGACTAAAATTTCTGTTTTAGAAAGCAAATCTGCTTATGAGATTCATGGAACAGGGATGCCAAATGGTAGTGTAACTGCTCCAATCGGAACTACTTATGTCGATATGTCAGTGACAAATGGTGCATTGAAATGGATAAAAGAATCCGGTAATGGCAATACAGGCTGGAAAGTGCTAATTGGCGACACAGGTTGGAGAACGTTAAATTCAGTTTCAAAATTAATAATCGGTGATAAAAGTTCATTTATTAAAATTCGTAGAGTTAATAACCTTGTCACTTATAATTTTGGAGGTCTTCAATGGGGTTGGTTTGGTATTATTCGCAGAAACGGTAAAGGTTTTGCTCGACATAATAGTACAGGTAATAAAGGGGTTAAAGTCCTTAATCCTGGTGCCATTCCAGAGGGGTTTAGAAGTGAAAGTTCATTAATTGGAGGGATATACAGTGATGCTGGAAAGCCATACGGTATTTGGTACTTAGGAGGTAAAAGTGACTCAAATTATATCCAAATGACTTTTAATGAAGATATTCCAACCGATAAAGATATAGGAGATATACGAGTAAGCGCCATTTCATACTTAACGGACGACGAATGGCCTACAGTTTTACCGTAATTTTAATAGGATTAGATTAGAATGGACACACTCCACTAATCAACAAAAGAGGCAGAGATGCATAAGGTGCAACTGCCTCTATTTTAATTTTAGGAGGAAAAGAAATGGTAAATATTATTAATCACAACATTTTTAATGGAATTGCTGGAGCTAGACCAAGTTACGCTCCAAAATACTATATTTTGCATAATGATGCTGGAAGCATGAGTGCAGAAAGCTACATCTCATGGTTAGAAGATAGATACAATAATGGTAAAGCTGATTTAGGTTTTGCCCATTATTATATTGATAGATACAGTATTGCAAGAGTTGAAAATACTTTTAATGGAACATGGAGTGCTGCTCATCCTGCTGCTAACTTGTATTCATTAAGTTATGAAGTTTGCCAACAATTTAGTACGAGTGATGAAGAATTTATCGAAAATGAGAATATGGTGCTAATGCAAATGGCTGAAGATATGACATTTTACGAAGATACTCCAAATTACGACAATATAAAATTTCACAACGAGTTTTCTTCAACTTCTTGTCCAGCTCGATCATTAGAATTGCATGGAGGAGATAACGATAGTTTACGTGATTATGTTATTGAAAAAATCAAGTATTACCAATCATTAGGCAGTACAGTACAAGAAATGCTTGATAACGATACAGCACAAGAAACTGGTTGGATAAAATCAATCGACGGATGGCAGTATCGAGATGAAAATGGACTTGTAAAAAATGATTGGAAACAAGTAGAAGATAAGTGGTATCGTTTTGATAGTAGCGGATATATTATCTGTAATGATTGGTTTAAGAGTGATACCAATAACAAATGGTATTGGTTGCATCCAGATGGAGCGATGGTTACAGGTTGGCAATTAATCAATGATAAGTGGTACTTCTTCAATTCAGATGGCGAAATGGTAGAGGGATGGCTTCAATATAAAGATAAAGTCTACTATTTAAAAGCCAATGATGGAGATATGGTCTCTCGTGAATGCCGTAATATTGACGGAGCATGGTACTACTTCAATGAAAATGGCGAACGTTTAGAAAAAGCCAATATTACAGTGGATGAAAACGGCACAATCCACTTTTAATTAAATAATGTGTTTATAAACTTGACTAAACCCTATCTGCAATTGCGGATAGGGTTATTTTTTTGTAATTATTTATATTTTAATAGGAAGAAAAAAACAAAAGGTGCTACTAAAAATAGCACCTTTTTTGTTCCAAATTTGTTCCAAAAATGTTCCAAAAAAATAGCAACTTTACGAAGTGCTAGGAACGTTAGAAACGTTGATTTGACAACGTTTTACAATTTGAGGAAACACTAGGAAATAATAAAAACTGCCCCCTACAGGGCTCGAACCTGTGACCCATAGATTAAGAGTCTACTGCTCTACCAACTGAGCTAAGGAGGCATTGATTACGTTTTTAGTATAGCACTTTGAAGTTAAAATGCAATTGTTTTTAGGATTTTTTTCAAAAAATGCTAAAGTTTACTCAAAAAAATAGTTATTCAGTATCGTTTATGGTAGAATTATTGCGTATGACAATCAAGGAGTATTCTTTTTAGCGTGCTTACTTTAGAAATATAAGAAGGTGAGTTTTTCGTCTGTTTATATTTCTAAAAGTAGGTTTAAAAGATACTCTTAAAAAGAAGAAAAGGAGAATCGATATGTCAGAAAAAAAAGTATATAGCTATGAATGGGGCGGAAGACTGTTACAAGTTGAAATCGGCCAATTAGCAAAACAAGCAAATGGTGCTGTCTTAGTTCGTTATGGAGATACAGTGGTATTAACAGCAGCCGTTGGTACAAAACAAGCAAAGGATACAGATTTCTTCCCATTAACAGTGAACTATGAAGAAAAAATGTATGCAGCAGGTAAAATTCCTGGAGGATTTATTAAACGTGAAGGACGTCCAAGTGAACATGCGACATTAACAGCTCGTTTAATTGACCGTCCAATTCGTCCAATGTTTGCGGAAGGTTTCCGTAATGAAGTTCAAATTACAAATACTGTAATGTCTGTAGATCCAAACTGTCCACCAGAAATGGCAGCAATGTTTGGTTCAAGTTTAGCATTATGTATTTCAGATATTCCATTTGATGGTCCAATTGCTGGGGTAGATGTTGGTCGTGTAAACGGAGAATACGTGATTAACCCTACAACTGAACAAGCTGAATTATCAGATATCGAATTATCTGTAGCGGGTACTGCAACTGCGATTAACATGGTAGAAAGTTCTGCTAAAGAAGTGAACGAAGAAGATATGCTTGGTGCATTATTATTCGGTCACGAAGAAATTAAAAAATTAGTAGCTTTCCAACAACAAATCGTTCAAGAAATTGGAAAAGAAAAAATGGAAGTAACATTGCTATCATTTGATTCAGAAATCGAAAAACAAGTGAAAGACTTATTCAGTCAAGCAATGATTAATGCAATCCAAACAGAAGAAAAATTAGCTCGTGAAGAAAATATTGAAAAAGTTAAAGAAACTGCCTTAGAACATTTTGAAGCTGTTTTAGAAGAAAATGATGAAAAAGCAGGTTTATTAAAACAAGTTTCTCAATTAGTGGATAATCTTGAAAAAGACGAAGTACGTCGTTTAATTACAGAAGAAAAAGTACGTCCTGATGGTCGTAAAATTGACGAAATTCGTCCATTGTCTTCAGAAATTGACTTATTACCACGTGTTCACGGTTCAGGTTTATTTACTCGTGGACAAACTCAAGCATTAACTTCAGCTACATTAGCACCTTTAGGTGAATATCAAGTCATTGATGGTTTAGGAATTGAAGAAGGTAAACGATTCATCCACCACTACAATTTCCCACAATTCTCTGTAGGTTCAGTTGGTCGTGCTGGTAGCCCAGGTCGTCGTG
>ERZ772942.156-NODE-156-length-28470-cov-5.783389_pt1 | contig 28470 bp, 30 predicted proteins | sample MGYA00511135_ERZ772942 | MGnify/ENA primary metagenome ERZ772942 (study PRJEB29015, sample SAMEA2738099) | human oral metagenome | biome: human oral; feature: human-associated habitat; material: saliva | place: China | collected 2265 ... | reverse complement strand
AGCGTCACCTTGGTAAGGTGGAGGTCGCCGGTTCAATCCCGGCAAGTAGCTTAGAAAAATAGATCAAGCGATTATAGAGGCAAGAAATGAAAATTCATTTCTTGCCTCTTTTCACATAAAATTCACAATTCAATTATATAAAAAATGTAATAATCAATTAAAATTATGAATATAATCTTAATAAAAAATATAAGGAGATATTTATGAAAAAGATTTTATATTCTATCGTAGCATTATTTAGTTTAGTAGTGCTCGTTTTTTCTGCAAAAGTAAATGCAGTTGAGGTTCAAAAGGAAGGGACTACTTTAAAAGTAACCAATCCGAAAGTGACTGTAACGGGAGATGCTTCAGATATTTATGGACGATGGGGATTAACATTCCAAGTTGATTTTCCGGATGAGGTAACCATCAACGAAAATGATACGCTACAATTCAATTTAAAAGCGCCAATTCGTCTGCAATCAGATTATTCATTTCCAGTTTATAATAAGGCGAATCAAGTCGTAGCCAATGCAAAGGTGAATGCGGCTGAAGGAACTGTAACGGTGACGTTTAGTTCATATTTTGAAGAAAACTATTTGAAAAAGAACATGGAACTTTCTGTTGAGGTATTCTGGGCTTCAGATGATAGCTTAGCTGATACAACGCAAGAATTGGATTTCAATGGAACTGTCATTACTCAAAAAATTAAACCTTTACCAATGCCAGGACCAAATGAAATGGCTGCTAAATGGGGAGCTCAACAAGCAGATAATGCTGAACAAGTTCACTGGTGGGCTCGTTTGAACTATGCTAGAAAGACTTTATCGAATATTGAAATTAAGGACGTATGGGATGCAAATCAAACTTATGTACCTGGTTCATTACGTGTAGAGTTAGTAGAATCGACTTATCCTTGGAAATCAGCTGGATATCTTTCAGAAAGTGATTATGAAATCACTCCTACTGGAATTACTGTTAAAATCAATTCTACGGATAAAATTATCTTTATAGACTATAAGGTTCAATTGGCCAATCCAAGTCAAAATCCTCAGAATCGCATTACGATTACAGCTGAGGAGTTAGACGATGCGATTTCTACTGATGTGACGTATAAAATGTTAACAGGGATTGGGCTTGCTGATGGTGAAAAGCCAGTAACTACAACAACGACTACTACTACGACGACCACCACTACAAGTACAACAGAAACGACTACCACTGCTACAACAACGACAGAGTCAACTACAACGGAAGTGACTACTGTGACAACGACTACGGAAGAACCAACGACTGAAGGTACAACAACAACAACCGTTACACCACAAACAACGACAACAGAGGAACCAAAACGTCCAGAGTTACCAAATACTGGAACATTGGAAAATCCTTTTATCCTTGTTTTAGGTGCACTAGCAGCAATTGTAGGTAGTTTCTTAGTCTTTCGTAAACAAGAAGCATAATCATGTCTTTTAAAGACTGAAGATCGGGCGATGGTTCGATCTTCTTTTTGTTTTAAAAGAAGCTTCTTTCATATTCAGGGGGTTATTTGCTATAATGAACAGTATGATAGTTATTTGAGGTGGAATAGATGAAGAAAAAGTATTTTATTATTGGAGACATTCACGGAGAAGCAGACATGATGGAAGAGATGCTTCAAAACTGGGACGAAACTACTCAGCAACTTGTCTTCATGGGAGACTTGATTGACCGTGGTCCCGACAATAAACGAAGTGTCCTTACAGGGATGAAATATGCCAAAGAAAAAAATGCATGGTATATGATGGGAAACCATGAAGTCATGTTCCTTGCGTTTATCGACGATCCTGAAGGACGTTTTCCACATTACTTAAGAAATAACGGAGATACAACGATCAATGACTTACTCGGACGCCCGCAAGGTACTCCAGTAAATCCTGTGGAAGATGCTGAAGCCATCAAAGCGAAATATCCAGAACTGATTGCCTTTTTAAGAGAGCGTCCACTCTATATCGATGAAGGAGATTTGCTCTTAGCGCATGCTGGAGTGGATTTACGCTTAGACGACTGGCACGACACTGAGCCAAAAGACTTTTACTGGATTCGTGAACCGTTCCATAAAGGGGTTAACAACACTGGTAAAACGATTATCTTCGGTCACACACCTTTACGTGGTTTGAACGAAGATGGGGACTTTATGAAATTATGGCAACATGACGGCAAAATCGGTATCGATGGCGGAGCTGTTTTTGGCGGCGCGCTTCACGGTATCGTATGGCATGATGGCAAAATCGAAAAAATCTATAGCATTAAAAATACAAAACCAGTCCGTTTCACGGATGACTAGAGGTGTTCTATGAAGAAAAATGCGGTTATATTATGGGTTGTTTACTTTTTAAACTTGATGGTGATTCCAGCGTTCTTTATTCGTTATACGTCTTCGGGACCGAGTATTGATACAAATGCCTACCTGATCCTTCAACTGGTTTCAACAGTGATTGGGGTCGCATTGTTCCGCGAGAAGCTTGTGGAAGGGTTCAAAAACTTCATCAAGCGTCCGTTTATTCGAGATTTGGCGATTGGATACGCACTTCGAATCGGATTAGCAATTGCAGTTGCTCAGTTGATTGGAGAAGTGACGTCGGATAACCAAGAACAAATCGAAAAAATGATGAGTGCAAACAACGCCGTCTTGATGTTTGTTCTTCTATGCGTTGTGGCGCCAATCTTAGAAGAATTGGTGTTTCGTGAAGCGATTATCGGTTCGTTTAAGAAATCGCTCAACGTCCATGTATTAACGTTTATTTCAGCGTTTCTATTCGTGCTGCTTCACGCACTTTCAAAAGATGCTGCAGGGGGAGTCGACTGGACAGCGGCATTGATGTACGTTCCATTAACAATTCCGATTGTGGGGATGTATCGTTATTATAACAACAATATTTTTGCATCTATCTCGATGCATTTTCTCAATAATTTTATTGCATTTTTATTTTTATTAAATCAGTAATGACAAAGGGGTGAAATCATGAAAATCGATCAATGGGTACGATTCATTATTCGGTATGGTTTCATCCTTTTCTCTTTGTTTGAATGGAGCCAATTGCCAGGGATGAGTGCTTATCAAATCGTCTTCTTTACGGCCTTTATCGCGGTCGTTCAGATTGGTTATTATTGGTTAAAATATCAATGGTATATTTTAGTAGAAGGAATTGCAGTGGCACTTCTTTGTTTTTATTTCCAAACAGTTTTTTCGGGACTCATCCTACTCCTCTGCTTTGAAATTAGCCTACGCTTCTCTTTTAAGAACGCGGTAGTGATGCAGGTGCTTCTGGGGCTAATCATTATCATCCCAGCCATGCAGCAGTTCGATACGCTTAAAGCGATTATGACCGTCTTCTTTATTCTTTTCTTCTTGTATGGAAATTATATTTTAGAAGAAAGAAGAGCACTGCAAGAGGAATTAGATGAAGTGTATCAAAAACTAAGTGAGCAACGGTACGATTTACAACAAGCACAATATAAAATGGGGACAATGAAGGAAATCTTCACACTACAAGAGCGGAATCGGATTTCGCGGGAAATTCATGACTCTGTCGGACATAGTTTATCGACCATCATTATTCAACTAGGTGCGATTAGTCAATTAGCGAAGATGGAAAATTCTCCGATTCAAGAAATGAGTGAAGGATTACGCGAATTTGCGACGCAAGGACTACAAGAGGTTCGTAAAATTGTCCATGATTTGAAACCGGAGCAAATGGATAGGAAGCAATTGGATATTGCACTGGAAGAATTCTTCCATGAAGTTCAAGTGAATTCAGGGCTTGAAATACAGTTCAGAAAAAATGATCCTACATTTGCACTTAACAGTGAAGCGGAACTGAGTGTTTTTCGTGGAGTCCAAGAAGCGATTACGAATGCTATGAGACACGGAAACGCAACAAAAATCACCGTACTTTTGATGTATAATCAAGCGCAATTAGTGGTCACGATTAAGGACAATGGACAAGGCGCAACTAGCGAAGAGCTTGTTCCAAAGGGTGGATTAAAATCCCTACAAGAGAGACTTCGACGTGAGGGCGGAGTTGTAGAGATGAACCCTTCCAGCCAAGGAGTGACCATTCAATTCATTATTCCAAACCCGAATCAGGGGTAGAAACGAGGAAACTAATGACGAAACCAATTCGATTAATTATTGCAGATGATGAGATGCTGATTCGGACAGGATTAAAAATCATGCTCGAAGCCAGTGGGAATGTAGAAGTGCTAGCCCTTGCAGAAAACGGGAGAGCAGCTTTTGAAGCTTGTACCATTCACCGGCCAGATGTCGTGTTGATGGATATTCGAATGCCTGAAAGTAACGGAATCGAAGGTACAAAGCTGATTAAAGAAGCCTTTCCAGAAGTGAAAGTGTTAATTGTGACGACTTTCCAAGATACTGAATATATTGTCGAAGCTGTTCAAAATGGGGCTTCTGGATATTTGTTAAAAGATAGTAGTCCAGATGCCATTCTTGACGGTATTAAAGTAGCCCTTTCTGGAAAAGTCGTGATGGACACAGTGATTTCTGAAGCACTCTTAACAAACACCTCTGTAGAGAAAGAGGAAAGTTTCGATGCCGAAAAATGGGGCTTAACAACCAGAGAGGTGGAACTGATTGCACAGGTGGCAAAAGGCCTCAGCAATAAGGAAATTGCCCAAACGCTCTTTCTTTCAGAAGGCACAGTAAAAAATAATATTAGTACGATTCTTTCTAAGTTAGAACTACGCGATAGAACGCAATTAGTCATTTTTGCTTACGAGAATAAATTAAAACAATAAACTATTGCTCGGATGGTTAGTTTTTTTGTAGCGACAATAGTGTGTGTGGAGTTTAGAGACTCTCTACCGATTGGGATGAAGAAAAATCGGGTCCTCATACTATTGTGGCTACTTGGAAGCTAGAGAGTCCTGGCGATAGTTTTTTTATACTAGAGGTTCTTCTATTAGAGAATATTCTTCTACTCACCAGAACCCCATTCATAAAAGTGACTTTGGTCATGGTAGTTGGTGACGTTGGAAACTACTAGTTATAAGAGAAGCTTGCTATGATAGGGGTACAGTAACAAAGGAGTTTACGATTTATGAGAGAAGAAAGAAGAACAGAGAAAGATTTACGAGAAGAAAAGATTGTCGTTGCCAGTTGTTTTCTATTTTGTACGTTATTAAGTATGTCATTTCTATTTATTTTTTAAAGAGGTGTAAACATGATTGAGATTAAAGATGTTACAAAGTCTTATGGACGCCATAAAGTGTTGCAAAATGTTTCCTTTGAAATTATGAAGGGAGAGCTGTTTGGTCTGTTGGGACCTAATGGCGCAGGTAAAAGTACCTTAATTGATATTTTAACAGGCATCCAACCAATGGATAGCGGGGATATTTTGATTAATGGAAAATCGATTAAAACAGATAAAGTGGAAATCCGAAAACATTTAGGACTCGTGCCTCAAGATATTGCCTTGCTAGAAGAATTGAATGCGGTGGATAATCTGGAATACTTTGGCGGTCTTTATGGATTATATGGTGCTGAGTTAAAAGCACAAATTGAAAAGTTACTGGAAGTCGCAGGATTGACGGATAAGAGAAAAGAAAAAGTGAAAAACTATTCTGGTGGGATGAAACGAAGATTGAATATTGCGGTAGCGATGTTACATAATCCTTCGATTCTTATTTTGGACGAACCAACTGTTGGAGTCGATGCGCAGTCACGTCAATATATTTTTGATTACATCCAAGAGTTAGCTGCCCAAGGTACAACGATTTTATATACTTCGCATTATATGGAAGAAATTGAAGCTCTTTGTGATCGTGTCTTTATTTTAGATCTTGGAGAAGAAGTGGCTTACGGAACAAAAGAAGAAGTGAAAAAGTTAGTCGGACATACGCAAACAGTGGTACTGACCTTAGACCGCATTCCAAATGGTTTTGAAGAAGCTTTAAAAGCCAGTGAGAATGGCGTTCAACATGTCCTGTTGAAAGAGGAAACCCTCGAGATTACGGTGGACCAAACGATTTTCTCCATGATGAAATTGATTGGTTTTGTGGAACAAGAACAACTCGTAATCAAGTCGCTAAGTATCAAAGAAACGACATTAGAGGAAGCATTCTTGCAATTAACAGGGAAGACACTTCGAGATTAAGGAGGGCATTATGAGATACATTCGCTATATTAAGACCGAAGTAATAGCTTCTTTCAAACAATTTCAAGGCCTTCTGATGATTATTTTAACGCCTTTTTTCTTAACGTTGTTTTTAGCGTTTTCGATGAGAGGAATCTATGCGCAACCAAAATTGAGTGTGGATGTACCGCTATATATTGAAAATAATGATCAGGGAGAGTATGGCGCTCAAATTGTTCAACTCTTTCAACAGTTATCTGAAGAAAAGCAAATTTTATTAACGAGTAATCCAGAAGAGGCGAAATTCAGCGCTAGTATTCCAGAAGGATTTACCAAAGCGATTCAATCAGGCAGTCAGGACAGTCCGATTGTCATTCGTCGATTAGGGCGCTCTTCAAATATTGTTTTTGCAGTCTATAAAGAGTTGTTTGCAACAATCACCACTCAATTGCTAGAAGTGAATCAAGTCGCTAGAAAAATCGATGCGACTCCAGCAGCGACTATCTCCAAGGAACAAGTCGCTACATTACTTGCCAGCTTGCAACAAGAGATTGCTAGTCAAGCTTTTCAAATGGAACAAGTTGAAGCAGAGGCGCAATTAACCAGTGCTCAACATTTTTCAATTACCGGGATCAGTTTACTTTTAATCATGCTAATGGAAGCTTTATGGCGTTCAAAGGTTCAAAAAGAACTAGGAGGCTATCGAAAACGGATGGAAATCTTGCCATATTCCGTTAGCGAGAAAGAGCGCTTAGATTTAGCGACTCATGTCATCTTTAATACGTTCTTGATTCTACTATATATTCTTGCTTGGAAATTAGTGGATGCAACAACGTTTGGGAATAATTGGATGGGACTTCTTTTATTTGCGCTATTTTATAGTCTGTTTACGGGAGTTGTCGCAACGATTGTAGGAACGCTGATTACAGAGAAGAATCATCAAATGATTTCAACACTGGTCAACATGCTCTTGATTTTTAGTTCAGGGATTCTTCCATTAGATAAGATAAGTCCAGTGTTTGGATTCTTATCTGGTAATTTAGTCCAACGATTCATCTATACGCCATTTGTAGACTTAATGAACGGGGCTTCTGTAGGGGACATGCTCTCAAGTGCTACTCTAATTCTTTGTATTTTGTCATTTGTCTTTGTCTTAAGAATCAAGAGAAAGGAGGCACAACAATGAAATTCGTTCGAATGATTCTTTTTCACCTGAAGCGTATGTTGAAAAATCCTACATTTCTTTTTATGACGATTGGAATGCCTTCTCTTATGTCAGGACTGATGCTTTTTGTCCAAAATACGAATACAAATAGTGATTCTACTCTTCCTGTGGCTTCCACTGTGGCTTTTGTTTTCGAGGAAGGAAATGAAGAGTATCGTTCATTGATTGCGCCTTATATCAATGAGGAACATGTTTTTTCAGATTTAGAATCTGCTAAAGAAGCCTTAAAAAAGGGTGAGATGACCGTTATTTATCAGGTACCTGCTCATTATTTACAAAACGCAAAATCTGGAAAAGTTCCAACAATTTTAGTGTGGAATACCCAAAGAGGAACGCGTGATTTTCTATTAGATGAACAGTTAATGCAAACTCTTAAAAAAGTAATGCTCGATGCGAAATTACAAGAAGCAGGTGTTCTCAAGCCAGGAGAATCACTTCCTAGCATTTCACAAGAGATGGTCGTTGAGGAAAGCGCGGCTCCGAATCCGATTGCTTCAGGCATGGCTGTGATGATGCTTTTGTTATATGTTATCTTTAACGCCTCAACGATTTCATCTGACTGGATTCAATTTAAGAAATCACTAGTGTTAAAACGTTCGGTCGTTTCACCTAGTTCGAATTTGGAGATTGTGTTATCCTTTATTCTTTCCTATTTTGTTTTTATGTTTGGTGCGAATACGCTATTGATGCTCTTCTTCACGTTGATAGGGATGGTTCCACACTTAAACTGGGGTCTGTTCTTAGGAATGTTACTAGCAACAACGATGTTCAGCTTGAGTTTGAATTTATTCTTATTCCGATTGTTTAAAAATCCGCAACTTGCGACGGCAATTGGAGTGCTGATTGTAATTATCATGAGTGCAATGGGAATGCCAGTGGCTACGGGGGCTGTAACGAATTTACTGTGGTTAAATGTGCTTGCTTATTGCAGTCCGATGTATTGGATTGTAAAAGCGATTGATTTTCAATCTATGTTCCCATCCGTATGGGTGCTTCTTGGAATGGCGATGGTGCTTCTCACAGCAGGAAGCTACCGCCTTGAGCAGTATGTGCAAAATAAATAGGATGGACAAAAAACAGGACACTACAAGCTCCTATGGATATCTTCATAGTAGTTACAATAGCTGCACCGGATTGAGCCTTACGTCTCAATTCCTTTCAAGCTTCAAACTGCCGCTAGGAAATGAATCTCTAAGCGGCAGTAATTCACATTGAATGCACACGCTATTGTTCCTACTATAGAATCCATGGAGCTTTACGTGTCCTGTTTTGTCCTTTTGCTGAAAAGTTAATGGGGAGCTTTCTAAGTGAGGAGTCCCACAAGATAAGAAGCTGATGGGAAGTGCGTTCTCAGGTTGAAAGGAAACAAAAAAGCAAAATGTAACTTATATGTTGCATTTTGCTTTTTCTACTTTTAGTCTTCTAAGTTTACGTTGTGGTACACTTTTTGAACGTCTTCGTTGTCTTCTAGAGCGTTAATCATACGTTCGAATAAACGTAAGTCGTCGCCTTCAAGTGTCACTTCTGATTGAGGAATCATTTCGATTTCGCTCACTGTGAATTCTGTAATTCCTAAATCTTCTAACGCTTTACGAACTGCGTGGAAGTCGTTTGGTTCAGCGTAAACAATCGCTTGATCGTCTTCTTGAACAACGTCACGAACGTCAACGTCTGCTTCCATTAATTGTTCTAATAATTCGTCAGCATCTTTGTTTGCGATACCGAAGATTGCTGTGTGGTCAAATAAGTAAGTTACAGAACCTGGCGCACCCATGTTACCGCCGTTTTTGCTGTAAGCGGCACGTACGTCAGCTGCTGTACGGTTTACGTTATTTGTTAAGGCATCTACGATAATCATAGAGCCGTTTGGTCCGAAACCTTCATAACGGAGTTCTTGGTAGTCGCCATCTCCGCCACCTTTTGCTTTTTCAATCGCACGTTCGATGATATGACGTGGTACATTATAAGTTTTAGCACGGTCAATAACGAATTTTAATTTTTGGTTTGAATGAGGATCTGGTTCCCCTTGTTTTGCAGCTACATAGATTTCAATCCCGAATTTAGCGTAGATTTTACTGTTATTTGCATCTAATTTTGTTTTCTTTTCGACAATATTTGCCCATTTACGTCCCATTGTTTCACTCACTTTCTGATTTTCATCTGGACTTAACTCTTCCATTATACACAATCAAGACGCGGTTTGTTAAGTGTTTTCTACTAAAAATTGGGCTGTGAGCAAAGTTTGCAAGAATTCATAGACTATCGGGTATGATAGAAGTGAGGTGAGAAAATGGACGAAGTAAAAATCATATATATATCCACGCCAACATGTGGGGTGTGTCATGCGATTAAACCACGAGTAAAGGAACTTGCCGAAGAGTATAAGATTCCGGTAGAAGAAATTGATGCCACTCTTCACCCAGAAGTGGCGAGTCTCTATGAAGTCTTAACAGTGCCAGCGGTCATTCTGACGCTTGGAGATAAAGAATTCGCCCGCCAAGCACGCTTTATCGACCTGTTAGAACTCGAAAAACGAATCGTTCAAGCGAAGGCGTTTGCGGAAAATTAAAAATCAAATGTTTTAATTGAAAAAACGTGGAGAATGTACGAAATCTCCACGTTTTTTGTATTGTTCCAGTTTTATTAGATGTTATAATGTAGTTAGATTAAAAAATTGTAGAATCATCTATAACAACTATATCATCATCATAACCTAAAGGAGAATCTAAGTTATTTTTAGAAAAAGACGAAAATAACAAAAGTGATAGGAATAGAAAAGCTAATAACAATTTTTTTCTCATAGAAAATCAACTCCAATATTTATTTGTTAATAGAATACACTTTTGTAAAGCTTGAAAAGTTTTTTGTAGGAGTATTGGAGTAGGAGGAACATTATGGAAAAATTGGGATATTTAATAAAGTCTTTAAGAGAGTGTAAAGGGCTTACTCAGAAAGAATTATCAAATGGTATTATGTCAATTTCGCAACTATCAAAATACGAACGAGGAGAAACTGATACCACAGATAAAAATTTTTTTAGATTATTAAAACGAATGAATATATCTTTTTCGGAATTTGAGGTTCTATATCGTAAAGAGGTTGCTACCTATCAGAACTTCTTGGATAAGTTTAGATCGATAATTGTGAAAAAAGAAGTTAGGTTGTTAAATGAGTTATGTATGGAAGAGTTGGAGTTAGAAAATGAGACTGGAAATTATTGTCATTACCATAATCAATTACTTATAAAACTTCATATTAATAAGTTACTGAATATAGAAAATGATAAAAGGGATATAAAGAAAATTGTAGATTACCTTTATTCTGTTGAAGATTGGGGAAGATACGAATTGATGATCTTTGGGAATTTTTCAATTTTCTTCTCATCTGAACGAATTAATGAGTTTGTAAGTAGGATTGATAAAAAGAGTTATTTGTTTTCTAATTCAAAAAGTTTTTTAGAACAAATTGGAAGAATTATGTTAAATGTGATAAGAAAGGATTTGGAAGAGGGACAATATAGATCGGCTTCAATTCTTATAGATAAATTAGAGAAGATGTTAAAGGATACCCCTCTTTTTTATGAAAGATTAAAAGTAAATTATTATAAAGGTATTTTGATGATTAAAAATGGGAATGTTAATCTAGGTAAAGCAAAGGTTGAACAAGCAATTGATTTTTTGATTTTTATTGGAGAAGTGGAACGAGCCCATGATTACAAAAAATATGCGAAGATGTTCTTACCAACCATATATGATAAATAAATGAGCAATCAGGAAATAAATAGTTATGCTTAACTTACCAATAGGAATATTTTAAATTCCTAGGAAGGAGGCATAATCATGGAAATGGACTTAAGACAACTTCCAGAATCATCTTTAGTATTGGATGAATCGGTTTTAGAAGAAGCAGAAGCAACTTCTACTAATAGATGTACATTAGTTATTAATACTGAAAGTTGTAGTTAAACTAGTATCGCCAAGTAATTCTATTACTTGGCGATTTTATCCATGATAAGTATTTATGAGTAATATTTTTGAAATTATTAAACCTAATAAGCTAGATGTAGAAATAAAAGGAAAGTTTTGGAAAGTACATATATCACCCAAAATAGAAGATTTTGAAATTGTTAAAAAAATAGTTCATAAAATTGCGATTGAGTTTGGCGTAACATATAAAAGAGTAGTAGACAGAGATGCAATGTATTTACTTTCTAGTGTAGGAGTTCCTGCAAGTCAGATTGGTAAACTAATTACTCTATATCCATCAACAGTAAGTATTGCAAAAAATCTATTAAATAGATTATATGATGATTTAAAACATTATGATGGTATTGAAGTGATTTCTGATCGTCCTTATAGAGATTCAAAAGTTATTTGGTATAGATATGGAACACATACACCTTTGGATACAGAAAAGGAAGAACGCAAACCATACTTTGTTTTACCTGAAAATATAACCGATCCATTTGTGTCGGAAGATCAATTTCTAACTGGTTCTATCATTCAGAAACAATATACCTTTATAAAAATACTCAGACGCAAGGGAGAAGGAAATATTTATTTAGCTAAGAATAAGACGGATGAACAAGTCGTTATTAAAGAAGTTAGAAAAAATGTATATATTAGCCCTAATATACAAAAGACTGCTCAGAAAGAATTTGAATTTCAATTTATAAGTAGAGTAAATAATAATAAAAATTTAAATATACCCAAAGCTATCGAGAAAATTGAAGAAAAGTATTCTATATTCTATGTCTATGCTTACGTGAAGGGTAATTCATTAGAAAACTTTCCGGCTTTAGTGAGATTTATGGAATCCACATCAAAAGATAAATCGGAGATATTAAAAAACATAATTTTACAACTCTTAAATAGTATTAGAGAATTATCTTTTTTAGGAATTGATAAATTAGACATTCACCCTGGAAATTTTATAATAAGTAATAATAAATTGTTTTGGATAGATTTAGATTATTGCGAAAGCCAAACACCATTATTTCAAACAAGAGGATTTTGGATTTCACAATTTTCTAACGAAACTGCTGATATTCAGAATTTGAGAAGATTAGGTTTATTAATACTTTACTTATTAGGAGATATTAATTTTTTTGTATGTCAATCCAATAATCTTGATAGGGGATACTATTTATCGTTACAAAAATCTTTAAAAGAAAAAATTAATCTAAATATTTGTAAGGTGGCTATATATTTACTAGATAATATTAATCCTCAAATTGAAGAAGCATTGACAATATTAGAAGAAAAAGAAGTACGAAAAGTAAAAAGTGTTATAAACGACTACTTAAAAGTTCATTTTTCAATAGGAAAGTCTTTTAATTATAAAAATTTAGATTCTTTACATACAGGTTTAAAAGGAATTGGAAGACTTGTGGCGGAAAATGTTACTCCAGAATTATATTTAGAAATAAAAAAAGAAATTAGAAATAGAATCTCAAAATTTCAAAAAAGAACATTAGTCAAACGATTAGGGAAAGGGAATGTTTATTCACCTTATATTGACGAAGGAACCTCAGGTTTAATCTGGGGAATGATACAAAATACGAAACAATGGGAGTTCGAAGAGTGTTTAGAGATTTTGGACGCTTTGTGTTTTGATGATGCAAAATCTCCAGGACTAGTCTCGGGTATATTGGGAATTACCTATGTATTACTATTGGTATATGAAAAACATCCTAATTTAGAATATCTTAGATTTATTGAAAACCAGTTACTTTCTGCTATTAATTATGTAGAAATACATAATGGTTCAATGCAATTTAGAAAATTCAATACAGAGACAATTGATGAGAGTATTCTTAATGGATTTAGAGGATTTGAATTGGTATATAATTTCTATTTAGAAATTTATAGGAGGAAAGAAATCAATGAAACGGTATCTGCTCAGGCATAAAGTAGCATCTTTTGTTGTGGTGTTATTATCTTTCTTGGAAAATGTATCCTCTATTATTAGTATTTCGTTGAATGCACCAGCATTTAATGCTTTAGTTAAGGGCGACTTTTCTACGTTTTTAATGTGGAAGTTAGTAGGGATGGCTTTCAGTGGAGTTTATTTAGCATCGTTATATGGATATAATGTGCAGCTGAATAAGCTTATTCAAAAAATTAGCATTGAAATCCGAGGAGAAATTGCTGACAGGATTGGTCGTGCAAATTATTCAACAGTGACAGAAAAAGATGTTTCTGCGTATGTTTCATGGTTTACAAGTGATTTAGAGCAATTAGAAGACCATGGGTTTGCTGTGTTATTCAACAGCATCGGAAGTGGAATGATGCTGATTTTTGCATTGATTTCTCTCTCACTATTCCATTGGGGATTAGCAGTGGTGACTGTCTTGGTAGCATTGATGCTCATCTTCACGCCAAAGTTGTTTCAAAAACAAACCAAGGAAGCTACTTCAAATCTATCGGCTGCCAATGAAGAATTTACTACAACCGTTCAAAACTTATTTAAAGGATTCGAAGTGTTTTATACATCGAATGCAGTGGGACAATTTGTAAAGAGAATTAAAGTCTCTTCGGATGCATTATCAGAAGTTAAAGTCGGCTATCGAAAGAAATTTTCTTTTGTACAATTGTGCATTTCGTTACTGAATTTCATTGGGAAAATTTCAGTGGATGTCGTAGCCGGAATCATGGTGTTTGCTGGGATGATTTCAGTGGGGGCATTTACTGCAGCAGGCTCTCTTACATTTAACTGCTTTGCATCATTAGAACAAGTCATTCAACAATTAGTTCAGTTAAAATCGATTCATGTTTATTTTGATAAATTCAATAGCTTAGATGAAGATTCGAATTTACAACCAGACAATAGTTCTCTGCAACAATCTTTATCATTACGAGATGTATCAGTTAGCGTAAATGGGAATGTCATTGTACAACCCGTGACATTCACTATCGAAAAAGGGAAGAAATATGCGTTGTTAGGGGATAGCGGTACTGGAAAATCAACATTATTGAGTTTCTTAGCTGGTCGAAATCACGAATTTACGGGTGAAGTAATCCTCGATGGGAAGACTCTTTCTAAGGAACAAATAGTACAGCTACGCAATATTACTGCATACAATCCTCAGAAGAACCATATTTTTAACGCTACAGTAAAAGATAATATTACGTTATGGGAAGATCGTCCGTTTGAGGAAGAATCTAGTCAAATGGGATTAAATCAATTTACGAATGCTCAGGAAGTTGTGAGTGAACATGGAACTAAGTTATCCGGAGGGCAACGACAACGATTAGCGCTGGCTAGAACGCTACTTGAATCAGGTAAGGTGTTGTTACTCGATGAAAGTACTGCGAATCTAGATTTGGAAAGTGCGCGAAGTATAGAGGCTCAACTCCTTCAAAATCCTAACCTAACCCTTGTGATTGTGACACATCATTTTTTTGAAGAACATCTCGATTTATTTGATGAAGTGATTTACTTAGGGAAGGAGAAATCATTATGAAGCAGAAGTTACTACAACATCCATCCAAAGTAATGATTCTTCTCGTATTAGTAATCATCAAGAGCCTTTTAACCGTGGCGAACATTGCGATTATTGCATTTGCCATTGACGGGTTAGTTGCCTTGAATGCTTGGCAATTTGTAGGTGCGTTGGCAATCCGGTTTGCAATGCAAGGAATATTCTCGTATTCAGATTTCTTATTTTCCGTTCAACAAGAAAAATTCATTCAATTAGTCAATACGGAATTAAGGAAAGAAATTGCAGAAAAACTTCGTAAGGCGAATTATATGGAAATCACCAAACGTGAATTTCCAGAGTATGTAGCTTGGATGACAAATGATATGGAGAGAATCTCGTCATTGGGGATTCCGATGTTTTTCACGATAACAGAAAGTGTACTAACGGTGCTGTTATCAATAGGAGTTATCCTTACTTATCACTGGTCTATCCTGTTATTCCTTGTGGTATTAATTAGCGGACTTCTTTTGATTCCAAAATTATTCGAACCGCATACGAAGAAAGTACTGGAAAGTTATTCTGCAACACAAGAAAAATTTTCTTCGAATGTACAAAATTTACTAGAGGGATATTCTGTATTCTATGCATTAAATAAAATGGATACCTTTAAAAATCGCGTCCAATTTGAATCGGTCGCTGTTAAAGATTCGGTGGTTCGTTTAATTCGCGCATTCATGCTCTCTGGAATTGCTTCAGGAGCCGTGAATAGTTTAGGTCAATCATTGAGTGCTATTTTAGTCGGATATCTTGTAGTTAATGGAATTGTATCGATTGGGGTTATGGGAAGTATCGGTTCATTTACAGGGATCCTTTTCGGTAAAGTCAGCCTAATCGCGCAAAATCTAGTACAGTATAAGTCTGTTCAAGTGTATTTTGATAAATACGAATCCATTCTCCCTGATGAAATGCTACAAGAAGAACTGGAACTGAACGACTCTCTAGAATTGAGATCTGTAGAAGTAGCGGTCAATGGAAATAAAATTCTGAAACCAATCTCCTTTACGATTGAGAAAGGAAAGAAATATGCTTTAGTCGGGGATAGCGGCAGCGGAAAATCCACATTATTACATTTCCTTGCAGGAGAAAACAATGACTATTCTGGGAAAGTCTTCTTAGATGGAAAAGAACTAACGAAGGAACAAGTAGTTCAATTGCGTAGTGTTGTTCACTACAATCCGCAAAAGAATCATTTGTTTAACGCAACCGTTAGAGAGAACATTACTTTGTGGGATAACACCAAAGAAATCTCACTCCCAGATGAGCTCGGCATTCAGCAATTCTGCCAATTAGATGATGCGGTTACCGAGCATGGTAGTCAATTATCTGGTGGACAAAGACAGAGAATTTCTATAGCGCGAGCATTAACACAACCGCATAAACTCCTTCTGTTTGATGAAAGCACAGCGAGCTTAGATATGGAGAGCGCTGCTCGTATTGAGAAGATGATTTTGTCAAATCCAGAATTAACCGTTATAATGGTGACACATCATTTTATCGAAGAGAATAGAAATCTTTTTGATCATGTGATTCAATTGGAGAACTAGCTGTAAAGGAGTATCTAAATGAAAACCATGAAAGAACGTATGCTCACAGGAGACTTATATATTCCGTCTCTCACAGAAGGGCTAAGAGACTTATCGATTAAAGGGAAAAAACTAGCGCAACAATACAATCGTTTGGACTTTGATGATTTCGAAGGAAGACGGGCATTGTTAAAACAGTTATTTGGAAAAACAGGCGAGAAGATTTACATGGAGCAACCTGTCTATGTGGACTACGGGGTTCATACAACGATTGGTGAAGGCTTCTATGCGAATTTTGACTGTACATTACTAGACGTAGCTCCGATTACGATTGGGGACAACTGCATGTTCGGTCCGCACGTGTCGCTTGTGACGCCAGGACATCCAACCGATGCCCAAACGCGCAATGCGGGTCCAGAATTTGGCATGCCGATTACGATTGGCAATAGCGTATGGCTTGGGGCGAATGTGACGGTGAATCCAGGAGTGACGATTGGCGATAATACGGTCATCGGGTCTGGCTCTGTGGTGACAAAAGACATTCCAAGTAATGTGATTGCGGTTGGAAATCCATGTCGCGTCCTTCGTGAAATTACTGAAGAAGAGAAGGCAGATTGGCGTCAAAAACACCAAGAACTATTAAAAGAGCTTGGAAAATAGAACAGAAAACGAAAAAGGTCGTCCGAGTAGGACGACCTTTTTTAGTACGGTATAGTGATTTCTTGATTGTTGGCATGCGTTGTTTCTTTGATAACCATATCGATGTAGTTCAATAAGAAGTTCGATGAGCTATTGGTTTGAAGCTGCCGATACGCTTTAGAGGTGAGAACGGTATCCGAAATATAGCTTTCGGGAATTTTATCTCCTGAGAAATAAGCTAGATTGAGTGGTGCCAGAACGGTACTGAGCTCGTCGCCCACTTCTTTGGTATACCACGATTCATCATATAAAGATTGATGCGTCATGATGCGAGTCGAGTCATCGAAGACCTGTTTCATATAGTTCTTATGATGCAACAAATCCAGATTCGTTTGTCCCGATTGAGCTGCCCATTCGTCTGCTTTTAACGCCGTTTGCTGGTAATGATAGTCGTTAGGGCTCATCGTTAATTTGCCGATGGTAGACGGATAAACAGAAAACGCGCCATTGACGATTTCCGTATACGAACGATCCGCGGACATCTTTTCTGTGGCAATCTGTTGCGTATGAATATGCCCCGAGAACCCGAGTGTCACGTTGTCATATTGATTAAAAATCGCCTTCAAGTCCGAAGCGTTATCGACCACGAAGCCATCAGGATTAAATTCATGATGCGCCAACAAATTGTGATGCATCACGGGAATGACTTGAACGCCAGCAGAATGTGCCGCTGCTAACTCCTTATCAATCCATTCCAGCGTTTCTTTTGGAATCACACCGCCCGTCTTTGGAGCGCCTTTTCCCTCACCGTTTTTCTCGTAAATATTACTATCAATCATTAAGAACCACAGCTTGGTAAAGGGCTTGGCCATATAGCTCAGCGAGTGCATATCTCTCGAGGACGCTTCGGAGTAACCATATTCGGTAAAGACATTTGGAAAATCTGCCGCCGTCATTTGCTTGATTTTATAGTTCTCGTTGCCTTGAAAATTTCTAGCCCAGCCATCCGCAATATCGTGGTTCCCAGGTTCCACGAGGACGGTCGTTCCTAGCGCTTCGATGCGTTTGAAGAACTCGGCCAATTCGATAAAACTTTGATACTCACCATTAAAGGTCATGTCTCCGCTCACGATAAGCACTTTTGGACCTTCACTTTCGACTTGCGCCACTAAGGCTTCCATTCGTTCCTTGCTGTAGACGAGGTCTTTTCCGGCAGCAGTATTTTGCATTTTCTGGAAGGCCACATCTTGGTCATGCAGTTCTGGACTCAAATAGTGTGGGTCGGTGATGACCCAAATTTCATCGGTCGAAGAGAGCTCTTTTGGAGTCGCAGCGATATGTTTAGGAAAGAAAATCCACAGCAACACGAGCAACACTGCGATTCCTGCAAGTAGGGCAGAGAGTTTTAATGATTTTTTCAAGGTTTCACCTCCATCCATGTAAAAAGACAGCTGGGCACAATGGTCCAGCTGCAATCTTTATATTTATTTTTCAGTACAAGCAATAAAGCTTTCACGTAATTGGTTTTCTGGAAGGTTCTTTCCGATGAAGACCAATGTTGAGCCGCGTTTTGTATCCTTCCAATCGCGACCTCTTGAGATATCAAAGCTCATTTGAACCCCTTGGAAGATGATTTGGTAATCTAATCCTTCCACGTTTAAGATTCCTTTGTAACGGTATAATTCTGGCCCGTAAATATAAACAAGCTCGTTCAACCATTCGTTAATGTTTGCGAGAACTAATGGTTTGTCAGTCTCGATAACGAATGAGTTAATACCGCTATGGTGGCTATGACTGTGGTGATGATGATGCTCGTGTTCATGGTCATGTTCGTGTTCATGCTCATGCTCATGGTCGTGATCGTGGTGCTCATGCTCATGCTCATGGTCGTGGTCATGATGGTGATGGTCGTGATCGTGGTCACCGTGCGCATGTGTATGGCCACATTCTTCGCAATATTCTTCTTCGGCGTGTTCTTGCATTTCTAAGATTTTCTTTTCAGATGCGTAGAACAATTCAAGTCCGAACATGTCGCTCATATGAACAGGACGTGCGTCAAGGTCTTGGATTTCCGCAAAGGCATTGATGCTACGAACTTCGTTAATCACTTTTGCGTAAATTGTTTCATCTACTAAGCTATGTTTTGACATGAAAATTTTATCTGCAAACCCAACTTGTTTTGCAGGTTCAGGTTGATGCGCTGTTTGGTATAGGAAGTTTTTAGCATCCACAACGGTTAATACCGCATCTAAGATAAAGTGCTCGTTTAAGAATGGCACATTAATAAAGGTTTGTGCGATTGGAGCTGGATCGGCAAGACCTGTTGTTTCGAATAACACGCGGTCCACGCGAATGCCGTTTTGTTCTTTGACCATTAAGATGGATTTCAACATATCGGCAATGTCCGTACGAAGTGTGCAGCAGAGGCAGCCGTTATCCATTTGATAGATTTCTTCTTCAACGTCAAGCACGAATTGATGGTCTACACCGATTTCACCGAATTCGTTAATGACAACAGCGATATGTTCGCCATGTTTTTCTTTTAAAACTTTGTTGATTAAAGTCGTTTTCCCAGCGCCAAGGAAGCCGCTGACGATAGTAACTGGAATTTTTTGGGTCATATAGTTTCTCCCTCTCCTCAGATTTTTTCATTTTCTTTTCGTAAATTAATTGTAGCACTCTCCTGAAAAAACTCAAAACAGACTGATTTCTCTTGTTTCACGATTCCAGCAGGGGATAACCGAATGTGCTATACTGAAATGGAGAACATTAGAAAGAGTGTGTCGAATGACAAAACAGGAAGCACCAACTGCGGCCGTTAAGAAAATCGATTGGGCCGAGCAATTTATCAACCAACATTTACAAGCATTTCGTTGCCCGTATTGCCATGAAGCCATGGTTTCTGCCGAGAATCATAGCGTGGTCTGCGAGAAGGGGCATCGGTTTAATATTTCGAAAAAAGGCACTTTGCATCTCATGAAGCAAAATGCGAATACAGATTATGATGCGACGTTGTTCCAGCATCGCTATGAACTTGCGCAGAGTGGTTTCTTTGAGCCACTTTTAGAGGCGCTTTTGCCGTATCTTTCAGGAAACGAAGAGAAGTTTATTGTCGATATCGGATGCGGGGAAGGCAGCCATTTATCGTGGTTATCGAAGTTTGTACAGGCACCTTTATGCGGCATGGATATCGCCAAAGAAGGCATTCATCAAGCGTCGGTTCATTTTGGCAACCAAGCGCTATTCTTCTTAGGAGACTTGGCGAACTTGCCATTTGCGGATGAATCCTGTGGGACGCTTCTCAACATTTTAACGCCGTCGAACTACCAAGAGTTTATGCGCGTGTTGGCTCCAGGAGGGACGCTTGTTAAAGTGATTCCTGGCAACGATTATTTGTCGGAGCTTCGCCAACAGCTTTACCGTTCGAATCCGCAAAAACAAACGTATTCGAATGCGGATATTCTAGAGCGAGTGCAGTCCGAATGTCCTCAAGTCACGTTTGAAGAGGTACGCTACACGGTGAATTTAACAGATGCGACCTATCGCCATTTACTAGAGATGACGCCTTTATACTGGGGTGCCACGCCAGAAGACAAAGCCTATAGTAATGAACATCCACTTGCTACGGTAACCGTCCATTACATCATCGCCGTCGTGAAAAAGCCGTAAAGAATGAATGAAATGTGCTATAATGAAACTATTAACCATTAGGAGGTTTTACAATGGGATTAAAAGATTTTTTCTCTCGTAAAAAAGAAGAACCAAAGAAAGATGAAGTGGTTCAAGAAGAAGTAAAACATGAAGAGCTTAAAAAGGAAGAAACTTCAGAAGTGAAAGAGGAAGCGGTAAAAGCAGAAGCAACTACCACACCAGCTGAAGGGAGCCAAACTTCTGAGGACGCTAAGAAAGGTTTTGCACTTGGGGTAGAAAATGTATTTAGCGCAGGGAAGGACTCTCCAGACTTAGTTGTTACAGGGTATGTCACAGGAACGATTAAAGTTGGGGATGAAGTCATTATTACAAAATTGGGAAGTGATACTGACAAACCTGTGAAATCAGCTGTATATGCTTTAGAAGATGGCAATAACGGACGCGTGATGGAAGCTTCTAATAAAAAAATTGCAGCATGGATTGAAAATGGTGCTCAATATGGTCTCTATAAAGGTTCAGTCGTTCATTCAGAAGGTACTAGTGAAAATGATCTGTATGGAACCTATATTAACGCTATCGGAGAATCCTTTGTAGGCGTTCAAAATGGCAAGATTTCAGATATTGACCGTGTGTACTTATCCGTAACGGATGTAGCTGAAATTTGGCGTCTTTTCTTATGGTATTGCAATATTAATGCTGCAGAAGATACGGAAGAAAGACGTTCTGAAAACATGGAGAAAATCCGCAATTTAGTAACGATTACCCGTGATAAATTATTCTTAGTGGATGAAATTTATGCAGTTTATTCGGTCACAACCGGAGAGCCTTATTTATTCACAAAGACGATGAAAAAAGAAGATGGCAGCTACTATACAACTGCGCCATTAGTACGTTTAATTCCAGCGGCTTATAAAGAAAATCTCAAAGAAAAATTTGAAGATAATGACGAGTTTGAATTACGTCGCATTGAAAATGGGCCGAATAAAGACGGCATCCGTAATTTCTTAAGCGAAGTCATTTTATTAGATGGAGCTCGCGGAATTCAATTTGTAGCAGAAGAAACGTCAATTGCAGCAGAAGGATTGATCGAGTTTCCGAACTACGAAGGGATGAGAGAAATCGATATTCCTGTAACGAATCCAGATGTGGTCCGCTGGTTACATCTCCTTGGACAATTAGGTAAACCAGATACGCCAGACCGCGAAATTCTATTCAATATGTATTTCCACCATTTAGCCGAAGCCCTGAAAACAGCGCGCTTTATTGTTCCGATGAGAGGACATGGAGAATTGCCAAAGGTGGATGAAAATGGCAATACCACCTTTAAAGAAGGATTCACATTTGACTTAGCCATGCAAGATGGAAAAGAAAAAGAGAAGGCACTTTTATTCTTTACAGATTGGAAGAGACTGCGTAAAGAATTTGGAGAAGAATGGCAAGGACTGATCCAACAATTGGACGGCAACTTGAGTCTTCATGATGTTATTATCAATGGAACAGGCAAAGAAGAAGCAGGAGCCTATATTACGGAAAGTATCTTTAATAAAATTAAGAATCCCGACTAAAAAGAATCAAAAAGCATAAGGACTCACACGGTGGGTCCTTATTTATTTAGTGGTTTATATATTCTCGAAATAAGCAAGGAAGAAGCAGAATCAAGCTGTATTCTTGGAGTAAGTAATGTAATCGGTGTGGATGACAACGCTACAGACTTAATCATTGAGGGCTTTGTCTTTAAGATAAGTGATATTTTGACAAAGGTCTTTATTAGAGATATAATGTACAAAAATCGCGTAAGGATAAAGATATGACAAAATCAAAGTACATTACACGCCTCAAACGCTCAGAAGGTCAATTGCGAGGTATTCAAAAAATGATGGAGGAAGAGCGTGATTGTGTTGATATCATTACTCAATTAACAGCCGTGCGGTCCAGTGTTGATCGTATTATTGAACTGATGATAACGGAGAATTTAACAACTTGCATTAACGAACCTCTAGAGGATCCTCAAGCACAGAAGGAAAGATTGGAAAAGGCGGTTAAATACTTGATTAAACGCAAGTAATAAAAAACAAACGTTTCTCCTAAATAGTAAACAAATGATTAAAAGAGCAGTTGGTTTTCTTGAAATTAGACCAATTGCTCTTTTTGAATTTTATTTATTTATTCAACATCACCAGGCCAAGCATTCATACCACCTTCTACATTGGTAACGGTGAGGCCTTGGGCGCTGAGAAATTGACAGGCAGAGGCAGAACGCACTCCACCTTGACAGATGACATGGTATTCATGGTCAGGTTTGAGTTCTTTGTAGCCTTGCTCCAAGGTACTTAACGGAAGATTTTTGGCACCTGGTGCATGTCCTGCTTGGAATTCATGTGCTTCACGGACATCGATAAGATCTAGATTTTCATTTTGATATTTTTCATAAAAGTCAGCCATGCTGATATTAGTTACCATATTCTACTCCTTCTGGGTTAGCCATTTTGTATAGTGAATAAGCGCCGTCAAGGTTTTGGACGGTAAATCCTGCTTGTTTGAGGATACGCTCTGCGATATAGCTGCGCAAACCACTGTGGCAGCTAACGATGTAGGCTTGGTTCTTGTCCAGTTCATCCAAGCGTTCCCGTAGTTCGTTTAGGGGGATGTGGATGGTATCGACTTTGAGTCGACCACTCTGAAATTCGCCACTGGTCCGTACATCTAGGAATTTCTTACCCTTAGCCAGTTCCTCTTCAAGCTGGTACCATTGGACATTGTCGCTGAGACCTTCGATAAGATTCAAGGCTGCGTAGCCCAGCATATTGACGGGATCCTTGGCAGAGCCAAATGGTGGCGCATAGGTGAACTCCAATTCTGGTAAGTCAAAGACGGTGAGATTTCCCTTGATAGCAGTTGCCAGGATATCGATTCGCTTGTCAACACCTTTCTTCCCAACTCCTTGGGCACCATAGATTTTTCCAGTGTTTGGGTCAAAGAGGAGCTTCAAGGTCATATCAGTAGCGCCAGGATAATAACCAGCGTGGTCTTTACCGCTGACATGAAGGGCCTTGTAAGGAAGTTGATTCATGCTAAGGATACGCTCGCTGAGACCAGTCGAAGCAGCTGTCATATCAAAGGCACGAACGATAGCAGTGCCGATACTGCCCTTGTTTGTACGACCGAGTCCTGCGATGACGTCTGCCACTTGGCGTCCCTGACGATTGGCAGGAGAAGCGAGAGAGATGAGAGCGTCTTGGCCTGTAATCTCTTGCTTGACGACGATGGCATCCCCAACTGCAAAAATATCTTTTTGACTGGTTTCATAATGTTCATCGACCAAGATTCCACCACGAAGTCCCAGTTCAATCCCCGCAGCTTTTGCCAGTCCGTTTTCAGGTTCAACACCGACAGAAAGGATGGTGAGGTCAGAAGTGATCTTTTGACCGTTTTCGAGAACGATGATTTTTCCTTGGTCTTCAAATCGAGTCGCAGACTGAGAAGTGATAACGCGAACGCCGTTTTTAACCAATTCTGCTTGGACAAAGGCTGCCATTTCTTGATCTAATGGTGGCAAGACATGGGGTGCTTTCTCCACGATGGTAACTTGCAATCCACGTTTCGCCAGGTTTTCAGCCATTTCAAGCCCGATAAAGCCTGCACCGATAACGACAGCTTCTTTTGGATGATTGTCCAAGGCTGCCATAATTTCATCAAGATCGGGAACATTGCGGAGCGTGTAGGCGTTCTTAGCTTCTGCCAAGCCTTCAATGGTAGGAACAAATGGTTTAGCTCCTGGGGAGAGGATCAACTTGTCGTAGCTTTCTGTGAATTCCTGTCCATCGTGTCGCACTGTTACAGTGTGCTCTGCTGGCGAAATGCTGATGACCTCGTGAAATGGTCGCACATCGAGATTAAAGCGTGCTTTGAGACTTTCAGGAGTTTGGACCAATAAACTATCACGGTTTGCAATTTCTCCTGAAACATAGTAAGGAAGTCCGCAGTTTGCAAAGGAAACAAAGGGACCTTTCTCAAAAATAGTGATTTCAGCGTCTTCCATGAGACGTCTGAGACGGGTTGCTGCTGACATTCCGCCTGCAACTCCCCCGACAATGATAATTTTCATTGACTTTCTCCTTTATACATCTAGATGACCTTACCTGTCCAAGCACTCATACCGCCTCGGACATTGATGACATCGTAGCCTTTTTTCTTAAGCTTTTTCGCAGCTAGTTTGCTTCGCACACCAGAATGACAAATGACATAAAGTGTTTCTTTTGTCGTTGGTGTATAAGATCCGATTTCGGTTAGAGGGACATTCTTGGCATTTTTGATATGCCCTCTATGGAATTCCGTAGGCGTCCGAACATCCAGTAGATGAATCGGTTCTCTGAGTTTGGCTTCTAACTCGCTGGTAGAAATACTGTCAATTTTTGTAAATAAGTAAAACATATGCACCTCCAAATATACCCTTATGGGGTATATCAAACCATGAAGTAAATCTTTTGTCAAGCAAGTTGAATTGATCAGTATTGTTTCTTTTTCAGTAAATCGTTTGATTCTTTTTCGGTATACAAGATGTCAACTCACAAACTAAAGAGAAAATTTTTTGTTTGTAGGGTAATGAATAGAACCTGCCCTATTTATTATTCAACAACTATTTTCTAGAAAATTACCTTTTCTGAAAACAAACCCCATACCCTGTTGTAAAATGAAGTGCAACACAAAAGACATGTTCATCTGATATACTAGAGTTGCGAAAAACAGTATAAAGGAAGATGAACATGTCCACTAATTATTCTACCACAAATCAATCATACAAGCACTTATCTGAAGCTGAGCGAGGGGAAATTGAAGCTTATTTAAGCGTAGGACTAAAACCTGCTGAGATTGCTCGTCGTCTGGGGAGAAATCGCTCTACTATTACTCGTGAAATTAATCGTGGTTCCATAACACAAGTGAAAAAAGTAAATGGGCAGAAAGTCTATTACCAACACTATTATGCAGATGCTGCTCATAACCGTTATCGTCATGCTAGAGAAGCCAGCTATTATCTGAAACTGGATTGGGGGTATCGGATGACTTTCTGAGAGAATTTACAGAAGCAATGAGAGAGAAACCAAGGGTGCATAGCGTGGATACCTTTGTTCATACCTATAGACTCCAACATGTAGATGCAGTTGTTCCTTCAACCAAGACGCTCTATAACTATATCCATCAAGGATTGTTAGAGATTAAGGTCATTGATTTGCTAAGAGCGGTGCGGATCCGTAAGAAATTTACCAAGCGCCCCTCTACCAAGAAACATCTAGGAAAGTCAATTGAAGAAAGGTCAGAAGAGATTAATAAACGTTCCCGTTTTGGAGATTGGGAAATCGATTCTGTTCTAGGTGGAAAAACAATAGGAGAGCCTTCTATTCTAACCTTGGTAGAACGACAAACACGCTATGCTGTAACAAAGAAACTCGTGGAAAAAAAAGCAGAGTATGTCAATCAAGCAGTCTTAGAGTGTATGAAACTTTATCCCATTAAGTCCATAACTGCAGATAATGGAAAAGAATTTTCATCATTGAGTAAGATAGAGGGATTAGATGTTTATTTTGCACATGCCTATTCATCTTATGAACGAGGTACAAATGAGAATTTCAATGGACTGCTAAGAGAGTTCATTCCGAAGGGCGCTTCGTTAAAAGAACTAAGCCAGAATCTTTTAGAGGACTATACAAAGGCTATCAATGAAAGACCTAGACGAATTCATGGCTATCAGTCCGCAAAAAAGTTGTTTGAGTTAGCTCAAACAACTTGAAAGATACTCACTTAATCAGAGGAACAACTTTGTTGCACTTGACTTGACAATTAGTGGTCTATTTCGAATGCACATGACATTGATATTTTCTTTGCGGATCCAGGATGTCCTGGTCAACGAGGTCTCAATGAACATTCTAATGGCTTATTAAGACGAAATGGATTACCGAAACAAATGGATTTTACTAATATTTCTCAAAATTATTTATCAGCTATAGCTGATAAAAGAAATAGAATTCCTAGGAAATCATTGAATTATCAATCACCCTACCAAGTTTTTCTGAGTTACTTGAAAAGTCTAACTTAATTTGACAATTTAGGTTCTTAAACGTCTCTAGTTAATCAACTAAAAATTATAACTAGCTGGGTGTTATCTAATCTCCCCTCATTTTTAAGTTATTATCATTTTTGATATAATGGTAGAGAATGAAAGGAGATTTTATGTCAACTAAAAATTTAACGCCGGTCTTAAAAACCTCTTTTGTGCTACTGGCTATCCTGGTCCTTCTTGGTATTGTTATGCCTGACGGCTACCAAGTTTGGTCAGAACAACTAAGGGAAGTTATTTCAGATAAACTTGGCTGGTTTTACTTATTACTGGTCACGTCAATCGTTCTACTTTGTGGCTTTTTCCTGGTTAGTCCCGTTGGGCAAATCAAACTGGGGGAACCCAATTCGGTGCCTGAACACTCTACTATCTCTTGGATTGCCATGATATTTTCTGCTGGAATGGGAATCGGCCTTGTCTTCTACGGTGCCGCAGAGCCCTTATCCCATTATGCCATTTCAACGGTACGAGCTACCCCAGGGTCGCAGGAAGCCTTAGCCGATGCTTTCCGTTACACTTTCTTTCACTGGGGCATCCATGCCTGGGCAATATATGCTTTAATCGCCCTGGCCCTCGCCTACTTTGGTTTCCGAAAAAAAGAGAAATATCTTTTATCGGTTACCTTAAAGCCCTTGTTTGGTAAAAAAACAAACGGTAGCCTTGGTAAGATCGTAGATACGATTACAGTGGTCGCTACTGTTATCGGGGTGGCAACCACTCTTGGTTTTGGGGCAGCCCAAATCAATGGGGGACTCAACTACCTCTTTGGTATTCCAAACAATGCCCTTGTGCAAGTTATTATCATAATTATCACAACCATCCTCTTTACCATTTCAGCCCTTTCTGGTCTTGGAAAAGGGGTAAAAATCTTATCAAACACCAATCTTATTTTAGCGGTTGGACTACTCGCCATCACCATAATCATCGGTCCCACAGTCCAGATTTTTAATACCTTGACCGATAGTATCGGACTGTATATTTCCAATTTCTTCCGTATGAGTTTCAGTGCTGGTTCCTTTGGTCAATACAATCGTGACTGGATCAATACTTGGACGATTTTCTATTGGGCTTGGTGGATTTCTTGGTCACCATTCGTGGGAGTTTTTATTGCCAGAATTTCTAAAGGACGTAGTATCAGACAATTTCTATCCATCGTCTTATTAGCACCGACTGTATTAAGCTTTTTATGGTTTTCTACCTTTGGAACACTTTCAACGCATGTTCAATCACTTGGAAATGTAGATTTAACACAGTTTCCAAGTGAGCAGACCTTGTTTGCAACCTTCAGTCAACTGCCATTTGGTTTTATTGCCTCCGTTGTTGCCATCATCTTGATCATTACCTTCTTTATCACGTCAGCAGACTCTGCGACCTATGTGCTAGCTATGCTCTCTGATGATGGGAATCTCAAACCAAAGAATAACCTTAAAATCTTCTGGGGCGTACTCCTTGCGACTATTGCCATCGTCTTACTTCTTTCAGGGGGCTTAGTAGCCTTGCAAAATACGCTGATTATCGTAGCCTTTCCATTTTCACTCATCATGGTACTGATTATGGTTTCCCTAGTCATTGAATTGCTACACGAAAAAGACAAGATGGGACTGTCAATCACACCGACACGATACCCTAAAAAAGATCAACCCTTCAAATCTTATGAAGAATAAATAACCCAATTTGTAAAATTAAGCTAGACAGAAAAAGCCTATGTTAGGCTCAGATAA
>ERZ772942.153-NODE-153-length-28724-cov-5.944923_pt1 | contig 28724 bp, 23 predicted proteins | sample MGYA00511135_ERZ772942 | MGnify/ENA primary metagenome ERZ772942 (study PRJEB29015, sample SAMEA2738099) | human oral metagenome | biome: human oral; feature: human-associated habitat; material: saliva | place: China | collected 2265 ... | reverse complement strand
GGTCGGAAAACCTATGGATGAAACTTTCTATGACGACTATAAAGAGGCACTATTGGATATCATTGATAGCAATATCCCGATTGTCTATAATCTGAATGTCGGCCATGCCACACCAAGAGCGATTGTTCCCTTTGGAGTCCACGCGTATGTAGATGCAACGGAGCAAGTCATTCGCTTTGACTATAACAAAGAAAGCTGAGATAAGACTCTCAGCTTTTTTTAGAAAGTAGGAGTATCTTAGTTGCTATAAAGCATGACACTTTAAGTGGATAATACTCCTGTATTTCTAAGTTCATCCAGTCTATCAGATTGATTGACACTCAAGGGAGTGGGACAAGGAACAATTTTTAAAAAGTTGTTCGGTCCTACTCCCTTTTTTCCTATTTTATAGTCTCTTTATTTGTGATAATATATAGTATAGTGAAAAAAACTAGACTGGAATAACTTTACTCTTTTGGAGTTTTATGTGACAGCGATGAATAGAGACAATCTAAGCGGATGCCTGCTTGGAGCTATAGTCAAGAAAACTCAAAATGAGGCTAGAAGGGAAATTGTTATGAGAAAAAAAGCGATTGGTATTGATTTAGGAACAACGAATTCCGTCATGGCTGTTGTTCGTGAAGATGTGCCAGAGATTATTCCGATGGGAACGAATGACGATCAGGTCTTGCGTTCAGCGGTCTATTTCTCAAATATCGGTGGTAAAAACCATGTAGCTTTTGGTAAGGAAGCTATCGAGCGTGGAACAGAAATCGGAAGTACAGAAAACTTTAAATTTGACTTCAAGCGTGATATTGGTCGTCCGATTTCTAGTGACACACCAGATCACACACGTGTTAATTCTATTATTCTTTCAGCCTTGGTTTTGAATGAATTCCGTAAACGTGCTTATGTAGTTGGTCAGGAGATAGGCCAAGCAGATGGTATCAAGGATGCTGTCATCACAGTTCCTGCTTACTTTACGTCAGATCAACGTGCAGCAACGAAGACTGCTGGTCGTATCGCAGGATTTAATGTCTTGCGTATTATCAATGAGCCTACGGCTGCAGCTATCGCCTATGCCCACACTAAAAATGCTCAAGGAAATGTCTTGGTTTTCGACCTTGGTGGGGGAACTTTTGACGTTACCATCATGCGCGTGGCTGACCATGCCTATGATATTTTGGCAACTGACGGGAATTCACGCCTTGGTGGGATTGACTTTGATAAGCGTCTTGTGGGCTACATCATGCAGGAGTTGGAAAAACAAGGGGTCAATATGACTAACCTTTCTGAGAAGGAAAAAATTCAACTCCAATACAAGGCTGAACAGATTAAGACAAGTTTATCTGTGAATGACCAAGCTCTCTATGAGCACTATGTCAATGGTCAAGGTTACGGTGTCTTGATTACTCAAGCGATTTTCAATGAAATTACCTTGGACCTTCTCAAAGATACTGAAATCAAGGTGCAGTCTACCCTTCAAGCATCTGGCTTGAAATGGGAAGAGATTGACCATATTCTCCTTGTGGGTGGGTCAACACGTATGCCAATGATTCGTCAGATGATTCGTTTGATGAGTGGTTTGGAACCTAAGTTTGACCTTAATCCAGACACTATCGTGGCACAGGGAGCTTCTATTTTGGCTGACCTTATCGTCAATAATGAGGTTAGCTTCTCTGAACACCAGGATGGTAAGACAACTGAGACAGATAGAGTGGTTGTCAAGGATGTGACCTCTCAGGGAATCGGTCTGCTCTTCAAGAAAAATCCAAACAAGAATTACAGTTTTGTGGGTGACTACTATAATAGTGTCGTGGTTCCACGTAACTCGGTCTTACCTTTGGCTGTTACCAAGAATCTCTTTGCGGTCGTGGATGGACAGAGCAAGTTTAAACTTCGTATCACAGAAGGAAATTACGAAAATCCATTTGCTGTGAAGATTTTGGGACAAGTGGAAGGGCAAGTGCCACAACCTCGTCAGAAAGGCGAGCTCTTGGCACAAGTCACCTATGCCTTTGACTCAGAACAAATTGTTACCGTGACAGTATCGGATCCTCGAAGTAATACTGTTGTGGCACGCTTTTCAGTCAATGCACAAGTCAACCAAACCCAAGAAGTGGTTAAGGAAGATTTGTCAGAACTTCAAGCTATTTTTGCTAAATTCATCTCATGATAGACTACTACAAAGCAATTGATACAGAGACAGGACAGGAAGTGACCTATTTAAGAGAGGTCAGTAACCGCATCTCTCCAGAGATGTCGGCTCAAGATTGTTTCGTGGCTCTTTCCTTTTTACGTGAGGAGCTGGAGGAGCTCTGGACAAATGGTACCTTGGATAAAGAGGGAGAGCGTTTGCGTAGTGAGCTCTACACGATTCGCTCAATCTTTTTCTCAGACCATGAGAAGTTACAATATGACCGAAAACTCAGACAGGCTCAGAGAAAGGCATTGGAAGCTGAAAAGGGGACGACCACTGATACTAGCAATATAACAGGTAAAAAGGAAATCCCCTTTGAACCTGTTGCGGTGACTCAGACTAAAGAGTCATCTCTTAAAAATTACCTCTTTGCGGCCTTCGCCTTTGTGATTCTACTAAGCTTGATTCTCTTTTTCAATATCAATGTCATCGTTCTTATTATCGGAGCCATTCTAATTGTGGCTTTGATGTTACTTATGTCTTAGGAGATATTAATGGAAACCAATCAATTAACATTTGAACATATCTGTTTCAAATATAAGGGAAATGATAACCAGCTCTTTACAGATTTGGATGTTACTATGGAGACTGGCCAAGTTGTCGGTATCTTGGGTGCCTCTGGTTCAGGGAAAACAACCTTAACTGAGATTCTCCTTGGCCAGCTTAAACCAACCTGCCAACAATTTCGTATTTTAGAAAATGGCAAACCTGTGACTGCTGGTTCACGCTCTTGGTCCTATGTGCCCCAACAAAATCTCCTACGTGAGTACCTCAAGGTATCTGAGACCTTTGATTTTTATGCGGACCACCATCTGAAAGGGAGTGGTAAGCTGACTAAAAAGCATCGCATTGCAGGGATTATGGATGATTTAGGGTTGACGGAATTTGCAAACAAGAAGATTTCAGAGCTTTCTGGTGGGCAAAAACGCCGTGTCTCCATTGGTATCGAGCTTCTTAGCCCTAGTCCCTACTTTATCCTTGATGAGCCGTCTTCAGGTTTGGATGCCCTTAGTGATCGTAATCTCTTACGTACCTTGAAAATCTTGGCTAAATCAGCTAACAAGTCTATTGTGGTTATTACCCACAACACAGAAAATTTGGCTATTTTTGACAAGATTATCTTCTTGTCTAAGGGACGTCCGACATTTGCAGGGACTTATGAAGAGTTGCTTTTGGAATACAAGACTAGCGATCCTTATATGATTCGTAAATATATGGATATGAATATCGCAGATGTCTACCAAGAGCTCAATGCTTCAACACGTATTTACAAGATTTAGGGAGACTTATGAACGCAGCATTACGATTAAGTTGGTATAAATTTAAACACCACTACATGGATTTTGTGAAGGTTCTTCTGGGCATTGTCGCTTTCGAAGGCTTAATCCTCTATATTCAGGACAAGGGATTTTTGGACGATTTTGAAACAACTCGAATGACGCTATTTCTCTTGCTTTTCTCGACCAGTCTCTTGATTGTGGTTCAAAACAGTATTTATATTTCTAAGGAACGCTCGGTCCTCAACCGTGACTTTTTCTCAGGTTTGAGTCGTTCAGCCTTCGCCTTGGCTAGTATGGGGATTCACGCCTTCTTTGCTGTTTTGGAAACCATTGTCTTTATCCTATCTTACTCTGTCTTTAGTAAGTTCTTTGACAAGGATTTTCCAGATGCTGGTCATATTTTTGGTTCCTACCGTTGGGAAGTTGGGATTACAGTGCTCCTGGTTTTCTTGGCGTCGCATTTTATTGCCCTCTTTATTTCAGCTTTGGTTGGAAAATCTGAGATTACCTCTGTTATCCTAGCAGTAGTTGTGGGTATCATGCAATTTTCATTGTCAGGAACTATCCTATCTTTGCCAAAAGCGATTGATTGGGTACAAAAATTTGTCTATCTAGGTTATGGCCACAAGCTTTTTGGGATTTCTAGTGACTTGTCAGACTTGCCATCTAGTTTGGCTAAGTACCATGTTCCTGTCCCTAAGAGCCAGTTGGAGGCTTTTCAAGGTTCTACAGGCGAATTCTGGGGACAATGGTGGGCCTTGGTGCTTCATTGCCTAGTTTATGCCCTACTCTTTTTCGTCACACTTCAGAAGAAGGAGAAATAAATGCAACAATATGATGAATGGCTGATTGACTTCCAAGTGCAGTATGGTCGTAAGCCGAGCGATAAGGAAGTTGCTGAAGCTGCTAAGGCTGGTTTTGCCCTTTCTAGTGGCTTGAGCAGACAGAAAAATTCTAAATTCAGACAAGTCTTGTCTAAGGTTGGTTTGGGAGATCTCAAGTTTAGCTGGTTTTTAGTTTTGGAAATTTTGCTCTTGATTTGTATCGCCCTCTTTGGCTATGTTGTTGGCTATCTATTTATCTAGGAGGACCTCATGAAACAGTTTAAACATAAAAAGTTTATCGGTTTGGCCTTGATTGTCTTTTTGGTCTTCATGGTACTTGGAAAATACACTCAGAGCACGGCTTTTACATCGTCTTCAAGAGTTTATGCCACAACCGTTGTCGATAAGAATACCGGGAACAAGGTGCGTTTTGAAGTCCGAAAAATCAAGGGAGACAAATACGAAGTTAAAAATACGGAGACTGGGGATACCTATCAGGCCAATGCCCAAGCCGGTGAAGACCGTTCTTTGAGCTTTAAGTTGGCTGGAACTGACGGCAACTCAGACGGTACTATCCGTATCACACCAAGTATGGTACCTGGAGGAGATGCAAAGGTTGAAATGACTGACTCAAACACCTATACTCAGGTTGAGGGAGGTTCTGAAGTCGTTGAGTCTAGCGAGGCTTCGTCTAGTTCTTCAAGTAGCCAAGTTAAAAGCATTATTAAGGATATTTTGGAATCAAGTAGCTCGTCCTCTGGTAGCGATGCAAGCTCAGAATCTTCTTCTAACGATCCAAATAAGCCAAATGCAGATATCAAGACTAAGACCGATGTCAATGGAGATAAGGAAACCACTTATATTGCAGACTATTCGACTGAGGACATTAAGTCTATCACGGAAGCTTTTGGGAAATGGCTCTATCAGTCTGATTATGCCAAGGATGCTGTTTTAGTTCAAAGTAGCTTTGACAGTATTACCAAGGTCAATGATGGTAGTCCAACCTTCCTTTCATTTAAGGCACCTAAGGAAAAAGATAGCAGCCAAACGATTACCATCCTTGCTAATCTCATCAATGCGGATGGCTATGAACATATTACTGGTGTTCCGAGTGGTATCATCAATGGCAAGGAAGTCTCAAACTATGATTTCAAGGACTATAAAAACACGGTTGATTCCTTTGCTTTAGGGATTAATGACAATAGTGGTAAGACCGCAGACTATAGCCCAACATCATCTTTCCGTCTTTATACCTTGAAGGATAAGAAACATGCTATGTATGAAGACGATGCCGCTGAACAAAAAGCCCTCTTTAAGGACTTTTCAGCTGATGATAAAACTGGTGGCAATTATAATGGCTATAACAAGCTTTATAAGGATTTGGTTGACCAAGATAAGGATTCTTACCAAATCGTTCTAGGCTCTAATGGTACTGTTTATTATGTAACTAACTACTGGAAGGGCAATTACGATAAGAAGGCTGTTCAGACCTATAAGGTAGCACCAGATGACATGCAAGAGGCTTACCAAGAGTTGCTCAAGCATTACTCTAGTGCTAGCACATCTGAAAGCTCAGAATCTTCAAGTTCTTCACAATCATCAGAGTCATCATCAAGCTCATCAGAAGCTAAGACAGAATCAAAAACGGAAACCAAGACCGAGCAAACAGGCATGGATGTTAATGCTATCAAAGATAATAACTTCCAAAGCCTCGAAGGGACTTGGAAGAATGGGAATGGTAGTAGTTTGACATTTTCTAAGAATCAAGTAACTGCACCAACAGATTATGAGGTTCAAAATGCTAATTCCAGTCTTGAAAATGGCTACCTGAGAGCGAGCCTAAGAACAGGAATGTATGGCGCAATAATCTATTTCATCCCGAAAGGTACGACATTACCGAATGTGTCAGGAAATAATCCTGATGCTTCAGATAATACTAAAGACCGTATCCTAGTGACCCAATCAGGGGATGCACAATCTGACGCCAAACAATTCTACTATAAGGCTGATTAGACCTGACAAGGGTGAAAGTCTTAAAAAAAGTAATGTTATAACCTAAAAGTTGAGATAAAATTATCTCAACTTTTTATGTTACATTTGTAACTTTAATTTAATAGTGAGTCTATCTTCTATAAATAAATGGATTCTTAGAGGTATTATAGACTTTATTAGAAAATTAATTATTGTGAAAACTTACAAAAAGCTATATAATGAGTAGTGTTGTAAAAAGGGCTTCCTAGGGGATTTTTGAGGAAGTTTCTTAAATCAGATTAAAGGGAGAGGGGGAAAAGAATGACTTTTATTATTGAATCGCTATTTGCTGTTTTTAAAGATTTTCATTGGCTAGTATCTATAGACATGCTCTTGATTTTCTTTGTCAATTATCTGATGTTTCATGCAGCTGGTAGGGTCAAGATTTCTTGGTGGCTACTTTTATTAGGTGGCCTTTTATCAGTTGTTTTGACTCCCCTTCTTCCTATGGGATTCAAATTTTTACTTAATCCTCTCATATTATTTTGTTTTAGTTATTACAAACGTCCAGACTTGCCATGGATAGAGCCGGTATTTAATAGCTTTTATGCCTGGGGAACAACTAATATCATTATACGGGGCTTGTCATTAATCGTCTTTCCTTTACTTTTGGGAGCCGACTTGACTAGCCGTATTCCAGAATCTTTAACAGAGTTTATCTGTGTGGTAGTTACCTATCCTATTTACCTCTTGGTTCACCGTTTTATTGGTTATGAATATTTGCAGGTTGAGGAAAAGGAGCGCTTGCGCATACACTTCACCCCTATTGTTATTGGGGTTAGCTTTGCCTTTCTTTCATATGGGCTTTTAAATGAATTCATGCCTTACTTTGCTAGTATCTGGCCTGTGGAAGTGGTTAACAATTATGCCAAGTTGATCGTTCTATTAGCAACAGGAGCCTTCTTCATTGTTGTTTCCTATGCCAACCAGTGGATTAAGGATGAGCTCTTTCTAGAATTGAAGGAGGAGCAGGAGCGTCATTTCCAGAGCTTACAGGAATCTAGTAGACATATCCTCCATCTCTATCAGGATCTATACCGTGATGGAGTGCCTAAGGTAGTCGTACCTAAGAAGGTTAAGACCGTTCTGGCTACTAGTCAAGAGGGAGACACTCAGAACTTATCTGAGGAGGAAGTTCCCTTCAGCAAGGTTATGCCAGATATTTCCAACCTGCTTTCTCAATTGTTACGTTCCGTCATTGAGAGTAAGTATATGGAGTTTCATGCTGTTGGAATTGATTTTATCATGGAGGTTCCAGACCCTATATCCCCATCCCATATTGATATAGTGGATTTATCAGCTGTCCTAACGACCTTCTTGGACAATGCCTTATTGAGAGCTCATGGTCAAGAAAATAGCTTAGTTCGTCTGTCTTATTACCAAAGTGGTGAGGTTCAGGTCCTCTCTGTAGAGACAACCCTTTCGCAAGACAATGCTGAGGCACCTCACAAGGCGTACGAGAATCATCTGTCAATCAATGAACAGCTCGAAGATATTATGGAGCGTTACCCTCAGTCTAAACTTAGCTTTAAGAATGATAAGTTCATCTATAGACAGCAATTTGAATGCTAAACAACTTGTAAAAAATATATAGAAAGGAGATTCGATGTTTGAATCGTTTTTGGGAATAAATTTTTTAAATCTCTATGATACAGATGCCTTTATAGCCATTCAGATTATTTTAACGCTGACGATAAACTGTGCTATTTTCAAACGAATGACAGATATTCGTATCTCCTGGACGGTATTTTTGACCTTAGCCCTGTTAGATGTAGTCATTCAGTATAATATTACTAACATGATTATGGTTTTTGATGTCTTTATCCTGATGATTTTGGCCTTTCTTGCTAAAGGGAAGACCTGGTCAGTGACTCAGTATGCTTTTCATACCTTGTTTCCAGTGGTGACGTCAGATTTACTTTATCGTTTATTGGGACTCTTCTTTATCCCGCTTCTCTTAAATCTCCCTGTCGCTGAGGTAGGGTCTAATGCCCTTTTCTATCTCTTATCTTACGGTTTGATTCTGCCACTTTATTTTGTATTTGACCGTTTCTTGGGCTTGGATTTGAAGCGTTGGAAGGTCTATAGTGATGACTCTTTCCATAATCTCCAGATTTCTAGAAAAGTTTCCCTGGCCATGGCCATTTATTTATTGGGAATCTTTCTCAGTGTGAATTTAGACAGTTGGTTTCCTGGCTACTCTTCAGAGGTGGAGTTGAGACTTCGTATGTTATGGGTTCTCTTATCTGCAGTAGCCTTTATTTTTCTAATTGCCCGTCTTAATCAACTGTCTCGGCAGTATTTGGAAGAGAGTTTGGCCATGGAGGAAAAGAGGCATTTGAATAGTTTGACCAAGGCCAACCAAAAGATTGATCTTCTCTACAATGAGTTGTTACAATACAGACAGTCTTATCAGACGGTTGTGGAACAATTTTCAGAGGAAGTACGTGACCAGGAAGAGGCTCTTGCTGAACAGGTGTACCAGAATGTCCTTAGAGAGAGTGCCAAGGAGTTTGAACGTTTCCGTGTCGTTGATAATCCTAAGCTGGAAAATATTCAGTCCCTACCCTTACGTAGCCTTCTTTCGGCTCGTATGATGGAGGCTAAACGTAGTAATATTCCAGTGACTTGTGATATTCCTGAGGAGATTTCAGGGTTTACCATGAATGTGGTTGACTTGACCTTGCTGGTGTCTATTTTCTTTAGTAATGCGATTGATGAGAGTAAGCAGGTACCTTCCAGTCAAATCAATTTTAGTTTCCATCGACATGATAAGGATGGAAGTTACCATTTCGTCATGGAAAATAGGACGCGAGAAGAAAAAGTTGACCTTGATGCCATTATGCAGGAAGAAAATCAGAAGAAGACCTCTGGTCTTAACCTTCACTCAGCCAAGGATATTCTTAGGAAGTATAGTGATGCCAATCTGATTACAAGCAGTGGTGATTACCTCTTCAAACAGGAATTGATTTTTAAATAAATACATAGAGCTAAATCAAAGGATTTGGCTCTTTTTTGAGCTATAGGACTAGATATTCGGGACTTTTACTGAAGGGGATAAGCTTATGTCCGGCCCATAGGACAGAGGGCTAGAAAGGGATAAGGGAGGAGTCTGATTGTTGCTTCATTCTGTGTTATAATAGCAAGGATTAGTGGTTCTTAGAGCTAGGTGAATGGCGATTGCTTAGCTTAACGACTGGTGTAGAGACAAGAAAGGGACGTCTTATGAAATTACTTTATACGGATATGTCTCAGGATTTAACTGAAATTCTGACGGAGCAGGCGACTAGCTATGCTCAAAAGGGAAAGAGGGTCTTTTATATTGCCCCTAATGCCCTATCATTTGAGAAGGAGCGTAAGGTCTTGGAATACCTGCCTCAGTCAGCGTCCTTTGAGATTACGGTGACTCGTTTTACTCAGATGGCTAGGTACTTTATTCTCAATACGAGTAACCCGAAAACTCAGCTGGATGATACTGGTCTGGCCATGATTTTTTATAAGGTCTTGTCACATATGGGCGATGATGAGCTCAAGGTTTATGGTCGTTTACGCAAGGATAGTAACTTTATTAATCAATTGGTGGACCTTTACAAAGAGTTGCAGCAGGCTAATATGACAGTTCTGGATTTGCAGCATTTGGATCAGGCGGAGAAACAAGAGGATTTGGTAAGGATTTTCAGTGCGGCTCAGGATCTCTTGTTGGCGGGAGATTTCGACAATCAATCAAAACTCAGTGCCTTCTTCAAGGAGATTAGCTCAGGCCACCTAGATAAGGCCTTGAGTAACACGGTTTTGGTCATTGATGGCTTTACGCGTTTCTCTGCCGAGGAGGAGGCTCTGGTTGCACTCTTGAATGATAAGTGCCACCAGATTGTAGTGGGGACCTATGCCAGTCAAAAAGCTTATAAGGCTAACTTTGTTTATGGCAATGTTTATCAGGCCTCAGTGGATTTTCTGAGGACTTTGGCTCAGACTTATAAGGTGACACCTGACTACGTGACGACAGACAAGGAGGGCAATCCTTCTTTTGCTCGCATTAGTCGTCTTTTGGAGAGCCGTCATGATTTTAGTACGGTAGATGAGAAGGTTACTGATCAAGACAAGCAAGCCTTGCAGGTCTGGGAAGTGGTCAACCAAAAGGAAGAAGTGGCTCAGGTTGCCAAGAGTATTCGTCAGTTGCTGGCGGATGGCAAGCGCTACAAGGATATCTTGGTCCTGCTTGGTGATGAGGAGAGTTATAAGCTTCAGGTGGGTCAGATTTTCCGAAAATTTGATATTCCCTATTATTTCGGTAAGGAAGAAACCATGTCTAGCCATCCTTTGGTGCAGTTTGTGGATTCGCTAGAGCGTATCAAGCGCTATAATTATCGTGCCGAGGATTTGCTTAATCTCGTAAAATCAGGTCTCTATGGCGGTTTTACTCAAGAGGACTTAGACCTTTTTGAGTATTATGTCAATTTTGCAGATATCAAGGGGCGTCACAAGTTCTTGTCTGATTTTACAGCCAATAGTCGTGATAAGTATGATTTAGACCAGCTTAATGCCTTGCGGTCACAACTGGTAGAGCCTTTGGACAAGTTGCTTAACAGTCGCAAACAAAAGGGTTCTAGTCTACTTAAGAAACTTGCGGTCTTTTTAGAGACTGTGCAAGTGCCAAGTCAGATGGCTGCTTTGACTGCCAAGGCCAGTGAGGCTGAAAAAGAACAGAATGAACAGGTCTGGAAGGCTTTCACCCAACTCTTAGAGCAGGTTGAGACTATTTTTGGTGAAGAAACGCTGTCAGTGGACGACTTTTTGTCCATTTTTCGTTCGGGAATGTTGGCCTGTGATTACCGTACGGTTCCAGCCACTGTTGATGTGGTCAATGTGAAGAAATACGATTTGATTCAACCACATTCAGCTCCTTATGTTTTTGCCTTAGGCATGACTCAGTCGCATTTTCCAAAGGTTGGGCAAAATAAGAGTCTCCTGTCTGATGAGGAGCGTAGTCGTATCAATGAGGCGACGGATGAGCATAGGAGTTTGGATATTGTTACGCAGAGTAATAGTCAGCGGGGGCATTTTGTGGCTATGTCGCTTTTCAATGCGGCTAGTGAACAATTGGTGCTTAGTCAGCCACAAATTCTCAATGAGACGCAGGATGACATGTCGGTTTATTTGAAGGAACTTCTTGACCTTGGTCTTCCTTTGGTTGAAAAGGGACGCAATCGTTTCGAGGCTAAGGGTGACCAGATTGGGAACTACAAGGACCTCCTATCGACTGTCATTGCCCTTAACAGTAGCCATCTAGATGTTGATTTGGACAAGGAAACGCAGACGTTTTGGTCAGTTGCTGTGCGTTATCTCCGTAAGCGACTTGATAAGGACCAAGTCTTGATTCCAAATGTGATTGACGATGTGACGACGACCAAGGTGGATGATCAGGTCATGCAGCTGGTCTTTCCGGGGGAAGAACCACTGAAATTATCAGCTTCGGCTCTGACGACCTTCTATAACAACCAATATCTTTATTTCTTGCGTTATGTTTTGGGACTTGAAGAGTTGGAGTCTATTCATCCGGATGCTCGACACCACGGGACTTACTTGCACCGTGTCTTTGAGCGTGTGATGGGTGATTCTTCGTTAGAAAACTTCGATGATAAATTAGAAAAGGCTATTGCTCAGACCAATCAGGAACAACCCTTTGAACTTCTCTATACAGAGGACCAAGAGAGTCGCCTGTCTCGTCAGATTTTGGAAGATATCGCTCGTTCAACTGCCAGTGTTTTGCGTGATAATGCGGCTGTTAAGGTTGAGCGTGAGGAAGCCAAGTTTGATTTGCTTTTAGCAAATAGCATCAAGATTACAGGGATTATTGACCGTGTGGACCGTTTAACGGATGGGGCTCTGGGTGTCGTTGACTACAAATCAGGTAAAAATGTCTTTGACATTCAGAAATTCTACAATGGCCTCAGTCCGCAATTGGTGACCTATCTGGAGGCCCTTCGACAAACCTATAAGGTCGATGCTGACCAGCTTTTTGGTGCCATGTATCTTCACATGCAGGACCCACAACTTAACCTAGCCCAGTTTGGTCTGGATAAGCTAGCAGCTCAGGCTCATAAGGAATTGACCTATAAGGGGCTCTTTGTAGCTTCAGAAACAGAGCATCTGGCTGGTGGAAACTATGATTTACAAAAGACTGTCACCTATGACAAGGAGGACCTAGAAACCTTGCTAGACTACAATATCAAGCTCTTTACAAGTGCTGCTGAAGTTATTCGAAGCGGGAATTTTGCGGTCAATCCTTATACTGAGGATGGCAAGTCTGTTCAAGGGGATCAAATCAAGGCTATTACTCATTTTGAGGCCGACCGCCACATGGGACAGGCTCGTAAACTCTTGCGTTTACCAAGTAAGGGCAAGAAGGAAGCCTATTTGGAGCTGATGGCAAAAGACGAGGACAAGAATCAGATGCAAGTTGCTGAAAATATCATCCCCTTTCCAGTCACTGATCAAGCTGTAAAAGCAGACAAAAAAGACCAGGAGGACAACCATGTTGACTAAAGCTTTTTTAAGTCCAACAGAGATTAAGGAACGCATTGCCCAAGAAGCAGCTTCTGACAAGGAACGCAAGTTAACACCTGAGCAGATTGAGGCCATTTACAGTAATGGTAGTAATATTCTTGTGTCAGCTTCGGCCGGGTCAGGAAAAACTTTTGTCATGGTTGAGCGTATCCTTGATATGATTGGACGTGGCGTTGGTATTGACCAACTCTTTATCTCAACCTTTACGGTAAAGGCTGCAGGTGAGTTAAAAGAGCGTCTGGAAAAGCGTCTGACAGAGCAGTTGGGACAAGTTGAGACGGATGAAGAGCGTGCCTTTCTTTCAGATCAGATTGCCAAGATTGGGACGGCAGATATTGGAACTATGGATGCCTTCACCCAGAAATTGGTCAATCAGTATGGCTATCTCCTGGGGGTGTCACCTATTTTCCGCATTATGACAGATCCTGCTGAGCAGACACTCATGAAAAATGAGGTTTATACCGATCTTTTCAATGATTACATGCAAGCCAAGGATGCCCAGCTTTTCCAAAAATTGGTCCGCAACTTCGCTGGAAATGGTAAGACTAGTAAGGCCTTCCGTGATCTAGTTTACGATGTCTATAACTTTTCTCAGGCTACTGCAGGTCCTGAAAAATGGCTACGTCAAAATCTTTTAAAAGGGCAGGCAGAGGCCAATCCAGACAAGGCTAAAGCTGAGCTTTTAGAGGATCTCAAAGATGGCTTGTTGGCTGATTTCTTAGACTTCTTAAGAGACCATTTAGGCCTAGCTCAGCGTGAATTTGCCAAGGCCAAGTATCTGAATAATGTGTCAGATGCCATTAGCCTTCTTGAAGGAGCCTTGGCCAATGACCAGACGGATATGGAGGACTTGCTCAAACAACTCTTGACTTTGTCAGGAGGAACTGGTTTGACCAATATGACTCGTCCCAAAGACGAGGAACTCAAGGCCTACAAGGAGGCTTACAACAAGACCAAAAATGAGTTTGTGGCCCAGTTGCGAGAGGTTGATACCCAACTAACGGTCCTCGAGGTTTTGACCAAGCATAATGATGACATCCTACCTCTGTTAGAGCTGCTTCAGGCCTTTGTACTTGATTTTTCGGACCAGTATTTACAGGCAAAGATTCAGGAAAATGCCTTTGAATTCTCAGATATTGCCCACTTTGCCATCCGTATTTTGGAGGAAAATCCAGAGGTGGCAGCCAGCTACCGTGACCGTTACCATGAAGTAATGGTAGACGAGTATCAGGACAATAGCCATACCCAAGAACGCATGTTGGAGCTCCTCTCTAACGGTCACAACCGATTCATGGTGGGAGATATCAAGCAATCCATCTATCGTTTCCGTCAGGCGGATCCTCAGATTTTTAATGGCAAGTTCCAGCTCTTCCTTGAAAATCCAGATGCAGGTAAGCTGATTCTCCTTAAAGAGAACTTCCGTAGTCAATCTGAGGTTCTTGATGCGACCAATGGTGTTTTCAGCCACCTCATGGACCAGGAAATCGGGGACATCCTCTATGACAAGACTCATATGCTGGTAGCGGGTAGCGAGAAGCAAAAAGAACCCCATCCTGAAAATGAGACAGAGGTTCTGATTTACAATAGTGATGAAGCGAGTGTAACTCCTGACGAAGAAGGTGCTGATCAACCTATTAGTAGCGGCGAGATTTCCTTGGTTATCAAAGAAATCATCAAACTTCACGAGCAGGGTGTACGTTTTGAGGATATTACCCTCCTAGCACCAACTCGCAACACCTATTTGGACTTGATGGCAAGCTTTGAGGAGCACGGAATTCCATTGGTTCCTGACGAGTACAAGTCAAGCTACCTAGAGTCACTAGAAGTTATGATTATGTTGGATACCCTTCGTGCCATCAATAATCCTCTCAACGACTACGCCTTGGTTGCCCTCCTTCGTTCACCTATGTTTAATTTCAACGAGGACGACCTGGCTCGGATTGCTGTCCAGGCTGACAAAGGACAATTCTATGACAAGCTTCTTGCAGCTCATACTAAATCAGGACTTCATCCAGAAGTCGTGACGCAAGGACTTGAGGCAAAGTTGACTCTCTTCATTGAGACTCTATCAGATTGGCGTGATTACAGTAAGTGGCACTCGCTCTATGACCTCATCTGGAAGATTTACGACGATCGTTTCTATTATGATTATGTTGGCAGTCTTCCACGAGCTGAGCAACGTCAGGCCAATCTCTACGCCCTTGCCTTGCGTGCCAATGCCTATGAAAAGACTGGCTTTAAGGGACTTTCCCGTTTTATTGGCATGATTGATAAGATCATTTCTAGCGGTAACGACCTAGAGGAAGTGACAGACTTGGTTCCTAAAAATGCCGTTAGCCTTATGACGATTCACAAGTCCAAGGGGCTAGAATTCAAGTATGTTTTTGTCTTGCAGATGAATCGCAAGTTCATTGGTCACAGCAAGGATGGACTAAGTGGTAAGTATATTATCAATCGTGAAAAAGGGCTTGGAATTAAGTACCTAGCTGACCTCAAAGATCAGATAAACACCAATTTGCCCAAGTTAAATGTTGTTCTTGAAACCTTAACCTTCCAGGAAAATCGTAGGGAAGAGCGCAGGGCAAGTATCTCAGAAGAGATGCGTCTGCTCTATGTTGCAATGACTCGTGCAGAGAAAAAACTCTACCTAGTTGGTAAGGGTAGTAAGGAAAAATTAACCCAGCAATTTGGTACGGATGTTGAAAATAATCGCCTACCAGTAGCTCTACGTGACCAAATCGCTACTTATCAGGATTGGGTTATGGCTTTGGATACCGCCTTTATGAGAAAGGATCTCAAGTTTACTGTTCGCTTTGTTGAGGCTGAGGAGTTGACGCCAGAGGCTATTGGTCAGGTTGAAGTTAAAGCAGCAGTAGATGCTGATGATTTATCTAACAATCGCCAGACGGAAGACATTAAGCGTGCTCTAACTGTCTTAGAAAGTGTTGAAAAACTCAACCAGCTTTATGCACCAGCGATTGACCTTCCATCTGTGCGTACGCCGAGCCAGCTCAAAGCCTTCTACGAACCTGTCATGGATACCGAAGGGGTGGATATTATGGACAAGAAAGAGGAAGTGCAACCTCTTGAGACATCCACTAGCTTTGAACTTCCAGATTTTGGGCAAAAAACTAAGGTCACTGGAGCTGCAGTTGGTTCAGCCACCCATGAACTCATGCAACGCTTGAGTCTTTCTGACAAGGTGACCCTCCAAGATTTGACACAGGCCTTGAGTCGGGTATCGGCAGATGATCAAGTTAAGGCGCGTGTGCAGTTAGAAAAGCTACTAGGCTTCTTTGACACCGAACTTGGGAAGCTCATTCTAGCTAACCGTGATAAGTTGCGTCGCGAAGCGCCATTTGCCATGTTGGCAGAAGACCCGGCTAGTAAGGAAGACTTTGTCGTCCGTGGTATCATCGATGGCTACCTTCTTCTTGAAGACCGTATTGTCCTCTTTGACTATAAGACAGACCGCTTCACTCAACCTGGTGAGCTTAAGGAACGTTACAAAGGGCAAATGAGCCTCTATGCTAAAGCACTCAGCCAAGCCTATCAAATAGATAAGATTGATAAATACCTTATTCTCCTAGGTGGAAAAGACTTGGAAGTCGTAGAAGTATAAGCTATAGACTAACCATTCTTTCATAGTGAAAGAGTGGTTTTTTGTGTCTTAATCCCATCAAAAAAGACCGGTGTGCACACACCAGTCTTTTCAGATAGATTTCCATCAGTATTGTAAGTTCGTTAAAATATTAGAGGATGGAAATAGTTATGAAAAAAAGTATCTTGTAGGTTGCTTAGGCCTACAAGGGCTATTATAACAAACTCATCTTAGTCTAAACAAGGTTAGAAAAATTAGAATTCAACACCACGAACATTACTATTTTTTAATAATCCAAGTCTATAACAGCTAAAAAATAGACAAAAACCGCCAGCATTAGACTGACAGTATTTGTTTAGTTTAATCCTAATGTCAACTAATCAAAGGCACCACCCAATTGACCCAGGCCCAGGAAATAGGCATAACCAGAATCATGGCTGGAATCATATCTGCTGTTGGGAATTGACGCAGTTTCATAATACGAAAACCGGTCGCAATCATGAGGAAGCCCCCGCAAGCCTTAAAGTCTCCAATCATGGCTTTTGTTGTTAGAGGGAGAATGAAACCAGCACTCACAAAGAGGAGGAAGAAAACGATAAATTGTGGAATGGCAATCATGGAGACGATGTAGCCTAGACTACAAGAGAAAATCATAGCCGTAAAGAAATCTAGGATAGATTTAGAAATTAAGATAGAAGCATCGCCTGTCATCCCAGACTCAAGACTCCCGTAAATTCCTGTACCACTCGCACAAAAAAGGACGATAACTGTCAAGAGCTGCGCATAAAATTCATCGTGAGCTAACCCTGTTTGCTTGCTTGGTGTAATCTTGGACAAGCCTTTTTCCATAAGCCCAGCTCCCTTGTTGATGAGGTTTCCAAATTTTAGGGCCAGACCAACGATGGTACCGATAACTACGGCAAAGATAACCGCAGGCATATTAACCATATTCATAATAGCACTAATCCCCATAACCATAGAGGCTAGGCCAAAGATAAGGTTAAGATTTTCCTTGAAATCGTCTCTGAGATAGTCCCCGAAGAGCCCTCCAGCGATTCCTCCTAAGATAATAGATAGCGAGTTGATGATAATTCCAGTTGGCACCAGTGATTTTCCTCCTATTTGTTTTAAATACTATAAGTTTAGCATTATCAAAGACCGAATGCAAAATTGTCCCGTTTTTACAAACGTTTTCTTGAAATTGTACCTTTGAAATGATACAATAAATGAGAAGGTAAGGAAATAGCCTTATCTAAAACTAGTGCTGATATTATTAGAGCATTGTTCATAAAAAACAAGGCAATAACTCTAATTTACAATCTAATGTAAAGTGTAAAATGAGACTATTGTTAAATAGATTCTCAAGAAAGGATAAAAGATGATTCGTTTTGAACACGTAACGAAACGTTATGAAGATAAAGATGCTCTCTCAGATCTTAACCTCGAGATTCGAGATGGTGAGATTTTTGGTCTGATTGGTCACAATGGAGCTGGTAAGACCACGACTATTTCCATTTTGACGTCTATCATTGAAGCTAGCTACGGTGAAGTTTACGTAGATGATATGGCCCTCAGTCAACATCGTGATGCCATCAAGAAAAAAATCGCTTATGTGCCAGATTCACCAGACCTATTCCTAAATTTGACGGCCAATGACTATTGGTACTTCTTGACACGTATCTATGATTTGGAAGCTAGTCAGGTTGAGGAACGTTTGATTGATCTCATGGCTACCTTTGACTTGACGGAAAGTCGCTATAACCTCATTTCTTCCTTCTCTCACGGTATGCGTCAGAAGGTTGTCGTTATCGGTGCTCTTCTGGTTAATCCGCAGATTTGGGTTTTGGATGAGCCTTTGACTGGTCTGGATCCACAGGCATCTTATGATTTGAAAGAAGCCATGCGTAACCATGCTAAGGAGGGTAATAGTGTGCTCTTTTCAACCCACGTTCTAAGTGTAGCTGAGCAGCTCTGTGATCGTATTGCTATTTTGAAGAAAGGAAAACTCATCTTCCAAGGGTCTCTAGCTGAACTTAAGTCTCAGTACCCTGACAAGGATTTGGAAACCATTTATCTGGAAATGGCTGGACGTAAGATTGAGGAGGTATAGTCATGAACTGGAACCATGTTTGGGAGCTTTTTAAAATTAATCTCCTCTATGCAAATCCTCAAGCAGTAACTAACCTACAGAAACGTCAGGAGAAAAAGAAAAAAGCCAATTTCTCCATCGTTAATGCCATGCTTAGACAACAACTCTTGATTCTAGTTGTTTTTACGGTTGTCTATAGCTATCTTTTTGTAGGTGTCGATTATAAGGCCAATCCTGGAGTCTTAACCCTCTATCTTTTGACATTTTCAGTCATGGGGCTTCTCCAGACCTTTACGGCTCTCTATAGTACCTTTTACGATAGTAAGGATAGCAAGGCTTATCTGCCTCTTCCCTTAAAGCCATCAGAAGTCTTTTTGGCCAAGACCTTGTCAGGTTCTATGGTTGGGATGACCTTCATGGTACCTATCCTTAGTCTTCTCATTCTAGCTTACTGGCAATTTATTGGCCCGCTGGGGATAGTCGTGGGGTTTCTATCCTTTATCGTTTCTCTCTTTATCAATCTCGTTTTTTCAGTGATTCTGTCTAATAGTGTTGGAACGCTGATTGTTCGCAGTTCTCGTCAAAAGCTCTATTCGACTATTTTGATGACCCTGTCAACCCTATTGATTATGTTCCCTATCATGATGGTTGGTTTTCTTAATGGTTATGTTAAGGGTGCTGGACATATCGATTTTCCTTTGTTGCCTTATCTAAGAGGTTACTATGATGTGGTAGCTGCTCCTCTATCTCCGGAGGCTCTACTAAATTTTTATCTTCCTCTTATCTCAGTGCTTATCTTGGTTTTTTGGTTTTATAAAGTCAGAATGCCTCGTTATTTCCACGAAGCCATTTATAACAAAAAGGCTAGAAAGACTCAGGTAAAAGTTGTTACTCGGAGTCAAAGACAGGTCTTGGTTCGCCATCATTTATCTACTTTGGGAAACTCAACCCTCATTATCAATACCTATGTGGTACCAGTATTATATATGATCATGCTGGGCGGAGGTGCGTTCTTTTTGAAAGATTTAGGTCCAGACTATTTCGGGCTCATGCTTTTAGTTGGAATTGCCTTTGGTTTCTTTTCAGCGCAACCAACAAGTTTTCTTGGGGTGGCAACTTCCTTAGAGGGAACAAACTTTGACTTTATCCGTAGCCTGCCAATCAATACGGGTGACTATCTTCGTCAAAAGTTTTGGATTTTCTATGGCTTGCAAGTCGGTGTATCCCTCTTACTAGGAGGACTTGGTTTAATATTCCTTGCACATCTCCATCCTATTTTGGTGGCAAGTTTCGCTCTTGGTTTTCTTGTAACAACCTATCTTGTAGGTGGCTATTTCTTTGAACGTGACCTTAAATTATTGGAAGTGAATTGGCAGGAAGTCACTCAACTCTTCAATCGGGGTGGCGGACAGTGGCTCTATATGGGTATCTTTATTCTTACAATTTTCATCGCTGCCTTGCTAGGAGGTATTGTCTTCTTTGCAAGTAAGTTCTGGATTGCCCTAGTAGTCAATGCTATAGTATCTGGGCTTATAGCTTTAGTTGCCCTAATCGTTTATCTCTTTGTTGATCGCAGACGTTGGAAACGTATTAGAGCCATGTTTTTTGCCTAGAACAAACTGTTTAAAGAGTCTCTCCGATTGGAGGGATTCTTTTTTACTGAAAATCTTTAATATGTAAACTTATGCATTATATATGTTAAAATACCTGAATTTAGTGTATAATCATAAACATGAAACGAAATTTTGACTCAGTAAAACGCCTGGTTATCAAAATCGGGACTAGCTCTCTGGTTTTACCATCAGGGAAAATTAATCTTGAAAAAATCGATCAATTAGCTTTTGTCATTTCTAGCCTGCATAATAAAGGGATTGAGGTTGTCCTCGTATCCTCTGGTGCCATGGGCTTCGGGCTCAATGTCCTAGACCTAGACAAGCGACCGGCTGAAGTCGGTAAGCAACAAGCCGTCTCAAGTGTAGGGCAGGTAGCCATGATGAGCCTCTATTCTCAGGTCTTTTCACATTACCAAACTAAGGTATCTCAGTTGCTTTTGACCCGTGATGTGGTCGAGTATCCTGAGAGTTTGGCCAATGCCATCAATGCCTTCGAGAGCCTCTTCGACCTTGGAGTTGTTCCAGTTGTTAATGAAAATGATGCTGTCAGCGTAGATGAAATGGACCATGCGACTAAGTTTGGGGACAACGACCGCTTGTCAGCTATCGTAGCTAAGATTGTTGGTGCTGACCTACTCATTATGTTGTCAGATATTGATGGGCTCTTCGATAAGAACCCAAATGTCTATGAGGATGCCACCCTTCGTAGCTATGTCCCAGAGATTACAGAGGAAATTATAGCCTCAGCTGGTGGTGCCGGTAGTAAATTTGGTACGGGTGGTATGATGAGTAAGATTAAATCCGCTCAGATGGTTTTTGAAAATCATAGCCAAATGGTTTTGATGAATGGTGAAAATCCACGTGACATCCTTCGTGTCCTAGAAGGAGCCAAGATTGGTACACTCTTTAAACAGGAGGACTAAGATGACATATATCGATACACTAGGCCAACAGGCCAAGGTGGCAGGTCGTCAGATTGCTAAATTATCAACAGCAGCTAAAAACGACCTTCTAAATCAGGTAGCTAAAGCTCTAGTAGCTGAGAGTGCCTATATTATCACTGAAAATGCTAAGGATATGGCCAATGCCAAGGAAAATGGTATTTCAGAGATTATGCAAGATCGCTTGCTCTTAACGGAAGACCGTATCGCAGGGATAGCCGAAGGTGTCCGTCAGGTCGCAGATCTCCAAGATCCCATCGGTCAAGTAGTTCGTGGCTATACAAATCTAGATGGTCTTAAAATCGTTCAAAAGCGTGTTCCCATGGGCGTTATCGCTATGATTTTTGAGAGCCGTCCTAATGTTTCAATCGATGCTTTTAGCCTCGCCTTTAAGACTAATAATGCGATTATTCTTCGTGGAGGACGTGATGCTATCAATTCCAATAAGGCTTTGGTGACAGTAGCTCGTAAGGCTTTGGAAAATGCAGGAATTACAGCAGATGCCGTTCAGTTGGTTGAAGATACCTCTCATGAGGTAGCCGAGGAGCTCATGGTGGCGACCAAGTATGTTGACTTGCTCATCCCTCGTGGTGGAGCCCGTCTCATCCAAACAGTTAAAGAAAAAGCCAAGGTTCCTGTCATCGAAACGGGTGTTGGTAACTGTCATATTTATGTGGATAAATATGCTAACTTAGATATGGCGACACAGATTGTCATCAATGCCAAGACTCAACGACCAAGTGTGTGTAATGCGGCAGAATCTCTCGTCGTTCATGCTGATATTGCAGAAGAGTTCTTGCCTAACTTGGAAAAAGCTATTTCAAAAATTCAGTCTGTTGAGTTCCGTGCGGATGAAAGGGCTTTGAAACTTATGGAAAAAGCTGTACCCGCTTCACCCGAAGATTTTGCGACAGAGTTTCTTGATTATATCATGTCAGTTAAAGTGGTAGACAGCCTTGACGAGGCTATTGATTGGATTAATACCTACACAACATCGCATTCAGAAGCTATCGTAACTCAGGATATCAGTCGTGCTGAACAATTCCAAGACGACGTAGACGCTGCAGCTGTCTATGTTAATGCCTCAACCCGCTTCACAGATGGATTCGTCTTTGGACTAGGTGCTGAAATCGGAATCTCAACCCAAAAAATGCACGCCCGTGGTCCAATGGGACTTGAGGCCCTAACCTCAACCAAGTTCTATATTAACGGACAAGGACAAGTTAGAGAATAAACCATCAAGCTCCTTGAAGGAGCTTTTTTAAGTTGGTTTGCTAGAGTATGAAGCTTCTGTTATACTGGGGGTATCAAAAATGAGGAGCTTTGGTGATGTTTAAAGCTTATAAAAAGTATTGGATGGGCTATTTCGATTTTACGGGACGTTCAAGCCGCTCAGACTATTGGTTGGCAGTTTTAGCGAATACGATTGTAACTATCATTTTATTTACCGTGGTTATAGTTGCCATTGTATTTGATAGTCCAGGTAGTCATTATCATATTATTTTTAAATTATTGTATTTGCTTGCAATGGTATATTTCTTTGCTAACTATATTCCATCTATTGCCCTTCAGGTGCGTCGCTTGGGTGATGCTGGTTTTCATTGGGCATTGATTTTCTTACGCTATGCGCCTGTTATAGGTGATATCGTACTGTTGGTTTTGTTTTGTCAACCCACAAAAGTAGAATTTCCTTTCAACCAGTTCAATAATTCACAACAATAATAATGACTTAACAGCCTCTCTAGGCTGTTTTTTGGTTGATTTGTTAATCTTCCCTTCTCTTGGTATACTGGGAGTATCATAAAAAGGGGATTTTATAATGATTGAAGCCTACAAAAAATTTTGGAAGGGCTATGTTGATTTTACGGGACGTTCAACACGTTCAGATTATTGGCTTAATGTGCTTGCGCAATGTTTGGTTTCTTTACTTTTCGGTTTCTTACTTATACTAATCATGATTTTAGGGGGAGATCCGGCTACGTATACTTCTAACGCATATAGTTTTCAAATGATTTTGATTTATATTGTATTGTCAGCTTTTGGAATATATATGTTGGCCTTACTGATACCTTCCATTGCAATCATGGTACGTCGTCTAAGAGATAGTGGCTACCATTGGGCTTTGATATTTTTAGCGTTGATTCCCTACCTTGGTAGTTTTATTATTTTTATCTTAACCTTGCAACCAACAAAGGTAGAATTACCATTCAATAATTTGAATAATCCACAACAATGATAAGTATTTAGCAGCCTAGTATGGCTGCTTTTTCGTCAATTTGTCAAATTCTTTTTTTATTGCTATACTATAAGTATCAAAAAATGAGGAGATTTTATTATGATCGAAGCTTATAAGAAGTTTTGGAAGGGCTATGTAGATTTTGAAGGCCGTTCAACACGTTCAGATTATTGGTTTGTATATTTGGTAAATGTATTGATTACCTTTGCTTATTTTTTGCTCCAAGCAGTATTTGGAGGACTTGCAGCTGCAACTGATTCAAGCTTTTTAGCTGTTATTTCACTTATCCTACTACTTATCTTTTTTGCCTATGGTATTGCTGCGTGTTTACCTGGTATTGCTGTAACTGTTCGTCGTTTGCGTGATGCTGGCTACAATTGGCCGTATATTTTTGTTGCATTTATCCCATTTGTAGGTGGTATTATCTTAATTGTGTTGTTGTGTAAACCAACTAAGGTTGAGTATCCATTCAACAACTTCAATAACCCACAACAATAATAATGACTTAACAGCCTTGCTAGGCTGTTTTTTAGTTGATTTGTCAAGCTCCTCTTCTCTTGTTATACTGAGAGTAACATAAAAAAGGGGGATTTTATTATGATTGAAGCTTACAAAAAATTTTGGAAGGGCTATGTTGATTTTACGGGACGTTCAACACCCTCAGATTTATGGTCTGCATATTTGGCACATCTATTGATTGTCTTTGCTGGGAATTGGCTCGAAGCAGTGTTTGAAAGTATGGTAGATGAAATATCAAGCGGTTTATTTGCTATTTCATTTATTTTATTTCTTATCATAATTGTTTTTTGTATTGCTGCGGTTTTACCTTGTATTGCGATAGCTGTTCGTCGTTTGCGTGATGCTGGCTATAATTGGCCGTATATTTTTATTCCTTTAATTCCTTTTGTCGGTATTTTTATCCTTATTTTTCTACTATGTCAACCAACAAAAGTAGAAGTGCCATCCAACAACGTCGATAACCCACAGCAATAATGACAATCAACCAACTCAAAGAGTTGGTTTTTCTAATGTCAAAAAAGTTTTATGTTAATGTTGCACATTTTAATATTTCTGATATAATCTTATCTGAGACTAATCAATACTAAAATATATTTAAGAAATGTGAATAACTTATGAAACTATTTCGTCATTTAAAAGAAAAACGTTACCTTATTTTGGCATTTACCCTACCGGCTATTCTTTTGGCATTGGCTATTGTCTTTTTGCAGCCTGCGCAGAATCATGCTAAGGTCCAAGTTAAGGTGGGGACTAAGCAATCATCATCAAGCAAACCCAAGGCTTCGTCCAAGTCATCGAGCTCAAGTTCGTCGTCATCTTCTTCAACTTCAAGTGAGTCATCAAGCTCAACGGTAGAAGCAGCTAGTCAGACAGAAGCAAGCTCAACTCCTGCGGTAGCATCAACGCCTACACCATCACCATCTTCAGCACAAGAGACTTATCAAGCGCCCCAGTATAACTATGTGCCACCAACAACTTATACAGAGTCACATAGTGATGCTTCAAGCTATACAGTACCTGCCTACAGCGCAGATGTTAGCTCTGGGACAACAGAATAAGGGTTAGAGAAAAGGAATTTAGGATTAGAAATGAAAAATAAAGTTTTAGCATTAGTAACAGGATTATCTAGTTTAGTCCTATTAGCAGCTTGTTCAAACCAGCAAAATGGCTTGACTTCGACGACTTCATCTTCATCAGTAGAGCAGTCACAATCAAGTAGCAGTGAAAGTTCAAGTCAGGAGGAGAAGGTAGATATTTCTGCCTATGATAGCATCATTAGTAAGTACCAAACGGCTGTGGCCAACAACCAAACGGATGCCTCGCTTAATTCTCTCGTTGTTACCTATGCTAATTCTCAAACAAGTCCTGCCTCAACGGTCTATACTTACCGTGATCTGGATGGTAATGGTGTTGATGAGTTGATTCTTGCTTTTAAGCCAGGTAAACTTTTTAAAGAACATGTGATTACGGATATTTACACTATCTCTAAGGATAGTGGTCAGGTTGTTCGTCTGACAGAAGGTCCGCAATTGGGCATGTTGGGTGAGCGTATGACATTGGCCTACCTTATGGATAACACCTTTAGCTACTATGGTAGTGCTGGTGCTATGGCTGGTGGAGGTGCAGGCTACCGCTTTAGTAGTGATGGTCAGTCTCTTGTAAAAGAGGACAGTGATTCGGGTGCAGATGAGGTTGATCTTTCTAATTGGGATTGGAAGGACCTGAGCAGCGCCTCTACTAGTAGCTCTAGCACAGCGTCACAAACGCAAACAAGTTCATCAGCTCTTAAGCCTGATGAGCTCAAAAATGGCAATTACAAATCAGCTGTAGGAACATGGAAATCTTCAAATGGAAAGACCATCACCATTACTTCGGATGGGCAGTTGGATTTCTGGGGCTATACTTATCCTATCGACAAAGTCTCACCCAATCAGTATGTGTCTGGTATATATACCTTAACTTATGTTGATTCTAGTCCAGTAGGGAATACTCCAATTCAGCTTTGTCCTAAGGGAGTTAGTGATGCAAGTGATGCGGGAGATAACAGTAAGGACCGTATCTTAGCGACGAATGGAGTGCCATCTGAGGAAAGCTATTTTTACAGAGTGGATTAATCTTATCAGATGATATATCAACTAAAGAGTTAGACCACAGGTCTGGCTTTTTTACTATCCTGTCAACTTACAGAACGAGACAATTTCTCTATTCTTGTGCTATAATAAAAGTTATGACTAATGAATTTCACCATGTAACCGTTCTTTTACACGAAACTGTTGATATGCTTGATATCAAGCCCGATGGCATCTATGTTGATGCGACCTTGGGTGGCGCAGGACATTCGTCTTATCTTTTGTCGCAATTATCTGAAAAGGGTCATTTGTACTGCTTTGATCAGGACCAAAAGGCTATTGATAATGCTCAAGTGCGTCTCAAGGACTATATTGATAAGGGTATGGTGACTTTCATCAAGGATAATTTCCGTAATCTCAAGTCCAATCTTGAAGCCTTGGGGGTGTCTGAAATTGATGGCATTCTCTATGACTTGGGTGTCTCTAGCCCACAGTTGGATGAGCGTGAGCGTGGTTTCTCCTATAAACAGGATGCCAAGCTGGATATGCGCATGAATGAGGAGGCGAGCTTGACCGCTTATGATGTGGTCAATACCTATCCTTACAACGATTTGGTGCGTATTTTCTTCAAGTATGGTGAGGACAAGTTCTCTAAACAAATTGCACGTAAGATTGAACAGGCCCGTCAGGTTAAACCAATTGAGACCACGACGGAACTGGCGGAAATCATTAAATCAGCTAAGCCTGCTAAGGAATTGAAGAAGAAGGGCCATCCAGCCAAGCAAATTTTCCAAGCTATTCGTATCGAAGTGAACGATGAGCTTGGTGCTGCGGATGAGTCTATTCAAGAGGCCTTGGATTTACTTGCTGTAGATGGTCGTATTTCGGTCATTACCTTCCATTCTTTGGAGGATCGATTGACTAAACAGCTTTTCAAGGAAGCCAGTACGGTAGATGTGCCTAAAGGTCTACCTTTTATTCCTGAAGACCTCCAACCTAAGGTAGCCTTAGTTAATCGTAAGCCAATCCTACCTAGTCAGGAAGAATTAGAAGCTAATAACCGCTCGCATTCTGCTAAATTGCGTGTGGCTAAAAAAATCAGGAAATAATTATGGAAAATAAGGAACATCAGATTGTCAATAGAGCCATTAGAAACCATATTCGTTTTATGACGCGTATGGAAAAGGCCTTCTATTCGGCAATTGTTTTGACAGCTATTGTGATGAGTATCGCAGTTGTATTTTTACAAGGGCGTAATCAGGCTATCAAGCAACAAATCACAGACCTTAATAGCAAGATTAGTGATGAAAAAACAGAGCTTAACAATGCTAAGCAGGCGGTTAATGAGTTGACTAACTCTGACCGTATTAAAGAGATTGCTAATAAGGCAGGCCTGTCTATTAATAACGATAGTATTAAGAGTGTGAGGTAACCAATGAACAGATTAAGAAAACTTAAACATTTATTTCTAAACTATGTCGTTAGGGATAGGCGAAAGCCAGCCCAGAATCGACAGCACGTTGGTCAGAACCTTATGGTTCTCAGCATCTTTATCTTTTTCGTCTTTATTATCAACTTTGTGGTGATTATCGGGGCAGACAGTAAGTTTGGTGTCGATTTGTCGACCCAGGCTGCTAAATCTTATAACACTAAGACCACAGTGGCTGCCAAGCGTGGGACGATTTACGACCGAAATGGAAATGTTTTGGCTGAGGATTCAACCAGTTATGCCATTTACGCTATCGTGTCGACCAGCTATGTGTCAGCGACTCAAGAAAAACTCTATGTCCAAGATAGTCAGTTTGACAAGGTTGCTGATATTTTAAAGGATAAGCTAGGAATTGAAAAGAGTGATTCCTTGGCCCAATTGCGTACTAAGGGTGCCTACCAGGTTTCCTTTGGGCTAAAGGGGAAGGGAATTACCTACTCTGTTAAAGAAGAACTAGAAAAAGCCTTTAAAGATGCGGGAATTAAGGGGATGGCCTTTGAAGCAACAACGTCACGAATGTACCCTAATGGAACCTTCGCGTCAGAGTTTCTTGGTCGTGCCGAAGCTGTTGAAAATAAAAAAGACGGCTCATATTCTTTAATTGGTCAAACTGGTTTGGAGCGTTCGCTCAATAGCCTCTTGACTGGGACAGATGGTGAGGCCATCTATGAGAAGGATAAAAACGGTAATACGCTTCTAGGTACGGAAACCATTACCAAGGAAGCTATCGATGGTAAGAACATCTATACAACCTTGTCAGCGCCTCTCCAAACCTTCTTAGAAACGCAGATGGATACCTTTATGGAGCAGACGCAAGGTGTCAATGCTTCAGCGACAGTTGTTAATGCTAAGACAGGTGAGATTCTTGCAACGACACAACGTCCGACCTATAATTCGGATACCCTTGAGGGACAGGCTAAGAAGAATTATGACTGGGTTAACCGTCTTTACGAAGCCCAGTATGAGCCTGGTTCAACCATGAAGGTTATGCTCTTGTCAGCTGCTATTAACAATGGAAGCTTCAATCCGAATGCGACCTTCAGTAATGCTAATGGTATTAAGGTTGACGACGTTGAAATTAATGACTGGTCAATCAATGAAGGTATCTCAACAGGTCGTACCATGTCATTTGCTCAAGGGTTCTCTTATTCAAGTAACGTTGGTATGACCATGCTGGAACAAGAGATGGGAGACAAAGTTTGGTCTAACTACTTATCTCTTTACAAATTTGGTCTTCCAACCCGTTTTGGGATGGTCGGTGAGTCTTCAGGGGTTGTCTCTCGAAA
>ERZ772942.152-NODE-152-length-28766-cov-5.334680_pt1 | contig 28766 bp, 28 predicted proteins | sample MGYA00511135_ERZ772942 | MGnify/ENA primary metagenome ERZ772942 (study PRJEB29015, sample SAMEA2738099) | human oral metagenome | biome: human oral; feature: human-associated habitat; material: saliva | place: China | collected 2265 ... | reverse complement strand
AGTTAGGTGAACGAGAAAGATTGTACGCAATAATTTCACTGTTAAATCCATCTAAAACGGGTGATAAATATAGTTTCTGTTCACTACTTGGAATGGCAAACTCTGTTATATCTGTATAGCATTTTTCCATTGGTTTAGATCCTTCAAAATTACGTTGAATCAGATTATCTGATCTCTTACCAACATCTCCTTTATGTGAATAATACTTGCGTTTACGACGAATGCGAGCCATTAATCCAAGAATTTTCATTAAGCGTTGCACTTTCTTATGATTCACTTTGAAACCACGATTTCTCAGTTCTAAATGGATTCTACGGTAACCATAGTTACCTTTATGTTCTATAAAAATGTCTTGTATTTCATCTTTAAGCCTTTGATTCTTATCTGGTTGATTAATTTGTTTTAAATGGTAATAGTATGTTGAGCGAGCTAATTTAATCACTTTAAGAAGAATATCTAATGTAAACTCACCGATTAATTCTTGAACAATTTTAGTCTTTCTTCTTTCGCTTTTTCCTCCTTCAATCGGAGTTCTCTCAACTTTTTTAGAATTGCATTCTCCGCTCTTAAGTATTCATTTTCTAGCTGAAGACGTTCTAATTCTGTCATTTCTTCTAATTTTTTCTTTGGCTTGCGTCCCATTTGATTTGTTCTCCCTCTTGTTTTCTCAACAATAGTATACCCATTTTTCTTATAGTGTGCTAGCCAATTTGGGAGTAGACCTCGACTTTTAAGTGCATAGTCCATTGATACACTTAATTGTGAACGACCGTCTAGAAGAACTTTATCCATTATTTCCTGCTTTAATTCTGGAGAATAGTAGCGCTTCTTCTTTTTTTTGACACTTTCTATTCCATATCTATCAATAAATTTAACTAAGTAATCAAGATTACGTACGGTGACATTATAATTTTTTGAAAGATTCTTTAAGTTTTCACCTTGTTTCCATAGCTGATAGATTTGTATTTTGTCCTCATATGTTAATTTCATTAAAAAACACCCCAAAAGTTAGATTTTTTATGTCTAACTTTTGGGGTGCAGTACAAAGCCATCGTCTTTTTGACATTTCATTTAGTGAAGGTTTTCTATTTGCTAATTCTACACTAATTCACTCGTATGATTAGTGATACGTACGAACCATTTGATCTTCTGTTTGATTGATATCAATCATAATACGATCATTTGCTAAACCAGCCATATCTTTCTTGTTAAAGTCTGAAACATCTTTTGATAAACGTTTCATAGAAATAACTTCCCCTTGTTTATTTGCTAAAACAAGTAAGTTATAGCCATTTTCTGAACTTTGTCCTAACAAGAATTTGTAACCTGGACGTAATGTACCTTCATTAGGATTTTTTAGTACATAAAGTTTATTATTCACAATTGTAAAGTGATCTAAAATTACTAAACGTGGGTTGAAATGATCAATAACAAATTCATTGTTTTTCACACTAATCGTTGAAGTAATCGACATTTCTGGTAATTTTTCTACACGTTTCCCATTTTCACCAAAGTAGAAGCGATCCATAAATTGTTGTAATCCTTTAACAACTGAGTTAGGATCAATCATTCCACCAGGTTCTTGATGGTCTACTAATGTATCTAATAAGTCATAACCTGCTTTTCCTAAGTAAGCATTACTTTCTACAAACCATTCATTTTGTGCAATATAGACACCGTCTTTTGATTTATGAAGTAAGTATTCATCGCCACCCATACGATAAATTTCTGACACTAAGTGATAAGGCGTATCTGTTAACATATAGCCATCTTTACCAATAACATATGAACGACCATCACTTGCTTTCACCGGTTGATCTGCTAGCATTGAACCATTTGATTCAAAATAAGACCATTTATCTCCTACTTTTGTCCAACCTGTTTGCATATCTCCTTGGTCAGATAAATAGTACCATGTATTTCCTTCTTGATACCAACCTGTACGCATTGCTCCATCTCCATTTAGAGAGTACCATGCTCCACCGGTAAATACCCAGCCAGTTTGCATTACACCATTATTATCAAAGAAATACCATGTTCCTTTATCCTTAGCCCATCCAGCTTTTACTAGTTTACCTTCTTGGTATAAATTCCATTGGTTGCCACTTTGAACCCAACCATCATTTGTCGCAGCAAACACTTGACTGCTTGCTAATGCTGCTACTAAAGCTGTAGAAGCTAATAAACTACCAAACCATTTCTTTTTCATTTGAAAATCTCCCCTTTACTTATCGGTATTTTATCCAAAGAAATTCTACAAAAATCTCTATAAATCTATTTTACTCCTCTTCTATTTTTAAAAAAACATTTTTTCACATTCTTAACATTCTTTTAATTTTTTTGTAACAAAAAAGACTCTTCTTTGTAACAGTGGCTAACGAACCAACTCTGCTACAACAGAAAAGTCTTTCTTTTTTATAATGGTTTCTTCAATGGAATTCCTGGTTTTCGTGGATATTTATTTGGAGTTTCTTTTGTTTTTAAAATCGTTACGACATGACGATTTCCGCCTTCATAAGGCAAATCAAAGGATACATCACCTTCTACTTTTCCACCTAAAATGGCAATCGCTTTTTTCGCTTCTTCTAACTCCACTTCTGTATGAGCAGCTTTCAATGCTAAAAAGTATCCTTGTTTCTTCACTAATGGCATACAAAATTCGCTTAGTACACTTAATTTTGCTACCGCTCTAGCTGTTACGACATCATAAGATGCTCTGAAATTTTTATTTTGTCCAAAAGTTTCTGCACGATCATGGAAACATTGAACATCTGTTAATCCTAACGTTTCTACTAAAGTGTTTAAAAACGTAATTCGTTTATTTAACGAGTCCACAATTGTCACTTTTAAATCAGGAAATACAATTTTCAATGGAATACTTGGAAATCCTGCTCCAGCTCCGACATCACACAATGTTTGATTCGATAACTCATGATGAAATCCTAACGCTAAAGAATCATAGAAATGTTTCAAATACACTCCTTCTTCATCAGTAATCGCCGTTAAATTCATCTTCTCATTCCATTCTACCAATAATTGGAAATATTGATGAAATTGTTCTTTTTGTACCTCTGTTAACGTAATGCCATGAACTTCTTGGAGTCTTTGATAAAATTCTTCTGGTTTCATACAATTCTCCTATTCTTGAACTTTCGCAATTTTTCCTTGTTCGATATACACCATTAAAATAGATACATCTGCAGGATTTACCCCACTAATACGGCTTGCTTGCGCAATCGTTTCTGGTTGAATTAATTTCAAACGTTGACGTGCTTCTGTGGCAAGTCCATTAATGGCATCATAATCAATATTCGATGGAATACGTTTTGCTTCCATACGTTTTAATTTTTCTACTTTTTCAATAGCTTTTGCGATATAGCCTTCATATTTTACAGAAATTTCTACTTGTTCTTTCACTTCACGAGAAACAGCTACCTCATCTTCTGCAAAACCAATTAAGTCATCATAAGATAACTCTGGACGTTTTAATAAATCACTTAATAAAATACCGTCTTTTAATTCTGCTGATTCTTTTTCTGCCAAGAATGTTTGAAGTTGTTCCGTCGGTTTCAAACGGATAGATTGGATACGTTTAATCTCCGCTTGAATCGCTGCTTGTTTTTCTTGGAATGCTGCATAACGTTCATCTGAAATTAAGCCTAGTTCACGACCTTTTTCTGTTAAACGTAAGTCTGCATTGTCATGACGTAATAATAAACGATATTCCGCACGAGAAGTTAATAGACGATATGGTTCTGTCGTTCCTTTTGTCACTAAATCATCTACTAATACTCCAATATACGCATCACTACGACCTAAAATAAATGGTTCTTCTCCACGGATTTTACGAACGGCATTAATCCCAGCATAAAGTCCTTGACCGGCAGCTTCTTCATATCCACTTGTCCCATTCATTTGTCCAGCTGTAAATAAGTTTTCAACAATTTTTGTTTCAAATGTATTTTTTAATTGATGAGGAATAACAACATCATACTCAATAGCATAACCCGTTCTCATCATTTCAGCTTTTTCCAAACCTTCTACCGTATGAATCATTTGAATTTGAACATCTTCTGGTAGTGAAGTCGATAATCCTTGAATATAAACTTCTTCCGTATTTTCTCCTTCTGGTTCTAAGAAAATTTGGTGGCGAGGTTTGTCGCTGAAACGAACGATTTTATCTTCAATAGATGGGCAATAACGAGCTCCTACCCCTTCTACAATCCCTGTAAACATTGGTGCACGATGTAAGTTCTCACGAATTTTTTCATGAGTTCCTTCATTTGTATATGTCAACCAACATGGAATTTGATCATAGCGGTAGTCTTCATCTTTAGACGTAAAACTAAATAAGTTTGGCATTTCATCTCCTGGTTGAATTTCTGTTTTGCTATAATCAATCGAAGAACTTTTAATTCTTGGAGGAGTCCCTGTTTTAAAACGAGCTAATTCAAATCCTAATTCTAATAAGTTTTCTGATAATTTAATCGACGGTTGAGAATTATTCGCCCCAGAAGAATATTTCAATTCTCCAATAATAATTTGACCACGAGAAGATGTTCCAGCTGTTAAAACAACTGCTTTTGAACGATAAATCGCACCCGTATGAGATACAACCCCTTTACAAACACCATCTTCTACAATTAAACGTTCCGCAATCCCTTGTTTTAAGTCAAGATTTACTTGTTGTTCAATTGTTTTTTTCATTTCTTGCGCATATAGATGCTTATCTGCTTGCGCACGTAAAGCACGAACTGCAGGGCCTTTACCTGTATTTAACATACGCATTTGAATATAGGTTTTATCAATATTTCTTCCCATTTCTCCGCCTAGTGCATCAATTTCACGCACAACGACTCCTTTTGCAGGGCCTCCAACAGACGGATTACAAGGCATAAATGCCACCATTTCTAAATTCATTGTTAATAATAATGTTTTAGCACCCATACGAGCACTTGCTAGTGCAGCTTCACTTCCAGCGTGACCCGCACCTACTACAATAACATCATAGTTACCAGCTTCATAAGTTGTTACCATACTTCCTCCTACTTTCTATTGTTCATTCGTTGTATAAAATTCCACTTGATGGCGAATATATTCACCATTTTCATATATAAATTTAGCCGAGAAAAATGGTCGATTCTCTAATAGCCAACTCATAAAAATTAAATCTCCTTGCCAAGTTGGCTTACTCAATACTTGATCATAAGGAACCCACTCTAAAGTACCTTCAGGAGAATCGATTAATTCCCCGGAAAATTCCGTTACTCGAAACACGTACGTATACCAATCATGTTCGGGAGTAAATTCAGGAAAAGTAATAATCCCTTTTAATGCCATTTGATGAACCGTCAAACCTGTTTCTTCAAAAATTTCACGAATGGCACATTCTTCTGGTGATTCACCCGCTTCAATTTTGCCACCTACTCCGATGTATTTACCTTCATGCACATCATTTGGTTTCTTATCGCGCTTTAGTAATAACAATTCTTTTCCATTATCGATATAACAAATCGTTGCTAATCTTGTCATACAAATTCCCTTTCTCCAACAGTGGCTTCTCTTATTTTCCTAAACAGAATTGGCTAAACAATTGAGTTAGAAGCTCATCTTGGACGCTGTCTCCTGTAATTTCTCCTAACAAATCCCATGCTCTTGTAAAATCGATTTGAATTAAATCGACTGGCATTTCCATTTCAATACCATTTTGCACTTCGACTAATGCTTGTTCTGCTTTTTCTAGCAACGCAATATGGCGAGTATTCGATAAGTAAGTCGCATCTCGTTCATTCATTTGTCCTTGGAAGAAATATCCCGCAATTTTTTCTTCTAATTGATCAATTCCTTCTTTATTTAACATAGAAGTTGTGACAATTTCTTCTTTCTGAGCGTAAGGAGCAATGTCCTCTGTTGAAAGTTTTGAAGGCAAATCTGTTTTATTGAATAAAATAATTCGCTTCATTCCCTTTGTAGTTTCTAGTAAACGAATATCTTCCTCTTGTAATGTTTCGCTTTGATTTAATAATAACAATACAAAATCCGCTTCGTTTAACGCTTTACGACTACGTTCTACCCCAATTTTTTCTACGACATCATCCGTTTCACGAATTCCTGCTGTATCGATTAATTGTAAAGGCACTCCACGGACATTAACATATTCTTCAATCGTATCCCTTGTTGTCCCTGCAATATCAGTTACAATTGCCTTTTCTTCTCTTAATAGCACATTTAATAAACTAGATTTTCCAACATTTGGACGACCCACGATAGCTGTTTTTAAACCATCTCGCAAAATCTTCCCTTGACTAGCTGTATTTAATAAGCCACGAATTCCTTGCAATACTTGTTGCGTCTTTTCTCGTAATAATTGCAAAGTCATTTCTTCTACATCATCATATTCTGGATAGTCAATATTCACTTCTACTTGCGCTAATGTATTTAAAATTTCTTGACGTAAATTTTGAATTAAATGTGATAATTCACCATCTAATTGACGCATCGCTAATTGCATTGATTTATCCGTTTTTGCTCGAATTAAATCCATCACTGCTTCTGCTTGAGACAAATCGATACGTCCATTTAAAAAGGCACGTTTCGTAAATTCTCCAGGCTCCGCTAATCTAGCTCCCATCCGTAGCACTAATTGCAACACACGATTAATCGCCACAATCCCTCCATGGCAATTAATTTCTACAATATCTTCTCGTGTAAATGTTTTTGGAGCTCTTAAAACACTGACCATTACTTCATCATAGACTTCCCCAGATTTAGGATCGACAATATGACCATAATGAATGGTATGAGTCTTTTGTTCTTCTAATTGTTTTGTTCCACATTGATAAATCGAACTTGCGATTGAAATCGCCAAATCTCCACTAATCCTGACAATCCCAATAGCTCCTTCACCAGGTGCTGTCGAAATCGCAGCAATCGTATCAAATTCTGTCTGCATACTGATATCCTTTCTTAGCTTCATTGCACAAAAAAAGTGCACACTCCACCCTTTATCGATAAAAGGGTGGCTCGCACTTTGACTGCTTACCTATATTTCAGTGATATTATACAATACTTTTTGAACTTGTGCTAGTAGAAGGAGTGGTTAAAAGACTTTTTTCGTTTCTTTATTGCTAATATTTGATAAAAAAGGTACAATTTATCTATCTATAACACAGGGGGTTAACAAATGTTAGAACATCCATTTAATCAAGTCGTTGAAAAAATCGCCGTTTCAGATATTCGTCAATTTGATGCAGAAGTTTCTCAAATTCCTGGAATCATCAAATTAACATTAGGTGAACCAAATTTCAACACACCAGAACATATTAAAGAAGCTGCTATTCAAGCGATTCGTGACAATCATTCCCACTATACTCCAAACGCTGGGATTCCTGAATTACGTCAAGCAACCGCAGCATACTATAACAAAAAATTCAATTTAAATTATACAGCAGAACAAGTAGTCACAACAATTGGTGCTACTGAGGCGATTAACGCTAGCTTCCAAGCTATTTTAAACCCTGGAGATACTGTTATTGTTCCAACTCCAGTTTTCCCATTATATATGCCAATTACAATGATCAACCAAGGAAACTTTATTACAGTTGATACTAGTGAAGATGGCTTTGTTTTAACTCCAGAAAAATTACGTGCTACTATCGAAGCTCATCCAGAAAAAACTTTTAAAGCCGTTGTATTAGTATATCCAAGTAACCCAACCGGAGTAACTTATTCTAAAGAACAACTTGAAGCTTTAAGCGTTGTATTAAAAGAATATGGATTATGGGCATTATGTGATGAAGTTTACGCTGAATTAACATATAGCGGCACTCATACATCATTATCTTCATTCTTACCAGATCAAACAATCGTCATTACAGGTTTATCTAAATCTCACGCTATGACTGGATGGAGAATCGGGTACATCCTTGGCCCAGTTCCATTTATCAATGAAGTTGTTAAAACTCACCAATATATGGTTACATCTCCAAGTAGTTCAAGCCAATATGGTGCTTTAGCTGCAATGTTACACGGAGAAGGTGACTGTGACATTATGAAAGTAGAATACCAACAACGTCGTGACTATCTTGCAAATGAATTACGTCGCTTAGGATTCGAAGTAGCAAGTCCTGATGGAGCTTTCTATCTATTTGCTAAAATTCCTGCAAAATGCGGAACAGATTCATGGGCATTCGTTCGTGACCTTGCAAAAAATGCTAAAGTAGCATTAATCCCTGGGGTTTCATTTGGACCTGGTGGAGAAGGCTACGTTCGTTTTAGCTACGCTGCTTCAATGGAAAACTTAACAGAAGTAGTCGCTCGATTAGAAAAATATTTAGCTTAATACAAAAGGCTGGGATTCACCCCAGCCTTTTTACTTTATATTACTAAATAACTGAAATTAGTATTATTTGGAACAAAATGTAAAAAAATGACTAACTATAGCGATTGTTCTAACTCAGTCGCACGCAATTTGAAAATTTTCATATGTTTTTTCAACTCTGATTGCAATTTCTCTACTGAAAATTTTGTTAGTTTTTTATCCTTTACAACCGACACACCATCTACCCACACATCTCTCACATTTGTTGCATTTGCGGAATAAACAAGTGCTGCATAAGCATCATAAATTGGAAACATATTAACAGACTGAGTTTCAACTAATGTCAAGTCTGCTTTCTTTCCAACCTTTAGTGAACCAATTTCATGTTCCAATCCTAATGCACGAGCACCACCAAATGTAGCCAAACGTACAATCTCTTTTGCCGGAAAAGCAGATCTATCCTTTAAATATGTTTTTTGAAAATTTGCCATCATTCTCATCTGCGTAAAAATATCCAACGTATTTCCACTACTAGGCCCATCAGTTCCAAGAGCAACTGTCACTCCATGTTCAAGAAGGCTGCGAATAGGTGCCACTCCTTTAGCAGACTTTGTATTAGCACCAATACAATGCACCACGCTAACACTCGGATACTTCTCCAAAATTTTAATATCATTTTTTGTTAGCATTATACAATGTGCAAGAACTACCGGTACTTCAAAGAATCCTATTGATTCCAAAAATTCAATCGGAGTTTGATTATATTTTTCGCGAAAATACTCCATCTCATAACTCATTTCTGACACATGTAACGTAATAGGAACTTGATATAATTTAGATAATTCTAGAATATTCCGTAAACATTGTTCAGTATTCGTATTGGGGGCATGAGGAGCAATAATTGGATGAATTAATTTATCATGTTGCCACTTATCGATAAGATCTACAGTATAAGCCATACTTTCTTTTGTATTAGTACTATCAGGGGTTGACTGATTAATAATAGTTTCCCCAACAAAGGCTCGCATATTCATATTTTTTGCTACATCAGCAACTACATTTTCAAAATAATACATATCACACATTGTTGTAATTCCAGCTAACTGCATCTCTGCTATAGCATAAGCAGTACTTAACTCAATCAATGTTTCATCAACGACTTCTTTCTCTAGCGGAAATAAAAACCTTCGTAACCTATCTGGACAATCATCTCCTAAAGAACGAAAAGGAATCATACCACAATGAGTATGAGCATTTATAAATCCAGGGAGAAGAATCCCACCTTTAGCATCTATCCAGTTATCAGCTTTATCCACAATATAATTTGTCATACTACCTATTTCTTGGATTATATCATTATCAAATATTAAATACCCATTTGAATACTCTGTCATTCTATTATCCATCGTAAGAATCCATGCATTTCTATAACCAATTTTCACATTTTCACTCCTCTACTCTATCCCATTTATTGAAATCTAATTCATAAGTAAACCTAAGAATAAACTACTCACCAGTAAAGCCGTCCTAACAACTATAGGACGGCTTTACTTTTTTACCTTTTAAAAAAATGTAATCATCAATCACTTTAATCAAATTATTGGTTAAGTATTTTATTCCATTGATCAATCCATGTTTTTAAATTATCATTTATTAGTTTGAAATCAACTGTTTTTGCACGTTTAGCAACCTCTCCATAAGTCATCGAATTGGATTCATCAACTGATAATTGAACATCTTTATTTACCGGTGCCTCATTTAAAGATTTCACTTTTGCAGTTTGGTTTTCTGCACTAATACGGAAATTGATATATTTAAACCCTTCTTCTTTATTTTTCGCTCCTTTAACAACATTAACTGTGTTATAATTCGCGTACGTTCCTGATTGTGGCACAACATAAACTGCATTTGCATTGGCTTTTTGAACTGTTCGTACAGCAAAATCCAAAACAACTGCAACTGAAACTTCACCTGCTTGGAACATATTTGCTAAATCACTAGACTTAGAATATGTTTTAACGATATTTGGTTTCAATTCTCCTAGTGCTTTAAATGCAGCTGTTCCTTTATCATTAGCTAATGTAGAACCTCCTTTATCAGCAGCAACTGATAAGAAGAGTGGCCCCCCTGTTGTTGTAATATCAGGAATAGCAATTTTCCCAACTAAATCTGATCCCCATAAATCGTTCCATTCTTTAATTTCATGGCCTACTTTTTCTTTATCATAAATAATTCCAATACTATTTATTGAAAAAGGTACTCCTCCTCCATTTTGAAATACTTCTTTTGCCCCATCTGTTAAATTAGCAATGTTTGGAACGTCTTTTTCAGTAATTGTTTCGAAAATCCCTTCTGTATTCCCTTTTGTAGATCCCGATTGTGATAACTCAATAACATCTACATTACTTCCACCACTTTGAACTTTTGTAAGACGTTCTGATGCATTTCCTACTTCTAAAGTTATTTTTACACCATTAGCTTCTGCAAATGGATTAATAATATCTCTCTCAACGATATCTTGGCTAAGACCAAATGTTGAAACAACTAGTTCACCAGAACCTTTTGAATTATTTCCTCCTGCAGATGTTGTTTCATTTTTTGACAGATTCGCTTGACTATTCCCACAACCAGCTAATACTAATAATGCTGCACTTACAATTCCTACAATTTTCTTATTCATTTATTATCTCTCCTTATATTTTATTTTTTATAACACAATAATATGATCAACTGGAAACTTAAGTGAAATAAGTGCCCCAATTTCAATACTACTAGCACTATTCACTAAAAGGACACCAACATCTGTTTGAACTTCATATTGATACGCTTTACCAAGGAAAGTTCGTACCATTACTTTACCCAAAATATCTCCCTTTTCCTCTGAAACAATTTCAATATAATCAGGTCGGATTGTTACCATTACATCTCCTTTTTTTTCATGAGATTCTGTTTCAATAGTAATTCCGTTAGAAATTCTTACATGATTATTATCTTGAACTGTTGCTGTAATAAAGTTTTCAAAGCCTATAAATCGTGCTACAAACTCTGTTTTTGGACGTTTATATATTTCCTCTGGTGTTCCGTATTGTTCAATAATTCCATTATTCATCACGGCTACTTTATCTGAAATAGAAAAACATTCCTCTTGATCATGTGTCACAAATAACGTTGTAATTTTAAACTGTTGTTGAATTCTCTTGATTTCTAAACGCATTTGCAATCGCAGTTTTGCATCTAAATTACTAAGTGGTTCATCTAGTAAAAGCAATTTTGGTTCAATAATCAATGCACGTGCAAGTGCAACTCTTTGACGTTGACCTCCGGAAAGTTGTTTTGGATATCGATCACCTAATTTGTCAAGTCCACAAACTTCAAGCATACGAGTTACTTTTTCATCAATAACGGCTTTACTTTCTTTACGAACTTTTAAGCCAAATCCCACATTTTCTGCAACAGTTAAATGAGGAAATAAAGCATAACTTTGAAAAACCATACCAAATTGTCTAAGATGGACTGGGACATTTGTCATATCAACTCCATCAAGTTCAAACTCTCCACTATTTTGTTGAAGTAGACCGGCTACAATACGAAGCGTTGTTGTCTTGCCACAACCACTTGGCCCCAACAAAGAAACTAACTCCCCTTTGTTTATTGATAAATTCAAATCTTTTAAAATATGATGCTGTTTATCATAAATCATATTCACATTACTTAATTTTACAAAAGACATAATTTTCTCCTTATGAAATAGATGCTAATCCTGTAGATTTCTCAATTACAACCATAACTCCTATTGTGACAAACATGAGAATAACTGAGAGCGCTGATACTGACGGATCATAATTAAATTCCATATAACTTAATAAAGTCGTAGGTAACATTGTAACACCCGGACCCGATAAAAACATTGAAACTGGAACATTATTAAATGAGTTTACAAATGCCAACATGAATGCGGCAAAAATTCCCGAGACAATATTGGGTAATAACACTATTACAAACGCACGCTTCTTAGTACACCCAAGTGTCCAAGCCGCTTCTTCAATTGATACATCAACTTGTTCCATACTGGAACCAACCACTCTAATCACATAGGGAACACTAATAAGGAAATGTCCTATTATTAGTCCAGGAATAATCGGTAATCTCAAATTCACTACAATCATTTGAAAAATCGAATATCCTACAACAATCCCTGGAATCAATGTTGGTGATAAGAAAAAAGTATTTAAAAAATTTTTTCCTTTAAAACGGTCTCTCGATAGTACATATGCTGATGGAATACCTACAATTAATGCAATCAGCGTTGCTACAACCCCTATAATCAAACTCAATTGTAAGCTCGACATAAATGCTTTTGAAGTTAGTGCCATAATATACCAATCAATCGTAAACCCTTTAATCGGAAAAGTAATAATCGCCTCTGTCCCAAAAGATGTTACCACAATAATAATAAGTGGCAAGAATAAGAATAAGAACACTACAATTGCCAGCATCGTTAGCCATTTATTTTTACGCAATATCTCCACCTCTCTTATCCATAGATTTTGCCAATAAATTAAATCCCTTCATCACTATAAATGTAATCACAATCATTACTAAAGCAATTACACTAGCACTTGTCCAATCTCCAAGAGCTGTAGCTCTTTGATATAGAAGTGTTGCTAACATCATTTTTTTATTTCCTCCAAGTAATTGGGGAGTCGTGTAAGCTGTAAGCGTACCAGTAAACACAAGAACACTTCCAACAAGCATCCCAGGTAATGATAAAGGAAAAATAATTTTTAAAAATATCTTTATAGGACTTAGCCCCAGTGTTGAAGCTGCCTCAAGAATATCATCATCAATATTTTCTAGAACACCGATGAGTGTCATTACCATTGTAGGTAAGAATAAATATACTGAACCAATAATGATAGCAAAATCTGTATATAATAGCGTTATCGGTTCATTTATAATTCCCCATTGCATCAATAAAGTATTAATAACACCGTTTTTACCAAGTATTGTAATCCATGCAAAACTTCGTATAACCGAGTTCGTTAACAACGGGAATAATGTTAATGCTATCAAAATCCCTTTCCATTTCTTAGATACTCCAGATATAACATAAGATACGGGCAATCCCAACACTGCACATATCAGTGTTACAAAAAAAGAATTTACTAATGTACGCCATAATACTCTCATAAAATAAGAATCTTTAAAAAATTCACTATAAAGCTGAAATGAAAAACTATTTCTTGGGAAAAATGTTGGAATAAGACTAGAAAGTAGAGGAAGCACTAAAAAGAAACATAATAGTACTACTCCTGGGAATATCAATATATATCGAACATTATTTCTCATAAAGCATCTCCTTGTTCGTGTTTAATTTAAATTATACTATTTTAAAAACTATTTTTCAAGATTTTTCAAATAAAAAACAAACGAACCTATATTCTCTATTAAGTATTATTCGTAAAAAAAATGTTGTATCTCAATCAGTTGTTTGTGAATGATACTGAACATAAAAATTAGTTTTCCTCTTACCTTCCCGACACTTATTTATCCATCATTCTTTAACTCAACACAAAAAAGCCTGGGACAAATCCCAGGCCTATTCTCTCTATTATCCTAAAGTTTGCACTTTCACACCATCCGGTGTTCCAATTAAAACTGTTTCTGTCATATTTGTAAATAATCCTTGTTCCACTACTCCTGTTAGAGCTTTTAATTCTGCTCCAAATGTCACAGGATCTTTAATTGGGAATACATCTAAGTCAATAATATAATTTTGACTATCTGTTAAATAACGTTCTCCGTTTTCTAATACTCGGAATTTTGGACGATATCCTTTTGCTTCGAATTTTTTGAATAATTGTTCTGAACCATACGGAATCACTTCTACTGGAAGTGGGAAGCGTCCTAAATAATCTACCATTTTAGATTCATCAACAATCCAAATAATACGTTTTGATTGTTCTGCAACAATTTTTTCAAATAGTAAGGCTCCACCGCCCCCTTTAATTCCTGAAAAATCAGGAGCAATTTCGTCTGCTCCATCAACTGTTACATCAATGAAATCTACTTCGTCTACACTCTTCAATGGAATTCCTAACTTTTCAGCTTGTTCTTTTGTACGTTTTGAAGTTGTTACACCAATAATGTCTAAACCTTCTTCTTTTACACGTCTGCCAATTTCTTCTACAAAATAATAAGCTGTAGAACCTGTCCCTAGACCTACTGTCATACCTGATTCAATATAAGTTGCGGCCTGTTTGCCGACCATCTCTTTCATGTTCACACGCATACCCTCCAATATGATTCAACTATCCTTATTATAACATAAATTCTTTTACTCGTTTCAAATCTTCTTGTAATTGTTCATAGATTTGTCGCATTTCTTCAGCAGATAAACTCAATTCCACTTCAACCGTTTTTGTTTGTGCCTTCTCCTCTTCTTCTTGATAAAGAAAGACTTCTTCTTCATCCAATTGAGCCAAGTCAATTCCAATAACTTGAGAAGCCGTTGTTAAAATATTTTCTGGAGCAATGACCCATGTCATAACATACTCATCTTCTAATTTTTCTAATAACACAGCTAATCTAGATTGTTCAAATTCTGAAGAATACTCTTCTCCTTTTTCCAATAAGTTCTTCATCGCCTCCAGACATTCTTCCAATTGTGCTACAGTTAATAAGTCGATTATTTCTTGATAAGCTTGTTCTTGATGAGAAATTTGTAAAAAAATATCTGTTTGAATATTGTGAGTTTGAGGATGGATATCTAAAAATTTTAATTCAAATATAAAATTCCCTTCTGAAATCTTCATGCGCTCACCTCTTTCTTCGTTTTATTGCCATATCTATAGTACAAGTTTCTCTTTCTACTTTCAATCATTTCAAAGAAAAAAGGCTGGAGTTTCTCCAACCTTTTAACGTAATATTTCAATGACATCTTTATTTGCAGCAGATTTAGCAGGAAATACGCTAAATACAATTCCAATAAAGACAGATACTCCAACTGTTAAAGCTACTGCTGTCCAGTCGGTATAAATTTTAAATGGTAGAAAATTCGAAATCAGCATTGCTAGTAATACTCCGGTTACATATCCGATAATTCCTCCAATAGAAGTAATCATAATTCCTTCTAATAAAAATTGTAATTGAATCGAACCTTTAGTAGCTCCCATTGCACGACGAATCCCAATTTCTTTTGTTCGTTCAGATACTGAAATATACATCATATTCATTACCCCAACACCTGCGATAAATAAAGAAATTCCGGCTACTGCTGAAACAAAATAAGTTAAGCCATCTAACACTTTCCCAATAATATCCATTTGAGCCACTACATCGATAAAAGTATATTTTCCAGAAGTATGTTTTGAACCCACTTCATTCAAATGAGTTTCTACCTTTTTAGCTACATCTTTAGCTACATAGCCTGGTTTAATAAATACTTTTAGTCCATTCACATTTTCTTCTTTTTTATGATAATGTTGATGAGTTGTAGAAGGAATATGTACTGCTTTATAAGGATCTGCACCAGTAAAAATGGCTTGCAGCGCATCAACTTTACTAGTTGGCTTCACACCTTTAATATAATACACTTCTCCATCAATCGTTACACCATGTCCTAGTGCTTGTTTCGGACTAGAAAATAACAATTTTGCTAACTCTTCATCGATAATTGCTACTTTTTTATTCGCATCAATATCTACTTGGGAAATATTTTCTCCAACCGTCAAAGACTCTTTTGTTGCAGATTTTTCTAATCCAAGTACAACATGTTCTGTTGATTTCTTTGTTGGAATCGAAACACCGAAAATATAATTTTGTTCCTTTGTTTCAGGAATTTCTGTTCCCGAAACTCCTTCAATACTTTCTACACCAATACGGTCTTGTTTTGAAAAAGCTTTTTCTACTTTTCGAACAGATTGTGGATTATCAGGTTGATAGAAAAATTGTACAGTTACTTTCCCATTATCTTCTCCAGCTAATCCTGAAACAGCCATTTTTTGGAATCCTTTCCCAAGACTCATAATCGTAATAACAGCTGCAATTCCGATAATAATTCCTAACATCGTTAAAATTGTACGACGAGCATTTCCTTTTAAAGAATGCAGAGCGGATCCTAATAATACACTAAATTTCATATGGAATCCCCTCCTTTTGTTCATGAATCACACCATCAATTACATGGATAACACGAGAACAATACTTCGTCAAAGTGGGATCATGCGTCACCATTACAATCGTTACACCATCTTCACGATTTAAACGATATAAAATATCCATAATACTGGCAGAAGTTTTACTATCTAATGCTCCTGTTGGTTCATCAGCAATAATGAATTTTGGACTATTCACTAATGCCCGAGCAATTGCCACTCTTTGTTTTTGACCACCTGAAAGATGGCGAGGATATTTTTCTAACTTATCTCCTAGACCTACTTTTTCAAGCGCTTGTTTTACTTTTGAATGAGTTTGTCGAGGCGTTAATCCACGATATAATAAAGGTAGACGAACATTTTCTTCGACTGTTGCTTGTTCAATTAAGTTAAAATCTTGAAAAACAAATCCAACGGTAGAATTACGTACTTTGGAAATTTGATTATCACTCAAATTGGAAACAGACTCATCATTAAAAGAATATTTTCCTTCATATTTAGAATCTAGGAATCCTAATATATTAATGAGAGTAGATTTCCCAGAACCAGAAGGTCCCATTATTCCAACAAATTCTCCTTGAGTAATACGGACAGTCACATCATTTAATACATGTAACTGCTCATCTCCAACTTTATAATATTTATGAACATGTTCTAGTTTAATCATGGGACTTCACCGACTCTTCCAATTGTGTAGAAGACACCGCTGCTCCATCTGTAATGTCTGAATCTGGATTTGCAATCACTTTATCTCCAATACTTAATCCTTCTTGAACAATCCATTGGAATCCTTTTTTCACACGTTTAATATTTTTGCGTTTAGCTACCCCATTATCATATAAATAAACATATTCTTGTTCTCCATCTTTTTGAATCGCTTGTTCTGTTAATACTAATCCTTTTTGAGGGATTTTCACTTGAACAGTAAATCCATTTGGAAGAGAAATTTCTGGTTTTACAATTACATCATAACGAGCCACACTATGACCTCCACCACTAGAAGCTGCACTTGGAGAAGTTGGCAAAGATGGTACTGGATTAGCACCACTTCCTGACGGATCAGTAGAAACAAATGAAATCGTTCCTTTAATCTCTCTATCTTGAGCTTTCACATAGATTGTTACAGAAGCTCCCTTTTCAACTGATTCATAATCATATTCAGAAACAGTTGTTTTCGCTTCGCTATCTTTACTTGTAATTTTAATAAAGGCTAATTGTACATTTGTTTTTCCTTCTGGATTAATGCTAATGGTTCCTGCAATATCTGCTGTTACACTTGAACTTGTTTTTTTAGAAAGACGTTCGATTTTTGTGTTTACATCTTCAATATTATTATTCATATCACGAATTGCTTTTTGAGTTCCCTCAATTGCTTGGTCAAAGGCAGTTGTATCCATAGCTCCTACATGAGCTGTTTGATTCGTAGCACCTTGTTGGTTTTGAGCAGGGACTTCTTTTTCTAACTCTTGTTTTGCTTGAGATTTACGATTCTTTTGTGTTTCTAATTCTTGATATAAATGATCACGTTCAGCTACTAGACGACTTACTTGACGATTTAAATCGGCAACTTCGTCACTAATTGTTTCATTATCATATTCAAATAACACATCGCCTGCTTCTACTTCTTGACCATCTGTTACTTTTACTTGAGTGACTTGCCCTTTTTGAGGGTCGACATGATAGCTTTGCTCTTTAGCCGTTTCAATATTTCCATCTAATACTAAAGGCTCCTGTTCTGTTAACTCCATAATTGTATAATGGTGTTCTTCTTTCTTTTCAGGAGAGCGTAATTTTAAAAATCCTAATACGATTACGATAACAGCTCCTAATGCCATTACGCTAATCATGCTCCATTTTAACGTTTTACTCATTCATAACTCTCCTTAATATTTCGCTACTTCTTGTTCCCATTTTTGGTATGTTACATAAAACCAGGCTAGTAATCCGGCAATAATCGCTGGGATAACATAAGTAGCTACACTGAATTTTTGATGATTGAAAATATCATTAGCAATTTGCATTAAAATTGAAAAGACATGAATTCCGATTACATAAAAGAATAAATTCTTATCTGGTAATACTTGAGCTTTAGCGCTCTTTCCAATTTTGTGATATAAAATTGTTGCAAAAATACATAGTAGGAAAAATAATAAGAAAACTGCTACTCCAACTCCCGCTGTTTCAAAATTATGTTCTACACCCTGTTTTGCTAGTTCTTCTTGCACACTTGGAACAAAAGTAGACGCTACTCCAATTAATACAAAGAGGTTCGCAAAAATCCCAATAATATTCCAAACTTTTAAGCCGGTAGCAATTTTACTAACTACACCTGCATATTTTTCAACTTTTTGTGTATCCATGTTTCATTCCTCCTGGCGATTATTTTTATTGTTTCGCTACTTCTTGCTCCCATTTTTGATAAGTCACATATACCCATGCTAGTAATCCAGCAACAATCGCAGGGAAAATATATGCAGTAATATCAAATCCTAATCCACTCATCAATTGATTCACAACTTGCATCACAATTGAAAACGCAAAAACCCCAATCGCATAATGTAATAAATTTTTATCAGGTAATACTTGAGCTTTAGCACTTTCTCCAATTTTATGGTATAAAATTGTTGAAAAAATACATATTAATAAAAATACTACAAGAACTGCTATTCCAAATCCAATGTTTTCTTTTGTGAGATATGGATTTTTTACGGTTGCTAATTGTTCTTGAACTTGTGGTATTAATAATATTGCCATTCCTAAAAGACCCAAAACATTTCCAACAATTCCAATAATATTCCAAATTTTTAACCCCTTAGAAACTTTTCTTACAACTCCTGCATATTGTTCAACTTTTTGTGTATCCATGATACATTCCTCCTCAAAACTTTTTTAAAAAAGAATAGGTTAGTTACTCTTTTAGCTAACTATATACCTAGCAATCTTTTTTGTCAATAAGTTTCTTTATTTTTTTATTACGCTCATTATACACCGGTTGTTTCCGTTTTCATATAGGAATATTTCTTATTTAATCATTCTTAAGAATAAATTATTTACAATAAAAAAACGTCCTTTCAAAAAGAACGTTTTCTTCACTCTATTTAATCTTCTAATTCACAGACAAGCGCTTGATAGCCAACAAGAGAGAGTTGATCTCCTTGTCCATTCATTTGTGCTGGAATATTGGCTAACAATACTTTTCTTACAGGCGTTGGCAAAGTTACTGTTTGAGGTTCTGCTTGATAATTGACTAATACAAGCACACGTTTTTCTCCACGTCGCTCATAAGCAATCATGTTTTTCACTTCTTCTAAAACAGGAACAAATTCCCCTTCACGAATGGTTGATCCATAAACTTCATCACGATACAAAGCAGTTAGCGCTCTATAATAGTTCAAGATAGATTGTGGATTCTCTTCCTGTTCCTCTACATTAATCTCTCTTTGCGGCTGTTTTGAAACAAGCCAAGCTTCTCCGATTGTAAATCCTAACTTCTCTTCACCATTCCATTGCATTGGCGTACGAGCATTATCACGACTATATTTTGAAATAGCCTTCAACGCTTCTTCATCCGTTAGCCCCGCCTCTTTAGCAACATGATATTCATTTATTGTATTAATATCATCAAACTCATCAATCGATTCGAAAATTTGATTTTCCATCCCAATTTCTTGTCCTTGATAAATAAATGGAATTCCTTTACGAAGCATTTGCACCGTTGCAAGAGCTTTTTTACTAATTTCTGTCACTTCACCTTCAGGAATATAATGAGAAACTCCACGTGGCTCATCATGGTTTTCAATAATAGTTGATAATATACCAATGGAATCCGCACGACGATGCGCCTTGAAAATACTATCTTTTAATTCTTCTGCTGTTGGTAATTCATGACTATACCAGCCATTTCCTTTTTGTCCTAAAATCGTTTGTTTGAAATCAAAAATAGAAGAGAATACTCCCTCTTCGCCAATAAAGAAATGTAATTCTTCATCCGTTTCATTAAAGACTTCTCCTACTGTAAAAGCATTATAACGAGCAAATGTCTTTTCCTTCATTTCTTGTAAAAATGGTTCAATTGGTTGCGCATTTGCTAATGAATAACGAACAGGAACAAGCCCATTTTCTTGTTCAGATGGTAATGAACGCCATTCTAAATCCTTTTTAATATTAATAATGGCATCAATACGGAATCCTCCGATTCCTTTGTCTAACCACCAATTAATCATCGTATAAATTTCTTCACGTACGACAGGATTTTGCCAATTTAAATCGGGTTGCCCTTTATGGAATGAGTGTAAATAATATTTATTCGTTCCAGGAACTTTATCCCACACACTGCCTCCAAAATAAGTTTCCCAGTTATTTGGTTCTTTTTCACTTTCAATAAAATAGAAATAATCTGCATAAGGGCCATCTGGATCTGCTAATGCTTTTTGAAACCATTCATGTTGATCAGAGCAGTGGTTCACTACTAAATCCATAATAATTGAAATATCCCGTTTTTTTGCTTCAGCAATTAACTCTTCCATATCTTTCATTGTTCCAAACTGTGGATCAATCGCATAATAATCTGCAATATCATATCCTTGGTCGACAAACGGACTCTTATATACAGGAGACAACCATAAAATATCAATTCCCAAGCTTTGTAAGTAATCGAGTTTTTCGGTAATTCCTTTTAAATCGCCAATTCCATCTCCATTACTATCATTAAAACTTTTTGGATAAATTTGATAAGCTACTTTACCTTTCCACCAATCTTTTTCCATCATTGGTAGCCTCCTTCACAATCGTTAATGACTTTATTCTGATACAATTCCCTCACACTGTCAAGCAACAAAAAAGAGATAAACGATTATTTCCGTCTATCTCTTTAAAAATGATTGCTGTCTTATAAACGCTTGCTATATTTACGATATTGATAATATCTATAAGCATAAACGCCAGTACGATATAAATAGAAAATAACTAAAATAGCAAATAATTTATTATGTACAACCGTTAATATAACAAAGCTACATGCTATTATAAACATGATTATTGCATAAACTAAATCTTTCATTCTCACCCCTCCATTACTTCTCTTCTTTTTTCTGTTTATCTTTAACATATCGATATGCATTAAAAGCACTAGAAATTCCAAATAAAGCAGCGACTAATGCATACCATTTATTATCTATCACTGCTAATAATGCGAATGAAAGAGTACATAATGCATAAATAATCGTATTCCATAAATACAAAGGAATGTTCTTCATCTGCCTGTCTCCTTATTTCAATTTATCATGTTCATAGGTATGAACTAATTCTAAGCCTTTAAACTTCTGCTGTCTTAACGCTTCATAAACAACAATTGCTGCTGTATTCGATAAGTTTAAGGAACGAACATGAGTATCATTCATCGGTAATCTTAAACAGTTTTCTTCATGTTCACGCATAAATTCTTCTGGTAATCCTGTTGTTTCTTTTCCAAAAATGAAAAATTGCTCTTCATCCTTTGCCAAATCAACTTCATCATAAGTATGATTAGCAAATTTTGTAATTAAATAAATAGGACGATTACCTAAATACTCCATAAATGCTTCTAGTGAATCATGATACGTAATATCCACATCATTCCAATAATCTAGACCCGCACGTTTTAAATGCTTATCATCTGTTGAAAATCCTAATTGCCCCACTAAATGTAGCGGTGAATTCGTTGCCGCACAAGTACGCGCAATATTTCCAGTATTCGCTGGAATTTGTGGTTCAAATAATACAATATGATTAATCGTCATAAGATCCCTCCTCAGGATTTTTTGGTAATTTTTCGTGCAATGTTTGAATCGCTTCTTCTAATTCAATAACTAAGTCTGCTTCTTCTTTCGTTGTTGCTTCAATTTTTCGAGCTTTTTCTAACATTTCTGTAAAATAATGAATCAGTTCTTCACTCGATTCAGAAATAATCTCACTCACAGCCCAAGCTGCCGTTCCTTTCATGACAGGTCGCATATCTTCCTTCATCACTTTCAATAATAGAGGAACAGCAGTTTTATCACGGTAATTTGCTAGTGCTATAATCGCATTTCTCTGCAGTGGCTTCTTACCACGCCATGAACCAGCCATCTTTCCAAACCGTTCTTTGAACTCCTTATTCGAAATCGTCACTAATGGTTTTAACAATGGATGTGTTTCTTCCACAGACGGTTCCATTTCAGGATGTAAATGAAAATCTTTTCCTTTATTATACGGACAAACTTGTTGGCAAATATCGCAACCATAAATGACATGTCCCATTTTTTTACGATATTCCTTTGGCATAAAGCCTTTCGTTTGTGTTTGGTACGATAAACAACGTTGCGCATTCATTTTCCCATTTCCTAATAAAGCATTGGTCGGACAAAAATCTACGCAACGTGTACAATCTCCACAGCCATAGTCAACGGGAGCATCCACTGAAAATTCAATATTCGTAATTAATTCTCCTAAATAAACATAGGAACCAAATTCCTTTGTCACTAATAAACCATTTTTTCCAACAAAACCTATACCAGCACGTTCAGCAACACGAACATCGATTAATTCTCCTGTATCCACCATTGGTTTGAAAGCAACATCTTCTTGATTCACTTCACTTTTAATATAATCAATTAAAGCTTCCATTCTTCTGGATAAAATAAAATGGTAATCTTCTCCCCAAGAAGCTCTCGCAAAAGCTCCACGACGCTCCCCTTTTACACGTTCAGGTTTCTGACTTGGTAAAGTAGGATATGCAAGAGCAATTGAAATAATCGTCTTAGGAGAATCAAAAATCTTCTCTGGGTAAATTCTCTCTTCTAAAATCGGATGTTCAAATCCTGTTGTATGTCCTAAATCTTTAGATTCTTGCATTCCTTGGGCTAAATGATCAAATGGTGCTGCAGAAGCAAATCCGATTTTATCGATACCAAGTTCCTTACTTTTCTTTTGAATTTTTTCTTTTAAAAGAGCTGTATCCATCGATTCACTTCCTTTCACTTTCATTGATTACTTTTCTTATTGTAACTCATTTCCACTAAAAAAACGATAAAAAAAAACGCTAGCCTTCGGTGTCAATCACGGCGAAAGTTAACGTTAGTCTAGAGAGTCGATTATTTAGCAAATACTTACTAAATAAAGCGATGAACTTATCTTAACTTTTTTTTATAAAAAAATCAACATTTTTTATAAAAAATCTTTTACGATTTTTCAAAAATCCCCTCCATTTAAACATCTCTAACAAAGCCTTCAAAAGCACGCCAATACTCCTCCATAAAAGACAAAAAAATGGATTCCTTAACGGAATCCATTCTTTCATTCATATTATAATCCAAAGTTAATGTATGTTGCTTGTGCTGCAACGCCTGCTGGAATTGTACGAGTTGAAATAACGTTTACACCTTGTACGTTCATTTCTGAGATGAATAATGATCCATCTGCATTTACACGTTCAACAAATCCAACGTGACCATATACAGGGTCTGCTCCACCTACACCACGTTGGAATACAATTGCTGTACCTGCACGAGGAGTTGAAGAAACTCCGTAACCTGCTGCTGCAGCGTTTGCTGGCCATTCAGCTGCATTTCCTAATGCTGTAGTTCTAATTGGTGCTCCTAATTGAGCGAAACGGTTATACATATAGTAAGTACATTGTCCGAAGTATCCACCATTTAAAGCTGCTACAAATGATGGGTTTGGAGCTGCAAATGAGCCACCTACCACGATATTTGCTGCTTTAGCTGGAGTTGATGATAATTCACTCTTCGCTGCAATTGTAGCTGGAGTTGATGCTGTAGCTGCCGCAGGAGTCGCTGCTGCTTTTGCAACTGCTTCTTCTGTTGCTTTCAACATTGCTTCTTTAGCTTCTTCTGCTGCTTTTTGTGCTGCTGCTTTTTCAGCATCTGCACGAGCTTTTTCAGCTGCTAATCTTTCTTTTTCTTGAACTAAGCCATCACGTGCTGCAATTGCTTCTAATTCTTCATTTGAAAGGTTTGCTAAAGTTGCTTTATGTTTTGTAAATGTTGCACTTAACTCAGATTGTAAGTTTTGTAATTGTACTTCATTTGCTTCTTGTTTTGCTAAGTTATCTTTTTGAGCTTGTTCTTTTGTTTGAACTTGCTCTTTATCACGAGCTTGTTCTTGCATTAATTGACGGTTTGCACCTACTAAGTCAACAATTACTCCAATACGATTTACTACATCTGTAATAGAGTCTGCATTTAGTAAGAAGTCTAAGTAAGAACGCGCACCGTTCACTTGAACTGCACGAGCTTGATCTTTTAATCGTTCATTACGTTCTGCAATTAATGTTTCAAGTTTTGAAATTTCTGCTTTTAGTACTTCTAAGTTTGCTTTAGCAGTTTCTTGTTCTGCTTGAACTGAATTAATTCTTGATTGTACATTTGTTAAATCTTGAGATAATTGTTCAACTTGTCCTGCTACTGCTTGTTTTTGATTGTTTAAATTTTGAATTTGAGAATTTGCTGAGTTAATTTGCGAATCAATATCTTGAGCGTTTACTGAAGGTGCTAATGTACCTAATGCTAACGCTGTTCCTGTTACTACGAAAGTTAATAACCTCTTATTCAAATGATTCCCTCCAAACGGTTTTCGATTTATCTACATGGCACCATATGAAAGTGCTTATAATCCTGACTGGTACCATCATACCATACGACTAAAGTCTTATGTTAAATTTCGCAGAATTGTATCTTCATTGTAACAAAACTGTAACATTTCGTTTTATAGCTGATATAATCGCCTTTTTCAACCCTCAATCTGTCATGTTTTTCATGACAATAACATAAAAAAGGCTAGATTTCTCTAACCTTTTCTACATCATTATTTTAATTTTACTAAGAAATATTTTTTCTTACCACGACGAACTAGTACAAAACGTCCTTCAAAGGATTGTTCTGGAGTCCAAACATGTTCTAAATCTGTAATTTTCTCTCCATTAATTGAAATTGCACCATTTTGAATGTCCTCACGAGATTGACGACGGCTTGGCTCAATTCCTAAATCTACTAGCCAAGTTGCTAAGTTTTGTTCTACTTTTTCACTTTCAAATGTTGGCATGTTTTTGAATCCTTGTTCAATTTCATCAGCATTTAATTGTTGAACATCTCCAGTGAATAAAGCATTTGTAATTTTCAAAGCATCTTGTAATGCTGCTTCACCATGTACAAAACGTGTCACTTCTTCTGCTAAGCGTTTTTGCGCTTGACGTTTATGGGGTTCTTCTTGTACAGAAACTTCTAATGCTTCAATTTCTTCTTTTTCTAAGAATGTAAAGTATTTAATATATTTAATCACATCACGGTCATCTTGGTTTAACCAGAATTGGTAGAATTCATATGGAGTTGTTTTTTCTGGATCTAACCATACTGCACCACCAGCTGATTTTCCGAATTTAGTACCATCAGATTTCAGCATCAATGGAATTGTTAATCCATAAGCACGAGCTTCTGCTCCTTCCACTTTACGAATTAATTCTAAACCAGCTGTAATATTTCCCCATTGGTCAGCTCCACCAATTTGCACTTGAACATCTTCTTTACGGAATAATTGTAAGAAATCGATTGATTGTAAAATTTGGTAAGAAAACTCTGTAAATGAAATCCCTACTTCTAAACGACTTGCGACAACATCTTTTGCTAACATTGTATTTAAGTTAAAATGTTTCCCATAGTCACGTAAGAAGTCTAATAATGATAAATCTTTTGTCCAATCATAGTTATTCACTAAACGAACTGCTTCTTGGTCTTCTTGACTTGTTAAAAATAAACGTTTCATTTGTGCAGTTAATTTTTCTACATTATGTTGTACTTGTTCTTTTGTTTGTAAAACACGTTCACTTGTACGTCCACTTGGATCTCCAATGGAACCTGTTGCTCCTCCAATAACAATGACTGGACGGTGCCCTGCTAATTGGAAACGACGTAAAATCATAAATGGAATTAAATGTCCAATATGCATACTATCTCCTGTTGGGTCCACACCACAGTATAGTGAGACTGCTTTTTCTTGCGTTAATTCACGCAAACCTTCTTCGTCTGTCATTTGATTAATGGCACCACGCCACATTAAATCATCAATAATATTCATACAAATCCTCCTTATATTTTTGCAATTTTCTTACACAGTTTTCTAGCAAATAAAAAAGTCCCTAATAGCCCAAAAGCTATTAGGGACGACTTTGCCGTGTTACCACCCATCTTGTAGTTAAAAAACTACCTCTCAAATCCTTATCGCGGATAGACGCTGTTTGTCACAGTTTGCTCTCAAGTGTAATTCGATTCTAGGTTGGATTGTCTTGCACCTACCGACAATTCTCTTTTTGCTCCGATGCTAGTCTCTACTGCGCTTGATCATTGCTCTCGATTTAATTGTTATCAGTATACTGACAATCTTTGAAACTGTCAACTGCTTTTCCTAGCGAATCCAAGCTCCCGTTGCATCTACTTGATAGCCGTCTGATGTTTTTTCAGAAACAGCCATTTGACCACTGTCTTTTAAGAAATACCATTTCCCAGATGACTCAACCCAGCCTGTCTTCATTTCACCTGATGGTGCAAAATAATACCAAGCATCATTCCATTGCACCCAACCTGTTTGCATGCTACCTGAAGTGTTGAAGTAATACCATTTTCCATCTACTTGAACCCAGCCAGTTTCCATTGCACCAGATTCATTTAAGTAATACCAAACTCCATTCAACATTTTCCAACCTGTTTGCATTTTCCCAGATTGATTAAAGTAATACCACTTATCTTGAATTTGTAACCAATCTACAGCATATTTCCCTCTCTCAGGAATATACATCCATTTACCATCATCAAATACCCATTTTTCTTGTAAATATCCTTGTTCATTAAAATAGAAATATCCTAAATCTGGTACAGATGTATGAATATCATCACCTTCAACAACATTAATCAAACCTTGTTGAACAACTGGTAATACTTGCCAACCTTTTAATGGTTTAAAGTTATCCCCAATAAATACCCAAGTATTGTCTACCGCTTGCCATTTTAACGCACGTTTTCCATCACGATACAATACTTTGCTGCCGTCTTTTTCAACTTTCCATTCAGGCGTACTATATCTAAATGGTTGTCCACACTTCGATACAGGTACATGTGCATCCCCTTTAACAAGAGCGTTCTCTTGAACTACACATTTTGGAATTATCCCTTCATTTTCAGCGGCTTGCACATTTTGTGCCACCGCAACAGTTGATAACGCCATCGCACCTAATAAAAACTTCATTTTACTCATCATTTTCACTCCCCTTTACTTGTGTGAATATTATAGCAAACTCTTCTTTTATTTGTCTATATCCGATGGACATATAATAAAGAAGTATATTTTCCATTTTAAAATAGCGAATCGTTATGTTTCTAAGTTCATTTCATCTTTATACAAAAATAGGGCTCGCCCTCAGATAGAAATCTATCGTCAGACGACTGCCCTATTCAATCAAAATCGTTATTATTTATTAACGTTTTCCCATTTCCAGCTTACTACTTCTGGAATATCTTCACCGTGTTCACGGATATAACTGTGGTGGAATTCCACTGTTTCATCCATTTTCGCAGCAAATTCGCTAGCTTTGTCACCATATACAGCAACTGCAGCATCTTTTGCAACGTGGAAGCGGTCCATTTCAGAAAGAACACGCATATCGAATGGAGTTGTAATATCTCCGTTTTCACGGTAACCGTGGATATGAACATTGTGGTTGTTACGATCGAAGAATAAATCACGAATCATACCTTCATATCCGTGGAAGCAGAATACTACTGGTTTGTCAGCTGTAAATAATTTATCAAATTCTTCATCAGATAAACCACGAGGGTCAACTTTTGGAGAACGTAATTTTAAGATATCTACAACGTTGATGAAGCGGATTTTCAATTCTGGGAATTGTTTATGCAAGATTGAAATACCTGCTAATGCTTCTAAGTTTGGTTCAGTACCTGCAGCAGCAATCACTACATCTGGCTCTTCGCCATCTTTAACAGTTGAAGCCCAGTCAATTACTTTGTATCCTTCGCTTACTAATTCTTTAGCTTCCTCTACTGAGTAGAATTGAGGACGTGGGTGTTTAGATGAAACGATTAAGTTAATTTTATCTTCTGAACTTAAAGCTTCAGCCATAACTGCCATCAAGCTGTTTGTATCTGCTGGTAAATATTCACGTACGAATTCTGGTTTTTTCTCAGCTAAGTGAGTTAATAAACCTGGATCTTGGTGAGTATATCCATTGTGGTCTTGTTGGAACACTG
>ERZ772942.144-NODE-144-length-29734-cov-4.390175_pt1 | contig 29734 bp, 19 predicted proteins | sample MGYA00511135_ERZ772942 | MGnify/ENA primary metagenome ERZ772942 (study PRJEB29015, sample SAMEA2738099) | human oral metagenome | biome: human oral; feature: human-associated habitat; material: saliva | place: China | collected 2265 ... | reverse complement strand
AGTCTGTCTTATCAGTCATTGGGTGCCTGGACTCTGATGGCGAGCCACGACCTTTCTGCCTTCATCAGGCTCAGTGAGTACGAGAAAACTTCGCGCGCAGCTTGTGGGAGAGGTACTTGTGACCGCTCGGCTCCCTCGATTGCCGCGATTTGTGCGTCAAGCTGTGCCAACCGGACGCGCAGCGCTTCAACAAACTCCTGCTCGGTAAGCAGGGGCAGATTGGCGAGGCCGGCCAGGAATGGTTGGGGGACTGGTCGTGCTTCGGCGATGAAGGCCAGGGCATTGCGCGCTGCGGCATCCCGACCCTCAGGTGTGGCATGATACACGCGACGCGACTTCCCACCCGCCCGTGGCTCCGAGGCCTGAACGAGGCTGCGCTTCTCCAGCTTGGTGAGCAAGTAGTAGATCGAGGAGAAGCCGATGTCGGTCCACTGCCGAATGCCGCGCAGCTCGATCACGTGCTCCAGGTCGTAGCCGTGCATGGGTTTCTCGATGACCAATCCCAAGATGGTCAGCTCAGCCGCGGTCAGCTCCATGACTCTATTCTAGCACTAGAATAGAGCGGAGGCCTCGCCACAAGCACCGCGCCGAACTCATGAGGGTTCTCCTACGTATCCTCGACAACCACGCAATTTCTTCCAAATAGACGTAGCTCAGGCTAGACGATCGCTTGCACCTCGCCAGTAGAGGGCGCTGAGCGCGTGAACGGCTTGGGTGGGTATGACGCGTTGCCGAGTGTGGTGAGTTGTTCGGACGGGGTGAGCCCGAGTGAGCGCCGCCGGTCCCGGAACTGCGGCTCACTTGTCGCGCTCGGTCAGGGGCCAGAACCACGCAAACCATGCATCTCGTGACGTGCTTCGCATGAACTGACGCCCGGAATCACGCGAAATCCGGCCTCGGCGGAGCCGTTTCGACGCCTGGGGTTCGAAGTGTCGCAGCTTCAAATCCTATCAAATCGACAGTAAATCGCTGTTAAAAAGCGGTTTTTGTCGTTTTGAAGAAAAATAATTTCCAAACCTATACATTGAAACTAAGTTGTGGGTTTTGTTATGAGGATAATTTTATTCCGTTAAAAACTCGTAGAAACGTAAGATTCTATTATTTAATACTGATGCTGATATTCTTATAGAATTTTATATGAAAAATATAGAGGGTTATTCATTTGGGTGGTTTTGTATCCAGAAAAACAGTGCCCGCACCACCGAGAACACTCTCCGGTACGAGGTGAGGGGTCTGCGGAAGATACTAGAGAGTACCCGCCAACACTTGAAGTGTGCGATCACGCGTTCGATGACGACCCGGTGGTGATTGATGTGCCGGTTCAGGTGTTTCTCGTCGTCGGTGAGTTCTCCGCCGGGTAGTTTCTTCACCGGGGTGATCAGGTCTAGTCCTTGGTAGCCCTTATCGGCCAGAGTATCGTGCGGGTCTAAGAATCTGTCCAATCCGTGCCACCGGTACGCAAACGTGTCGTGGTGTGCCCCGGGTACGGGGTAGGTGATCACCAAGGGTACACCATCTAGAATGCAGATAATCTGGTGGTTGAATCCAGCACAGTGGTGTTTACCGCTGTATAGGCGCATTCCTGGACCATGCCAGTTGTAGGTGGGCACGAGGGTGCCGTCGACGATCACGGTCCCAGAACTCTGCAGCAGGGTTTCAGGTATGGGCGGTACTGCTGGGGCTAAGACGTGTAGCAGTGCTGTTTCTATCTTGTTCAGGATGCGGCTGATCGTTGGTTGAGAAACTCCGAAGTCTTCGGCTAAGAACTCTTCGGTCTGGTTCTGGCGTAGATACAGCAGGGTGGCTTTCAGCCCCTGGGTGAGGGTGAGTTTATGAGGTTTAGTGTTCGGAGTATTCCAGGTGAGGGTGTTGGTCAGGAGTGCTAGGAGGGTCGTGAATTGTGCTGGTCTCAGGCCGGTGGTACGGTGAGAAGGCAACGGTTCCTACCTGTGCGTGTATGGTTGGTGGTTGGTTTTGGTATTTCACCATCATACGTGGACAAGAGGTGAGGGGTCGTTGTTTTTCTGTGTGGTGAAGAGTGGTTAGGCGGTTGGGGTGTCACGCCCCTAATGAATAACCCTCATTCATAAGGCGCAAAGCCCATGAATAACGTTTTCGGTCTGTACACACCCCGTATTGTGGGTGTGTACAGACCGAATGCTTAAGATAGCTGTGGTGCTTTGTGAACGTCCCGTATTTATAGGATAAGAATAATGCCTGCATTCCTGATATATTTCATCTGCTCATTCTTCTTTATTATCTTCTACATTACCCGGGACAAAATACGCTGTACACAGGACAAACACAGCGGAGCTAATGTCAGGCGCCTCCATCAGATTGAGGGAGTGGGCGAGCATACTGGTATTACTTATATTTGCTGATATAGCAGCTCTTCTTGCCACCATAGACATCAGCCCTGAATCAATTGTTGTTGCATTCGTCGTAACTCTTCTACTTATTGGACTTGTTACGGGACACCGTTACGAAGTGACATACTTCAGCATCAGCCCCAACGGCAACAACCTCGCTACCGAAACCCTCACCCTCACACACCCAAACTAACCATCACACCCCGCAAGGAGATTACCCCCTCACCCTGTTCCAAGAGGTACGGATATGGACACACCAACAGATATTATTGCAACAGCCCTCATAGCATCTCCGATAGTCATACTTTTTTACAATTATTTATGACGAATTACGACGCGCTCGTTTTAAACGTGAAAAGAAAAATGTAAAGCGCCTTCCTCGGTTTGATGGATGGATAGGAATATTCACACTGGTTTTCGCAGCTGATTGCTCTGTTGCTTTATGTGTACTTATGCCAGGTGTTGAACTACCACATATTCTTGGGGTGGTTACGTTTGTCTTAGTGGCCGCATCTCTCGTATACCGATATGAGGTTAAATACCTCAGCATTAATCCTGATGCAACTATTACTCATCGTTCTTTTCTGGGTAAAACCAAAACAACATCTGTTACCTTAATTAACTTAATTAATGAGTACAAATATACCTCTAGGACCGAAAGCCTCAATAGCGATATACCAGATTCACCCGATAACCTCTGGCTCTGGGATAACGATGGTAACACTATCGCCTCTTTCTCCCCACAAGCTTTTAAAGAGTATTCTATTGGGGCGCACCTATGTTTCCGGTGCATTAATGGCCGCTGGGCTGACACTGCTGACCCAAATGACATGCAGGCTATCAATAAAGCTATAGAACATTATCCTGTGATAACACGATATTTATCAGAGAATCCTAGTATGAAAGGGCTTGCCCGCGATAATACAAACCCGACCATTAACTAGGAATGTGTAGAGTTACCCTAGTTTAATTTTTACAATTATCGACCTTATTACAGAGACAGGAGCTAAGACTAAGGCATAAAGGGCTCCATAGGATATAGCATCTGCTGGAAAGGGTGCATGTACCAATATTAAAAATGAACGCGTTGACGATCGTTTGGTCGTGCGAACCACCGATTCAGAAAACTAACCTGCTCATATGATGGAGGAGGGTTTACTTAAAGGGTATCTTTTAAGTAAACCCTCCTCACATTCTTACCAATAAGCAGCGTTATACGATCAAGCATAAGAAAGGCTGTCCGTTAGATGCTCGCCTTTATCATCTTCATCATCGGCCCTATCCTCGTAACTCTCTATATTATTCGGGATGAGGTACGCCGTGCACGGGACAAACGCAGCGGAGCCCTCGCCAAAAGGCTCCCCCGCACCGAACCCTGGGTCTGGAGCATCTACCTCTACATGTTCGGAGCACTCAGCCTCTACGCCTTCACACACCCAGAAAAATTCCAACCCATTCTTTTAATATTTGCTGTAATTCTTCTCTTATTCGGTCTGATTGGTATGTACTACTACGAAACCAAATACCTCAGGTTCAACCCCGATAACACCATCACCTACCGAGGACTCACCGGAAAACTCCGCACCACCCCCATCACCGCCATCAACGAATACCAATACACCCGAGAAGCCGAACACCCACACAAAGACGGCACCGACCCCGACAGCATCTGGCTCTGGAACGACAAAGGCTACACCATCGCCGCCTACTCCCCACGCGGCATGAAAGAATACACCATCCCCGCACACCTATACTTCCGCTGCACCCAAGACCGCTGGGCAGACCCCAACAACCCCCACGACATGCAACAAATCACCTGGGCCATCGAACACTACCCCCGCGTCATCGACTTCCTCACCGCAAACCCCCGCATCACCGGCATGGCCACCGGAAACATGGAGCCAAAACTCAACTAGGCACACGCTAGTTACTACAGAAATATCCCTCACGGTAACGAGTATCGTGAGGGATATTTTCTAGAAGACACTCCACACTATGAAGCCATCTTTGGCTTAATTTCAAGGCCATCAGGGCTCATCGCCTGCATTAACACCGGAATACCGCCCAACACCGCGTATCCGCGCCCCGAAGTGAGAGCCACAGGTGCGCGGCGTGGCAGGTTCATTGAGAACATGTCCCCATCATAGTCAACATGCGGTTGCAGAAGTACACCAGTACGCGACTTACGCACCATCTTCGTCCAGTGCGAATACATGGTGCGTAGCTCACCCGGCTTACCGGTAGCAATAACACGAATCCAGGGGGACTCCGCCTTCAGAATATTCGTAATGCCTTCCCCCGCATCGTCAATGCGTTCAGCGTCATCAATGAGCAGAAGAACCGGTTCCTCGGTAATCTCCAGCTCGGCCGCTAAAGCTGTGATCTCTTGCGGGGTCACTGCCTTACGGTCAAAATCACGGTGGGCCAGCGGCGAGCGCCTAGTACACATAACCCACACTTGGGCGTTGTTTTCGCCGCGTTCGCGCTGCTGTATGACAGAGTCGGCAATAGCCTGGAGCAGGGTCGTTTTTCCGGAGCGCGGTGATCCGCCAATGAGGGCGCTTTCACCCTCATACAGCTCTATCGCCACCGGTTTAAGGTTGTGCTCTGCTATACCGACCGGGATAATCCAGTTCTCGCCGCCGATAGAGGGCTCCACTCCCATCTTTGAGAGCGGCACAATGGATGGTAGCTGACCGATAACATCGGGTTTGTCGACGGTTCCCCAGTGGTGTATGACGTTCTGCACGGCGTCGGCGAAACTCATCTGTGGGATTGCGACCTGGATCTGCCGGATGGTGCTGCCGTCGACGCATCGTCCAGGCACCTGCGCGGGGATGTCAGGTCCCTTGATTTTGTAGGCGGAGTAGTCGTAGGGATCTGATAGGTGGAAGAGCCAGCGTTGCTGGGTAACATCGTTCACGGCGGAGGGGATGCCTTTGAGACGGGTTGTGGCCATGATGAAGTGCATGCCCAGTGCGGGCCCTTCCGAGTAGACGCGGTGGAAGGCGCCTAGGTAGTCGGTACCGGAGTATTCCATAAATTCATCGCGGAGGGTTCCGTAACCGTCGATGAGGATGATCAGGTCGCGGTTTCCGGCGGGGTTGGAGCGGCGGCGTTCTAACTCGTTAATGAGGTGTCGTAAGAACCTGGTCTGCCGTTCTTTGGCTCCTTCACCGGGCCCCACATAGGCGCTCACGTGCGGTAGGTTCTGCAGGGGTGCGAGTGTTCCGGCGCCTAGGTCGAGGATCAGCATGTCGAACTGTTCCGGGTCGGTGTTCAGGCACAGGGTGAACGCCATAGATGCTAATGCTGTACTGGTGCCGCTGCCGGGGGTGCCGATGAGGAACATATTGCTGACTTTGAAGTCCCATCCGACAGGTACCTGACACTGACCTTCAGGGATGTCTGCAAGCCCGAAGAGCACGGTACTACCGTTTAGGGTTCCGACCGGCGGCGCGTCTGAGTCTACTTGCGGTGCGGTCTGTGCAGTATCGGGCTGGAGTGCACCAAAATTGTTGAGGGGCAGGTTATTGCCCAACGCCTCAGGCCAGACTTTACGCGGCGGGGCGTAGCGCTGCTCCTGATTTGCCGCGATAATGGCGTCAATGAGGTTGTCCAGGTCGTTGGCGTCACTATTTTTGGGTTTGGGAAGGGCACGCGGTGCTTCAGGAACCCCGAAAATACTGGTGGAACGCAGCTCAATAGGTTCATGCTCAATAACACCGCTGAAGCCGGTTACCAGTGCGGTCTGGATGGGGGTAATATCGGTTTGCCCCAGTTTGATGTAGGCGCGGCCCATCTGCGAGCGCTCAATAGATGCGGCGTCCGGCACCTCAATCACGTTGGAGGAGTCTTCTTTGGACTGCACACGCAGCGCTACACGCAGGTTGGTGTTTGCCAGAATATCGTTGTTCACCACGCCGGCGGGCCGCTGGGTTGCCAGGATCATGTGCACGCCAAGGGTACGACCCACGGCACCGATGCTCACGAGTGAGGTGAGCACATCGGGGAAGTCTTTGGCGAGCATGGCGAACTCGTCGATGACCAGGAGCAGGCGCGGCATGGGTTCTGGCGGGTTGGTGGCCAGGTATTCGGTGATGTTGTCTACGCCTTCACCGGCGGCGGCGAAGAGCCGCTGCCGCCTCTCCATTTCGGCTTCGAGGCTGATGAGGGCGCGGTTTGCCAGCTGCTCATCAAGGTTGCTGATGGTGCCGATGGTGTGCGGCAGCCGTTCACAGGCTTTGAAGGCCGCACCGCCTTTGAAGTCGATGAGGATGAAGTTCAGGCGGGTGGGGTCGTTATGGGTTGCTAGGCCCGCCACGAGGGAGCGCAGGAATTCGCTCTTACCCGAACCCGTGGTACCGCCAACGAGGCCGTGCGGGCCGTCTTTGACGAGGTCGAGGGTGTACACGCCTTGGTCGCCGACACCGATTTCGGTACTGTATCCTTTGGATTTCTGCCAGGTACTAATAATCTTCTGGGCGGTGGGCGGGGTGCCCACTCCTGTGATTTCTGGCAGGCGCACCAGTGAGGGTAGGCCCGCGCCGGGGATGACGAGTTCGGGGTCTTCGAACTCTGCGAGCAGGTGGGCGCGCTGAACGGCGTATTCTAAGTCGATGCCGCCAATGATGACGTCCTCAACGGTGCGGCGTTTTTCGGGCTCGAAGAATGTTGCAGCGGCGTCCTCCCCCACGTCAACCACTACGGTGCAGGAAGCTGGCAGCTGTTCTTCAGAGGTGGCGATCACGATACCATACACCTTGTGGAGGTTTTTCTCACGGCTGGATGCCCGGTTAGGGTCGCTGCCTCGCCCGTGGGAGAGGAGTTTACGTGCGGGGGCGTCGTGACCTTCGGTGAGTACTTCGGAGTCTATAACGAGCATTAAACCGGGTGAGAGCAGCCCATCAATGCTCTGTTGTAGGTTTTTGAGCATGGCGGTGGATTGTTCGTAGTTGTGTGAGATCCAGCGCCCCCCAACAGCGGATCCGCTTTGTCGGGTGTGCGGCAGCCATGAGGTCCACGCCCATTCTTCCTCTTTGCCCTGGTCGAAGAAAACACCGAGGGTAAGGTCTGCGGGCCCGCAGTGGGTGACGGACTGCATGAGAAGGCTACGGGCCAGTGCGAGCGCGCCTTCACGGTTGCCTACGATACCGATTACCCCTGAGTCGGTGAGGTCGGCGATCATTGGTGCCCCCATGAGCATGGAGGAGTCTAGGAGTTCTTGGATTTCTTTTTCGGGTTCTTGGCTACTTGTTAGGTCATTTGTAGGAACCCATGAATAGTTGCCGTACCCCACGTGAAGCGCCATGAAGTCAGCGGCTTTGAAGCGGCGCTGCCATAGTTCCACGCTGGGTAGTTCAATGCGGCGCATGACGCTGACAGGGTCTGGGGCGAGCTCCTGAAGACGCATACGCTCGTGGTTGTAGATATTTTTGAATTTTTCTTTGGTTTTGTCGAGTTCCTGTTTGAAGCGTTCTTCTTCTTCGCGGGTTTCCTTTTTGAAGCGCCATTTTTGTTCGAGCCACATGCCGAGGGCAGCTATCGGGCTCAGTATTGCGAAGAGGGCGTAACGGATTTCACGCATCATTGCGACCATGGCGCCTGCGAAGATGAGGGGGGCTAGAACCGTTGCAATACTAAAGCGGGATGGTTTTGAGACGTTTTTCCGTTTGGGTATTTTGACGGTATCTGGTGCTGGCATGAGCGCAACCCGTGGCGGACGGTTATAGGGTGCGGTGTATGCGGGTGTGAGGTTTGGGAGCATCCCGGGTTTGGGGGCGGGGGTCTCAGCCAGTTGGGGCCGTAGCAAAAGCACAGCACCACCAGTGTAGATAACCGCAAATTCGTCGGTTTCTGTGCCTTCTTCGGGTACTTTTATACCGTTGACGAAGGTTCCATTGGTGGAGCCGGCGTCAGTAATTTTCACGCCTTCTTCGGTACGTTCAATACGGCAGTGTTCCCATGAGGCGCTTTCGGTGGGCAGCACAATGTCGGCTTGTGGTGAGCGACCTACGATGAGGGGCCTACCTTTCGACAGGGGCACGATGGCTCCGGCTCTGGTACCACCGGCGAGAGTGAGGTTCCAGCCGCGTATGGGGCGGGCCATCGGTAGAGGGCGCTGACTGATGACGCTCCCCTCCAGCAGTGCCACCGACCCCAGCTGCGAGGCGCCCTGTAGCGGCTGAGAGTCTAGGTACAGGGGGTCGTCGGGGGCGATATAGGGCCCACCGGCGGCAAGAATAAGGTCGCTCAGCGTAGTATTCTCCTGCCAGTGGTCCAGCTCGAAGGTGCGCGTGAACCCGTGCAGGTCAACCAGAATTTTCACCCTGAGATATCCTCTCCGGTAGTTTTATCGGTGTGTTTTATACCGCCCGCTAACTAGCTGGGGTAGTTGATCTCACTACCTAATTATCCATCTAATTCCGTTTATCACATCTCAACTGGCTTAAAACAATTGTGAGTAGTCGTAAGATAGGATAAGTTACTTTGCTTATCACCGAGACGAAAGGCCCACCAAAGCGTGTGCCTTTACCAGGAGTATAACTATGAAAGCTCACCAGGTGCCTATTTACGCTCCGGTCAGCCATACGCTCAAGAAACGCCGCGCATCTAGATTGCTCAAGGCACCTCTGGCGGCGGGGGTAGCGTTAATGCTGCTGCTCGCAGGGTGTTCCTCCGACTCCCCTTCGGCTGATGATGGCCCTACAGAGACTCGCAGAAGCGAACAGCAGGTAAGTGACCCCACAAATATCCTGCAGAATGTGAACGTTAATGTTGACCACACCGGGTCGGTTAAAGCAATCAATAGCACCAATATTTATGTGAATGAGCACACCCATCAAAGCTCCACTAAAGACGTGAAGTATAAGGTGAGCGATGTGGTGAACGATGTGCCCGTGCGTGTGTCGGTGCAGTACCAGAGCAATAAAGGCAACGGCACGGACTTGAATGAGCTTAAGGGGTATTCCGGGCCGCTAACCATTAAAATTTCGGTTGAAAACCTGAGTGTTAAACCGCAGGAAATTACCTACGATGCTGGCGGGAGCAGCCATAAGAAAAAAGCTCTTGTGGGTGTGCCGCTGACTGTTGCCGCTTCCACGGTGCTGGAAAATTCAACCCCCAATCAGGTGGTTGCCGGCAGCAGCCTTGACGCTAAGGACCCTAACGCCACTAACGGTGTGATTAGTTCCAACTCGGACGGCAAGGCGGTGGTGCAGTGGGGTACTATCATCACTCCGCCTACCACTGAGGCGAACGCGTCCCTGGTGCTAAAGATGGATGCGAAGGACTTTAAGGTTCCTAACTTCGATATCGCGGTGCAGCCGGGGTTTGCTGACTCTTTGTCCAGTGAAAACGTGCTCACTAACGGGTTCAATAAGAACGACCAGAACCAGATGGCGTTGCTGCAGCGCACCATGAAGGTTGTTTCGGATGTGAACGGCACCCTGCTCTCGGCTAGTGACCAGATTAATGAGCTGCGCAAAAACCTGGATTCCACTGCTGGTTCTTTGGGTAATGGCACCGCCGAAAACCTTAAAGGCAGTAACGAGAAGCTCACCAAACGCATGGAGGAGCTCAGCAATCAGATCCGTGATCTGAAAACTGATCTTTCCAAAACCGCTCAGACCAATAATTCTCAGCTGATAACCCAGCTGGAGCGCACCGTGGGCTCCCTCGACTCGGCACTGGGGGACACCTCCGTGCACCCTTCCGTGAAGGTTAACGCCAGCGGCAACTCCTGCACGGTGGATCGGTCCACCCCCCATGGCGGCAGCTCTGTCTATTCCAATCTGGTGCAGCTTGCGGATGTGCTTGGCAGTTACGCCCAAGCCAACGCAGGATGCCAGCGGGAACTGTCGGGGACCCTTTCGCAGATTATTGGTCCGAAAGACCCCGGCCCCGAACAGTGCCGTGATCACGGTGGGGATTCGGTGACCTGTGCCCTGTACGGCACCTCAGCCTCTGTGCAGGCTAATCTGATTGGTCTGACCGTGGCCAGCGACTCGCTGCTTAACGATATGCGACCGGATTACCTTAAGGGCGCCAATAAGAACTACAGCGACCTGCAGGCGTCTATTCAGCAGCTTTCTGACTATCTGAACTCGCAAAATTCAGGTAGCGCAGACACCGCGAAAGTTCAAGAAACCATTAAGAATATCCGTGGCAACGTGAACTCGCTCAAGGAGTCCTCTAACAGCCTGCAGGAAGGTATCGGGCGCATCTATAAGACTTCTCAGGAGGCTCAGGCAGAGCTCACCGGTGAAGGGTCTGCCCAGGAGCAGAATCAGAAGCTCGCAGATCAGTTGTGTGAGCTCTCTACCGAACGCGGCGGGCATTTGAGCCCCGATGAGGTGGCGCGGTTACGTTCCTACCTCACGGCCACCCCCTGCGGTGCAGGTGGTGGGCAGCAGCCGCAACCTGCGCCCGAACCTAACACCCCCAATACCCCCAACGATCAGCCTTCGGCTGAGCCTTCAGCGGCACCGAGCACAAGTGCTGAGCCTTCAGCATCCGCAAGTACAAGTGCCAGCGCAAGCCCTTCGGAGGGGGCATCCGGTGAGGCTACCACCCCCGCAGCGGTAGTGGAGAACGCTAACGAGGTGAAACCGCACCACGGTAAGCCTATGGATCAGCGTATCGTTGAGCAGCAGGGCCGGTGGAGGAGCGTCTCTGCTGAAACCGACCCGAACGCGGAGAAGGGCCTGGCCGCAGACGCTAAGCGGGTTAACGCTCGGGTGAATGATCTTGACGGGCAGCTCAAGACCCTAGAGGATGAAGCGAACAAGCTCGGCGACACCAACCGTGACCGTAACGGTGAGCAGGAGAAGAACATCAGCGCCCTCAAGCAGAAGGTGGATGCTCTCACCCGCAAGAGCGACGATTTGGGGCAGAACCTCAAAGATCTGGCGGAGCAGCACAATAAAATCTCGGAGACCGTGAAGGCAGCCTTCAAAGACTCCTCTGATAAGACCGCGCAGCAGGTGAACGACCTCATTGGCAAGCAGATCCGTGTGATCTCGGATCGTGGGCAGAGCGGCAACCGTGCTGTTGAGGATGCGTTCTCACGCTCCATTAACCAGCTGGTAGAGACCTCCGACAATATTGTGGTTGGTGCCGGCAATTCGGTTGAGAACCAGCGTAAAGACCTGTCGGAGCGTACCAATAATGTGCGGGCCGCCCTCGACGGGGCCACCCAGCAGTCGCTGGGGCTGCTCGATCAGCGCACCTCTGCAGCGACCCGAGACTTGGAAGGCTCCTCCGCTTTGCTGTACAGCGATTTGAATAAGATCATGCTTGACCTTGGCGACAGTAAAGTTGAAGGCGCTGGCCTGCTTGGCTCACTCAAATCGAATTCTGCGAAGGCGGGCTCGGCCGACTATCAGCTGGCTTTAGCCTCCCAGAACGCGCAGGGGTACACGAGCATCCGTTCTGAAGATATTGCTAACATTCAGCTGCGTCAGGCGCAGTTCAAGGAGTCGCTCAAGTCCCTGGAGAAGATGAAACCGTTCCACCTTTCGGATGCTGGTAACGCCGAAGTTCGGGTGCTGTACACCTTCCGCGTGGGAGAAGCACAGAATGGCTAACCCCGAAGGGCAGCAGACGCCTCGGCGGTCACGCGTGAAAATCGTGTTGACCGTCGGGGCTGTTATTGCGGGGGTGCTGGCGCTGGTTGTGGCCACCAGCATGTGGCTCACCTCGGGCCGCAGCCCCTTGCCGACCTTTAAAAACGAGTCCCCAAAACCCGGTGCCGCCGCCGCTCCCAGTGTGCCGTTAGATATTAAACTTCCCACGCTTGGTAAGTCCATTAAGCTCGGGGTGATTGTCACCTACGGTGAGGAGACTGAAGGCTCGGAGTGGCTGCAGCCCGCTCAGGGTGCGGCGGTGGCCGCGTACCGTCTGCACATGGGTAATGCGCCTGTAGAGCTGGTGACCCTCAACGATAGGGGCACTGAGACGGGCGCCCGGCAAGCCGTGGAGCAGATGAAGGCCGAAGGGGTTGAGGGCATCGTCATGGCCTCTTCCGGAAGCCACGTGCAAGGCGCTGTGACAGCGGCGAAAGAGTACCATATCCCCATGATTGAGGTGTATGACAACGTTGGAACCGGCGATGGGGTGTGGTCGTTTGCACCCAACGCTGAGGCGTCGCTCGTGGCCCTGCAGTCCGGGGTGGAAGACCCGAATAAGGTTGTAGCGGTTGAGGCCCAAGGGTACAGCACCGGTATTCTGGCAGCCCACACTCTCACATATAAGCCTGGGGACGACCCGGCTGCGCTGGCCCGTTCTGTAGCAGAAAAAACTGCGGAGCTTGGCCCCGGGACGACGGTGACAGTTGCCGCGCCCGCCGCTATGCAGGCTAGCCTTGTGAAGGCGCTTCAAGAGGCCGCCGTCAAAACCACCATACTGCTCTCGCCCCAGGCGATAAGCCCGGTCTTTAGCACAGAGCTGGTGAAACAGGGTGGGGCCATCTCCTCGTCGCTGGCCACTAGCGGAGTGGATACTTCCGACTCGGTGGCGCTGCAGTCCACAGATGAAGGGCGAAGCATGTCTGCCTTTTTGAAAGCGGTGGGGATTATGAGCGCAGACTCCAATGTGCAGACCCTCAGCGGCGACCAGGAATTCAGTGCCGTGGCTGCTTATGCGGATTCCCGCTCCCATGATGCTGTGGTGGCCCTTGCCTACGCCTCAGCGCTGAACCTTGATATGAATAACGAGTCGGTGCTTAAGACTCTTACAACGGTGAAGATGCGCTCCGGCGAGGGGCTTGCGGGTCCGGCGCTAGACTTTACGCGGCCCAATGCGGTAACCGCCCAGCCCGCGCTTCTGCACGCCTCCGAACAGTCACTGGGGCTGCGTCCGCAAACGGCGGGTTCTGCAGCTGATGCTTCTATCACCTGGTTCGCAGGCTAGCCATACACAATAACGCATAGTTATAAAATATGCTGTGAGGTCGCCACCCTGCCATACCGCAGCCCTGCGGATGAGAAGGAAGACCACTTCAGCCCCCCAGTCGCCGCGGTACGCATACCGCGGCTTCTGGGGGTTTCCTATGCCCCAATAATGAGGGCTGCCGGTACTACCCGATCTTAGGGTGCGCCATATTCGGGGCTTGGGGCGTACCTGGCCGGGGTGCTAACGGGCAGTGATACTGAACTGGTTACTCCGAATATCCGTATAATTACCCACCGTCGCGGTGATAGTACACTGCGGAGCAATCGATAGGGTCGTCACAGTCTTACCATCCGCGGAGACCGAAATATGCCCCGCACAGCTATCCGTGAAACGCACCGCCGACTGATCCGGGGCCACCGCCTGCACCACCTGTGACGGGTCCCCCGTTGCTGGCGAACGCAGGATGGGGTGCACATCGTCCTGCCCGCTGGGCCACACCGGCACCACCGTAATCGGCAGGGCACTCTGATTAACCACCTTATCCGGCACCTTCACAGCAATCGCTTGCAACCGCTGCAGCGGGTACGAGGTGGACTGCACCTCGCGGTCGGTGATGGCCTCCTGGGTTTTACGCTCAATCTCAGAAACCCACTTCTGCAAGTCCTTCTGATCCGAAATTGAGACCTTCACTGTGGCAGTCATCGACACCGTCGAGTTTGCGGGGATCTCCACCTCCGGCAAAGACCACGAACATTTCTTATCAATACCGGTGATTGTGGCGTGGTTCTTCTGCGCTTTCTGGCCTTTAGAGGGGCTCCACGTCGTCTCGGGGCAGGTGCCGCCCTCGGCAGTGCCGGGGATAACCTGCAGAATATCGCCTTTCAGCGCCGACTTCTGCGACGAGAACTTAAACGTAAGAGAAGCACTCTGCGAGGATGAATCGTATTCCGCTGAAACCTGTGTGCCCAGCCCCGAGGGCAACGGTTTAGAATCGTTGCCCTGCGCAGACCACTTCTCGTGGGTGGTTTCGGTCTTCTTCGGAGCCACAGGGTTCCAAATCACCACGCCGATCACAACCACAATCAGCAGCACGCTCAGGATTGACCCCCACACGATCGGGCGGCGCAGCTGCCGCGTAAAGCCGCCCGTTGGCTCTTCCTCTTCTTCCTCCTGTGCCTGCTGCTCAGGTTCGGGGCTCACACGCACCGGACGCAGCACCGTCTGGGATGATGCCTCCCCCAAGTGGGGCAAAGGCTCAACCGGCATCTGGGTGCCCATCACGGTGTCTTGGGAGGCAGCTGAAGCCCCACGCACAACCGTCGCCATCCGCTCCCCCGGGCCGGTGCCCGGCGGGGTGTGCTGGGGGCTGCTGGGAGGATTCACCGGCAGCATTGGCGGGGCCGGGGCGTACCGGGCTGCTAGGGCGCGCAGCGACGCGGCAGCCTGTGCGGCGGTGGGGCGCGCATCTGGGGAGGTGGCGAGCATCGCCTCAAGGGCAGTGCGCAGGTCGTTTGGGATGCTCTCGTGCACACCGGCGGGGTTGCCGCTGTTCGGTGTGGGCGGGTAGGCAATCAGAAGCTCATGGAGCATCACCCCCACCGAGTACACGTCAGCGGATTCTGTGGCGGTGCCATAGTGTTTACGCTCAGGCGACATGTACATGGGCGTGCCGTAGCTGCCGCGCCCGGTGGTACTGGATGCGGGGCCGTCACCGGTGAGCTCGGCGATACCGAAGTCAGCTACCCGCACCTGCTCAGGAAACGTCTCGGTGGGGTTACCGGAAAGCAGCACGTTATCAGGTTTAATGTCCAGGTGCAGCACCTTTTTACGGTGCGCCTGTTCAAGGGCCAGCAGCACACGCTCCATCATTGCCAAAGCCGTGCCGGGGGCAATCGTGCCCAGGGTGCGGAGCATATCGCGCAGAGTACCGCCGTGCTGGTACTCCATAATAATCGCCAGGTTACCGCCCTCAACGATCATGTCCACTACCGGCACGATATTCGAATGCTGAAGCTGCATGAGCACGGTGCGTTCCCGGACAAAACGCTCCAGGAATTCGGGGCTGTTCGCGTACTCAGGTTTAAGCAGCTTCGCAGCGAATAACGCAGACGTATCGGAACGGGTGGCCGTCCACACGGTACCGACCGCACCCTCCCCCACGGGCTCCACCAGCCGGTAGGACGAACCCAGCGGCGCGCCCTGATACGCTGCCTGCATTGTGTCTCCTCACCCCGTACTGCCGGTGTTTTTGTGATTACCGTGTAACTGCCGTCTTTAAGTGTACCTAGGATGCCAGGAAAGTATGGCTGCAGTTATGAGGAGACTCACCACACTATGCTGACCTATTATTGTGTGACCCTATAAACGAAAATCTGTAAACAATTATTGGGCAGGCACCCTGCACTATGTATTTCGTGAAATTTAAAGAGTGCTTTCGGATATTTTTTAGCACGCACCTGCGTGAGGGTTCCATACAATAACCCACATTTATCGTTCACCGGACTCTAATACATTCAGGTTCATACGTAAATAGCCAGATATTGCTCAGAAATATGGCGTCCCGGCCTGTCAGTATTGTTCTACAGGCCGGGACGCCATATACCCCTAGAGGAACGCTATTCACTTGTGGGGCGAGTATGCTGCTGCCAAGAATCAGCGTGAGCTGCTGCGGCGGCGAATGACAACTAAAATAATGCCGCCTGCTAAGGCAGCCGCACCCACAGCAGCCACACCAGCGGCCGCGAACCCTGTGTGCGCCAGCGCCCCAGCCGAGGAGCCCGCACCGGAAGACCCGCCGGATGCCGCCGCGTTGCCGGAACCCGCCCCAGATCCGCCAGAGCCGCCGGCGTACGATCCGGCCGCGCCAGCACCACCATCAGCTGAGGCACCGTAACCGTCTGATGAGCCGCCATCCGAACCGGTGCCGGCCCCAGTATAGCCATGAGCACCGGCACCGTAGCCATTATTCGCGGGTGCAGGCGCGGCACCGGGTGATGAGTCACCTGCCCCGGACGAGGGTGCTGTGGCCTCAGGTTCATCAGCGGAGGAGGGCGCAGAAGTGGTGTCGTCGGTGGTTCCGGCGCCGGGGGTGGCGCGGTCAGAACCGGAGGGTACAGCGGTGCCGCCCCCAGACGCGCCGGGGGCTGCAGATCCGGTGGAGTCGCCAGTTGAGCAGCCGTTCGCGGCCTCATCCCCCACCGCAACCTGCATGCGCTGCACCTCGCTCTTTACCTCCGTACCGTCCTTGAGGGTGGCGGTGTAGTACACGTCAAACCCGTACCGGCCGGGTTCGGTAAACACCCAGTTCGCGTGCGCGTGAGTGGCGTACGCAATATCAATCGTGTCTTTGCCGGTGGTGGAGTCAAGAAGCACATCCGCTCCGGTCAGCGACTCTGTGAACACCCCAAACCGGGCGCCGCGCGGCATGGTGCGCGGCACCACGTGCAGTTTCACCCCGCCCGACAGCTGGGAGTAGTCAATATTCTCGGTGCTGTACCCCGGCCAGGGCAGCCCCTTGATCTGGGTCTGGGGCAGCCCGTAGAAGGCGGTGCCTACCGGGCCGATGAAGTTCAGGGCGGGGCTGCTCATGTGCTCATTACGGGTGCGGCGTGCCCGATCGCTCACGGTGAGCACCACCGAGTCAAGGGGGCGCACGGTCGAGTCCGGGTCGATCAGACCGCTATCGTCTTTCAGGCCCACGTGCAGCTGCTTGTCGCGCAGCTGCCCCTGAATGTCAAGGTGCCCGTCGTGGATTTTGCGGCGGCCATCAAGGGTGCGGGCATCACAGGTGGGGTGCGACGGGGCGGGTGGGGGCGCTGCAGCCGATGCGGTAGGCTCACCCTGGGCTGGCCCGGAGGCGGCTGGTGCTGGGCTGGTTGGTTCTGTGCGGGCCGGGGCGGGGGTAATAGGGGCAGCGGGTGTGGCGCTCGGGCTGGACGATGGGGCGGGCGTTTCACCGGCGGGGGCACTGGGTGCGGGGTCGGCGGGGGCCTGCCCGGCGGTTCCCTCCACGGTGAATGTGCCGGATGCGCTATAGTCGCCGCCGCGCCGGTAGTCACCGGTGAGTTTCACGCTCGAGGCGCGCGCGTTCATATCTGGGTGCGGCAGTACTTTGGCGATCAGTTCACTGTTCTCAAAGTAGCTGTCTTCCCGGTAGGTAAAACGCGCCACCCCGTTTTCGACCGTGGTTTCAATATCGAATTTGGGGTATTCGTAGTCGTTGGGGGCGTAGAATCCGCCCCGGATAAACCCGCGGAAGTTCGGGTCGGCGAAGGTCACCTCAATCGTGCGGTATCCTTCCTGCGTGGAGGGTACGGTGCGCACCGTGTAGTCGCCGCTGGCGGGGGTGTAGGTGGCGGTATTGAGGGTAGTGTTGCGCTCTTCGGGGGTTTTTACGGGCCATTGGCCGTTGCCGTCGTCACTGTACACGCTCTCAGCCCGCCCGGGCTCATACGCGAGTTGATGCGAGATCCAGCGGGCACCGCTGTCACCTTCAGGGGTGAACACCGCCTGCAGGTGGGATGATTCGCCGCCCATCATTTCGCTCCAGGTGGCGGTGCCGTTGGTGACATCAAGATCCGTCAGAAAGTACCCGTTGTTGTACAGGGTGAGCTTGCCTTTGAGGTTTTTATCGCCCGCTGTGAAGGTGATGTCGCTGAGCTTATCGTCGGCGTCTCTCCTCTTGGCGGGGTCCGGGTCTGGGGTGTGCGGTGCCACGGACAGCACATATTTGGCGGTGTCCAGGTTCCCCACATTCGCGGCGTTATAGCGCTCTTCTGTGGGTACGGCGGTGGGGGTTCCGTCACCAAGAATAGGCTTATTACCGCCCACCTGCCACACGAGTTTCTGCGGCGCGGACTGGATGATTCTGCCGTCGGTACCGCGGGCCACAGTGCGGTAGGTGACTTCGTACCGCCCGGGCCGGGTGAAGGTGGTGGTGTTGTGGGTGTGGCTGCCTTTGCTCAGCAGCCAGGAGTGCCAGCCGGTGCTGGTACTTGAGAGAATGCGGTTGATCTGAGCGGGGCCGTCGTCGGGGTTGTACCGGAACAGCTCCATACGCCCGGGGCCGTCCACCGAGAGGATGTCGGTGGCGAACACACCGTCACGGAACTGTTCGGTGGGGATTTTGACGGATGCGCCCAGACCCGCCCAGATGGGGTCGTGGTTGCCCCAGGTGAGGGTGGGCGCCATGTAGAGGGTCTGCCCGGGCTCACCTAGAAAACCTAGGCTGGGTGAGTTGGGGAGGGTGAGGGTGTATTGTGAGGCGCCGTTACGCCCGTCCCAGCCTTTACCGACCCAGTTGACGGTTTTGTCGAGGTCGTAGAGGTCTGCGCCGGTCTTGTAGGGGTTGGATTCATTTTTGAGAACGAACGTGCCGTTTTCCCAGTAGGCTTTGGGGGCGTCCACGTGGCCTTTGGTGGTGATGATGCGCCCGTCGTCAGGCCCGGCGTGGGCTGTGATGCTGGGGGCTAGCCCGGTGAGGATGATCAGCGCCGCGACGGAGAGGCGCGCTAGGGGTTTTCCGGGTGCCCGACGTTGGGTTCGGAGGTGCGTGTTCATGCTTGCCTTTCTAATTTTTACGGGCAATAGCGTAGCATTTTTGCGAATAATTGTCATTAACAAAAATGCTCTGTATAGTGATTCCCGAATACGCCAACGGCGCGGGGGCGAACGGACTCCCCCGCGCCGAACCGCGCCCAGTCACCGCATCACGCACCTGGAGGAACACATGCAACGAAGCACATCCGCCCTGACCCTACTCAGTGCCGCATCGCTCACCTGCGGGCTTGTCCTCACCCCCGCAGTACCAGCCCTCGCGCACGAAGAACACGGCACCGCGAGCGCATCGGACACCACTAGCAACCAGAGAACCCGCCGTATTGATGGGGAAAATACTGTTGCCGGGGTGCACGCCAACCTGGTAGATCTTTCCCTGCGCGACGGTGCCCTCACACTGGGTTCGAGGGCCAGCACACACGACGGTGAAGGTATTTACGATCCCGCACGAACTGTTTTCCACCTGCCAAATACTGACTCCACCCGCAGCACTGTGGCTGCGGGCTATGAATTTATTGCCCCCAAAGGCACCCCTATCTGGTATATTCCGCACACCGGCACCGGCGGGGTTCTTCACCCCGGCTTCGGGGCTGATAATATCCCCCGCGACGCGCTGAAAGAGAACAAAATATCGCTCGAACTTGTGCGCACCCAAACCCCTGATGGTGGCTCCGTTGAGGTTTTCCGTGAGGACCCCAGCGGCCCCACGCGCCTGTTCAGTTCACGCGAGAATCTGCCCGCCCACACCATAACCGCAGGTGAGCAGGCGCACCCCGGGTGGGCATTTACCGCACCGGGTGTTTACCGGCTTACTTTCCGGGCGACAGCTCAGCGCACCGACGGCACGCCGATCAGCGCCGAGCAGACCTACACGGTGGCGGTGGGCGATGTTCCGGCCAATATTTTTGAGCAGATGCGCACCCAGGAGAGTGAGCGGCACGGCGGCACACCCGGGGCCACCGACCGTTCGGCAGCCGCGGGTGCGGCCTCCCCCGCCGGTGCAGGCGCGCCGAAAACCCCGGCCAATATTTCGGGGGCCAACACCCATAATGTGCGGCAGGCGGGTGCCCCCGCCAGCGGGGGTTCAAACGGTGCACCGCAGCAGCCACGAGCCGAGCACCCTGCCGCGCAGGGGCCCGCGCCAGAGCCCCAAGCGCAGCAGGCTGGTAACAGTGCCAGCCAGGGTTCGGGGGCTGCCGATCGCAGCACCCCGGAGGCGGTCAACGCGGCGGAACCTTCTGGGGGTAATGGTGCCGCCAGCGCTGCCGACTCAGGCGGCACCGGAACGGACGGCACTGTACAGACCATCACCCCGCCAGCGGGCGCATCCGGCGGTAAAAGCGTGCGCGGCTCCAATAGCGCCAATGTGGCCCCCGGTGCGTCTCATCAGGGTGCGGCAGCCGGGTCGGGTTCCGTCGGGGGCGGAGCGGGTTCCAGTGGGGCTGGTTCGGGCGGGTCGGATTCGGCGGGGTCGGGCAGTGAGAAATGCTACGCCACCGAGGTTCAGATCAAAGACGCCAAACAGTCCCTGCGCAGCCCCGCATCCGTCCCGAGTGTTGAGCCCGCGCTGCACACGGCAACGGTGCAGAACGTGGCTGAATACGGCGGGTCAGACCGCGCCACTGAAGGGCACTTCGATGTGGGCCCGGTGCTGAACGGCTCCACATTGAGCTCTGCTGTGAAAGATGACCGGTTCAGCCCGCCCAAGCATGTCTCCCCCGGCTCACTCAATTTCGTGTTGGGTGATGCTGCGAAGCTGAAATTCCCGGCGGGCATGGAAGATATTGCCCCCGCGGGAAGTACCGTGCACATGATTGGTGCTACCCAGCAGGCGGGCGTGCCGTGGCTGGGGTGGAGTACCCAGGATCCTGAGCTTCTCAAGCAGGCCGACGGGCCGGTCACCATGAGCATGAAGGGGTTCGACGGCCCCGGCTCAATGTCGGTGTTCCTCTCGGGTAATTTCGGTTCCGCCGGGCAGAAAGTGTTCACCTCCCGCGGCGGCTCATTTCAGGTTCCACTGAATACGCACCAGCACAGCAATTGGGTGTTTACTGCGGAGGGCCGCTACCGAGTGACGATCGGCTGGCAGGTGCGCCTGAAGAACGGGCAGACCGTTGAGAGCACCTCCACCCTGAACTTCACGGTGGGTAACGGCAGCGGGGAAAACACCTCCGGCGGTGATAAGCAGCAGGGGGCGCAGAAACCCGCAGATAACGGCGGCCACCGCGGAGGTGCGCACAATGATACGCCCGCTGGCGAGAGCAAAACCCCCGACAAGCAGGCGGGGCGCGGCACCGTGGATGCGGCCAGCGGTATTGTGACGAAACCGGACGGCACGAAGGTGCGCATCGTTGGTAAGACCGCCTCGGGTAAGGACTGCGCCCTCACCAACCAGGAACTTAAGGATGCGCAGCAGGCCGCTGCTGCCGGTCAGCTGGCCAGCACCGGGGCAGGTTTTAACCCGTTTATGGTCAGCACCTCCGTGCTTGCTGTCGCTTTAGGTGGCATGATCGTGTACGCCGTGCGCCGCCACAAGCGTCATGCCGCGTAATGGGCTCAGCCGCCGCGCTTTCCTGGGTTTTCTGCCCGTTTGCGCGGCGTTAAGCGCCTGCACCGCACAGAATACGTCCTTGGGTTTTGATGCCGACGGGCGTCTTCAGGTGGTGGCGACAACCCCGATTTTGGCGGATGTGGCGCGTGCTGTTGGCGGTGAGCGTGCGCGGGTACACGCCCTCATTCCTAATGGTGCAGACCCGCATTCCTATGAGCCGAGCCTGCGGGATGTGCGCGATGTCGCCTACGCGCGGCTGGCGTTCACCAACGGTCTGCTGCTGGAACAGCGCAAAATGGCGGCGATGGTGAGCTCTAACCTGCCGCAGGGTTCGGCGCAGGTGGCGGTTGCCGAGAGGATTGAGCAGTACGGCGGCAAGCTTGAACCCGTGGTGGAGGATGCCTCGCTGGATTCTATCTGGTTGGGGTTGCGCGTTGAGGGCGCTGAGCCTTCGGGCGTATCCGCCACCCATTCCGCTGAGTCGCCCTCAGATTCGGATGCTTCGGTCGCGTTTTCGGTTACCCGTGTGAAGGGTCCCGGGCAGGTTGCGGCGTTTATTACGCAGACCTTCGGCGCGGTCGAGATGATGTGCGATTCTCAGGCGCGCGGCACGCAGGAATCCACGCAGGATGGTGTGAGGGTGCGTACCGGCGATATGGGGTCGCTGGAGCTTCCGCTGCAGGCGCATACGCATCTTTCGTGGGCTTTTGCGGATGCCGGTGTGTACGAACTTGATGTTCTGGCAACGCCCCGCAACGCACCCGAGGGGGTGCGGCAGGCGCAGGGAACACTGCACGTTGTGGTGGGTGAGGACCCTGCCGAGGCTGCCTCTCGTCTGGGCGCAAATACGACCGTTTTAGCCTCTGGACATGCGGATATAGCCGTTCAGGCATATACGGGGCGGCTTGTGCTTCGTGCCGATAGCGGCGGGAAAGTCACCGAACACGACCTGGCTCGCACGATCATTGCGGTTCCTTCGCGCACTCTGCAGGAGGTTCCTGCGGGCGGCCAATACGGGTTCTTGAGGGGGTCTTCGCGCGAGCATCGGGGGCAGGTGTATTTGCTGGCGCAGGCGGTGCTCGGCAAACATGTGCACGGCGAGATAGACCCGCATATATGGCATTCGGTGCCGAATATGAAGGCGGCCGCGCAGGTCATGCGTGATGCTCTCGCTGAGGCTGACCCGCCCGGAACCAGCCTGTACACGGCGAATACCGAGCGCATTATGCGCGAGCTTGATGAGCTGGACTGGGAGATTCGCGGCATCTATGCGTCTTTGCCCGAGGCCTCGAAAAACCTGATTACCACCCATGACGGGTACCGCTATCTGGCAAGTACTTATGGGCTGACGGTGGCGGGATTTGTGACGCCGGTGGCGGGCAGTGAGCCGAGCATCCAACAGCGGCAGCGGCTGCAGCGCACTATCAGGGATTTGCGTGTACCGGCCATATTTCTTGATAAGAATACCCGCGCGCGAAGCCCGGTTTTGCGTGAGGTCGCCCATGAAAACGGGGTTCAGGTGGGTACCTTATATTCCGATTCGCTCGATGATGAGGCGCCCCACTATGCGGATATGATGCGCGCTAATGCCCGGGCTATCCAGCGGGCTATGGGCGGCTTGTAGACGCCCGCAAAATGCACTTTTAGTACTGTGAAGGAAACACCGTTGAAAAATTCTATTTTTAGCATAAATACTGGTCAGAAGGTTATTTCGGCTGCTCTTAGTGCTGCCCTGCTGGTTTCGGCTGGTGGTGTTGCCCATGCCGACCCGTCACCGGCGGCCGCCTCGTCAAGACCGAGCGGGGATAACCTCAGCAAAGAGCAGAAGGCTCTGCAGCAGACGCTCTCACCCGAGCAGCCGGTGGGCACGGGACGCACCGAAATTTCGAGCGGGCATGTTGATATGGGTCCGCGTTTTACCGACGGTAAGTTTCAGCTCATGATCCATGACGATCATGCCGCTACACCCATCTGGCGCAGCGTGGATGATGTGCTGTACCGCGGCTCCGATGCGGCCCTGCGCCAGGTTCCTGACGATGACCGGTATTCGTTTGTGGGTGCGCAGCCCGGCGAGCAGGTGTATGTGATTCCGCAGACCGAAACGAAGGGGGTCGTCTGGCCTGGCTGGACCACTCAGGACCCGGGGCTTGTGCAGAAAACCCCGCGCGGGGTCACCCTCACCCTAGAGCAGGTTCAGGGACCGGGGCAGTTCACGCTGTACCTGGAGAATGGGAATTTCTCGAAGCCGCAGGTTTTGTGGGATTCGTCCAAGCACGAGCCGCAGGATATATGGGTTGAGAAGAACACGCATACCCACGCCAATTGGGTGTTTACCAAGCCCGGTGCCTATCTGCTGAAGGTGACGGCCCGTGCGGAGCTTGCGGATGGTTCGGTTGTTTCCGATACCCGCTATATGAAGTTCGCCATCGGGGATTCGGTGACTGCGGATGAGGTGTACGCTCTGGCTCAGCAGGCCGCGGATCAGGCACCGGCGGGCGAATCGGAGGGCGCGCACTCTGCGGCGGCTTCCGATAGTCCGGGGGCCTCATCCGGCGGGTTCCCTGTCCTTCCGGTGGCGCTCGGCGCGGGGGCTGTGGCGGTGCTTGCCGCAGCGGGCCTCTTCATGATGCGCCGCAATAAGACCGCGCAGGCGCAGGCCGAGCGCATCATGACGAGCGGAAAGGGTGCGCGGGATGAGTAAAGGTACCACCGTGCTAGGCTCCAAAAACGACCCCGCGACGGGGAGTGAAAATCCGACGCTGAGCATCCAGAACCTCTATGCGGGGTACGGGCGGCGGGCGGTGCTGCGGGACTTTTCGCTCACCCTGAACCCCGGCGAATTTGTGGGTCTTCTCGGGGCGAACGGTGCCGGAAAAACCACGCTGTTACGTGCCATTATGGGGCTGCTGCATCCTGCTTCGGGGAGCATTCGGGTGCTGGGCAGTACTGCGCGCACCGCGCGGGCGCGCATCGGCTATGTGCCGCAGAAGCACCAGTTTCAGTGGGATTTCCCGATCACCGTCAAGGATGCGGTCATGACCGGGCGAACCCGCGAGATCGGCTGGTTTCGTCGCCCTAAAACTGCGGATTGGGTCAAGGTTTTTCACGCCCTAGAACGCACGGATTTAATGCCGCTGAAGAACCGTCCCATCGGAGAGCTTTCCGGCGGGCAGCGGCAGCGGGTGCTTCTGGCGCGTGCTCTCGCGGTTGAACCGGCGCTTTTGCTTCTTGACGAGCCCTTCACGGGGGTGGATGCGCCCACCCAGTCCGCGCTCACCGAACTGTACCGGCAGCTGGCGGGCGAGGGCGTGACGATTCTGATGTCTACCCACGATATTGTGGCGGCGCAGGAGTCTTGTTCGCGGCTGTGCGGGGTGCGCGGTTCCTTGAGTTTGGACGGCAAAGCCGGGGATTTTTCGCCGCAGCAGCTTTACGCCTGGGTGCACGGGCGCGAACTTGCGGGCGAGGGTGAAAGCACAGGTAAAGGCGGAAGCGCGGGCACAAGCCCATCGCCCGAGATACTTGTACCGGGCGCAGACGGCGACTCGACCGGCAGCACCCGGCAGGGGCATCCTGCCGGTCATCGTGTAACCCGGCAGGAGGCAGCGGCATGATTACTCCCCTCGATTTTCTGTTTGACCTTTTCAACCCTTCCCTGGCGTTTCTGCCGCGCGCCCTCGCCGCAGTGACGCTGGCTTCTTTGGTGACGGGCGTGGTGGGGTGCCATGTGATGATGCGCGGCATGGTTTTTATTGGCGATGCGGTGGCCCACTCGGTGTTTCCCGGCTTGGCAGTTGCGTTCGTTATCGGCGGCAACCTGGTGTTCGGGGGCTTGATCGCGGGCGTTATCACGGCGGTTTTGGTGGCTATTTTCAGCCAGAACCAGAAGCTGCGCGAGGATTCGGTAATCGGTATTTTCTTTGCCGGTTCGTTCGCGTTGGGTATTGTGATTATTTCGCTGGCACCGGGGTATTCGGGGTCGATTCAGGATTTCCTGTTCGGTTCGATTGTGGGGGTTTCACGCGGCGATATTGCCCAGGCGGCGGCTATGTCCGCCGGGATTCTGCTGCTTCTGTGGCTGTTTCATCGGCAGCTGGTGACGGTGAGCCTGGACCGTGAAAGTGCCCGCGCGCTGGGTTTGCCGGTGCTCTGGCTGGATATTCTGCTGTATGTGCTCGTAACGGTTTCCGTGGTGATTTCTTTGCAGACGCTCGGGAATGTGCTGGTGCTTGCGCTCATTGTGGTTCCGGCCAGCGCATCGCGGCTCGCATGCCGCCGTTTAGGCACTATGATGCTGTTCTCACCGGTTTTCGGCGTGCTGTGTTCGACGGCGGGGCTGTACTTCTCGTGGGCGTTTAACCTGCCGACTGGCGGCACGATTGTGCTGACGATGGTCGCCGCTTTCGTGCTGGTGTGGGTGTTCACCTGGATGCGCCAGCGAGTCAGGCGCATTCCTGAGACCGCCCATTCCCTGCCGGTTTAGGCTTTGCCGCGCCCGTCTCAAGGTTCTCACCGTCGCCTGTCAGGTCAACGAGAAATAGTCTGCGATAACATCCCACCGGCGGCGCAGCACGTGCTGATCCGCGAAGAGCGTGGCGCTGCGGTCGGTAAGATGTGCGTGCACGTTCCGGTAGAGTTCATCGCGCAGGTCGTTCATCGTGTTTACGGACAAATACCCGAGCACATCCGGCAGCACGGTATCGAGGCGCTGCTGCTGCAGCTCCTGCTCGGTGAGCGCCACATAGTCCGCCAGATCAAAGGTTTCCATGAACCGATGAGCGGCGGTGCTGAAACGAGTGAATGCTTCTATATTGAGTGTCCCGTCGGGCCTCAGGTAAGTCATTCTCGCTTCGTGATCCACAAATTCGTGGTAGCGGGGGTGGCCAACGCTTATAAAGTACATATCGCCGTCATGCGGGGAGGGCACAGATTTAAGAGGCTGATCGAGGTGTGCCGATATTTTTCGCAGGGTTTTACGCCATTTTTTAGACATCACATAAAACGCCGGGATGCCGCTGTAGTTCCCCGGCGTATGGTTGAATGTTGCGTAGAGAAAAGCGGCCCGAAATATGAGGTCTTCACCGTATTCTTGGGTGAATACGGGCTGATTTTTGCGTGGTTTCGACCAGCCCAGTGAGCCCAGGTGCTCGCGGAATGCTTCACCGCTGGAAATATCCCGGTATGTGTAGTTGTCCGCCATACTATCCCCCATATACAGCCTATTTTTAGCAACCACCCTACCATTTGCGGGGCGTGTGGCCATGCGTTTATCGTCGTGTTTTTCTGCCGCCCATGAGGGCTTTTACCGGCGGCGTGAAAGAGCAGGTCGCGGGCCTGTATGCGCAGCGCCTGGCGGAGCAGGGTTACATCACGGTTGCTGCCGATGCCGCATACCAGGGCGCAAGCGCCGGTGAGCCGTGCCAGACAGATAAGCCCGCGCACCGTATTAACGATGTGCACGCCACGGTGGATTTCCTGGAAAGCTACCCGGGCGTAGATACGGATCGTATCGGCGCACTTGGTATTTGCGGCGGAGGCGGCTACACTTTTGCCGCCGCGCAGAGCGATAAGCGCCTGAAGGCGGTAACGACCGTGAGCCTGTTCAACACCATCCTCGACGCCTTTGACCACGCGCTAGCACCACCTCCAGAACCAGACGATCTTGACCCCCGACTCTACGGGGTTATCGACGGCACGCTTGTACCGTGTTATTCCTGGGCTGATAGGCCAGAACTCTACAACGAAAAACACAAAACCACAGGCCACAACCTACAGGTCATCACCGATCAAAGCGGCAACATCATGTTCATCTCCACCCTCTGTGTGGGCAGCACCCACGATCTGACAGCACTCCGCGAGTCTGGGGTGCTAGACGTACTAGATCCAGAGCATTTAAGAAGCTGATAAGGCTACATAGGTTCAGGATGCGACACCCCGCTGAAGGAAACAGTCTGGCCAGACACTGTTGGAGGACTGGCAGATACGGTATGTGGTGGAACGAGCCATCGCGAACATGAAGACCTAGCGTATCCTACATACCGATTGTAGGGTGCCGAAAGAAAAATCATAAAGATTATTAATGTGGCACTGAAATTATTGTTCTTGCATACCCCCTGAATAACCCTCTATCTCTTTAATCCTGATTTGATCAGTTACTTTTTAATCATTGAAACCACTATTAGCGCCAGATACGTTGTTGAGATACCTTGCAGTTTTCTCATTAGGAAGCATCCAGAAGCCCCATAAACACCTATCCCCAGGTCAGCATGCGTGTCACGGACATAGAAGAAAGGACCCAACTGCTAGGTTAGTCATTAGCCAAAAACAACCACGCGGAAAGACCCTTTCAGTGTGCTAGTCTACCGCGCCTATCTCAACATTGTGGCCCTCTTGATATTGTGGGCCCATATTGCCGACACTTTTCTGCTGCTGGCTTGATATCCACCGCCTGGCCTGCGAGACCATAGTGACCTGCGCACCGCGAACTGTAAAACCCAAACACTACTGATGCTGCGTCGGTTGATTGATGCCACCCCCATGTACTGCTTGGCCTTTGATAGTGGGATTAGTCAGGCTACCGCCCACCGTTACATGCATGAGGCACTTGATGTAATCGCACACTATGCGCCCAGCCTGCATAAAGTGTTAGCTGATTAGGAAAAAGCAGGTGAGCTGATTTTATGTCTAGATGGCACGCTCATCCACACCGACGGTGTTACCACCAGACAAGTCACCCACACTGGTGGCTGTGGATTTTTGCTGACATAAAGCTACCAAGGAGCAGACCCTAGGATAAAGACCTCACCGAAGGATAACCAGCCCAAACCCTGATGACAAGACCGCCAGGGACATTATTACCAGCATCAGAGCGCCTACTGAGGGGAGATGCAGCATTAAAACACTACAAGGCTTTAAAACACGTAAGCCTGTGTCCGACAACAATTACAAAGATAGTAAGAAGTGTTGTGGTGCTGATGTCGCTGCATTATGATCCTGATTGGCAATCCTGGTGAGAAAACCCTAGTGTTAGTATAGCCAAAAGTTGTAGCATATAATCAGCAACCTTAGCGGATGCTAATGTTTTTGAAGAAATGCTTCAATGTCGTCACAGAGCTTAGGCTCTGGATAATCACTATTAATCAGCGCCTCCAGACCCACTGGTACACGTTGTTCTTTATCTGGCTCTTCTAACATCAGATAGGTTGCCAAGGCAATTGTCTGCACCTCCAATACCTTACCTGAATTAGGATCTTGGTTTGCCTCCATCTCATCAAGCTGGTCAGAATACTTAGCCATCAACTGCTCACTCTCCTGAAATTTATCAGCAGTTTCGGCATCAGCCAGAGTCAAATGTTCAACAAACTCATAAACATCTTTTGCATCCCATCCAGTCACATCAAGGATCTCCAAGCATTTGCCTTTATAAAATGCCAGACCAAGCCCTTTTACCAAAAGCTCATTGATGAGATTGTTGGAGCGTTCGCCCAGCTGATCACGATATACACTCATCTTATTCTTCTCCTTACATTGCCCCCACAAGCAGGGTAACAACATTTATATTTTCCACCAATGATTAACAGACGTCTTTACACACACCACGTGGTGCAGCCAACTTATTAATCGACAAATTATTGGCTTTGCAATAATTAACTAGTGGCTCTTCAGCATGAGTGTTTCTTCCAACCACCCCTTCTGTTATTTGGCTTCTCACTGCAACAACATCATCTGGCAGATGCCGACGTATATCATTACGCAAGATCGCTCCATCACGACCATTGGAGGCTGCAAGGATTGTTTTGTTTCCTGCGCTGTCAGTGACTTCAGCCATAGCAAGTGCACCATAACGTCGAGCACCATCACCTGCGTTGTCCATTACCCCAACAACTTTTTGTTACAAATCGTCTGTGGAGTTTCTGATAGCATCAGTGATTGGGTGCGCTTTTAATCCTAGCGCATCAACCCATGTCAAAGGATTAGCGACATACCCCTGCGCAGTCCCCACATTCGGCCCCACACCCAACGGATCCTGGGCACCATACACACCACCGGCAGGATCATAAAACCTAAACCGGTTATACACCCACCCAGACTCTTGATCCTCATACTGACCAGCAAACAATACCGGGAAATCCACACCCTACCATTGACGCCGTGCTGCTGGTGGTGGGGTATAAGCTGGCGAATCCGAAGACCATCTTCCACTTCTGGCATAAGGGCCTGTACCAGTTCATCCCGTTCGCGGCCACGCTGGTCGCCGTGGTCGTATTTGACCTGCTGGAGGGTGTGGGTATTGGCCTGGCAATCAGTATTTTCTTCGTGCTGCAGGGCAATATGAAGCGCGCCTACTACCTCAGCCGTGAGGAGC
>ERZ772942.141-NODE-141-length-29751-cov-4.880388_pt1 | contig 29751 bp, 27 predicted proteins | sample MGYA00511135_ERZ772942 | MGnify/ENA primary metagenome ERZ772942 (study PRJEB29015, sample SAMEA2738099) | human oral metagenome | biome: human oral; feature: human-associated habitat; material: saliva | place: China | collected 2265 ... | reverse complement strand
TAGAGGATATCCTTTTGAAAATAATAGGCTTTCTATGATTAAGGCAAAAGCAGGTTTTAGAATATACTCGTAGGTTAGTTCAAGAAGAGTCTAGAAAAATTGTTACGGTTTCAGAAAATCTCTATGAGTACCATGTATACGAAAAAATGTCTGCTGGTATTGGTGCATCAGTTTATGATGATCGAAACTACGACACTGTTTATTTCAATGAAGAACTAGCTCATGATTTTGCTTCATGGGTATATGGAGATTCTATGGAACCCAAATACCATAATGGTTCAGTAGCTCTTATCCGTGAGACCGGTTTTGATTATGATGGTGCAGTTTATGCTGTAGTGTGGAACTTTCAGACCTTTATCAAGAAAGTCTACCGTGAGAAAGAGGGGCTACGCCTAGTTTCTATTAACAAGGATTATAAGGACATCTATATTTCTTATGATGAAAACCCTCGTATTGTGGGTAAAATTGTAGGAGACTTTATGCCATTAGAGGTATAAGTTAGGAGAATACCATGGGAATGACGTATAAAGCAAAATTAGAAAAAGCTAAAATGAGGAATATCACTATCCCCTCAGAAATTTTGGGAAAAGATATTGTGGGCGTATATAAGTTTTTTGCCATTTTAGAAGATGAAAAAATCTGTTTTTATATAGGAAAATCAACTAATATCAGAGAACGATTGTTGTCTTCAAACGGCCATATTCATTTGTTTTTTAAAGAATCAAAGAAGTTAGTACCGTCTGAAATGAAATATTATCTTGATCAAAATTATGAGATCTTAGTTGAAATAGAAGAGGTTGATTACACCGATACGGACTTTAGCAGAGCATCCCATCGACTTTCTTTGGCTGAAATAACTGAAATTGTTAAATATCAAAGTATGGGACAATGTTTTAAGCAACTACCAGAAGGCATAGGAGAAGGAGAAAGGGAATATTGGGAAAACAAATATAAAAGAGATAGATAATGGGTTATTTTGATTATTTACGAGAACCATAATCTGATATTGCTTTTGTGGATATGAGATTTTTCTATGCTAGTGTTGAGTGTGTGGAACGTGGATTGTATCCTTTAAGGGCCTCGCTTTGTGTGATGAGTAGAGCAGATAATTCAAACGGACTTATCTTAGCTTCCTCTCCAATGTTCAAGAAAGTCTTTTGAGCAGCACAAGAGGCGAAGTCACAAACTCCGCCTCCTTCTATATATTTTTTGTTATAATAGCATATTTTAATTGAAATATAAAGACTTATGCTTGATAAAGCTAGAAAACTTACCCTTTTCCAGCAAGAATATCTGATACTTTATACAATCCTGGGGAATATGTCCGACCAAATAGTTTTTTCGTCAAGGCATTAAACGTATAATGGTCATCTAAAATCAAGACTTCGTCATACGTTTTTAAGAGTGCAATAAAGTCATCGTCTGTTAAATTGGAATCATCTCTAGTATCGATATTTTTATTGCTGAGGTAATAACTTGTTGCGCTGTCGCTGTATGATGCCATTAAATCTAAAAATTTTTGGTCAACCGACACAAAATTTTCTCTGGCATCAACATTGACATCCCACAGATAATAACGACTAGCATATTGGGCAAAATAATTATCTACATTCTCCTTATCTGCTGTTACAACCAAAATTCTATCCGTTGACGAATTACTCTGACTTCCAGTAAACTGACGAATTTCTTTTGCGACCTCGTTTGTTTCCTGATTGTTATTGTAAACAATGCTATTATTTTCTGACAAGAACATTCCAATGGCATAAACTGTCAAAACAAGGCTCGCGTATTGGTACAAGTGTTTATTAAATAAGCTCTTGTAAGACCTAGCATTACGTTTACTAATGATTTTTTCATACAGACACTTGTCCATTACCCATGCTAAAGCCATGGTCAAACAACCAACAGCAAAGATAACGATGCTCGAAGCATAGCGCTCAAATCCTGCTAATTCTAACGCTTCAGCAGTCGGCATTGCTGTTAGATACATGAGTAAAATGCCAATATAGTAAGTCACAATCGAAATATCAACAAATCCCCAAGTCAACAAGACAAATTTCTTATATTTCAAACGAATGCCAATCACAATAAAGGCAATCAGCATAATCAGATTGATTATCAAAATTCCATTGCTTGCCAAACTGTCAAACGTAAACACCGATTTGACAAAAAGAGTGATAATTTTTTGTGGGACGCCTGACAGATTTCCAGTCAATACCTGACCAAGTTCTGACATGGACACCGCATGCTTGGCACTTGAGGCATTTGGGAAATTATCCGTCACATGCTTTTGCCAAATAACAAAAGGAAGACAGCTGACTAGCAAGGTCATTATGAGCAGCACTAGTGCTTTTAAACGTGCTCTTTTACGAACAAGTAAACGCACAATACAAACCACATAAACTACTAAAACGAGAGCGACAAAGAAAAGTCCACTTACTTTGATGATACTTAATAATCCAAGAATTACCGCCGTATTTAGCGACAAAAACCAGAAACGATTACGATAGACAAAACAACCTGCTATGGCTGCCAAGGCCAAGGCCGGAAGCAGAAAATCAACCAGCAAATTATTTAATCGAATAGCAACGTTGAACGTATTAAAAACAGCAAACGAAGCAAAAATCATGCTAACCATTAAGACACGTCGATCATCACGAAGTGCCGCAAACATGGCATAAAGACTGGAAGCAATCAAGAAGAATTGCCCGACCAACATACTTCCTTCTGAAAAGCCTACGATAGTCGTGAAAAAATAAATGAAAAGTGAACTTCCAACAGGATAGGTATAATAACTAATAATCGTATCCTGCTGTGTTGGCAATGCATTATTGATATGGAAAAATTTTACAATCGTTGCCCAATGCGTAAAATTATCATAATGTAAAAGCGGTGAATGCCAGAGCGTTATTCCAAACAAAAGCAAATAAGCCATCATTCCAAGCGCAATATAATCAAGTCTCCTAAAGCGATATTTCTTTTTCCATACCGCCCAAAGATAATAAAGACTCAAAAGACAGCCCAAAACAGAAATGGCATACACGGTCTGCAACATAAAGCCTAACAAACTACCAAGGTACAATACCAATGTAATGACTGAAAATGTAAACACCCATGTCAGACGGCGATTCATCTTCACAGTATTACGGAAAAAGGCATTGTACCCCATGGTAATCACAAAGAACAACAGTAATCTAGCAATACTAATCATACTCTCCCTCTCCATTCATTTGCTAAGGCTTTAAAAGCAGGTAAGCTATCCAAATCCGCTAAATTGGTAACTCGATAAAGCGACTCGTCTCTATCAGTATCATAGGACACAAAAGTCAACTGAATTGGCAAATCTTTGTAGGTAAATGCGACATTCGGTTCTTTTTTAGGATTTGTCAATTTTCCAGAAAATGTCATGTAATAATAATCTGTCTTTCTAAGCTGGCATTTTTTTCCAGCAACCTGAACCTCTTCATTGACACGAACTTTCGGAAAAGCTACTTGGTCATAGGCTGAAACAGGACGTTCATTATTTTGGAAACGTTGACTAAAGTTCTCAAATAAATCATCCCATGTTGTCATCCAAGGGTCTTTTTCCTTCGGAAGATTGTAATTAATGCGGTCATAAATGTACTGATAAAATTCGCGCTTATCAGCTTCAGGAACTTCTGAAAATTGAACGCCGTAGCGCCAACCATTATCAATCGCAAAAACACGAACAACATGACCTTTTACCCTCGCATGGTAATCACGTGATTGCAAATTAAGCGTCAGTTCTTTTTCTTTCGGCAAATACAATGGTAAATCCGTATAGAATGAAATCCCCGTTTCTGAAATATCACAGACTCTCACTTGGTAAGAATCATCATCAACCTCAATAACCATAGCTTCATCAACAGTAAAACGCTCACTTGAGCGATAAATCGGACGACCAAGCGCACAGAAAATCGCAAAGGTCAAATTGATGATATGATAAATCAACCAAAAACTGATAATACTTCCATAAAAAAGCTCTGAACCAAATTTTCCATAGTTAAAAGTCACCAAACCATAAACGGCTAATCCCCATAAAACAAGATAAGGAAGCGCATAAAGGTACAACGTCCACGACGTATAATTTCCCTTACGTGTCACCTTAAATTTTTTATTGCTAATGCCAAAGGACTCCAACATCATGGGAATAAACAAATACGGAGCAAAAATCGTTTCCACAATTTCTCCCCAAACCTGTGTTTGGTATTGTTTTGAGACTTCTCGCATTGACAAGCGTGTCAAGGCGAAACTTGGCAACCAGAATAGGAACAGTAGCCAGATATTTGACACCACCACACGCACATGGAAAACCGTATATAAAATCGGTGCCAAGATATACAATAACCGTCTAAAGAAAGACCACCAATAAAGATAGCCATTAATATAAACAATTCTTTGCCCCTTTGTCAATTTGGGATTAAAGAAGATATTCATATTGTAGCTACTGCGAATAACGCCACGTCCCCAGCGCACGCGCTGTTTGATGACACTCTTCAAATCTGTTGGCGTTAACCCGCTAGCCATTGGACTTTTCGTCGAATAATTTACATAACCAGCCGCATTTATCCGAACACCTAGCTCGAAATCCTCCGTAATGGTATCTGTCGGAAAACCACCAACATCTTCAATCGCCTTGCGGAAAATAACCGTATTAGACCCCGTATAAAGCGCTGCACCGTGCGAATTATTGAAAACATTAATTTCTTTGGAAAAGAAATCTTGTTCGTTTGGTAAGGTTGATTCTGAAAACAAGTTAAATTGGAAAATATCAGCATTGTAAAAACTTTGTGGCGTTTGAATCAAACCAATTTTTGACTTATCATAATCGTCACCATTTTCATAAGCCTCAACTTGTTCAACAAAATAAGGCACAGTTTCCAACAGGAATTCACGATAAGGAATCATATCCGCATCAAATGTCGCCACCAAAGGTGATGACGTCTGACGTAAAGCATTATTGTAGTTTCCTGATTTGGCATCTTTATTATCCGCCAAACCAAAATAACCAACACCAAGCTCATCAGCCAATTTGGCAACTTCTAGACGATTGGTATCATCACAGACGTAGATATGCACCTTAGACTTATCAGGATATTCCATAAAAGTGCAGGCATTAATCGTCTTATAAAGCAACTCTGGATCCTCATTATGCGTTGCAATCAAAACATCCACATCTGGGTAACGCTCCTTAGCAATCTCAGGCTTTTCAAGCTCAAAGTCCTTTTGCTTATTCCAAATGAGAATGTAGCCTGTAATGGCTGAAACTACCTCACTTCCCCACAATAAAATCCCAAAGATCAGCGCAAACCATGAATCATGCCACGGAATAGTCGCCACCAAACGCCAAGTTAAATAAAAGGCAGTCGTTACAAATGCAACGAAATAGAGTATCCTCTTACTAGTCTTCATTCTCACCTCCACTAAAAATCAAATGTTTTTGCACAAAATAACTGACAATGAAAAGTGTACCGTCAACTAAAATCTTCACCAATGAAATTGGCAGCGTCGTCAAGGCATTTCCTAGAACTGTTACCAATAAACTTGACAAAACAATCTGTACTACCACCAAAGTGAAGTATTTTATCGCACTATTTGATTGACCTCGTTTAAAGACCACCTTATGATTCAGGGTGAAATTAACAACAGATGATATCACACGCGCTAAAATCGAAGCTAACGTCACCGCACTAAAACTCAATCCATTAAACAAAGAAATTAAAATCGTAAAAGCAACAATATCAACCAAGAAGGAAAACAATGATGAAAGAATGTACTTGAAGAAAACCTTGTAAATTCTAATCGAGTCACGAATCACATCAAAATGCGACGACTGATTTTCATCCAAATAAATCGTTGCAATGCCAACTTCACAAATCAGAATATTGTCCTCTTTTGCCTCAAGTAACATATTCATCTCAAACTCATACCGTTCACCCTCCACGGTTAAGAGTTTTGGCAACCATGACATAGGAATCACACGAAGTCCCGTTTGCGTATCAGAAACGTTCACACCTGTCATAGCCCCCAAGACGTCTCTTGTCAATAAATTTCCAAATTTACTACGTAAAGGAACAGATTTTTCAAATGTTCTAACACCCAGCACCAAACTATCAGGATGTTGCAAAAATTCAGCCAAACATTTCATCATGTCTTCGTAGGTGTGTTGACCATCAGAATCAATCGTCACAATTCCTTTGGCATTAGGAAAATTGTCCAAAGTATATGAAATAGCCGTTTTTAAAGCACGACCTTTTCCTTTATTATCAGCATGTCTTTGCAAATGACAAGCATAGTTACTCTGCGCTATTGCAAATAACGGTGCAAAATCAGCTCCACTACCGTCATCGACTAGAATAATATCAAACATCTGATTTTCCTTATCCCGAATATTTTTCAAAAGTTCCAACAAACGGTCATCAGGTTCATAGGCAGGAATGACAATATCAACATCTTGAAACATCATCGACGTTCTCCTTTCTGACTTTTATTTTCGTACATTTTCTTATCAGCTATTGCAAAAAAATCAACGAAGTTTTTATGTGATTGATAAGAGTCCGTATAAGCACCTAAAGATGCTGTAATCCCCATATCTTTGAGAGTCATTTCTGCTTGAACAAGTTTTATTAAAAATTCAGCTTGATTTTCAGAAACTCCAGGGAGTAAAACCGCAAATTCATCTCCACCTAACCTTGCTATTACAGCACTTTCAGGCATTATCTTCGTTAAAATATCACCAAATTCAATTAGAATCTTATCTCCCGTAGCATGTCCAAAGGTATCATTTGCTTCCTTGAATTTATCCAAATCAGATATAATAACCGTAATTTGTTCTTCTTTACGTGTCAGACATTCCTCAAAAGCAAGCTCAATATATCGTCGATTATGAACCCGTGTTAAAACATCTTCGTATGCCATCCTCTGTATTTCAAGTTCATGAAGTCTCTGCTCTGTAACATCAAGAACAAAACAAAAAACACCAATCACTTTTTGGCGATTGTTATAAATGGGAGAATACATATTTTGCCAGTAAAGCGTTTTGTCGCCTGTCTTAATAGTATCCATAAATATAAATGTTTCACCCTTTTTCGCACGATCAACATTTGCTTTTAAACGCGCAGCATCTTCACTATTAAGATAATTCATTGGAAAGTCACCAATTTTGGGAGTGAAATAAAAGATTTCTTCCATGAGCCGAATATCATTCTTATTAACCGCAATAAAACGATAATCTAAGTCTACAGCATAGACGTTAATAAGTTTCGAACTCTGTAAGATAAAGTGGGATAGCATATGCTGTCTTCGATTAAGGTAAGATGCTAGGGTCCAAAGAACTAGTATTCCTATAAAGATTGCTAAAACGATGGGATTATCATGGTCAATCAAAACATCATCATACACTAAGCGCATTAATAACATTAACGCAGCAAAAATACTTAAGTACGTTAACAATCTTTGATGCTTGATTAAAAAATCACTTACTTTTCCTAATACCATTACAGCCTCACCATTCTAAGTAGTTTTAATACCTTCAGCATCCAAACTGTCTGTAACAAAACGTCCTGTAAAACCACCGATGAAGCCCGTAGCAGTATTGTCAATTCCTAAACGTTGTAGAATACGGCTGACATTAATACCCTTACCGCCAGCGAATTTATCATCACTCTCTATACGGTTAACTTCACCAATCTCTACCTTGTCGATACGAACAATGAAGTCGATTGATGGGTTTAGCGTCACAGTATAAATCATACTTCAATAACCCTCGTTTTCTCTTTTAATTCTTTCAGGAGTTCTTCTTCCGACGCATTTGTGACTATAGTAACCTTCTCAACCTCAGCTACCTTTGCATAGGTAATCTGACCAAGTTTCGAAGCATCAGCTAGAACATAGGCTTTTTGCGCATTAGCTATCACTGTTCGTTTAATGACCGCCTCTTCCATATCTGGCGTTGTGAAATAATTGGCATCAACTCCATTAGCACCAATGAAAGCACAATCAAAATTCAGTTGTCTGATTTGTTCCAGAGCTGTACTTCCAATAGAGGCATCTGTTGAATGTTTAACCTTACCACCAATAATCCTAGTACTAATACCGAGATCTACCAGCTTAACAGCATGATGGATAGAATTAGTCACAACCGTCATCTGACGATTCATTTCCTCTGGATATGGTGAATATTTATCATAAGTTCTAAGCCCAGCCTCAACGTGACCAATACTTACTTTATTGTAAAATGCAACCAATCCAGCAGCAAAAGTTGTTGTAGTATCACCATGAACTAAAACCAAATCAGGTTGTTCTTTCTTAACAACTGGATCAAAATTAGCCAAAATTTTAGAAGTAATTTCCTGAAGTGATTGATTTTTTTCCCATGATATCCAAATCATAATCAGGAACTATTTCAAAAGTCTCCAAAACCTGGTCAAGCATTTGACGGTGTTGAGCTGTGACTACTGTAATAGTATTAATGGTTTCTTGATGTTTTTTCAACTCAAGAATTAATGGCGCCATCTTAATTGCCTCTGGTCTTGTCCCAAAGACAACCATAATATTTAATTTTCCCATAAGATCCCCCCTATGACCTATACGAAATCAATATAATATTGACAAATAAGACTCTACATTATCACTTTATTATCCCCAATAAAAAGGAAAATGAGTTATCCTTTCTCCAAAAGCATTAAAGGGAATACCCTCGCTATTGGTCTTGTTTTGCAAATGATGTAAAGTAGATAAAGAAAAAGGTCTCAATAAAAAGACTATCATTACGTATAAAATTCAAGAAGTAAGACAAGAAAACTAAGTCATATCATCCAAGGATATCAATTGTTTTGAGATTTTCTAGTCTTCTCCCCCGAATTTAAAAATACACTATTTAATAAATAAAAAAACTGCAGGAAAAAAAACGCTTTGCTAATAAAAGTGTTTTTGAATCCAGCAGTATTGCTAATTTACATATATTTCATAAAAACTTCTCCCCATTTTAAAGAGCGTCCCCTTTACTTACGCTCTATCCCTATCTTACAAATCAAAACATCGGTATGATAACCCTATCCCAATACCATATCACATAGCACCAAGTACCAACAAGTAATCATTCAACTCTCCCCAAAAGAGTCAAAATATTACAAACAGGTTGGCTTCGAGTTACTACTACCCATGTTCCCTATTCATATAGACGCTATAATTATAGCATGTTATTTTTATTTTTCAACCTTCTTTCAATTTTTTATTATTTTAATGTATGTGATAAGCATTATAATGAGGTCGTTTGAATTAAGCACTCCTACTTAACAAATACTAATCAAATGATATTTATCTATATTTTAATAAATAATAATTAAACACCCTTTGGCTTTTAAATGGATTTGCATAAAAAAATCAGAATTCCTATTAAAATTCTGATTCAGAATGAAGACAAACATCGTTTTTGATGTTTGTCTTTTTTTATATTCACACTTAATTCTCCCATAATCCAATAATATTGAGGTATTTGGATAAAATAACAGGTCTTCCCTACCATCATTTTTACCAATTTTTTGATATTTAGACATGCCAAAGTAAGCCCAACCTTATCTTCCATTTTGGACTTTCCTTTTTCTCTGGTATAACGCAAGTTATGATATTCTTTAGCTGTTCCGAATAAACGTTCTATCATTTCTTTCCGGTGTTGGTACCGTTCCTTCATCCCACTTTGATGACGGATATCTTCACAGACTTCTAGGGCATCTTTCCAAATATGACGCACAACAACTTTTTGGTGCTGGCGACTTTCAGTACAAATCGCTAACAAGGGACAGGTCTTACAAATTTCGGGATTACTTTTATATTCTCTATAACCTTCACGTGTCGTTGTACGGTAAGTTAATACCTGGTTCTCTGGACAAAGATAGCAGTCAAAATGCTCGTCATAGACAAAGTCTCTAGGACGTAGAAAGCCTCTCTTACCTCTTGGCCTAGTGTAAGGAAATACTGGCGTAATACCTTTTTCTAAAAGAAACTTGGCAATACTAGGTGTTTTGTAGCCTGAATCCGCAATAATGAATTCAGGGGAGAAGGGTTCTAACTTGGCAAACAGAGCAGGGAAGGCCTGACTATCATGGATGTTACCTGCTTCAACTGTATAAGCCAAGGCCCAACCATGTTTATCACAGGCTACCTGAGCATTATAAGCGAAGACTTCCTTGTGTTCTCCCTTGTGAAACCAACCACTATCTGGGTCTGTCGTTGATTGTTTCTTAGGTTTAGCCTCGCCTTTTTTGCATGTTTCTTCCTGTCTAAATTAATTTCAATGTCCAGTTGTTCACTCATGAATTTAGCTTTTTGATTAACGACAACATTTTTGTACTTATGATTATTAGCAGCTGCCTTGATATGTGTCCCATCGATGAAGATTTCTGAGGGATCAATAAGCCCAACCTCCAAAACTTGATGAAGCACATGACTAAAAATGTGTGCTAATAATTCTTTATTTTGAAAGCGTCGGCTATAGTTCTTACCGTAAGTTGTAAAATGTGGCACCTTATCGTCCAGAGATAAGCCAAGAAACCAACGATAAGCCGTATTCACCTCCGATGTCCTTGATGGTTTGGCGCATAGAACGAATGCCATAAAAACATTGAATCAAAGGAATCTTAACTAACAAAACAGGGTCTAGACTAGGGCGACCATTATCTGAAGAATAACTATCCTCAACAACATCATAAATAAAAGAAAAATCAATCGTTTCTTCAACTTTTCTTAGAAAATGGTCTTTAGGCACAAGTTCATCAAGTGTATAGAAACCTATTTGACGACGATTATATTCAGGATTATCTTTGTGAAACATAGGAGTACCTCATCAAATACCTTTTCTTTTATTATACTCCTTCGAAGCAAGAAAAGTCCCCAGAAGTATAACTTCTGAGGACTTTGTCTTCAATCTGAAAGAGGTATTTTTATACCTCTTTTTGTTCACTCTTCAATTATGCTGTCACTGTCCATTTACTGTCCTATATTGTGTAAAATATATAAAAGTTGTTAAGTTTACTAGTAGTTAAATCCCTTAAAATCAGTATTTATGATGATAACAAGCCTAAAAAATTCTTGGAACAAGTTTTGCATGTCTATTATAACAGCAAATAATAAACTTTCGGGAAAAGACATATTTTTCGGAAACTTATTAAATGATGGGGACGATACAAATAGATAAACGTATCCATAATTGTTACTAAACAGAAAAAACCACTTTAGTTGGTAGTAACAAAATATGTGTTATCAGCTAAAGTGTTTTGTTAAATTTCTATATATTCAAAAAATTTTCTCTTGATTCTTTTGTATCTTCCATTTTGAAAATCTTTATAAAATCAAGATAGTCTGAAAGTCGTTCTTCCGGGATAAATGTTAATAATTCTTCAATATTAGCTTCAGATTGGTTCAGGCCCCAGTCTTTCAGTATTTCAACTAATTCATCTGAAATACGAATATCACGTTCTCTAATTTCATCAAGTCCCCAATTGTTGTTATTTTGAGTAAGATCGAGTAATATACCAACTTTGGATTTCCTGTAGCTTTCTTTTTTCTTAGCAAAGTATCCGTTGCTTGCGATAATATTGAGCTTCTTTTCAATGGGAATTTTATTTCCAATATGTTCAACTAATTCTTTCACTTCAGATTCTGAATTCGTTGGGAAATAACTTGATTGCCATTTTTGAGGAAGAATATGCTCAATCTCCCATTTTTCCGGTAGTAATTCTGATTGATGTTGATAAGCTATGATCTTTAATATCATCCTTACTGTATTACGATGCGCAGTTTTAATTTTATCTGACAATTCTTTCTCATCAATTTGGCCGAAATTGAATTTGGGTTGTGCTGAGTTAATTATTTCTGCATTTAAATTCAAGATTCCAGTTTTAACGGCATTAATTGTAGGTGTTATGATGTATTTTGCCGATAGAACTGCTAATAATCTTTTTAAAAAAATAAGAAAGTCATCTTCAAATGTATCTTTGTAATGATAGTGTAAGTAATAGATGACAACAGGATATTTCCAAAACTCATTAGGATAAGAGGTCAAAGTATCCAAAGTTTGTTTTATTTCAATATTTTCGGACCATTTTTCATTTTCTAGTGAGACTCTATTATTTATCACAATCCACAAATTTAAAATAGCATTTAAATTTTGCATTAAATCTTGTGAGTACAGTTTTTCGAAATTATTTTTTGCATAATATTTTCTAATACCAGGAGTGGTTGTCTTGCGATCGTTTTCATTTGCTCTCAAGTAAAACATATAGTAGTAAAACAACTTTTGAATACTTTCCCCAGCATTTGTAGCTTGTTCATCTAGTTCTTGCCAGAGTTCTATAAATTCCTTTTTTTCATCTGAATTCAAGTGATTATAAATTTTTGCTTTAAAAATATCGGCATCTGATAATGCTAGTCCTCTATCGTTTAGAGTTGAAAAAATAGTTAGTGCTGTTTCTTGACTATCGGCTGTAATAGGAAGAAGAATAGCTTGATTTAATATATTACTGATGAAGTTATAAAAGGACAATGGATTATCTACAGCATATTCATTAACAAGTTGCTGGAGCAATCTATAATTTTTAGCATAGTTACTATTTGATTTTTCATCTGCTTTTCCAGAGACTAGTATATTAGCAAATTCTTGATTTCCTTCCTCTCCCATAACTCGGGAACTAATAAGGATTTCATTAAAGTTAACTACCCCTGTAGTTGGATTCTGTTTCCAAATTGTTGGTTCGATTTGACTTTTCAAGAAATTAGTCTCAGGACCGCCACTTTCTAATTTAGTATAGATAGCTCTCAACAGCAAAAACAGGCTTGTAATACGCTGTTGCCCATCGATTATTTCCTGTTCTTTATTATCATTTTCATATGAAACTATTGTGCCAAGAAAGTAAGTATTATTTTCATCTTCTGTTGTATTGAGTGTGTATTCAGTTAGATCATCGAATAAAACTTGGATTTGTTCGTCTGACCAAGCATATGGTCGTTGATATTCAGGAATAATAAATCTTTTATTCTTTCCAGTCTCTAATAGTTGTTTGACGCTTCTTTTGTCAACATTTATTGATGTAGTCATAGAAGAAATTCCTTTGATTAGTTTATAATATAGCTAATTATATCAATTTTTTAGTTTTCTTTCTAAGAAATATCTCTTTTTTGGAAACTTAGTATTTTAAAAATGTACTATTTTTTCTATTACCTGTAAAATTTTCAGCTTAACCATGCCTATAATACATTTATCTTCTTTTAATATTCACCATCTAGAGACTTGATTTGTGAAGAATGGCAAGCAACTAAAATAATAGAGCTTCTTAGAAATAGAAACAGAATAACAGTTTTTTATTTTATAACCCCTCTAACGAAGAATATTTTATCATATTTAATATAAATGTATCTCTATAAGAGAAAAGTCGAGTGAAACATACTTTTAAGATATTTTTACAAGGATAGAAAAAATATCTTAAAAGTGGTACAATATTCGAAAATATAAAAAATTTAGAATTTATACTGAGGATTAAAATTATGGTAAGTAAAGCCAGTGTCTCACAGCAAGATATCATGAATTTTCTAGATGATTCTTATAAAAAAATATTAAATGGCGTTCCTATGATTAGTAAGCCAATCGATAGTTTTGCAGATGATTATTTAAGTAAATATGATTCCAAAGAAAAAGCTTGCAAAGAAATGTTAAACAAACAAATGATAAAATGTACCACGTCAGGAGTTGTTAGTGGATTAGGAGGTATTATTACTTTGCCAGTTGCAGTACCTGCCAATATTGCGAATGTGTTATATGTGCAGATGCGTATGATAGCTTGTTGTGCATATATGGCTGGGTATGATTTAAAAAGCGATCAAACCCAGACATTAGTTTATGCTTGTTTAGCTGGTGTTGCAGTCAATCAGATATTAAAGAAGGCTGGAATTAAGCTAGGAGAAAAAGTAGCAATAAAGATGGTGGAGAAAATTCCTGGGAAAGTACTTATTTCGATTAATAAGAAAATCGGTTTCAGATTAATTACTAAATTTGGAAATAAAGGGATTGTTAATTTAGGGAAATTAGTTCCAGGTGTAGGAGCTGTAGTCGGTGGAGGTTTAGACTATTTAGAAACAAAAATTATTGCAGAAAGAGCATATAAATGGTTTTTTGAAAATAATTTTGATGAAAAAAATAGTAATATAGAAACAAAGAGATTACAGAATTAAGAAATCATCTTCACTACAATGATTCTTAGAATGAAAAATACTTTAAATATTTTACTGAGCCAAATAGTTGGCTAAATAAAATATTCAAGGCATTTCGAATTTATTATACGAGATGCTTTTTGTGTTTATGCGATTTCGTTCTAAAAAATACTAATAACAATAAGTGAGACATTTCATTTGTGTATTTTCTAGTTTTGCCGTAATAAGAAATAGTAGTTATAGAGTTTCTAAAGGAGTTTACAATTATGGGAACTGTTATATACAGAACAAAAAAATTCGCACCCTACGCTAAGTACAGTAAATATTGGAATGAGTATGTTCAGGAGAGGGATGAAATTATTAAATATGTTTATCATAATGTTAAGTATCCAGATCGTGAATTAAGAAATACGACAACCCATCACGAAAAAGATAGATGGACAATAGGAGATGACGATTTCCCTGATTGGTTATATCAATATGTACATTCTTACGGATTATCTAGCGAAGGTAAGAGAATTGTAAAACAATGGAGAGTGAAGAAATACCTTGCTGATATAGAAAACCATAAAGAACAGGGACACTATGTTGATGAAGAACAGAAACTAGTTGTTACTAACCATGAGGTCAAAATTTTTAACGAGTCTACAGAAATCCCTCAGTGGATGGATATCACTGGATTAGTGAAAGAAGCATATAATCGAACTCGTATTTCACCTAAATTTATGGAATCTGTGAGGAATAAATTCGAAGATGGTGAGATAAATTATGACAAATTACAGTCGATGGCTACTAAAAATGAAGTAATAAAGAAACAAAGAGAAAAAGAAAAGAAAGAGAAAGAAGAAGCTGAAATATTTGGTCGACTGTTTGTAAAACTTCGCAAGAATTTGGTTGAAGTAAAGTCTAAACTAAGCCAAGAAGCAAGTGAAGATATTGATTTTCTTATTGGATTAATAGATGAATCAGAGATAAGTCGTACTAGTTATTATTATTTATATAAAGAGGCTCAGGAGATTATTTTAAAGGGAAAAGATGGACAGTGAAATGGCCTACGTGGCTAGAATACATTTAAAGAGAAACAATGATAATGTTAGAAAAGAATTAATTGATTTTTGTTTAAATGGTTCTAAACAGTATCTAGCACTTGGATGGAGTAGATTAAGTAGTGATATTAAAAAAGATGATTTTCAAGGATACTACAATCGAATAAAAGAAGAGAGAGGTAGAGCAAACTCTGCAATAAATGTTTTTAGAGATACAAAGGCTGATGATCTATTTTGGACACGAGACTTAAATGGAAATTATTGGATTTGTAGGGTAAGGTCACAAGTTGAGGTAGTATGTGATGAGTACTTGGATATTGGAGCAATCATACCTGTAGAGGCTTATAATATTGGAATGCAAGTTCCAGGTCAAATCAAATCTTCTTTCAATAGACCTCGAGGAGGAACAGTTGAAAGAATTCATGATGAAATAATAATAGAATACTCAAAGAAGATTTTCAATCAGATGTCAAAGAGTGAATTTTATAAGGTTATTCCATTTGAGGGCAGTCTTCTAGATAATTTACCAGATTTTGATTTAGAGGAACTTGTTATTTCCTATCTCCAAATAAAAGAAAACTACTATGTTCTATCCAATTCAATTGCAAATAAATCTACTACTATTAAGATCGAGTGTGAAATGATTTCGAGGGATGTTGATAACCCTAGAAAAGCAGTAGTTCAAGTGAAGGGGAGAAAAGCAAAAGAACTTGATGCATTAGAGTTTAAACAATATGTTGAGAAAGGATATATAGTCTATCTATATGCACCACTAGTAATTAATCTAGATCAGCTTAAGAATGTAGTTCGGATAAGAGATAAAGACTTATTGGATTTCTATAAGAACAATAAGTCGATTCTTCCAGCATCTATTACTCAATGGGAAGACTTGTTTATTGATGTTATATAATGAATAAGGAGACATCACCTTTAATTAAAAAAAGGAAGAGAAAAAGGTAGAGTTTGAATTGAAATACAGTGCAATATATCGCATCTGGCAAAAAGAAAAAAACGCTTAAAATCAGCGTTTTTCTTTTGTATTGATTCGTATTGAATCCTTATTTAACCTCAGTAAAGGTTTATTAATGTTATTTCAGCATGCTATAAACGTTGTTATATCAACGTTTTTGAGTTCATATCTAATAAAATGTAGTCAAAAATGTAGTCATTTTATTAAGATGTAAGTTTGGCAATTTCTTTGAGGTAAATATCAACAGCCTCAGACTTTTTCTTAGGTGCTAGTTCAGCATAGGTGTCCATGGTTGTCTTGATTGACTTATGCCCCATTCTGATTTGGAGCTCTTTCCAGTTTGCACCTGCATTAAGCATCATAGAAGCATGTGTGTGACGAAACAGATGGAAACCATAATCAGGTAAGCCAAGCTCTGAGAGGCGCTTTTTAAGAGTTGTACGCTCGTTTCTATCGCACATATAATTCCCATAGATAGTCGGGAAAATAAGGTCTGTAGGGGGTAAATCGTGCTTTTCAAAGTAAGTGTTCATCTCATTATGAAAATCTCTAAGGTCTTCCAATGTTTTTCTAGGAACGGCGACCCTGCGATTTCCTGAGTCTGTTTTAGCGCTATTTTTGCAGACAACCTCCCCCTTGATGCCAAGCTTTTTATTGGCAGCTCTCCACATAAGTGTTTTGGTAACAATAAGCTCATTGTTATCAAAATCAAGGTCATGAACGGCCATTGCAAGCAGTTCATTGATACGCAAAGCAGAAGCTAGCAAGGTATCACATATGACCTTAAAACGTCTATTAGCCCGTGTATTTGGTAAGCTACTTAGATAGTTCAGCCAAGTTGCTAAATCATCTTCATGTAACACCATAATACGCTCTTTAGATGGTTTTGGTTTAGGTGGGATTTTTATTGTTCTAGCTGGGTTATAAGAGAGTTCAAAGTTGGTAATACCGTAGTCGAAAATATCACTTAATTTATAGATAACAGCCCCAAACTCTTTGGCATGTCCTTTTTTAGACTTTTTAGCGCCTGATTCCACAGATTTCTTTGATTGTTGAGCAAGTTTGTTTACCCATACTTGAATATCAACAGATTTTATTTCCTCAGGCTTATAAGTACCAAATTTTGGAATGATATAAGTATCTAAGTATCCTCTAACACGGTTGATAGTATTTTGTGAGGTCACCCATGTTACAAAGCTAGTGAACCACGCTTCTGCGAGTTCTTCAAAATTATTGATGACAAGAGTCTCTTTTAAGGTAGCCCCTTTTTCTTCAAAGTCTAGTCTAGCCTGCATGATTTTTCGGTCAAGACTTCGTAAAGTTTTGGCAGTGATGGATGAGGTGACTTTTTTACCAGTCTTAACATCAATCCCAATATAAACACCTCTTTGAGTGTAGCTGATTGTACCGTTGTTTTTTGTAGTTTTTGTTACCTTTCGATTGTTGTGAATGATAGTTTCTTTTTGCATAGTAGCCTTCTTATTTCGGATATATAAAAGGCTAAAATAACAACCTCACATTTATTTATTGTGATAGTTTTATTTTAGCACATTTTGGATTAAGGAGTTAAGTATTTTATAACATCTTCCATTTTGTAATAGACTGTACGTGTTCCTTCTATAGGAGGTTCAAGCCTCTTTAGACCAGTTTTCTCCCACGATTTTAAGGTATTAGGAGAAATCTGAAGAATTGACAACAATTCCTTTTGAGTGACTATGTTAGAGCTTTTCTGTTGTTCTTGTTGATGTTGAATGATGGTTAATAAGGTATTTAACAATTGTTCAATTTGGGTTAATTTGGCATATTCATTATTGGTCATTATCGTTGTCCTTTCCATAGCCTGAGTGACGACGAGAGTCAAGATATTTCGCAAAGAAGTAGGTTTTATCAACTATAACACTCAGTAGTAATGGGTTCTCCTCACGAGCATATATGATAAGATTGTTAAATTCTGTAAAATTATGCTCCTCAATAGTATCAATCACAGTCGAAAGAAATTCATCGTTGTTATTGCTTATAAGAAATTTATCAAGTTCAAAGCCACACCCTGATTCAATATCCTCGATATCGTAAGGTGTCTTTTCAGGATTTTCAGCATGGATAAAGTAATCATACATACCTTTAGGGGACATGACGATTTCAACGTGACTAGGTGTGTTTAGTTTCTCTGTCAAAAGTTCTGAGACTTGCGAGTAGCTTTTAAGTGAATCAAAGAACAAAGCGCCATGTTTATGCGACTTCTTAAACTCACCTGTTTGTCTATTGACATCTTTATCATGCCATGGACTGAGCACAAAGGGGACGTGCATTTCTTCAAGGATTTCCAAATAGTTTTCAGGAGCACTCTCTTGATAGAGAAGGAAAGCCCATTTGTTAGAACGTTTTTCTTTTGCCATAGACAGGTACCTCGTTTCTAGTTCTTATCTGTTAGGAGAATTTTAGGGTGATTTTGGTAGTCTTGTTTCAAAACTGTGATTATTGATTATTGGTGTAATGGGGGTCGTAGTAGCCCCATTACATAGCTAAGTTAGAGAGTTTGAAAGGGCAGTGCCTTTGGCTTTCACTTTGTGAGCCAAGCACCTCCCTTTCCTTATCTTCTTGTAGCTTTAAACCAGAGCTTATTTCCTTCCCGATTAGGTGAAGAAAAATAATAATTTGGATTACGGCTAGAAATTTCTTCCTTGATATGAGCTTCCATATCTCTCAGAAGTTTCTGAGCTTGTTGTGTCCTTGGATATTTGAGAAAGACGACAACAGTGCTTTTTCTGACATCAACAGTTGCTTTTCCTACTGTTTGGTTGAAATTTTTAAGAATTGGATTGAATTTTGTTATGGTTGTCTGATTATCAATCGTGATAGCAGACTCTGATTTATCATCTTGTCTGAGAAATTGTCGCAGGCGTATCGTCTGGTAGACAGACTTGAAGTAGTTCAAAATACTATCGTTAATCATTCGTTGGGTTAACTCAACGATAATCAGAGAAACAGCAACTAGTACAAGTATGGTGGCTATTTGGCTTGTGTAGCTTCCTAGAAGAATAAGTTTATTTTGGATAATGATGATAAAACTATTCAAAGATGGGATATCAAAATCTCCAAACAATTTTACAAGCAGATTGAAAGCGAAACTGAGTATGAAGCTAATTAGCCCAACGAAAAGAAGGGAGGAAATAAGATTGTATGATTTTTGAAAGAAAGTCTTTTTCATGTTTAGAGTATACCTTTCTTAGCGTAGTAGGTAGGACAAAGAAGAGGAAGAACTTGATAGGGATGTTCATTGTCGATGATTTGGATGAGTCCTGTTCCCTTACCTATTGGGATAACAATTCCTTCAGGGTCTAAGTCAGGAAAGAGAAATTGTGTCGTTTTCTTATTGATATTCCCTATTTGAACCAGTACATTCAATTGTTCACGAACTGATACAGGTATTGTATTGTGGTCAAACCTCTGGCTGACTAAAAATAGGTGGACTTTAGTGGCACGTCCAAGTAAAGCAATTTGAGACAAGAGTGAAAAGAATGAATCCTTAATAGTCTTGTTTACTCCTTCACTCAAGGCCAGTACCTCATCAATGACAATTGTCAAATGGTCAAATTGATGTTCAGGATTGTCGTAAAGGATTTCTTGGCGTTGCTGAATGAGATTTAGACAATTACTGAGATTTTCATTGATTTCCGAAACAAAATCTGATTTTGAACGGTTCTTTTGAGGATGAATGACGGCAATACCATTTTCACGAGCCCAGCGAGACGGCGTATCAAACTTTGGGTCTACAATAATAAGTTCAGAATAATTTTTTAATAAACTTAGAAAGTAGGTAAGAGCATATGACTTCCCAGAGCCACTATTACCAGCAATTGCTAGCGAAGTGACCTTATTAAAGTTTAGAGTGAGATTTTTCATAATTGGAAGAATATCTTTTTCCTGCATTTTTGAAAATTCCTCTAAATCTGAGATGACTAAACGCTCAGAAACACCTTTTTTCCAAGGAAAGAAAAGCCCTCGCTGAACATGTATGTCATCAGTATCTAATGCCATGAAATAGGCTGAATTTTGCTTTAAGAGGGTATAACGTGGGTAAAGGGAAGCATTGGCAATCAAGAAAATTTTCTGATAGAGTTCATCATCAATGATATAACCTGCTGGTAAGCGAGGGATAAACAGAAAGCCATCAGACATAATCTTAGTGTCAAAGCTATTGGTATAGCTAGTTTCTCCTTGCATGAGGGCTCCAAGTCCCATATTGAGACTTTGGAGCAGGTATTGAGCTAGTTCTTTATTAGTCATCATTTAACCTCCTTAATACTAGTAGCACGGAAATAGACATTATAGCCAACTTCACAAGCTTCTAGGTTCTCAAATTCAACCATAGTCATATAGGCAGGCAGTGTTAGCTCAGATTCAAATTTTACTTGGAAGGGTGGAAGTCCTTTTTGAGAGAACCAAGCTTTATGAGCAATAATTTCTCCTGTCGGCTGACCGTCTTCAAATCTCATTTGAGGTTCAAGTTCAGTGCTCAAGCAATGAATTGCTTGTTTGATGTCAATATATTCAGTTGCTGTATTGGCTGAGTAGCCACCTTTGCGATTACGAGTTTTCATAGTTTTCACCATTTATCTTTCATTGTGTTTGTAGAGTTAGGTCGATGTGCTCCTTTTTAGTCTTGAGCTGGACTCTTGCTAGGTCATAATTTCTTACCTCCTTATCTATAAGGAGAAAAAAGCAGGAAATTGGTAGTTCCTGCTAAAAGTTTTTTAGAAATATTTTCCGAGTTCTTCTTTTAAGATATTAAGGGTGTCCTCATAGTGCTTTTTAACGGTTTTATGGCTCTTGAATGGTGTCTCTTTCGTCAGTTGTAGTGCAGAAGTGCCATAGAGTGCAATTTCTAAGAAGATATGAAGGTCAACTTCTGGAAGCTTAGAGAGGACATTGTATAGGTGTTCATTACGCTCCTTGATAAGTAACTGTTCAATGGGGTTATAAGTATTATCAGGATATAAATCCATAAGCTCCGTTGCTCGTCCTTCGTTCGTAACAGTAGCATTTAGACTAGTCTTGCCATAATAGCGTTCCTTGCGTTCAAGGTTATCCATTGCTTGACTGAGCAGTTTATCAACTCCACTCCAATCGCCACTCTTAACAGCATTTGCAATCTTGCGTTCACGTTTATTTTCGACTTTGTTAGTCATAAAGTTTCCTTTCCGTCCTAGGACGGAAGAGAAACACAGTAGTTTGCCGAATTGAGTATGAAAAAATGCACACCAAAGAAACGGCGAAACAGTTGACACGGTCTACACCTAATGATGTGACTATGTTCTGAGTTTCAATCCGTCCTTTGATGCGCATCAATATAGGACTATAAAAATGATTTAGTTAAGATTTTCATCTTATGATTACATAGTAGTTGATAATAACTACTTTTCCCATGACCTGCCAGTTCATGGTGTTTAGGACTGCCCTTAAGGGATTTATGATAGTTAAATCTCAAATTTGGGGCTAATTCTGTGATAAAACATGAACTCCTAGTTCATAAAACACGTAACTTTTTTCAAAAACTTTTCTCACGTGATATAATAGTAGTAAGTAAAATTTGATTAGGAGAACAGTTGTGAAACAATCTAACAACACAGCACAACACAGCACAGCAGGTAGTTTCTACCTTTTTTCAGCACGCAAAAAAACACCTTCACTCACTAAGAATGGAGGTGCTTTTTAATGGCTAAAAAAACAGTTTCTAAAGAGGCAACTCTAGAGCAAATTCTTTTTAATTGCCGTAATGCTTTACGTGGAGCAGGTGGAACAGAAAAGAACCGCGATGCCGTTATTGGTCTAGTCTTTATTAAATTTGCTAGTGATAAGTTTGAAAATCGCCGTCAGGAGATTAGTCGTGAATATGCAGACAAACCTGAATTGGTAAAGATTTTAGCAGAGAAGAAAGACTCATACACTTCACAGAATGTATTCTATCTTGAACCAGAGAGTCGTTGGTCTTATCTTGTTCAAGAATCAAGCTCCAATGATATAGCTATTAAAATTGACACAGCCATGGCAACGATTGAAAAGGACAATCCTTCTCTGGAAGGTGCTCTTTTGTCAAACTTCTATGCGGGCTTAGGTGCCGAGATTAGAACCTTAAAGAACTTGATTGACGAAATCAATAAGATTGACCAAAATAAATTCCATGAAGAGGATTTGATTGGGCGTGTTTATGAATATTTCATGCAATCTTATGCAGTGATGAGTACCAAAGAAGAGGGGGAGTTCTATACTCCGCCTTCAGCAGTTAAGTTGATTGCAGAACTGATTGAGCCCTATTCTGGACGAGTTTACGACCCTGCTTGTGGTTCAGGAGGAATGTTTGTTCAGTCAATGAAATTTATTGAACAACATCATGGAAATAAGAAAAACATTTCTATCATTGGTCAAGAAAAAAACCCTGATACACGTCGTTTGGCAAAAATGAACCTTGCGATTCGAGGAATTTCATATAACCTTGGAAATAAGCCTTATGGTGAAAGTTCTAGTTTTACTGATGACCAGCATAAGGACATGAAGGTTGATTATATCATGGCAAATCCACCTTTTAACTTGAAGGATTGGCGTGGGGAAAAGGAATTGCTAAATGATGCTCGTTGGGAAGGTTATAAAATTCCACCTGCTTCCAATGCCAACTATGCCTGGATTTTGCACATGTTGTCTAAATTAGACGTGACGGATGGGATTGCAGGATTTCTTTTGGCAAACGGTGCTTTGAATGCAGATGGTGTTGAGTATGAAATCCGAAAGCAGCTTATTGAAAATGATAAGATAGAGGCTATTATTGTCTTACCTCGCGATATGTTTTACACCGTGGATTTGTCATGTACTCTTTGGATAATTAACAATAATAAAAAAAGTAGCAAAAAAAACGGTAGAATACTACGAAATCGAGACAAAGAGATTCTATTTTGCGATTTAAGACAATGGAATCAGAATATTGCACAATATACTATTCCTGGTTCAAGAACAACTCGTAAGAAAAAAGTAATCTTGACAGATGAACAAATTTCTAAAGTAAAATCGATTTATCAATCGTGGCAAAGAGGTGAGGGGTATGAAGATATACCAGAACTTTGTAAATCAGCAACGATCGATGAAATTCGTAAAGCAGACTACTCTCTTGCACCTTCAAAATATGTAGAATTTATCGACCACGACTTAGAAATTGATTACGATACTGAAATGGTACGTATCCAAGCTGAAATGAAGCAAATTTTAAAATTAGAAAAAGCCTCGCAAGCAAGCCTTGAAGCAGCTTTTAAAGGAATTGGTTATGAGATATAAATTAGGTGAGTTGATATCGAAATCGGAAGTTAGAAACATTGATTCTATCTACGGAATAACAGATGTTCGAGGTATTTCTAATAACAAAGAAATTCAACCTACTAAAGCGAATGTAGTCGGAAGAAACTTTGATCGTTTTAGAATAGTTGATATCGAAGAATTTGTCTTTAATAGGCGAACGACTCGAATGGGTGAAAAAATTGGATTAGGATTTAACAATACAGAATCCCCCTTTATTGTTACAGATGATTATGTGGTTTTTAATATCATTGATAAAACTATAGTAAACCCAACATATCTATATATGTTTTTTAACCGCTCGGAGTTTGATAGATACTCTCGTTTTGATTCATGGGGAAGTGCAACAGAATTCTTTAACTGGGAAGAGATGTGTGATGTTAAAATTGACTTACCTCCCCTCGAGATTCAGGAAAAGTATGTTGCAGTATATAAATCCATGCTTGACAATCAAAAGTCATATGAAACTGGACTAGAAGATTTAAAATTGGTTTGTGATGGTTATTTTGATAAACTCAAGAAAGACAGTTCATTGTATAAGAAGTTAGGTAATTTTATTGAAAAAAATGAGTTACGTAACATTGATAAAAAATTAAATAAGGAACATGTGAGAGGGATTTCTAATAAGAAGGAGTTTATTCTCACAAAAGCAGATATATCTAAAACTGACTTGTCCAAATTTTTGGTTATTCCTGAAAATTTCTTCGCATATAATAGTCGAACTGATGGACGGGATATGTTAGTGCTAGCTATAAATAAACTTGATGAACCAGTAATTGTCACATGGAACTATAATTCATTCAATATAATAGACAACAAGCTTAAGCAACTCAATCCAGACTTCTTATTTGCCTTTTTCAAAAGAGCAGAATTTGATAGATTAGTGAGATTTATGTCTTGGGGTTCATCTCAGGAACTGTTTTCATGGGACAGCTTATGCGATGTTAAAATCCCAGTGCCTAATATAGAAATCCAAAATTCTATTGCTCAATTATATAACGTTTATCTTGAGCGTAAACAAATCAATGAAAGACTTAAACAGCAGATTAAGGATATTTGTCCTATTTTGATTGCTGGAGCGATAAAGGAGGCGAATGCGAATGCCTAAATTTACCGAAGCTCAACTTGAAGAAGCCATTATTGAGCTATTTCAAGAACAAGGCTATGACTATATCAATGGCGATAAACTTCATCGCAAGTATGATGAGATTCTACTGGAAGAAGATATGAGGGAGTTTCTGAGCCAGCGCTATTCAAATCTAACCGCTACAGAACTTGAAAAGGTCATCAATAAAATTAAATATGTCCCTAATACTCCACTTTATATGGGGAACCGTGAAGCGTTTTATCTAGTAAATGAGGGTTTTAACTTAGTTCGTAATGACTCAGCGCTAGCACCGATTCATATTGAATATATTGATTTTGAGAATCCAGAAAATAACATTTTTAAAGTCGTTAATCAATACACGGTTCAAGATGTACGTGAGCGCCGACCTGACCTGATTCTCTTTATCAATGGGATCCCTGTTGCTATTTTTGAGTTTAAAACAGCCATTCAGGAGACAACAACTGTCTATGACGCTTGGAAGCAGATTACCATTCGCTACAATAGGGATATTCCATCTCTGATGAAGTATGCTTTCTTGTCAGTTATTTCTGATGGAGCTAATACCAAGTTGGGTTCTATCTTCACTCCTTATGAATACTACTATTCATGGAATAAGGCAAATGATGATGAGAAGGTATCTAACGGTATCTCTGCTCTTTTGACCATGATTCATGGAGCTTTTGCCAAAGATAGAGTGGTGGCTATTTTACGAGATTTCATCTACTATCCTGATTCTGATAAGAAGGATACAGCTATCGTGACACGCTATCCTCAGTTTTTTGCAGCCAATAAGATGTTGGAAAATATCAAATTGCATTTAAAACCTCATGGAGACGGCAAAGGAGGTACTTACTTTGGTGCGACTGGTTCAGGTAAGACCAATACCATGCTTTTCTTGTCACGCTTGCTAGCTACACATGACCGAGAAACCTTCAAATCTCCAACGGTGATTATTTTGGTTGACCGTGAGGATTTAAGCGACCAGACTAGTAAACTTTTTGAAGGGTCAAAACGTTACCTGAAAACAGAAAAAGTTAAAACGATTGGAAGTCGAGCAGAACTTAAGCAAGAGTTATCTATCAATGAAAGTGGTGGTGTTTACATTACCACGATTCAAAAATTTGAAGAGGCGACAGGACTGCTTTCGGAACGGACAAATATCATCTGTATTTCAGATGAGGCACACCGTACACAGACCAATGTTGGTTCTAAGCTGAAGTACACAGAGGCTGGCGTTGAAACTTCTTACGGCTTTGCAAAGTATCTGAGGGATTCATTTCCAAATGCGACTTATGCTGGTTTTACAGGAACACCAATTGATGAGACTATCCATGTTTTTGGTGAAGTGGTTGAATCTTACACAATGAAGGAATCAACAGATGACGGCATTACGGTTCGTATTTCCTATGAACCACGTCTAGCGCGTGTTATCACGAATGAAGAACAGGTTGCTGAGATTGACAACTACTACAAAGAAGTTGAGGAACAGGGTGCCAATATTGAGCAGATAGAGGCAAGTAAACGTACCATGTCTAAGGTGACACAAATTTTAAATCACCCAGACCGAATCCGAAAAGTAGCTAATGATATTGTTGAACACTATGAAAAGGTAGTTAGTGAGAAACCTGAGATTGTTCAAAAAGCCATGGTTGTTTGTTCGAACCGTGAACATGCTTTTAACGTTTACCAAGCTATAAAATCAGTTCGTCCAGAATGGTTCATTGCGAAGAAAACAGAGCGTGAGGACTTATCACCGCAGGAACTAGAGAAGTTAGAATCTCTTCCTAAAGTCAATATAGTTGCAACTCGTAGCCAAGATGATGTCAAGGAGATGTATGATTTATTGGGAGATGCTAAACACCGTAAGATGTTAGACGCTCAATTTAAAAACAATGATTCAAACTTTCAAATTGTTATTGTAGTGGATATGTGGATTACTGGGTTTGACGTACCATCCCTTGCCGTTATGTACATTGATAAACCCCTTCAAAAACATACCCTCATTCAGACGATTTCCCGTGTAAATCGCGTCTTTGAAGGGAAAGACCATGGTTTGGTAGTTGACTATATCGGAATCAAGAGAGCCATGTTAGAAGCCATCAAAACCTATGGTGGTGAGCAAGAAAGTCCGATTGATGAACTGGAGATTACCTTGAAAATCTTTAGAAATCAGTTGAGTTTAATTGATGAATTGCTGGTTAATTTTGATGCTTCAGACTTCTATCATGGTACGCCTGCAGAGAGATTGCTTTGTCTTAACAGAGGGGCAGAGTACGTTCAAAGACTTCACGACATGGAAGTACGTTTTATGTACCTGTCACGTCGAATGAAGTCTGCTTATGAGATTGTATTTCCTTCTGGAGAGCTCACAGATGAGGAAACAGAGAAAGCTCAATTTTACATGGCAATCCGCTCAATTATTTACAAACAGACCAAAGGCAATGCACCCGATGCTGAAATGATGAACAAGCATGTTCAACAAATGATTGAGAATGCGATAGCTTCAACGGGTGTAGAGGATATTGTTAATAATGATAAGCAAGAGTTATTTGATGAAAGTTTCCTAGATGAACTGGATGCTTTAGAAATGCCAATCACCAAATTTAATGCCCTGCTTAGGTTGTTAAAACGTGCCATTGACCAGTACGGCGGAACTAATCAGGTTAAAGCCATTGAATTTTCAGAGAGACTAGAGATAGTTGTTGAAGCCTATAATAACAGAGATAGTCAAATCTTTGTTTCAGAGGTGACAGCAGATTTCATCAATAGCCTTTCGGATGAAATCATGAAGATTTTGAAAGACCTTCAAATTGATATGGATTCTTTCAAAGATTTAGGAATTTCTTATGAAGAAAAAGCCTTTTATGACATTCTTATCAAGGTTCGTGATGAACATGAATTTGAATATGCTGATGAAAAATGTATTGACCTAGCTAAAGCTATTAAAGAATTGGTTGATGACAAAGCTCAGTATGCAGACTGGTCAAGTCGTGAGGACATTAAGAGTCAGCTGAACATGGATTTAACAATATTACTCTACGAAAACGGGTACCCACCGCAATGGAATGATGAAGTCTTTGAGCAAGTACTTGGACAAGCTGAGAACTTTAAAAAGTCTACAAATTGATACCTAGGAGGATATATGGCTTCAATTACAAATTATGTAAAAGAGCATTACTTTGATGAGGTATCTAGAGCAGGGACTGATTACTTTGTACAAAACGCACTTAGTTTGGGGCTTTTAAGGAATGGAGTATCAGGGTCAATTTATGTTGAGTTCAGTGAGATAAAATATGTTTATGCGGGAAATAGAGATGATGATTTAATTGATATTGACGTAATCTTAAACATATATGCGGATGTTGTGTGGTTTGAGCTTTATAAAACATCATCTAGTCAAAAGAAAAATCGATGGTTACGTGTTTCTTGTACGGCACGTGTAGAAGATGGGCTTCATAGTTTTCAAATTCATAAAGTCACCCCATATAAGAAAGGTGAACTAAGCCTTTTTGAACATCCTTTTACAGATAAACTAGTACCTTTTTTATGGAAAAATGAGTTAGACGAAACCGCAGAAGCAATTCTAGCATTATATTACCCAGAAGCTCTTCAATCACCCATGCAAATCAATCCTTATGCATTAGCTCAAACGTTGGGGCTCAGAGTTGAATTTGTAGAAATTAACCCTGACACCTCCATTTTTGGAAGGATTTATTTTGAGGACGACACAGAGAGAGGAATATCTGAGGGGACAATTGTTGTCGATGCATATTTAGAAAGAATAAGACCATCAGGGACAGTAAATAATACTATTATTCATGAGTGTTTACATTGGATTTTGCACAGATATTCAGTAGAGCTAGAGAAGGGCTCTGCTGACAGCGTAACCCAAATTTCAACAACTGAGGAAGTTGATGAGAAGGATTGGATGGAATGGCAAGTACATAGCCTTGCCCCTAAACTCATGATGCCTAAAGTGATGACCCAGCAGTTTATCAAATCTAAGTATGCTGAATTAAAAGAAAATAAACCTGTGAACTCAATGATTGATATCATTGAAGATTTAATTAAAGCCACAGCGAATTATTTTGGGGTGACTATTATAGCAGCTCAAAAACGCTTGGCAGAATTCGGGATAGAAGAGGCTAGAGGAGCATTTAATTATGTTGATGGTCGCTATGTTCCAGCTCATTCTTGGCAAAAAGGTTTTCTTGGCGTTGACCAAACATTTTCAATAGGGGTGTCTGATTTATCTAAGTTAGTTTCAAAACATGAATCTTTACGCCATAGACTTTCTGAAGGAGGTCTAATTTATGCGGAATCACACATATGTTTAAACGATTCTAAATATATTACTATCAATTCAAGTGGTCTTCCCGAACTAACTGAATATGCGAAGACTCATATGGAAGAATGCTGTTTGGTTTTTGAGAAGAAAAGTATTTCTCATAATAAAACAAAATTGTCATTTGCTAAAACGCTTGATAATTCCGTTGACGACAGTGTCACTTCTCAATTTCACTACCCTAATAGCGATGAAAATCTAAAACTTGAAGAAGAAGCATCAATGTTAATGAATCATGGGAATGAGATAAAAAAAGTACTTAATGAGTTACCGCCTGACTTTGGAGGAGCACTTGAGTATTTGCGGGACTGGAGAGATATGACGAATCAAGAACTTGCCTTTACTTCGTTAATTTCAGAACGTTCAATCTATAATTTACTAAATAATTCCAAAGAACCTAAAATGAGAACGGTAGTTGCTTTGTCTGTAGCTCTTTCGTTGCCTCATAAAATAGCTTACAAATTTTTGGAGTTATCAGGTAGAACATTACGGACTCAATCTAATGATGAAGAAATGCTATTGGATGTATTTATGATGGCTACTGGAAATTTCACAGTGGAACATTGTAATTTGATATTATCCCAGAGAGAATTTTCTCTTTTAACTAGAAAAAAGGAACTCTAGCACTTAAGCTAGAGTTCCTTTTGTATATCCGAACTTCTAAATTTATTTCACAAAAAATGTAGTCAAAAATGTAGTCATTCGGTTGATTTTTATT
>ERZ772942.136-NODE-136-length-30010-cov-7.975063_pt1 | contig 30010 bp, 22 predicted proteins | sample MGYA00511135_ERZ772942 | MGnify/ENA primary metagenome ERZ772942 (study PRJEB29015, sample SAMEA2738099) | human oral metagenome | biome: human oral; feature: human-associated habitat; material: saliva | place: China | collected 2265 ... | reverse complement strand
GGGTGTGCGGCGTGCGTGGTCGAGGGTGCGGTAGAGCTCGTCGACGGTGCGGGGGCGGAAGGCGTTGCGCACTTCGGGGCGGTCGAAGGCGATGCGGACGATGCCGGCGTCTGTGTGCCGGTGGTAGGTGATGTCGGTGAGGTCGTCGAAGCCGTCGACTGTGGTCCATTGGGTGGGGTCGAAGGGGTTGCTGCTGCTCATGGACATTCAGCCTACCGCCGTCGTTGGGTTGTGGTGCGGCGCGATGGGTGGTGTGTGGGGCAAGATGGTCGCATGGATTCCAATGTGACTTTTGATCCCGCGGTGGTCGATGCGATTGCTTCCATCGACCTTGACCGTATCGGCCAGCCCGGTGGCTTGGATGTTCGAGTGGTGGGGGTGCCGTTGGCGGTGCGTTTCCGCGGGGTTGATGTGCGTGAGGCCGTGTTGATTAAGGGGCCGGCGGGGTGGGGAGAGTTTGCCCCGTTTAAGGAGTATGAGCCGCAGGAGGCCGCTGCGTGGTTGGCTGCCGGGATTGAGCAGTCGCATGTGGGTTTGCCTGCTGTAAAGCGTGATTCGGTGGAGGTCAACGCGACGGTTCCAGCGGTCGCGCCGGAACAGGTGGCTGCGGTGTTGGATCGCTTCCCGGGGTGCCGGACTGTGAAGGTGAAGGTGGCTGATCGCCCGTGGGAGCAGGGGAGTGTGGATGATGACGTCGCGAGGGTTGCGGCTGTGCGTGAATATTGTGCTGCCCGCGATGTGGTTGTGCAGATTCGTGTGGATGCCAATCGTGCGTGGTCGGTAGAGCAGGCTACCCAGGCTGTGCGTCGTTTTGGTCCTTTGCAGTATGTGGAGCAGCCGTGTGCGACGGTTGATGAGCTGGCGCAGTTGCGTGCGACTCTTCCTCGGATGGGTGTGTTTGTGCAGGTTGCGGCGGATGAGTCGATTCGGCGCGCGGAGGATCCTTTCGAGGTGGCTCGTCGTCGTGCCTGTGATGTGGCGGTGTTGAAGGTGGCGCCGTTGGGTGGTGTGCGTCGTACGTTGGCGATTGCTGATTTTATGGCGGAGCAGGGGATTGCGGTGACTATTGCTAGTGCTTTGGACACAGGTGTGGGCATGTACGGGGGATTGGTGACTGCGGCGAATCTGCAGGGTTTTGTGGATGATGATTTGATGGAGGCTCCTCGTCTGGCCGCGGGGTTGGCCACGGGCGGGTTGTTTGAGCCGGGCGCGGACGTCGTGCCGGATAGTCTTTTCGCCGTTGTTGATGGGGCTATTGCGGTGCCGCGCCAGGCTCCAGTGGTGGATGATCAGCGGTTGGCGGCGGCCGAGGCCCGGGTGTCGGATGAGGTGCGGCAGTGGTGGTTGGCTCATCTGCGTGCGTCGTTGGTGGAGCTTCGTAAGGCTGTCGGCCTCGAGTCCTGCTAGCCCGCTAGAGTGGGCCTATGGATTCTTGCGTTGACTTAGGCGGTACACCGGTGGCCCCTAACGGTGTGGTCCCTGACGTTGTAGTCCCTAGTGTTGTGGCCGCGGCGGTTGTGTTGGATGCTGCGGTTGCTGCTGGGGTGCGTGAGGTTGTGGTGTGCCCCGGTTCGCGTAGTGCCCCGCTGGCGTTGTGTGCGGCGCGGGATCCCCGGGTTCGGGTGCATACCCGCATTGACGAGCGTTCTGCCGCGTTTTTTGCTCTCGGTGTCGCTAGGGTGACGGGGCGTCCTGCGATGGTTGTGATGACCTCTGGCACTGCCGTCGCAAACTGTCTACCTGCTGTTATTGAGGCCGCGCACGCTCACGTTCCCCTGGTGGTTGCGTCAGCTGATCGCCCCGCTCGCCTGGTGGGCACGGGGGCCAGCCAAACCATTGACCAGGTGGGAATGTTCGGTGGTTTCGCCGAGTGCGTCAACGTTGAGCCCCTACCGAAGCGCCTCTCTGAGGATGACGCCGCGGGGTTCACGCATGCAGTCAGCATGCTGCGCACCCAGGTGGATCACGCCTTCGCGCAGGTTGGCCCGCAGCGCCCCTTGCAGTTAAACCTGCAATTTGATCAACCTCTCGTCGGCAGTGTTGACGCCGCGACCGTCTGGGTCCGCGAGAATCTTCCGGTCGCAGATGACGCGACGTCATCACCCAAAAACACGCGCAACCAACAGGGGAGTCACAAGTGGATTGACCACGGCGAAGTGACCGTGGACCTGAGCAAACGCACCCTCGTGATCGCAGGTGACGAAGCATGGCCCGTGGAGGGGCTTGAAGACGTCCCCACCATGGCTGAACCCACCGCACCCGCACCTTATCTGCCCGTGCACCCCGGTGCGGCGCGACTGTTCCTATCGGAACAGGTCTCGGCGGAAGGATACGTTGTCGACACCAAACCGGAACAAGTCATCGTCGTAGGCCACCCCACGCTGCACCGCGGCGTCATGAAGCTACTCAAAGACCCCGACGTGCGGCTGATCGTGCTGTCCCGCACCAACCAACTCACCGACCCCTACCGGCGCGCCGACGCCACCGGAACACACATAAAAACCACCGGTGAGCTAGACAAAAACTGGCTCAAAGTATGCTCCGCGGCCTCCGACCTCGCCGCAGAAACCGTGCGCACCGCCCTCGAAGACGACACCCTCGGATTCACCGGACTGCACGCCGCAGCAGCCGTCGCGGACACACTCGCCGTGGGCGACACCCTCGTCCTCGGGGCATCCAACCCCGTCCGCGACGCCAGCTTCCTAGGCCTGCCCTACGACGGAGTCTCAACCTACGCCCCCCGCGGCGCCGCCGGAATCGACGGAACCATCAGCCAAACGCTGGGCGTAGCCACCGCGACATCAACACTCAACCCAGAGGAACCCCGCACACCCCGCACCATCGCGCTCCTCGGCGACGTTACCTTCCTCCACGACGCCGGCGGACTTAACATCCCCGAACACAGCCCCCAACCAGACAACGTCACCATCGTCGTCGCCAACGACTCCGGCTGCGGCATCTTCGAAACCCTAGAGGCAGGCGACCCCGACTACCGCGACGTCTTCGAACAAGTCTTCGCCACCCCCTGCAACGTCGACATCGCCGCACTCTGCGACGCATACGACTGGGAATACATCCGCGCCGAAACCACCCAGCAACTCCTCGACGCACTTGTCGACACCTGCGAAAAACCACGCGGCAGAACCATCATCGAAGCAATCACCACCCGGACCACCCGACGCGAACTCGCCCACAAGGCACAACTATGAACCCACGCGTGCGCAAAAGACTCAACCAACTCATCATGGGCCTATGGGCATTCGCCATCGTCGGCTGCCTCGGCCTCAGCGTCGGCTGCTACATCGACGACCGCACCATCGCCGCCGACCCCGGCCGAGCTCTCGCACGCGTCACCAACACCAGCGGAGCACGCACCACCGTCGACTTCCGTGACGAACAAGGCGTCTATCGCTCGCCCCCCAACGGACTGCTCTACCCAACAGGACTATCCGAAAACCAGCTCGTCTACGTCACCTACGCAAAAAGCAACCCCAACCTCGTCAAAGTTGAAAACCGCGCCTGGACGCTATCCCTCATCCCCGCGGCGTCATTAATGCTGGCAAGCACACTCATCGCCGCCGCACTATTCGCCGCCGTCGCCTGGGCAAACACAGCCCTACGACGCCGCGCCGAAGCCGCAGCCGCCGCACGACACCCCAAACACTAGGAGCCACATGCGAGTCGCCATTGTCGCCGAATCCTTCCTCCCCAACGTCAACGGAGTCACCAACTCCGTCCTCCGCATCCTGGAATACCTACGCGACAACGGACACGACGCCCTCGTCATCGCGCCGGGCGCCCGCGACTTCGAAGAAGAAATCCCAGAATACGCAGGGTTTCCCATCGTCCGCGTGCCCACCATCATGGTGCCGATGATCAACTCGCTACCCATCGGCGTCCCCATGCCCGCAGTGATCAACGCGCTGCGCAGCTTCCACCCCGACGTCATCCACCTAGCCAGCCCCTTCGTCCTCGGCGGCGCAGGAGCATCCGCCGCGAAACAACTAGACATCCCCTGCGTTGGCGTCTACCAAACCGACGTCGCCGGATTCGCACAAAAATACAACCTCGCGCCGCTGATCGCCATGAGCTGGGAATGGACCAAAGCCATCCACAACAAATGCCAACTCACCCTCGCGCCCAGCAGCGCCACCATCAGCACCCTCCGAAGCCACGGCATACGCAACGTCCACCAATGGGCCAGGGGAGTAGACGCCCAACGCTTCAACCCCAGCAAACGCAGCCAACAACTGCGCACACAATGGAACCCCACGGGCGCACAAACAATCGTCGGATACGTCGGCAGGCTCGCCGCCGAAAAAGGCGTCGAACGGCTAGCACAGGTTGACGCTCAACCCGACATGCAACTCGTCATCGTCGGCGACGGCCCAGAACGCCCCACACTAGAAGCGCTCATGCCCAACGCCGTATTCACCGGCGCCCTCGACGGCGAAGAACTCGCACAGGCCTACGCCAGCTTCGACATCTTTTGCCACACCGGAGAATTCGAAACCTTCTGCCAAACCATCCAAGAAGCCCTCGCAAGCGGCATCCCCGCAATCGGCCCCAACGCCGGCGGCCCCATCGACCTGATCCGCCCCGGCTCCCACGGCGCCCTCCTCGACGTCGACACCTACCAAGACACCGTCGTCAACACCATCCGCCAACTACGCGCACCCAACAGTTACCCCACACTGTGCCAAAATGCCCGGGACAGCATCGAAGGAAAAACCTGGGAAGCACTGTGCGAACAACTCCTTGACTACTACCAGCAAGCAATGTCCGCGACCTCGCCCCGATGGCGCCGCACCATCGCCGCCCCCATTCAACGCGTACGGCGTGCGGTAGCCTTGAGGCCGTGGCAAAAGCAACGCTAGACAAAAACCCCAAAGACGTCGCCCGCATGTTTGACGACGTCGGCAAAAACTACGACATTACCAACACCGTGCTGTCGTTCGGACAAGACAAACTGTGGCGTGCCCGCACCCGCAGCCGCCTTGACCTCAAACCGGGTGAAAAAGTCCTCGACCTTGCCGCAGGCACCGCAGTATCCACCGAAGAACTCGCAAAATCCGGCGCCTGGATCGTCGCCTGCGATTTCTCCCAAGGCATGCTCGCCGCAGGTAAAGACCGCGACGTTCCCAAAGTAGTGGGCGACGGAATGCACTTGCCCTTCGCCGACGCCAGCTTCGATGCCGTCACCATCAGCTTCGGCCTCCGCAACATCCACGACTACCGGGCAGGCCTGCGCGAACTACTACGCGTCACCAAACCCGGCGGACGCATCACCGTCGCTGAATTCTCCACCCCGATCGTGCCCATCTGGTCGACGATCTACAAGGAATACCTCATGCGTGCACTCCCCGCAGTCGCCCGCATCGTATCTAGCAACCCCGAGGCCTACGAATACCTAGCCGAATCCATCCGCGCATGGCCCAACCAAGAAACGCTCGCCCAAGCCCTGCGGGAATGCGGCTGGGTCGACGTCGGTTGGCAAAACCTCACCTTCGGAATCACCGCGCTCCACAGCGGAATCAAACCCGCCTAAAGCCGGCTAGCGAGGGCTCGCGCCAGCTAGTTCTGGGTGCCCGCTAGTTCTGGGTGCCCCACAGCTGATCGGCTGAACCCAGACGCCGCGACAAACCAAACGCCGCACCACCTGCCGCCCGCCACACACGCGCCACCACATCACGGTCCTCCGGCGTCACCACATTGCCCATCAAACGCGCCGCAGTAGACATCACCCCACTGCGCATCCCCACAGGACCCGCAGCAGGCAAAAACCACGGCAGCGTCAATAAACGCCCCAACTCGCGCGCCAGAGAAAACGCCGGCCCATACGTAGCCCGCAGCACCCCCGGCCACAGGTCCGTCAGCACCCTGCCCGGAGTATCATCCAACAACTCCACCGCAAGCCGAGCAGTCTCCAACGCATAATCAATCCCCTCGCCATTGAGTGGATTGACGCACCCCGCGGCGTCACCAATCAACGCCCAGTTCTTACCCGCCACATTGCTCACAGCGCCACCCATCGGCAACACCGCGCTAGCAACCCCCTCAGGCTCGGAAAACTCCCACCCCTCAGCCTGCCCCACACACGACTGCCTGTAAGTACGCAACAGCTTCTTCGTGTTCACCTTCGCAGGACGCCTTGAAGTCGACAACGCTCCACAGCCAAGATTCACCGAACCATCCCCCAAAGGAAAAATCCACCCATAACCAGGCAAAACATCACCCGATTGCGGGTCCTTTAGCTCCAAATGTGAATGGATCCACGGGTCCGAACCCAACGGCGACTCGCAATACGAACGCGCAGCAATCCCATACACATGCTCCTTATGCCACACCCGACCCAACTGCTTCGACAACGTCGAGCGGGCACCATCAGCCACAATCACCCACCGCGGCTCCACCCGCAACTCCGCCCGATTAGCACCCCCAGCAGACGCCACCACAACGCTACGCAACCTGCCATCCACCACCACAGGATCCCGAACCACAGCCCCACCCAACGCATGCACACCAGGCTGCTCACACGCATGCGACGCCAACAACCAATCCAACTGGGTACGCCGCATCGCCGACCCCACCGGCGCAAAACCAGCAACCGGCCCCGGCTTCGGCCACGGACACTCCACCGAAGCACCAAAACCGTGCAACATCAGCCCTCGATTGCGATAACCCCCAACCCCCACAGCATCCGCAACACCCAGCGCCTCCAACTCATGCATCGCCCGCGGCGTCAAACCATCCCCACACGTCTTATCCCGAGGAAACACCGCCTGATCCACCAACAACACCTCAAACCCCCGACGCGCCGCATGAAACGCAGCAGCAGACCCCGCAGGACCAGCCCCCACCACCAACACATCCACCCGCGCCACCAGCGACGGAAACGCAGACGCGACGTCATCATCAAGACCAAAACCAAGAGGAAAAACCACGAACCCCATTGTGCCCACAACACCCCAAAGCAACAACAACCCCCACCCCAACACAACACAGAAGCCACCGAGGGTGCGCCCAACCCCACTAATCGGCTACGGTTATGGGCTAGTGACTAACCGCCCGGTAGCGCACCCCACACGGGACGCCTCGCCGGACAAAATAAACCCAACCACGAGGACTACACACAACATGACCACGACCGGTGCGAAAATTACCCGCAGCGCCGGGCTCGACTCTGCTATCGACACCGGAATGGCCCAGGTCGAACAGCTCCTCCGCGAGCAACTAGCTCAGGGCGAAACATTCCTCAGCGACAAAGTCCAGCACCTCGCATTCGCCGGCGGAAAACGCTTCCGCCCCATGTTCGCGCTCCTCGCATCCCAATACGGCACCCGCCCGGGTAACCCAGACGTCATCAAAGCCGCCGCAGTGGTCGAAATGACCCACCTGGCCACCCTCTACCACGACGACGTCATGGACGAAGCCGCCTACCGACGCGGCGTCAAAAGCGCCAACGCACGCTGGTCAAACTCCGTAGCCATCCTCGCCGGCGACTACCTCCTCGCCCACGCATCACACCTCATGGCCCAACTAGGCACCGACACCGTCGCACACTTCGCAGACACCTTCGGAGAGCTCGTCACCGGTCAAATGCGCGAAACCCTCGGCGCCGAAGACCGCGATCCCATCGAGCACTACATGGACGTCATCAAAGAAAAAACCGGTGTGCTGATCGCCTCCGCAGGCTACCTCGGCAGCCTCCACGCCGGGGCCCAACCCGGACACATCGAAGCCCTCCGCGGATTCGGCGCAGACATCGGAATCATCTTCCAAATCGTCGACGACATCATCGACATCTACTCCACCCCCGAGGAATCCGGCAAGACCCCGGGAACCGACCTCCGCGAAGGCGTATTTACCCTGCCAGTTCTGTATGCGCTAGCTGAAGACACCGCCGTTGGGGAAGAGCTGCGCGGGCTGCTCACCGGCCCACTGACCAACAACGATGACGTCGCGCGCGCCCTGGATCTCCTGGCACAAACCACCGGCCGACAACGCGCACTCGAGCAGGTCTACGCATACCGAGACTCCGCCAACAACTGGCTGGAACAACTCCCCGCTGACGCCCCAGCCACTGGTGCACTGCGCGAGCTGATGGCGTTCACCATCGAACGCGTCGGGTAGGGCACGTAGCCTGTAGAGCCTGTAGAGCGGGGGCTTGTGGAGCAGTGCCTGTAGGTTGCATTTGCGTGCGGCAGGGGAGTTAGTAGGCCTGCAGAATTGCCATTTAAGCTGGTAATTTGTTCCACAGTGGGGGTGGTGTAGTAAAGTTTTCCACGCAACAAACCACGCCCTAGGGCGCAGGTTTTGTAGCTCGCCAGGTTGCCCGAGCGGCCAAAGGGAGCGGATTGTAAATCCGTCGGCTTCGCCTACGTTGGTTCGAATCCATCACCTGGCACAGGTAAAACCCCGGACGTCCATGACGCCCGGGGTTTTCGCTTGCTGTGGTTTGGTTGGGGGCTGGGGGGCATGCCGATGTGTGCCGGTGCGTGCACAAATTTCGGCAGGGGGCGCCTCAGTCGATTTGCGACCTGGGGAAATGGTTTTTTGCGGCGCCCGCTGCCGAAATTTATGCACATTTCCTCCCGCGTGGCCGGCCTAGTAGCTCGGTAGATCAGCGGCGCGTTTTGTCAGTGAATCACTCACAAAGTGGTCTAGACCAGTTGGCTTGAGTGTCGGCGGCCGGGCTTTGTCAGTGAATCACTCACAAAATCGAGCAACAATGGCCGCACCTTGGATGCTTTAATAGGGGGCTAATAGTGCCATTGTACTGTAGATTTGTAAGAATTCGGGGTGATGGGTTAATCTTGTTCAGGCTTCAACGAGAGCGCGGCATTTAAATGTTGCATCTTGGTTTGGCTGCGCCCCCTTAGCTCAGTCGGCAGAGCGTTTCCATGGTAAGGAAAAGGTCGACAGTTCGATTCTGTCAGGGGGCTCTGTTTTTTATTGATAGCTGCTTCGCCCCAGGCGAGGAAGTGGTCAGTAAAATGCGGTGAGGCGGTGTAGCTCAGTGGTAGAGCAAACGACTCATAATCGTTGTGTCGCGAGTTCAATTCTCGCCATCGCTACTGAGAACAGCGTAGACGCTTAAAATGCACCCCAGAGCCTAAACGTTCTGGGGTTTATTTTTTCCTACAGCTTGTTCTCTAAACAAAGACGACAGTCTCAAGCGTGACTAACGCACATCTTTTAGTTTGGTGTTGGTTGCCTTTCTGGTACTGTTGTCACAGTGTTCGCGAAGAGCCACCCATAAGGGTTGCTTCGAAGAACATGCCTAGGGGCGTAGCTCAATTGGCAGAGCAGCGGTCTCCAAAACCGCAGGTTGCAGGTTCAAGTCCTGTCGCCCCTGCAAAATTTCCTCTTAAATCTAGGAGTGTTGTGTCCGACGATCTGCAGCCTGAGAATAAGGACCTGCGTCCTTCCGGTAAGCGCCAGGTTGTTGGTGTCTCCGCGTCCGCAACAACCTCCTCCGAGGCCTACGCTGCACGACGTGCAAAAGACAACAAAGCTGAACTTGAAGAGTCCGGTCGTGGAGCAGTCAAAGACTTCTTTCCCGAAGTTGTCGATGAGATGAAGCGTGTCATCTGGCCGACCGGTCGCCAGATGGTTAACTACACCGCCATCGTGTTGGCATTTTTGATCGTCTTGACCGCGATCGTTGCTGGCGTTGACTTCCTTGCCGGCCTGGGGGTTGAGAAAGTCCTCATTCGCGACTAGTCTTAATCGTAGTATTCGTTTTATCCCGCTTCCCGCACCTGGGTAGGCGGGATAAATTTTTGACATGTGGAGTGTTTCTATGACTGACAACAACCAACCCGACTTCCAAACCGCCCAGGAATCCGATCTGGAAATCGTCAATAATGACGCTGTTGATGCAGTGACCGAAGCAGCAGCTGAGGTTGCAGAGGGCATCGCCGATGCGGGTGGGGATGTTGACGCAGCCATCGCCGCAGCCGAAGCAGAAGCAACGGATGCGCCTGCAGAAGTAGACAAGGCCGAGGCAGACTCCGCTGAAGCGACTCCGGAGGATGCAGACGAAGCAGCCATCGCCGAGTACAAGACCCGACTGCGTGCCTTCATCCGTGATCTGAAGAAGCTCCCCGGCGAGTGGTACATCATTCAGTGCTACTCCGGTTACGAAAACAAGGTTAAAACCAACCTTGATATGCGCGCCCAGACCCTCGAAGTTGACGATGCGATCTACGACGTGGTCGTGCCGATCGAGGAAGTCACGGAAATCCGCGACGGCAAGCGCAAGCTCGTCAAGCGTAAGCTCCTGCCTGGTTACGTCCTCGTCCGTATGGACATGAACGATCGCGCATGGTCCGTCGTCCGTGACACCCCCAACGTGACCTCCTTCGTTGGTAACGAGGGGCACCCCACCCCGGTGAAGCACCGTGACATCGCGAAGTTCCTCATGCCGCAGGAGAACACCACTGTTGAGGGTGAAGAGAACAACACTACCGGTGAAAAGGTCGTGGCAGCACCTATGACCTCCGCGCCGAAGCCTGCAGAGTCCGACTACCAGGTTGGCGAAGCCGTCACCATCCTCACCGGTGCATTCGCTTCCGTTTCGGCAACTATCTCCGAGATCGATGCTGAAAACGGCAAGGTCAAGGCCCTCGTGTCCATCTTTGGTCGCGAAACCCCGGTCGACTTGACCTTCGACCAGATCGAAAAAATCATGTAACACCCCTGCGACGTCATGACGCCGCGTTGAACACAACGTACAGCACAACGCCTCGCAAGGCGCATCGCGCAACGCATCGCGAACACAGTCGCCGGTTTTCATAAGCCGGCGACTGTTGCTATGCTGGTAGATCGTGTCTGCAAACTGCGGGCACAGCCGCGCGAAAACCTTTCGCGACGCAATTTTAAACGTGCACAATGTGTGTCCCCGGTGGCTGGCTAAACCCGGCATCCGGACGGAAACCACCAGGTAGGCCAATCGAGCCTGGTGGTCGCCCGTTAACAAGGAAGAAGGTAATTCGATGGCTCCGAAGAAGAAGGTCACTGGCCTCATCAAACTGCAGATCCAGGCTGGTCAGGCAAACCCGGCTCCGCCGGTCGGCCCCGCACTGGGTGCCCATGGTGTCAACATCATGGAATTCTGCAAGGCGTACAACGCTGCGACTGAAAACCAGCGCGGCAACGTCGTCCCGGTTGAAATCACCGTCTACGAAGACCGTTCCTTCGACTTCAAGCTGAAGACCCCTCCGGCAGCTAAGCTGCTTCTGAAGGCCGCTGGCCTGCAGAAGGGCTCCGGCGTCCCCCACACCCAGAAGGTGGGCAAGGTCACCATGGCTCAGGTCAAGGAGATCGCCGAGACCAAGAAGGAAGACCTCAACGCCAACGACATCGAGGCTGCTGCCAAGATCATCGCCGGCACTGCTCGTTCCATGGGCATCGAGGTCGAGGGCTAAAACCCTCACCATTCATGACGCCGCGGGCGCCTGTGTGATCAGGTAAACGCGACGTCATCACTAAAAAATATTTTGTGGAAGGGTCGGCTCCGGCCCGCACAACCACACAATCCGAATCGAAAGAGGATTTTAAAATGGGCAAGCGCTCTAAGGCATACCGCGCCGCCGCCGAGAAGATCGACGCCGGCCGCCTGTACACCCCCCTGAAGGCCGCTGAGGTCGTCAAGGAAACCAGCTCCAAGAACTACGACGCTACCGTTGACGTTGCAATGCGTCTCGGCGTCGACCCCCGCAAGGCTGACCAGCTGGTTCGCGGCACTGTCTCCCTGCCCAACGGCACCGGTAAGACCGTCCGCGTCATCGTTTTCGCCGCTGGCGAGAAGGCAACCGAGGCTGAGGCTGCTGGCGCTGACGTTGTTGGCTCCGATGACCTGATCGAGAAGATCCAGGGTGGCTGGACCGACTTCGACGCTGCTATCGCAACCCCCGACCAGATGGCCAAGGTTGGCCGTGTGGCTCGCGTGCTCGGCCCCCGTGGCTTGATGCCGAACCCCAAGACCGGCACCGTCACCACCGACGTTGCTAAGGCTGTTGCTGACATCAAGGGCGGTAAGATCTCCTTCCGCGTTGACAAGGCTTCCAACCTGCACGCTGTTCTCGGCAAGGCTTCCTTCACTGCTGAGCAGCTCGCTGAGAACTACGCAGCACTGTACGAAGAGGTCATGCGCTTGAAGCCCTCTTCTGCAAAGGGCACCTACCTGAAGAAGATCACCATGGCCTCCACCAACGGTCCTGGTGTTCCGGTTGACCCGAGCATCTCCAAGAACTTCACCGCAGAGTAAAACACTGCGCTGAGCGTTTTTCTGAAGCCTCTGCTGGCCGTCATGGCTGGTAGGGGCTTTTGCTTTTGCGACGGGAGGAAGCTTTAAGAATGTGAAGCAGCGCCGCCAAGTAGTTCAATATGTGCACTGATCCTTGCAGATTGTGGTTTTCGGTCTGCGTTTTCCCAGTTCGCGTTTTGTGGAGGTGCAAATCTGCAAGGCTCGGTGCACTTAACCGGCTAAGCACCCGCCTCCACGCAACTTCACCCAGGCAACCTCATTGAAGAATCCTAGACTCCGGCGGCAACTGCGTTGCTAGGATCGAGTGGCATGAAAATCGCTGTATTGTCTCCAAGTTTCGCGGCCCCGGGCGCTTTCCCTGACATTCACGAACAGGCTATGTGCAGGCTTCGTGACCTGGGATTCGAGCCCGTCGAGTATCCCACCACCCGCCAGCTGGGTGCTTCCCCGCAGGATCGTGCCCGCGACGTCAACGCAGCTTTCGCTGACCCGGAGGTCGCCGCAATCGTCGCCACGATCGGTGGGGACGACCAGGTCACCGTCATCCCCTTCCTGGATGCGGAGACTATCCGCGCCAACCCCAAGCCATTCCTCGGCTACTCCGATAACACCAGCTTGCACAATTATTTGTGGCAGTTGGGCGTGCGTAGTTTCTATGGCGGCTCCACGCAGGTGCAGATTGGCTCGGGCCCGATTGGGGATGAGCATCAGCGTTCCTTCCTCGCCGCGGTGCGTGATGCCGGCAGGTTGGAGATCACGCCTGTCCGCGACACGGAGGACTTCGGCGTCGATTGGAACGACCCGTGCTCGCTGACGGAGTTCGGTGTTCGCCGGCCAGCACGCCCCTGGCGGTGGCGCGGCGACAGCAAGGTAGTCACAGGGCGTACGTGGGGCGGGTGCTTTGAGGTCCTTGACCAGATCGCGATGGCTGGGCGTTTGCCGGAGCTGGAGTCTCTGCGTGGGCACATCATTTTGTTGGAGGCTGCTGAGTCGCTTACTCCGTCTGATCAGATTATGCGGCGTGTTCGCGCGTTGGGCGAGTGGGGGATTTATGACGTCGCGTCGGCTGTTGTTGTCGCATCACCCCCGGTGAGTAGCTTGGAGGTGGTTCCGAGCGAGCCGCAACAGGATGCTGATTGGCAGGCGCAGTGCGACGTCATTTTTGAGCAGTTGGAGTATTACAATCCTGCCCTGCCTGCGGTGTTTGGTGTGCCTTTTGGTCATACCCGGCCGCAGTGGGTACTGCCTTATGGTGGGCAGCTGACTGTCGATAGCGAGAAGCGGAAGATCTGGGCGGACTATTCGCGCTAGGGACACAAGGCGTACAAAAAACCGGCAGATTTACATCTTTGAAAAGCTCGACCTGGGGTTTTAGGGGTGGTTTATGCAATTCTGCTGGTTTTTTGTACGCGGAGGTGGGGCGGGGCTGACGTGAGCCGGTTGGGTACGAGGCTAGAGGGGGCCGGTTGGCAGCGGAAGGCGCGTGATTTGCTTTATTGACGCGGCGTCATTATCCTTGCTCAGGAACTTAAATAGGCGGGTAACCGTCATGCTTTAGGTTTCACCGAAGACCGTCGGTCAGCCGCAAGGCTCGAAGGAATCCCCACAAAGGATCGGCCCACGCAGGAGGACTTGGAAGCGAAAACCCTCAAAGGTTGGATGCGCCCTGTGCTCTTGCACGGGGCTTTTGTTATGCAGACATGTTTTGCGCAAAGGCCTCGGCGGAAAACATATATGACCATTGAGGAAGGAGGCGAAGTAATGGCAAACGCAAAGAACACCGCTGCAGTGGCTGAGCTGAAGAACCGTTTCGAAGAAGCGAATTCTGTCGTGCTCACCGAGTACCGTGGCCTGTCTGTTGCACAGACCACCGAGCTGCGTCGTGCACTTGGTGCTGATGTCCAGTACTCCGTCGCCAAGAACACCATGATCAAGCTGGCCGCTAAAGAGGCTGGCGTTGAAGGTCTTGATGATCTCCTTACCGGACCCACCGCTGTTGCCTTTATCAAGGGAGAGGCTGTTGACGCAGCTAAGGCGCTGAAGAAGTTCGGCAAGGACAACAAGGCATTCGTGGTCAAGGGTGGCTACATGGACGGCAACGCTCTGAGCGCAGCTCAGGTCGACGCCATCGCCGAGCTTGATAACCGCGAGACCACTCTCGCAAAGCTTGCTGGCGCCATGCAGGGCAACTTGGCAAAGGCTGCTGGCCTGTTCAACGCTCCCGCTTCTCAGATTGCACGCCTCGGCGCTGCTCTGCAGGAGAAGAAGGACGCCTAAAGGCTTTTGTTGCGCGCCCCGGTGGCGTGTGGCTAGAGTTTTTACACTTTTATAACCATCACTTCGTGGCCTGACGCGAAACCACTGTTCACATGTTCGGTGGTGTTAGGCCGGATAATTTTTGAAAGGACTGCCACCATGGCTAAGTTCACCAACGACGAGCTCATCGAAGCTTTCAAGGAAATGACCCTCATCGAGCTCTCTGAGTTCGTCAAGCTGTTCGAGGAGACCTTCGAGGTCACCGCTGCTGCTCCGGTTGCTGTTGCAGCTGCAGGTGCTCCCGCTGCTGGCGGCGACGCTGCTGAAGAGAAGAGCGAGTTCGACGTTGTTCTCGAGGACGCTGGCGCTAAGAAGATCGGCGTTATCAAGGCTGTCCGCGAGATCGTTTCCGGTCTGGGCCTGAAGGAAGCTAAGGAGCTCGTTGAGGGCGCACCGAAGGCTATCCTCGAGGGTGCTAACAAGGACGATGCTGAGGCTGCCAAGACCAAGCTCGAAGAGGCTGGCGCAAAGGTTACCCTCAAGTAATTCTTGCAGGTGCGCAGCATAGCGCGCCATATGCTTGAGGCCGCGGTCACCGTATGGTGGTCGCGGCTTTTGCTATGTCTGGGGGCTTGTGGCTCCCCCGTGGGGTATGACGCCGCGGGGGTTTATGTGCCGGTGGGGTTACGGTGTTTCGCGGGTCTCGATGTGGATGTCGCGTTCTAGTGCCCGGTGGACGGGGCATTTGTTTGCGATTTCTAGCAGTTTTGCCCGTTGTTGTGCGTCGAGTGCGGGGTCGAAGGTGATGTCTCGGTGGAAGGTGGTGGTGTCGCCTTCGGATGTGACGTCGACGTGTACTTGGGTGTTTCCGATGTTGTAGCCTTTGCGGCGGGCGTACATTCCCATGGTCATGTGGGTGCAGCCGGCGAGTCCGGCGAGGACCATGTGGAAGGGGTTGGGGCCGAGGTCTTTTGCGCCGGGGAAGGACGTGGGTTCGTCGAGGAGCCAGGTGTGGGTGGCGTCGGCGATGGTGGTTGCGAAGTCGGAGCCTTGTGCTTGTTGTGGGGTGGGGGTGCTGGCGGTGACGCCGTTTGCGGGGTGTTGTGGGGTGTTGACGTCGTTGGGTTGGGTGTTGACGTCGCGGGTGGGGATCTCAATATTTTTTGTGGACATGTCCTTTGTAACGCGTTTGCTTGTGTCAGAATTCCCCACCCACCGGGCTGGGTTAGTCTCTGGGTATCTCTATTGGACAGCCAGGAGCAAAAGAGCCCACGCCATGCGTTAATTGCTTGACAACATCACTGAGTATGGCTCAACGGTGGCCATGCGGGATGTGTCTTTGGAATTGGGCCCTGGGATCCACGCACTTTTGGGGCCTAATGGGGCGGGGAAGTCCTCTTTGTCAGGTGGGATGCGCAGGCGCGTCGGCATTGCTTCGGCGTTGGTGGGTTCACCGAAATTGGTGGTTTTGGATAATGAAGGGACGCTGCGGTGATAGGTGGAGGTAACCTTCTCTCGGTATTGTCGACCTAAAACCGCACTAGAGGCCGCCAAAAAACACGACGCCCACCACGCATGCTGACGCTATTGCACTAAGCAAGACCACCGGAACGAAACGCAGCACAAACCCCCGGCCGAATGCCCCCAACTGCATAGCAATCAACTTGAAATCCACTATCGGCCCCACAATCAAAAACGCCAACTGTGCGGTGGGGGACACCGCTGTAAACGACGCTGCCACAAACGCATCGGCCTCCGAACACAGCGACAGTACGATCGCCAACACAACCATCACAGCTATCAACAACCACGGGGTGTCCGCGAGCCCCAAAAACCACTGTGCTGGAACAATGACCTTCACTGCAGCGGCCAGCGCAGCTCCCACCACCAGATAGCTGGCAGCTGGGAAGAAATCAGCCAGCGCTGCATCCCTAAACACCTCCCCCCGAGTCACCGCATTCGTGGCGCAATGCTTGCTTGGGGCGCACTCCCCAAGACGCTCATCATGCTCAGCAAGGGTGCTGTTATCGCCCACAATCAACCACAACCACCCCGCACACAACACAGCCACAACAGCGGCCGCAAACCGGGCCCACGCCATCTGCGGCAAACCATAAAACGCCACCGCAGTAGACACAATCACCACCGGATTCAGCGACGGAGACGCCAACAGAAAAGACAACGCCGCAGCCGGAGATACCCCCCTGCGCATCAAAGAAGCAGCCACCGGAACAGAAGAACACTCACACCCCGGCAACGCCACCCCCGCAGCACCCGCAGCAGGAACTGCCCAGAAGGGGTTACGCGGCGTCATTCTGCCCAAAAAACTCGCCGGAACAAACGTCGCAATCGACGCCGACACCAACACGCCCAACACCAAAAACGGCAACGCCTGCACACAGATCGCCACCCATAACGAGCCCCACGCCTGCAGCCTGCCGGGCAGGGCGAACAGGGGAGAGTGAAACTGCGACACCGTGATCGCCAAAAAAGCTGCCCACAACACGATGCCGACGCTCGAACGGCGCGGAGAAGCCGCAGACCTGGACGGTGAATCTAACGGCGCGCTCATAGATAGGGGTCCTTCGGGGTGTCAATCGCGCGAACAGTTGAAGCATCGATAGTAGGAAACAGTGGAGTCGGCGTGCCAGGGGGAGCATCAGGCGGCAGAACCACCCCTGTGACCTGCACCCACTGATCCTCCCGCGGTAGAGCGGCGGACCCGCCCCGGGCATTGCCGGCAGTGCTGGGAATGCGCACCGCGACGGTATAGGGCACGGCGTCTGCCGCACAACAAATCTTGTAGCGGCTCACCAACACCTCCGTCGCACCATCGGTCGGCTGCTCGGAAGTATCCTGCCCGCCAGCCCCACGCGAACCACGCTCATGCGGATAAGACACGAACCCTTCGAAACGCACCTGGTGACCATCCAAGTTGTGCGCATCGCCAAAAACGTAACGGTCCTGGATGTCCTCCAACGTCACCTCATTGAGCCCATCGCCCAGCGGCGGAAAAGAGTGCGGAGTGCTTCGTACAAAAGAACGGTGAGGCCCACCCCCAACACTCCCAGCGCCAGCATCGCCCGCCGCAAGCACGCCATTGTGCCCCAGTGACCCAGCCCCCAACGCGCCGGGCGCAGCCAACACCAGCAGCACCGCAGGCGACAGTAACACGCACGCTGCTAAAAGATCATGACGCCGCGATGCTCCCCACCGGTGCGCACCATCACCGCCCAGGCAAGTCCAGAGTGCCCACAGGGACGAAATAACAATCAACGCAGAAGCCAAGCCGACAAACGGCAACCAAAAACCCTGTACATAGGCCGCGGCGCGCCCAGAGATAGCCAGAATGAGGCAGCTAAACCCCAACAGCGAGCAGGCCACTAACTGGGTCGTGGACAGCCGGTGATCATGATCGTGCTGCACCCACGGGCCTCCTCGTCGTCAAACGTTTCTGACGGCCAGCATAGTCAGTATGATTGCGGGCATGTCCGCACGCCCACGTCGCACAGCAGCAACCGCCACAACCATCTTCTTGGGGGCAGGTTTGGCCGTCGGTTCCCTGGTCTATCCGACCATCGCACCAAACCCCACCGGCGTTGATGCGAGCTCCGGGCCGTGGACCATCACCATCACCGATGACGCCGCGGGGCTCACTGAACAACAGCACGTCGAGTTTCCCGGGCCCAATGGTGACTTCGGCCCGCAAGGGCAGCAGGTGCTTACCGCTCGTCTGGGCATCACCACCATCGCCGCACCGAACGCTGGTAGTGCCCGTAGTGCAGACAGTGAGGGGAGTGCTGGCAATGCGGGCAGTGCTGGCAGTGCTGGCAGGGGGGGTAGTGCTGGTGGCGATGATGGCTTTGAGGGGCTCATCGACGCCACCGTCATGGCCGCAGAATTCACCCCCGCCACCGGGGAGCTCACAAGCCCCGTCACGGTCTCACGGACCCTCGGCATGCCCACCCAACAAATCACGCCCCCTCAAGGCGCTGTGTGGCTGACCTTCCCCGAGCGCGCCCAGGCCGACAGCTACACCGTCTTCGACCCCATCAGCATGAAAACCAGCGAAGCCACCCGGCTCGAACCCTCCCCCAACAATGGCACCACAGACAATGACGCCGCGGGGCTTGAGGCGCGCGCCGACAGTTACGGACGCGACGTCATTACCTACAGACAAAACTTAGGGAAAGACGCCAACGGTCGGGGCTTTTATGTGGATTATGTCGTCGACGAAGCCAGCGGGGTAGTGCTGGACCGAGCCGAAAGGCGCCCCATGTCCGATGGCCGTGACGGCGTGTTTCAGGGGCAAGCGACGCAGGAGAGCGTGGACGCGATGATCGCCTACGTCGACGCACTGCCGAACCCAGCAGTCCGCACATGGGCTGTGCGTGTCGCGGGTGTCGTTGGTGGTTTGCTGCTTTTAGTTGGGGTAGGGTTAGCGCTCACGCAGACACGGCGTGGTCGTACAACAAGAACCACACCAAAGAAGTGATAAGATTCACACTTTACATTTGCCGCTGGATCCTATAGGCTTAACCGTTGCGCTGGGATTAGTTGAAGGCGCATGTATAAGGAAAAGCCCCTGCTACGCAGTGAAAACCGTGCAGCAGAGCATAAAAACAGGCCTTGTAAACAAACCGAAAAAACCGGTTTGACAAGGCCATTTAGTGCTATTTGGGCGCGACATAAGCATCGTGTGCACACAGTGCGCATCGCGACGTCAACACCTTATAACTGCCCGCAACTAAACCCACTAAGCAGACAGATATATCTATAACCAATTCAGCGGATGCGGTGGTCATATGGCGGACCATCGGCCGCGTGAGGTGCTGGAAGGACGCATCTTGGCAGTCTCCCGCCAGACCAAGACAGACACGTCAATGGCCGAAATTCCCGGGGCTCCCGAACGTTACTCGTTCGCGAAGATCACCGAACCAATCGAGGTCCCAGGTCTACTCGATCTGCAACTCGACTCATTTGCCTGGCTCGTCGGCACGCCCGAGTGGCGCGAACGCACCCAGGCCGAAATCGGAGAGGGCAACCGCGTAACCAGCGGCCTCGAGGACATCCTCGAAGAACTCTCCCCAATCCAGGACTACTCCGGGACCATGTCGCTGTCCCTGTCCGAGCCTCGATTCGAAGAAGTCAAAAACTCCATCGACGAGTGCAAAGACAAAGACATCAACTACTCTGCGCCGCTCTACGTGACCGCAGAGTTCATCAACAACGAAACCCAGGAGATCAAGTCCCAGACCGTCTTCATCGGCGACTTCCCGATGATGACCGACAAGGGCACCTTCATCGTCAACGGCACCGAACGTGTCGTCGTCTCCCAGCTGGTGCGTTCCCCCGGTGTCTACTTCGATCGGACGATTGACAAGTCCACCGAACGCCCCCTGCACTCCGTGAAGGTCATCCCCTCCCGCGGCGCATGGCTCGAATTTGACGTCGACAAGCGCGACACCGTCGGTGTCCGCATCGACCGCAAACGCCGCCAGCCCGTCACCGTTCTGCTCAAGGCCCTTGGATGGACCACCGAGCAGATCACCGAACGCTTCGGCTTCTCCGAAATCATGATGACCACCCTCGAAAACGACGGCGTGGCCAACACTGACGAAGCCCTCCTCGAGATCTACCGCAAGCAGCGCCCGGGCGAACAGCCCACCCGCGACCTTGCACAGTCTCTCCTGGACAACAGCTTCTTCCGCGCCAAGCGCTACGACCTCGCCAAGGTGGGCCGCTACAAGGTCAACCGCAAGCTCGGCCTCGGCGGCGACCACGAGGGCCTCATGACCCTCACCGAAGAAGACATCGCCACCACCCTGGAATACCTCGTGCGCCTGCACGCTGGTGAAACCCAGATGACCTCGCCCAACGGCACCGTCATCCCCGTGGAAACCGACGACATTGACCACTTTGGCAACCGTCGTCTGCGCACCGTCGGCGAACTCATCCAAAACCAGGTCCGCGTCGGCCTGTCCCGCATGGAGCGCGTCGTCCGCGAACGCATGACCACCCAGGACGCCGAATCGATCACGCCTACCTCCCTGATCAACGTGCGCCCCGTGTCTGCGGCCATCCGCGAGTTTTTCGGAACCTCCCAGATGTCCCAGTTCATGGATCAGAACAACTCCCTGTCTGGCCTGACCAACAAGCGTCGTCTGTCTGCCCTCGGCCCCGGCGGCCTCTCCCGCGAACGCGCGGGCATCGAGGTCCGCGACGTCCACCCGTCTCACTACGGCCGCATGTGCCCCATTGAGACCCCCGAAGGCCCCAACATCGGCCTGATCGGCTCTCTGTCGTGCTACGCCCGCGTCAACTCCTTCGGTTTCATCGAAACCCCCTACCGCAAGATCGTTGACGGTCACATCACCGACGAGGTTCACTACCTCACCGCTGATGAAGAAGACCGCTACGTCGTCGCGCAGGCTAACACCCCGCACGACAAAGACGGCAAGATCACCGAAGAACGCATCGTCGTCCGCACCAAGGGCGGAAACATCGAGGTCGTTGGCCCCGAAGCCATCGAATACATGGACGTATCCCCGCGCCAGATGGTCTCCGTCGCAACCGCGATGATTCCCTTCCTTGAGCACGACGATGCAAACCGTGCCCTCATGGGTGCCAACATGCAGCGTCAGGCCGTGCCGCTCGTCCGCTCCGAAGCCCCGTTGGTCGGTACCGGCATGGAGCTCCGCGCAGCCTACGACGCCGGCGACATGATCATCAACGCCAAGGGCGGCGTTGTCGAGAACGTCTGCGCCGACTACATCACCGTCATGGCTGACGACGGCACCCGCGACACCTACATGCTGCGCAAATTCCAGCGCACCAACCAGGGTACCTGCTACAACCAGAAGCCCCTCGTTGACATGGGTCAGCGCGTCGAAGCCGGCCAGGTCATCGCCGACGGCCCCGGCACCGACAACGGTGAAATGGCCCTCGGCCGTAACCTCCTCGTGGCATTCATGCCTTGGGAAGGCCACAACTACGAGGACGCCATCATCTTGAACCAGCGTCTGGTTGAAGAAGACATCCTCACCTCCATCCACATTGAGGAACACGAAATTGACGCCCGCGACACCAAGCTTGGTGCCGAGGAAATCACCCGTGAAATCCCCAACGTGAGCGAAGACGTCCTCAAGGACCTCGACGAGCGCGGCATCGTCCGCATCGGCGCCGACGTCCGCGACGGCGACATCCTCGTCGGTAAGGTCACCCCGAAGGGTGAAACCGAGCTGACCCCCGAAGAGCGCCTCCTGCGCGCCATCTTCGGTGAAAAGGCACGCGAAGTGCGCGACACCTCCATGAAGGTGCCCCACGGCGAAACCGGCAAGGTCATCTCCGTCCGCCGCTTCTCCCGCGAAGAAGACGACGATCTCGCCCCCGGCGTCAACGAAATGATCCGCGTCTACGTCGCCCAGAAGCGCAAGATCCAGGACGGCGACAAGCTCGCTGGACGCCACGGCAACAAGGGCGTCGTCGGCAAGATCCTCCCCGCCGAAGACATGCCCTTCCTGCCCGACGGTACCCCCGTTGACATCATCCTCAACACCCACGGTGTGCCCCGTCGTATGAACATCGGCCAGGTCCTCGAAGTTCACCTCGGTTGGCTAGCAGCCGCCGGCTGGAACATCGACACCAACAACCCGGAGAACAAGGAACTCATGGAGATTCTCCCCGAGGAGCTCTACGACGTTCCCGCTGGCTCGCTCACCGCGACCCCCGTGTTCGACGGCGCATCCAACGCAGAGCTCGCCGGCCTGCTGGCAAACTCCCGCCCCAACCGCGACGGCGACGTCATGGTCGATGGCGATGGCAAGGCCCAGCTGATCGACGGCCGCTCCGGCGAACCCTTCCCGTACCCAGTGTCTGTCGGCTACATGTACATGCTGAAGCTGCACCACCTGGTCGACGACAAGATCCACGCCCGCTCCACCGGCCCGTACTCCATGATCACCCAGCAGCCGCTGGGCGGTAAGGCGCAGTTCGGCGGCCAGCGCTTCGGCGAGATGGAGGTGTGGGCCATGGAGGCCTACGGCGCCGCCCACGCCCTCCAGGAGCTGCTCACGGTCAAGTCCGACGACGTCAACGGCCGTGTCAAGGTCTACGAGGCCATCGTCAAGGGCGAGGACATCCCCGAGCCCGGCATCCCCGAGTCCTTCAAGGTGCTCATGAAGGAGATGCAGTCGCTGTGCCTGAACGTCGAGGCCCTGGACGCCGAGGGCGTCGCCATCGCCCTGGACGACACCGACGACGACGGCTCGCGCGCCGCCGATGAGCTCGGCTTCGACCTGGGCCGGCGTCCGGGCGGGGCCATGGCCTCCACGGTTGACGAGATCTGAGTGGCCACCGCCTGGTGACGACTTCGTGACAACTTCATCGAGCCCCGGTTGAGGGCGGGTGGCCCACCCGCCGCCCGCCCTCCCACCAGGCTCGCAGGCGCCGTCGGAGTCATGGAACAACGACGACGGAACGCCCCCAGACCACCACCTGATGAGATTTCACCATCGGAAGTAGGAACTGTGCTCGACGCCAACGTGTTCGACAGGATCCAGCTCGGCCTCGCCACTGCGGAGGACATTCGCTCGTGGTCCCACGGCGAGGTCAAGAAGCCCGAGACCATCAACTACCGCACCCTCAAGCCCGAGAAGGACGGCCTCTTCTGCGAGAAGATCTTCGGCCCCACCCGGGACTGGGAGTGCGCCTGCGGCAAGTACAAGCGCGTGCGCTACAAGGGGATCGTCTGCGAGCGCTGCGGAGTCGAGGTCACTCGCTCCAAGGTGCGTCGCGAGCGCATGGCCCACATCAAGCTCGCCGCGCCGGTCACCCACATCTGGTACTTCAAGGGCGTCCCCTCGCGCCTGGGCTACCTGCTCAACCTCGCGCCCAAGGACCTGGAGAAGGTCATCTACTTCGCGGCCTACATGGTCACCGAGGTGGACGAGGAGGGCCGTCACGACGACCTGCCCTCGCTGCGCAACGAGCTGGAGGTCAAGAAGAAGCACCTCGAGGAGTCCGGCCAGGCCGAGGTCGAGGCGCGCCAGCAGCGCCTCGAGGAGGACCTCGCCCAGCTCGAGTCCGAGGGCGCCGAGGCCTCCCAGCGAGAGAAGCTCCGCAAGACCGCCGAGCGCGAGATCACGGCCATGCGCCGCCGCAACCAGCGCGCCCTGGAGCACATGGACAAGGTGTGGGACCGCTTCGTGAGCCTCAAGGTCGGTGACCTGGAGGGTGACGAGGTCCTCTACCGCGACATGGTCGCCGACTACGGCATCTACTTCAAGGGCTCCATGGGCGCCGAGGCCATCCAGGCCCGCCTGCGCAGCTTCGACCTCGAGGCCGAGGCCTCCGCCCTGGCCGAGATCGTCGAGAACGGCACCGGCCAGCGCAAGACCCGCGCCATCAAGCGCCTCAAGGTCGTCAACGCCTTCCGCATGACCGGCACCGCCCCGGAGTCGATGGTCCTGGACAACATCCCGGTCATCCCGCCGGACCTGCGCCCCATGGTCCAGCTCGACGGTGGCCGCTTCGCCACCAGCGACCTCAACGACCTCTACCGCCGCGTCATCAACCGCAACAACCGCCTCAAGCGGCTCATGGACCTGGGCGCCCCGACGATCATCGTCAACAACGAGAAGCGCATGCTTCAGGACGCCGTCGACGCCCTGTTCGACAACGGCCGCCGCGGCCGCCCGGTCACCGGCGTGGGCAACCGTCCGCTGAAGTCCCTGTCCGACATGCTCAAGGGCAAGCAGGGCCGCTTCCGCCAGAACCTCCTGGGCAAGCGCGTGGACTACTCCGGCCGTAGCGTCATCGTCGTCGGCCCCCAGCTCAAGCTCCACCAGTGCGGTCTGCCCAGCCAGATGGCCCTGGAGCTGTTCAAGCCCTTCGTCATGAAGCGGCTCGTCGAGCTCAAGGAGGCCCAGAACGTCAAGGCCGCCAAGCGCATGGTCGAGCGCGCCAACCCCAAGGTCTGGGACGTCCTGGCCGAGGTCATCCGCGAGCACCCCGTGCTGCTCAACCGCGCCCCCACCCTGCACCGCCTGGGCATCCAGGCCTTCGAGCCCCAGCTCATCGAGGGCAAGGCCATCCAGCTGCACCCGCTCGTGTGCGGCGCCTTCAACGCCGACTTCGACGGCGACCAGATGGCCGTCCACCTGCCGTTGGGCGCCGAGGCGCAGGCCGAGGCCCGCATCCTCATGCTGTCCTCGAACAACATCCTCAAGCCCTCCGACGGGCGCCCCGTGACCATGCCCAGTCAGGACATGATTATCGGCACCTACTACCTCACCTCCGACCCCGACCCGGCGGTCGAGGTCGAGCGCGACGCCGAGGGCAACGAGATCGTCCCGGCCTTCTCCTCCTTCGCGGAGGCGGTCATGGCCTACGACTTCGGCAAGCTCCACGTCAACGCCGCCTGCGACATCCGCTTCGAGGAGGGCATCGCCGCTCCCGAGGGATGGCAGCCGCCCGAGGGCTGGAGTGAGGGCGACCCGATCACCCTGCGCACCTCGCTGGGCCGGGCCCTGTTCAACACCTCGCTGCCCGAGACCTTCCCCTACGTCAACTACATCGTTGACAAGAAGCAGCTGGGCAACATCGTCAACGCCCTGGCGGAGAACTACTCGCGCGTCGAGGTCGCCGCCTCCCTGGACGCCCTCAAGGCCAACGGCTTCTACTGGTCCACCTGGTCCGGTATCACCGTCGCCTTCGCCGACGTCGTCTCCCCGGAGGCCAAGCAGGAGATCCTCGTGCGCTACGAGAACGAGGCCGCTGAGATCGAGGAGCAGTTCGAGCTCGGTGCCCTCACCGAGGACGACCGCTACGCCTCCCTCATCGACATCTGGACCAAGGCCACCGCCGAGGTCGCCGAGGCGATGCGCGAGAACTTCCCGCAGCGCAACACCGTCTACCAGATGGTGGTCTCCGGGGCCCGAGGCAACTGGGACCAGATCCGCCAGCTCGCCGGTATGCGCGGTCTGGTGGCCGACCCCAAGCAGCGCCTCATCGAGCGCCCGATCAAGTCGAACTACCGCGAGGGCCTGAGCGTCCTGGAGTACTTCATCGCCACCCACGGCGCCCGTAAGGGCCTGGCGGACACGGCGCTGCGTACCGCCGACTCCGGCTACCTCACGCGTCGTCTGGTCGACGTCTCCCAGGACGTCATCGTCCGCGAGGAGGACTGCGGCACCCGCAAGGGCCTGACCAAGCGGATCTTCTCCTGGATCGAGGCCGGCGACGAGCTCATCAAGGAGCCCTCGGAGATCCTGGGCACCACCGTGTTCGGCACCACCCTGGCGCGCGACGCCATCGACGCCGAGGGCAACCTCATCATCGAGGCCGGCGCCGACCTCGGCGACGCCGAGATCCAGGCCGCCATCGACGCGGGCATCGAGGAGATCACGGTCCGCTCCGTGCTCACCTGCGACTCCAACGTCGGTACCTGCGCCGCCTGCTACGGCCGCTCGCTGGCCACAGGTAAGCGCGTGGACATCGGTGAGGCCGTCGGCATCATCGCCGCCCAGTCCATCGGTGAGCCCGGAACGCAGCTGACCATGCGTACCTTCCACACCGGTGGTGCGGCCGGCGCCGCCGACATCACCCAGGGTCTGCCCCGTGTGCAGGAGCTCTTCGAGGCCCGCACCCCCAAGGGCGAGGCCGCCGTGGCCGAGGCCGCCGGCACCCTCAAGATCGAGGACGACGCCGACGGCAAGCGCCTGGTCATCACCCGCGACGACGGCGAGGAGGACGTCATCGTCCCGGTCTCGCGCCGTCAGCGCCTGCTGGTGAACGACGGCGACCACGTCGAGCCCGGCCAGGCCCTCACCGAGGGGCCGGTCGACCCCAAGAAGGTCCTGCGCCTGCGCTCGGTGGCCGCCACCCAGCGCCACCTCGTCGAGGAGGTCCAGGAGGTCTACCGCTCCCAGGGCGTGGACATCCACTCCAAGCACATCGAGGTCATCGTGCGCCAGATGCTGCGCCGCGTGACCGTGCTGGACTCCGGGGACACCCACCTCCTCCAGGGTGACCTGGTCGATGTCATGCACTACCGCGCCGAGAACCGCCGGGTCATGGCCGAGGGCGGCAAGACCGCCACCGGCCGTACCGAGCTCATGGGAATCACCAAGGCCTCGCTGGCCACGGACTCCTGGCTGAGCGCCGCCTCCTTCCAGGAGACCACGCGCGTGCTCACCGAGGCCGCCATGAACGGCAAGTCCGACCCGCTGCTGGGCCTCAAGGAGAACGTCATCCTCGGTAAGCTCATCCCCGCCGGTACGGGCCTGGCCCGCTACTCGGACATCGAGGTCGAGCCCACCGAGGAGGTCAAGGCCGAGGTCTTCTCCCGCGTGGACCTGGGAGACGGCGTCTTCGGCGAGTCCGTCGCCCTGGACGACTTCCACTTCGGCGGGGACCTGCGTGCGGACTTCTCCGACGACTTCCGCACCGGCTTCTCCAGCAGCGAGGACGTCGAGTTCTGAGCGAGCCGCCACCGGGTCCACGGGACCTGAGGCTCGCATCGCGTTCGGCCCGCTCCCCATCAGGGGAGCGGGCCGAACGCCGTCAGAGGCCGGGCGTGGAGGAGCCGGGCTTAGTGGAATGGGGCTCAGGCGCTGAGCATGGTCTCGCGGACACGGCTGACCCAGGCCAGCTTGTCCTCCAGGGAGGCGCTCGCCGGGGTGTTGATCTTGAGGCCCTCGTAGACCTGGGCGCCGTCGGCGGCCCGCATCGTGGCGGCCACCCGCTGTGGGGTGAGCCAGCTGGTCGGCTCGTGCTCGGCCAGCGGCAGGTGCGCGTCGGCCCACGCCCAGGCCCACTGCGTCTCCTCCGGTCCGGCGCCCGAGATCATGACGCCACCCAGGAGGCCCGTCTCCACGAGCTCGCGCACGTGGCTCTCCGGGGTGGACGGGTCGTGGGTCTCGATGACGGAGCGCCCCCAGTTGACGGTGATGAGTGCCGCGGTGTCCCGGCAGGCGGCGATCTCCTGGGCCAGCGTCAGGAAGGCCTTCTCCGAGGGGCCCACGCCGCCCTCGGCGTCGCAGTGCTCCACGATCATCCCCAGGCCGCGGGAGGCGAAGTCCTCGCTCAGCTCGCTCAAGGAGGCATGGAAGGCCTCAGGGGTGGCCTGGTGGTGTGGCGCCGAGTGCAGCTCCACCCGGGTGACGAGCTGCTCGCCGGCCGCCTCGTGCAGGCGGTCGACGGCCTCCAGCAGGGAGTGGGTGTAGGCCAGTGCCTGAGCGCGTCCGTCGTCGTCGGGGGAGGCCAGGCCGAAGACGGGATCGGCTCCGGCGCGCCCCATGGTTCCCGGGATCGCCGTGATGACGCACTGGTCGAAGCGCCCGGCCAGCTGCTCGGCCAGCCACGGCTCGGGGGCGTCCAGGGCCTCCCGGAAGGGCAGCTCGATACCGTCGACCCAGCCGAGGTCGCCCAGGGCGGCGTACAGGGCGGCGGCACCGCTGCGGTCCTCGTCGTCGGGCGGAAGCATGGGGTAGGCGCCGACGACGAAGGGCACGGTGCGGGGCTGGGCGGGTGTGTCAGTCCGATTCTCTGAGGTGGCGGACATGTGGTCTCCTTGAGGTGCAGGGATCGTGCTACAGTGCGCGATACATCAGACATCATATGACTGGATGTGCGGTGGCGCACCGTCGCGCACGGCACTGCCGGTCGTTCAACGCCGGCGGAGAGCCGCTGCCGGCACGAAGGAACTACCCATGCTCTTCGACGTCACCGCATCCGAGACCTCCCCCCTGAGCCTCAGCGAGCAGGATGTCGCCGCCCTGGCCGCCTGCGGGCGCGGCACGATCCTTTTCGACGTCGCCGCCCGCGCCGACGCCACCCTCATCGCTCTCACTGGCACCAACGGGCGGATCACCCTGTCGCTTCGCGCCGGCCGTCTCGACGGCGAGCAGGTCCTCGGTGCGGTCGGCCGTCCGGAGGGGCCCTCCGGAGCCGGGAGTGAGAGCGGTATCCAGCGGCGGGTCCTCGACGCCGAGGACGCCCTGGGCCTGGACGACGGCCGCCCCCACACGATCGCCGTCACCGTCAACGAGACCGGCACCCACCTCTACGCCGACGGCTACGAGTGCTTCTCCACGACCCTGACCGCCTTCCTCGCCCAGATCGGCCTGACCGGCGTGAGCATCGACCCCGACGGGATCGCGGAGGTGACCCGCCTGGCCGCCTGGGCCGAGCCCCTCAGCGACCGCGCCGTCATGGCCCAGTCCCTGGCCGCCACCCCACTGGTCCAGTTCGCGGCCAGTGAGCTCTCCGCCCGCGACGCCCGCCGCGCCGGAGCCCTGGCCACCGGTTCCATCCGGGCGCTGCTGCGCACCCGGGGCCGCGGCCAGGGAGGCACCATCGTCGCCGCGAGCGGCCAGGGCGGCACCTTGTATCTCGACATCGACGCGCAGGGCCTGAGCTACCGGGTACTCCCCGGTGAGGACTCGCCGGAGACCGAGCCCCTCATCGAGGCGCGCGCCCCTGGCCACTGGGACGACGGGACCTGGCACGACGTCGTAGTCACCTCGGGGCGCGGCGCGGTGGAGATCCACGTCGACGGCTATCAGGTGGCCCTGGTCCCCGGCGGCGCCTTCCTGGCCGACATCGCGCCGGTGAGGCGCGTCGTGGTGGGCGCCGACCTGGACGGCAGGCGCCTCTTCGGCGAGGCTCAGACCGCCATGATCTACGACGCCGCCCTCACCGACGCTCAGGTCAAGCGCCTGGCCGGGGCTGCCCCGCTGCCCACGCGCGCCCTGTTCGACACCGGCTACCACGGCGCCCGGTCCTACCGGATCCCCTCCCTGCTTACCCTGGACAGCGGCGTCATTCTGGCCGGTGCCGACCAGCGCGTCTCCATCCCCAACGACGCCCCCAACGACATCAACCTCGTCATGCGTCGCAGTCTCGACGGCGGGGCCACCTGGGAGGAGATGCGCACCCTGCTCAGCCTCCCGGGCACCGGGGCGCTGGGCGCCAGCCTCATCGACTCCGTCCTGGTCCAGGACCGCTCCACCGGGCGCGTCATCTGCCTGGTCGACCAGTTCCCCGGGGGCATCGGCCAGCCCAACGCGATCGTCGGCACCGGCTTCGATGAGCAGGGGCGCCGCGTGCTGCACAACCGCGCCGGCGAGCTCTTCGCCGTCGAGCCAGACGGGAGGGTCGTCACGGAGGCGGGTGAGGCCACCGACTACCGCGTCATCATCAGTGGCGATGACGCCGCCGGGGTGCGCGCCGGTGACGTGCTCCGGGGCGGCCGGGCGGTCGGCAGCACCTACCTCGCCCACGAGCAGGCCCCCGAGGACTGCCTCTTCCAGCACCGCGGCTCCCACCTGCTCATGCTCACCTCCGACGACGACGGCGCCACCTGGTCTGAGCCGATCGACATCACCGCCCAGGTCAAGGCCGACTGGATGTGCTTCCTGGGAACCGGCCCCGGCAACGCCATCCAGCTGACCGCGCCGGAGCACGCCGGACGCATCC
>ERZ772942.126-NODE-126-length-31049-cov-12.467510_pt1 | contig 31049 bp, 50 predicted proteins | sample MGYA00511135_ERZ772942 | MGnify/ENA primary metagenome ERZ772942 (study PRJEB29015, sample SAMEA2738099) | human oral metagenome | biome: human oral; feature: human-associated habitat; material: saliva | place: China | collected 2265 ... | reverse complement strand
AGCAGTTAGAGAATGATCGCATGCCAATCAATCAACAGGCTTTGATGAAGAAGTTCGGCTTCACTCATGGCTATGTTAAGCAGTTAGAACGTAGAGGGTTAAGATTTCGTAAGCAAGGGAAAGATATTATGTATGATATCAATGATGTTTATGAGATTTTGGAATTAGAAAAAGAAGTACGAAAATTAAGAGCATAAGAAGATAAAAATGTTTGAACCACCGATTTTAAACCAGCTAATGGGGGTTGGAGCCTTGCTGATTGGATTTGCAGGGGCTTGCCGTCATATCAAACTGCAAGAGGAACGTAAGGAAAAAGAAAGACGAGAAGAGCAAGAATTTGCGTCTATGATTATTCAAGGCTATAACCATGCTTATGAACGTGGTAGAGAGGACAAATGGCAAGAGATTCGCAAGAATATTAAGCGAGAGTTTAAAGGCTTTACCTACGACAATGAACCGCCTGTAGGCCTACGCCCTGAGCCGTTAGCTTTGCCAGATCCTAAAATGCACATCATGAAGTAAGGAGATCAGGAAATGGAAGAATTGATTGAATGGCTATTGTGGCATGAGAGAGTGAACTTTGAAATGATGTCGTCTGATGAAGAGAAGTCTGATTTTGAAATATATTTAGAGGACGAGAATAGAAAAATATCACTCATCAAAGAATACCTAACGGACTATGAAAAACTAGCTAAGGACTATCGTGATGTGGTCTCCGAAAATAAACTACTAAAGGTTGAGAAGATGGCACTAGAAGGCAGTCACATCTATGAGGATATGCGGATGAAGTACCGTGCGAACCGTAGGAAGTGGGGTGTGAGATTATGGCGTTAAAAAAACAAGCGATACTATTGGATTCAACTCGCTCAAGATTTTTTCAAGAATTACTTGAAAGGCTTGAGAATGGAGGTGGCTGATGTTTATTTTAAAGCATGGGACAAGAGAGGATAAGCCTTTTCTGATGTCCGCTGTTATCGGTGTGACTGGCTTGGACATTTCATGTTCTGAGGAGAAGAAAGCTTTGCGGTTTGTTTCTCGGGCGGCCGCCGTACAGGTCGGCAAGGCATTGAGGGGTTCCTTTGGGAACTTTTACCCTGTCGAGGTTGAGTGATGTTAGAGCTTTACTTCGTCTACAATGGGCACTGCAAGTTTTACCTTGGGAGGTTTGACAATGTCGATGATCTCATTGAGCAAATGGAAGATCATCAGTGGGCTTTCTCGGCTATCACTCATCCGAGGTTTCATAAGCACATTGGTCAGCGGACGACACGGTTTGACTACGGTGCTAAGGATTGTTACTATTTAGCGACTTTTTTCAGGAGGATAAGAAAATGATTGAACTTATTAAAGAATTTGGAATGGCTATTCTGTGGTTATTTCTCGGCTACTTAATCGGGGAACGTGCAGCAAGAAAGGAAAAGAAAGATGATCAATAATGTTACGTTAGTGGGGCGCTTGACGAAAGACCCTGAATTAAAATATACGCCGTCGAATGTGGCGGTTGCAACCTTTACTCTGGCGGTCAATCGGAACTTCAAGGGAGCCAATGGTGAGCGAGAGGCGGACTTCATCAACTGTATGATGTGGCGCAAGCAGGCTGAGCTGTTTGCGGAATGGTGCAAGAAAGGCAATCTGGTCGGTGTGACGGGGCGCATCCAGACAAGGAACTATGAGAATCAAGAGGGTCGCAGAGTCTATCTGACTGAGGTGGTCGCAGATGGTTTCGAGCGACTTGAAAAGCGTGATGATACCACTAACCGTTCGAACATTGAGGAACAAATGCCAGGATACATCCTTGAAGAAGATGATTTTCCGTTTTAGTAAGAGGTAAGAAACATGGTTGGAGTAACCTAACAGGAAATTCATCTCTTTGTTGAATTTTTGAAAGAGCAGTATGGCCAAGGTCGTCCAGACTATATCGAAGCCCTGAACGACTTAGACGGTCTGGTGGAAGTCTCCTACAGAGAAGCTATTGAAAGATTTTTAGAAGATGAAGTACGATAAACAAAGTGTCATCGACGGACTGAAACGCACAATCGAGCAAACGGAGGCAAGGATAGTTGATCTATCTGAGCCGTGTGTCAAATCGCTTGCTTTTAGCAGGTCTGAGGAACGTGACTTGCTTAAAAAGAAAGTGAAAAACTGGAAGAAAAGAATAAAGGAGTTGGAAGATGAAAATAGGTGACAATGTTGTTTTACGCGGAACCATAAAAGGTGTAACTTATGGGGAATACGGCTTTCCACACTATTTAGTAACTTTACCAAACGGATGTGAAACTGAGTTTCCTAAACCATATATTGAAGACTTGCAACAACTAGACGAACCGCAACCAATTAAAGTTCCGCAGTTTGTGGCGGATTGGATAACGCATTCAAAAAATATAGGGTGTTCTCTATTTGGAGCAATGAGTATCTTTGAAGAAAATTTCGAGATTAAAAAGTGGATGCAATGGGCAGAAAACCAAGAAACATTCGCTCAAGCTTGGATTTTCGGCTACGAGGTCGAGAAAGAATCGAAGTATATTGTGAAGGTGAAAGCGACTGGACAATGCTTAGGAAAATATTACATCAACAATGAGATATTATCACCAAGATTTATCTACACAGGACGACATGCAGATAGTTTCACCCGTAAAGAACTTGAAGAAGCGGATTTCAGCTGGGTGTTTGATTGCGATGGCGTGGGAGTTGAGGAGGTGGAGTGATGAACGAGCCAAACATTTTAGAGACACAATTGATTTTAGGTAAGCAAGTTTTAGAGATTGTCTTGGATTTGCTAAAAAACGACTCAAAAGCAGGGGTAGTTTTGCCTTTAAATATAAATGATCATGATTTTACTATCACGATTGAAAAGGAGGTCACAGATTGAAACGATTCATAGCTATCTGGATTCTGCTATCTGCTGGATTAAACATCTGGCAGATGGACAGGATTCGAGATTTGGAAGAGAAGAAGCCTATGATTGTCTATAAAGCTGATAGCGCAGGCGCTGAGGTATTTGGCAAGGTTGTCGAGAAAGGACGACATGGGAAGTTGTATACAGTGACCATTCGTGATTACGGTGTGTTCGTGGTTACGAAGGACGTGTATGAAAAGGTGACGGTCGGGGATGAGGTGATGCTGTGAAATTTCTTGACTTATTCGCAGGCATCGGTGGCTTTCGTCTAGGCATGGAGTCTGCCGGCCATAAATGTATCGGATTTTGTGAGATTGACAAGTTTGCTAGAGAAAGCTATAAAGCGATACACAATACGAAAGGAGAAATAGAATTACATGACATCACAGCAGTATCAGATGAATCTATTCGAGGAATCGGAAGCGTGGACATTATCTGTGGAGGATTTCCGTGCCAAGCTTTCAGTGTTGCAGGAGCAAGACGAGGATTCGAGGATACTAGAGGAACTTTGTTCTTTGAAATCGCAAGGTTCGCATCTATTCTCAGACCTAAATATCTATTCCTTGAAAATGTCAAAGGACTCCTCAACCATGACAAAGGAAATACCTTTGAGGTCATCCTCTCAGCGTTGGATGAACTTGGGTATGATGTGGAATGGCAAGTGCTTAACAGCAAGAATTTTGGAGTCCCCCAAAATCGGGAACGTGTGTTCATTATCGGACATCTTAGAGGAAAAAGTGGACGAAAAATTTTTCCTCTCAGCGGAGAAAATCAGTCAACTAGTAGCCATTCAGTCATAAAAATTGGTAATGTAAATCCATCTGGAAATGGCATGAATGGGGAAGTCTATCAAGCTGATGGTCTAGCTCCAACGCTAACAACAAACAAGGGAGAGGGGCAAAAGATAGCAATAAAAAGTAATACTATAAAACAATTTGGGGTATTACAACCTAATTTTAATCAATGTGGCGTGGTTTACGAAACAGAGGGCATCGCACCAACAATCCGAGCCTATCAAGGTGGAGGTCTTGAGCCTAAAATCATTCAGCGTGGTCATGGGTATAATCAAGGCGGAGAACATGACATCGCTCCTACTTTAACTAGTAATAGCTATCACGAGAACAATCATTTATCAGATGGTTTTAGGATTAGAAAATTGACACCTCGTGAATGTTGGAGGTTACAAGGTTTTCCTGACTGGGCTTTTGACAAGGTGCAAAAGGTCAATAGCAACAGTCAATTGTACAAACAAGCAGGAAATAGCGTGACAGTCAATGTCATAGCAGCAATAGCAAAGGAGTTATCATGAACACACTAGAAAACGTAAAACAATGGTTTATAGACCGTGACCTTGAAAACGGTGGACGACTGGATAAGCAGTCTTTGAAACTTAGCGAAGAGTTCGGCGAACTATGCGCCGGCTATCTCAAGAAGAATGAACAGTTAACCAAGGACAGTATTGGAGATTGCGCAGTTGTTATTGTTGGACTGGCGTTGTTGGTTAAAGCTGATGTGCAAGGAATATTTGATGATTCTATAGTGATCTTTGAAGAAGATGTGTCTGATTATTTTAAAGATTTAAATAAAAATATCAGCTGCTTTCAAAGGTGCTACAGCTGGAAAGATAAATCTATGTGTGAGATGTATCTATCATTTTCCGTTGATTCGTTAAAAACAATCAGTTATGCGCTAGGTTATAGCTTCGAAGAATGTTTTGAACTGGCATACCAAGAAATCAAAGACCGCAAGGGTAAATGGATTGATGGAACTTTCGTCAAAGAGGAGGATTTAACATGATACCAAATTTTAGAGCGTATGATGGCGGTTCGTTAAATCGTATGTATCAACCGGACGAAGTGATGGTTGGTGGTGGCGATATCTGGATTATTGATGAGGATTCAGTCGCTGGTGACTGGATAGTAAACAATGACCTTCATCTCATGCAGTCAACAGGCTTGCATGATAAGAACGGCAAGGAAATCTTTGAGGGGGATATCCTTGATTACAAAGGCAGAAAAGCGCTTGTAAGATGGCATGGATCTTATGCAAGTTTTATTTACAGATTTGTAGATGAGTTACAAAAACGAAATACAGAATGGAAACCTCTTTATTTAGCTTACATGAAATGTGAAATCATCGGCAACGTCTACGAGAACCCTGAACTTTTGGAGGATAAATAATGTACCCAGAAATAATTGACAACATAAACAAACCAAATCACTACATCGGGACTTATGGTCTCGAAGTGAAGGATGTTACGAGGAATTTTATCAAAGGCAAGTCAGAGATGGAAGCACATCGTTGGTGCAGTGCGGTAGAGTATTTACTTCGCTACAAAGAGAAAAACGGTCTTGAAGACCTGAAGAAAGCACGCAAGAACCTAGATTGGTTGATTGAGGAGATGGAGCATGAGTGAGTACGCATTGTATCAAGGGGATGTGTTCATAACGTTAGGTACTCTTGCTGAAATCAGCAAACAAACAGGAATCGCTGAAAGGATGTTGAAGTATTATACTTTTGCATCCACGCAAAGAAGAAATCCAAATGGTAGAGCTGTCGTAAAGATTGAGGTGGATGATGAATAGAGAAGATAAGACTTTTCCAGAACAATTACGGATGTGGCGAAAATCAAGACGATTGACACAAACAGAAGCTGGGAAAGTGCTCGGTGTTTCAGTAAATACGATTGGCCGTTGGGAAGGAGGCAGGGTACCGCCTGAACGTTTTAGAAAAAGAATAGCTGAAGAGTTAGGAGTTGAGGAATCGATTTTATTCGACGTAGTACCCAAAGAATTCAATACCCTTTTAAAAACGAAACGGCTAGAGCGTAAACTGACTCAAAAAGAGCTTGGTGAACGATTAGGATATTCTGAAGCGACGATTAGCATTTGGGAAAATGGTGGCAGAATTTCAGAGTTTGCTATCGAAGACATCTGCACATTTTTTGGAATTGAGATATAAAAAAAGAGCCAGCACACGGCTGACCCTCAAACAACAAAATCATTAAGACTATTATATCATGAGGAGGAGTTCGTGTGCAAATAGAATTATTAGATATCATTGATGAAAAGAAAACCAGAAAGGAAGCTATCAAAGTCCTTAAAAAATACAGTCGCCTGAGACGGATAGCTGGAGAAGAATACGCCCCCAAAATAACAATATCCTACTCGCTTGAACCAAGATCATCAAGTGGCAAGACAAGCAAGCAGGTAGAAAGTATGGTTGTGCGTAGAGTGTCAGCTCAGCAGGACCTAGAGCTAATCGCTAAAGCAATCAACAATCTTTCCGATTTAGAATACACACGTATTCTTGTTGAACGATATTGCAGGAAAAAGAAGAGGGAAGACTATAGCATTTATTCAGAACTAGGCTACTCATCTAGTGAATATTATCGGATATTGAACAAAGCTCTATTAGAGTTTGCGGAGTCCTATCAAGCAAGCAATCTTCTAGTTTACAAGTGATTTCTGGGAAAATCTTGGGAAAAATCTGGTAAAATCTTGGGAGAATTGGAACAGAAAAAGGTGCTAAAATAGTATTATCCAATGATTGGCAACGAACAGTCATGAGGACTCCTAAAAATACAGAGGCTTCGGCCTCTTAGACAGTAAGGACAGGTTAGCAGGTTGTTTGGGTCTCCTTGAAACTTTTACCAAGCGTACGTTTTACTGCTAGACCAGCTGGTTCAATTCCAGCTACTGTCATATTCAATGCCACGATCAGTGGCTTTTTATGTAGGAAGGAGAGGTGCATGAAGAAAGTAGAACCAATCCGTGATCTAGATGATATCGAACGAATGAAAAATTATTTAAAATCAAAAAGTGAACGAAACTATATTCTCTTTTTATTTGGGATATACTCAGGTTTACGAGTAAGCGATATTGTTCCTCTTCAAGTAAAACATGTCACCCAAGACAGAATAGAAATCAAAGAGAAAAAGACAGGGAAGATAAGAAGGTTCGCAGTTAACCCAGAGTTAAGAAAAGCCTTGAACCGCTACATAAAAGAAAATAATCTTGAAAGTTACGACTACCTCTTTCCGAGCCGGAAGAAAGTGAGGGGCGATGGACTTAGAATCAAGCATATAGGAAGAGTAGCTGTGTATCAATTTCTAAATGATGCAGCAAATCATTCTGGACTTGAACACATTGGTACTCACTCGATGAGAAAAACATTTGGGTACCATCACTACAAACAGAATGGCAATATAGCTATCTTAATGCAGATACTTAATCACTCTGCACCAGATATAACATTGGATTATATAGGTTATAATCAAGATGAAATAGATGAAAGTATGCTTACTTTTACGTATTAAAAACATGTCTATTTATCATATTGAGAAACGGTAGATTCAATAAATTAGAAATGTGGCTGAAGCATTGTCTAGACTGAGTTAAAGAAGGTTCTCTCGAAAGTCACAAAATATAAGATATGTTAAATACAAGAGGGGGTGGGTGCACTAAAAACACCCCTGTTTTGAAAGATACCGAGGGGGTACATTTGAGAATACCAACCCCCTCCTTTAAAAAGAAAGGACCCCCTCCCTAGATGAATACCAACCCCATCCGCGCAGACCGTAGTGGACCACATAGAGTAGCCTTTGAGAAGAACAAGAAGATTATCTTAAAGACAAGAAACACTTGTGGAATATGTGGCCAGCCTGTAGACAAAGACCTGAGATATCCTCATCCATTAAGTCCAGTCATTGACCACATCGTTCCAGTAAATAAGAACGGACATCCATCTGACATTGCTAACTTGCAATTGGCGCACTGGCAATGCAATAGACAGAAGTCTGACAAGCTATACGCCGATGAGAAGACAAACGGAACAAAGGTTATCGGTAATAGGAACTTGCCACAAAGCACAGATTGGTTTAAGTATAAGAGTTAAAAAATAAACGTGATTAAAAAAGGACGAGTGTTCCTGCCAAGGTGGGGGGTGACCCCCTCCCCCTCGGTTCTTCAGGGCTTCACACCGTCACTGTACATTTTTTCTCGCGGGAAATGAAAGGTAGTTGTATAAAATGACATTGAAAGGTATGGGCTATCTCAGGAAGAAGTTAGCCAATTACAAAATGGGTGTAGATACTAGATATAATCAGTATGCTATGCAACACAATGACATAGATGTTGGTATTACGATACCACCTCAAATCAGGCAACAATATCGGGCGGTCTTAGGTTGGGCTGCTAAAGGTGTTGATAGCCTAGCAGACCGTTTGGTCTTTCGTGAGTTTGCTAACGACGAATTTGGGGCAAATGAAATCTTTGCTCAGAACAATCCAGATGTATTCTTTGATAGCGCGATCCTTTCAGCTTTGATTGGGTCGTGTTGTTTTGTCTACATCTCGCAAGGAGATGACGATGATGCTCCTAGGTTGCAGGTTATCGAAGCAAGCAATGCGACTGGTGTTCTGGATCCTATCACTGGTTTGCTGAATGAGGGATATGCAGTTTTGAAACGGGATGATAATGGTTATGCCGTGCTTGAGGCTTACTTCACTGGTGATGTGACTTGGTTCTATCCGAAAGATGGAAAACCGTTTGCAATCGGAAATCCAACTGGGGTTCCTTTGTTGGTGCCAGTTATTCATAGACCTGATGCGGTTCGTCCGTTTGGTCGGTCACGAATTACTCGGGCTGGGATGTACTATCAGAGATACGCTAAACGAACACTTGAACGGTCAGATGTGACTGCTGAGTTCTATTCATTCCCTCAAAAGTATGTGTTGGGGTTGAGCCAAGACGCTGAGGCGATTGATACTTGGAAAGCGACTGTATCTAGCTTGCTGACGTTTACAAAAGATGATGAAGGGGACAAGCCGAATGTGGGACAATTCACCACATCCAGCATGTCTCCTTTTACTGAGCAGTTACGGACTGCAGCTGCTGGATTTGCTGGAGAAATGGGCTTGACCTTGGATGACCTTGGCTTTGTGTCTGACAATCCGTCATCCGTTGAAGCTATCAAGGCTAGTCATGAGAACTTGCGGTTAGCTGGTCGGAAGGCTCAGCGCTCTCTGGGTTCTGGTTTGCTGAATGTGGCTTATGTAGCTACTTGTTTACGTGATGAGTTTCCGTATTTGAGAAAGCAGTTTAATAAAACGGTCGTGAAGTGGGAGCCTTTGTTTGAGGCGGACGCTAACATGCTGACCTTGATTGGTGATGGTGTTATCAAACTGAACCAAGCGGTGCCTGGCTATATGGATGCTGAAACCATCCGTGACTTGACTGGAATTAAGGGGTCAGACAAGCCTGCTCCAGTAGCGAAGGAGGGAACAGATGGTGGAGGATATCGTTCCGAACCTGCTCAAGAAAATCAAGTCTGAGTTTGAAGGTGCTAGACTAGACAGCGAGGTCTTGAAAGACTTGCTGTCTAAGCTACATCATAACAAGGCAAGTTATTTGGACGCTAATCAATATGCTATTGAAATTGGGGAGATACTTTCTAAGGCTCTAGGAGTCTCTCTGACGAACGAAACACTACCAGACGGTAAAATGTATTACAATATCGCTCAGCGCGTGCTGACGGACGTTCTGGGGCGAAATCATGAGCTTGTGAGTGATTATGCTGAACAAGTTCAGAAGAATTTGAACTCTGAGGCTAAAATTGGGTTAGCTGCTCAGGTTCCTGAATTGAATCAAGACAGAGTTGATGGTCTGGTCAATCGTTTAGCCAGTGAGGAAAGTTTTGATGATGTTCGTTGGCTATTAGAAGAGCCTGTTGTGAACTTTACTCAATCGATAATTGATGATAGTATCCAGAAAAATGCGGAATTTCATCATAAATCTGGTTTGCAGCCTGAGATTGTAAGAAAATCAGCTTATCATTGCTGTGAGTGGTGTCAGGAAGTTCAAGGCATTTACAGATACCCAAGAGTTCCAAAGGATATTTATCGAAGACATCAACGTTGTAGATGCACTGTTGATTATGATCCTAAAAGTGGTAAGGTCCAAAATGTTTGGACAAAAAAATGGAGTAAGGAAGATAGTAATTCCCGCAAAGAAGAACGAATTAAACAACAAAAACAGTATTCTGAGAAAATCATTGAAAAAAAAGAATCCGAATTCAAAAATAGACAATTGCTCCATTATAAAAATGAGGCTATTGATGCCATTAAGAAAACAAATATGTCCCAAAAAGTTGGGATGGACAATTATAAGAAATTCATAGATATTTTTGATACAATCAAAGATGAAAATACGTTGAAGTTGTACCAAAAATTAGGGTCAAAAATAGAATACGAAAAATTAGGTAAAACAGGAAATTTTGCTGAGAAAAATCGTGTACAACTTAACCAAAACGCTTTCGATGGGAAGGTAGTAAAAACTTTAAACAAATACTGGGCTAAACCATTGTCAACCACATTTCATGAAAATGGCCACGCTTTGGACTATTTGGGCTTACAAGCTATAACAAAAGGAAAAAAAGTGGTTATTGGAGAAAAGAATGTACGACTATTTGGAGAAACGACAAAAGTTTCAGTATATGCAACACATAGCTCTCATTTGCCACAATACAATCTAAGAGAAACAATTAGAGAAGATTTATGGAGACGCATTAATGGAGACTTACCGATGATTAAAGAATTAGGCGAGAATCCAAAACAATCCGAAAAGAATAAAATCATTAAGACTGCAAAGGAAAATCAAAAAAAATTCCAGGAGGAGATGAAAGAATTATTCAAAGAAAATCCTTCTGCGGTTGCGAATCTTTCAGATATGGTAGAAGCTACTGGCTGGTATAAAGAGCCTCAACCATTTGGATATGGACATGGTAAGAACTACTGGAAGAAGCCAGGTTCTGCGGAAGCTGAGTTTTTTGCTGAAATTTCTGAACTGATAGCAGTCGACCCTGAGGCATATCGGGTGGTAAAGGAAATATTACCAAATGCAGTAAACGTTTATCATAAAATTGTTAATGATATTTTGAAAGGAGTCTGAAATGTTTCATGTGATTGATGAGGAAGTAAGTCTGAGAGTAGAAATCGCGGAAGCGAAATATTTAATTCATTTTAGAGAACGATTTCCGTCAGATATTTTCTTTGATGATGAGATAGATTCTGTAACCGCTGAAAAAATTGAAAAGGCGGTTGAAAAATGTATATCTCAAAATAAACCTTATGTTAAACCAGATGGATACGAAGACCGTCTTTATTAATGTAGCACTCGTAAGGGTGCTTTTCTTATGCTTAGAAAGGGGTAACGATGGAAAACACGATTGATTTTTCAGAGAAAAAGTCTAGTCTGGAGCGTGGTGCTTCTGTGAAAGAAATTTTGGAAGAAAATCTTGAGGCTAGTCATAACTATACTTCGGTATTAGTGGTTTCTTTGGATAAAGATGGTGAGATAAATCTTGGCTATAGCTGGGATAGTAGTTTGCAGGCATTGGGAATGCTCGATGTTGCTAAAAACTATATTTTGAACGTGATTAATTAAATCATCCCAGCGATAGGGTTATCATGCGGTACGATTGAAAGGAGCAGTGGATGGCTAGAAAGAAACTTGGCAATCAGAATCCTACTCAATCGGTAATTTTAAAGTACGTCAAGAAAAATTCAAAAGCAAAAGAAGCGATTGAGCTCTATGAGCGAACCGGGTTATCGTGCTATTCTTGGCAGATAAACCTATTGACCCCTATGATGGCCGTTGACAAAGATGGTCTATGGGTTCATCAGAAGTTTGGTTATTCTATCCCACGGCGAAATGGGAAAACGGAAGTTGTTTACATTTTTGAGATATGGGCACTTCATGATGGCATGAACATCCTACACACGGCTCACAGAATATCTACTTCACACTCATCTTTTGAAAAGGTTAAAAAGTACCTTGAAAAAATGGGGTATGTTGAGGGGGAAGATTTTAGCTCAATTCGTGCTAAAGGTCAAGAGAGGATAGAGCTTTTCAAGAGTGGCGGTGTTATCCAATTTCGTACCAGAACTTCAAACGGTGGTTTGGGGGAAGGTTTTGACCTTCTCTTTATCGATGAGGCTCAGGAATATACGACTGAGCAGGAATCAGCCTTGAAATATACGGTAACGGATAGTAGCAATCCTATCACTATTATGTGTGGAACACCTCCAACACCAGTTTCAAACGGGACGGTATTCACAAACTACCGTAAGACTTGCCTGTTTGGTAAAGGAAAATACTCTGGTTGGGCGGAATGGTCGGTCTCTGAGGAAAAAGAGATTGATGATGTCGAAGCCTGGTATAACTCCAATCCCTCTATGGGCTACCATTTGAATGAGCGGAAGATAGAAGCCGAGCTTGGTGATGATAAGCTAGACCATAATGTTCAGCGTTTGGGTTATTGGCCTGAATACAACCAGAAATCTGCTATTTCGGAAACGGAATGGAATGAGTTGTGTGTGGACTCTATGCCTGATTTGTCAGGTAAGTTGTTTGTCGGAGTCAAATATGGTCAAGATGGTGCAAACGTGGCATTAAGTATTGCTGTTCGTACGGTAGATGAGCGGATTTTTGTTGAGACAGTTGACTGTCAGTCAGTCCGTAACGGGAATGACTGGATCTTGGATTTTGTCAAGCGTGCCGATGTGGCTACTATCGTAGTCGATGGGGCAAGCGGTCAGAAAATCCTTGATGAAGAGTTGAAGAAGGAACGCATGAAGAGCGTGATATTGCCAACGGTCAAGGAAATCATCGTGGCTAACTCGATGTGGGAGCAGGGGATTTATCAAAAGACCTTGTGCCATGCTGGTCAACCGTCTTTGAAGAAAATCACAACCAACTGTGAGAAGAGGAACATCGGTTCAAACGGTGGGTTTGGCTATCGCTCGCATTTTGCAGATATGGATATTTCTTTGATGGATAGCGCCTTGCTTGCGCATTGGGCTTGTGTGACAACTAAGCCTAAGAAAAAGCAAAAAATCAGTTATTAAGAAGAGCGGTTGAGAGACTGCTTTTTTTGATGCCTAAAAAATTACCGAACTGCCGGGGAAGCAGGAGAAAGGAGACATGAAGATGTCTGAATTTAAAACGATTGAAACACAGGAAGAGCTAGATAATATCGTGAAGGAACGTATCAGACGTGAACGTGAAAAATTCGCTGATTATGATGATCTCAAGAAACGTGTTTTAGAACTAGAGTCTGAAAACAGTGCTTTGAAATCTACTGTTGAAGATGATAAGCAAACCAGAGCAGGATTAGACGCTCAAATTACTGAATTGCAGGGGCAAGTGAGCAATTATGAAACTGCTAGCTTGCGAACTCGTATCGCTTTACAAAATGGCTTGCCTTATGACTTGGCTGACCGTCTTCAAGGTGCTGACGAAGAGGCATTGAGGGCTGACGCTGAGCGTCTAGCTAGCTTTATGCGTCCAGCAACACCTCCAGCGCCACTAAGAGATACTGAGCCCCCTATCGGTGATGACAAAACTATGCAAATGAAGCAAATGCTTCGAGATTTACAACCAAAAGGAGAATAGAAAATTATGGCAGATAATGCAACGAAAGCTGGAACACTTTTTAAACCAGAATTAGTAAAAGAATTGATTAGCAAAGTGCAAGGACGTTCTGTTCTTGCAAAACTCTCATCTCAGACACCAATTCCATTTAACGGTGTGGAGCAATTTATCTTCAATCTTGAAGGAAATGCTCAAATTGTTGGCGAAGGTGAACAAAAGCAAGCTGGTAAAGCTAAAATCACTTCCAAAGTAATCAAACCGCTTAAATTCGTTTATCAAGCTCGTATCACAGATGAGTTTAAATATGCTTCGGAAGAAAAACAAATGAGCTTCTTGTCAGCATATATGGACGGATTCGCTAAGAAGATTGCAGAAGCCTTTGACCTTGCTGCTCTTCACGGTTTGGAACCAAAAACAATGACAGATGCTTCTTTCCGTGCGACCAACTCATTTGACGGATTGATTACTGGGAATATTGTAAATTATGATGAAGCGCATATTGATGACAACATTGATACTGCAGTTCAAACAATTGTAGCAAAAGGTGGGGAAGTGACAGGTATCGCCTTGTCACCAACGGCAGGTCAAAACTTGGCTAAAATTAAGGTTAACGGTGTTGTTCAATATCCTGAGTTCCGCTTTGGTCAAAATCCTGATTCATTCTACGGCATGAAATCAGATATCAACAAGAATCTTACTGTCACTGGTGGTACTGCTGAAACAGACCACGCTATTGTAGGGGATTTCCAAAACCGCTTCAAATGGGGTTATGCTGAAAATATCCCGATGGAAATCATTGAATTCGGTGATCCTGATGGTGCTGGTCGGGACCTTAAAGCCTACAATGAAATCTGTTTGCGTGCGGAAGCCTTTATCGGTTGGGGTATCCTTGATGAAGATGCCTTCGCTCGTGTGAAAGCGTAAGTTTTATGGCTTTATACCGTGATACGAAAACGGGCGTGATTATCTCCGCTGAGAGTGTTCTTGGCGGAGATTGGGTGCCTGTGGAAGATACGGCACCAAGCGGAGGAGATATGACCGTAGCGGAATTGAAGTCTAGTTTGGATGAATTGGGCATTGATTACGATAAAAGTCTGAAAAAATCCGATTTGGTAGCCTTGTACGAGGAAAACAAGGGTTAAGCTATGGGAAATTTTGCAAAGATTGAAGACTTGGAATTGTTGTGGCGCTCGTTGAAATTTGATGAGCGTGCAAGGGCTGAGGCTCTATTGGAAGTTGTATCTAATTCTTTGCGAGTTGAAGCTGAAAAAGTCGGTAAAGACCTTGACGATATGGTGGCGGAAAGCGTGTCATTCGCTAGTGTTGCCAAGTCTGTCACGGTCGATATCGTGGCACGGACCTTAATGACCTCAACGGACCATGAACCGATGACTCAGGTATCTGAGAGTGCTTTGGGTTATTCGTTTAGTGGCTCTTACCTTGTTCCTGGAGGCGGTCTCTTTATCAAAGACACCGAACTTAAAAGGCTTGGTTTGAAGAAAAAACAACGATATGGAGCGATTGAAATTTATGACCTACCTAAAAGGAATCCCTGTCATTTTAGTGGACAAGGTAGAAACTGGTAACGATGATTTCGGTCATCCAATCTATCGTGATGTTGAGATTGAGGTTCAAAATGTATTGGTAGCGCCAACTTCATCAGAGGACGTCATCAATCAAATGAACTTGACTGGGAAAAAGGCGGAATATACACTTGGTATTCCTAAAGGGGATACTAATAAGTGGGAAAATCGTGAGGTAAAGTTTTTTGGTCGAAAATGGCGGACAATCGGCCTTCCTCAAGAGGGGATTGAGTCAATGATTCCATTGTCTTGGAATAGAAAGGTAATGGTCGAAGTTTATGAGTGATATGAAATTCCAATTAAACCCAGCTGGCGTGTCTGCTTTGCTACGTTCTTCCGAAATGCAGGGCATTTTGAGAGAAAAGGGGCAAGGGATTGCAAGCCGAGCTGGTGAGGGGTTTGAATTGACCGTATCGCCAGGGCAGAAGCGTGCCAATGCAAAGATTAGTACGACTGACATCAAGAGCATGGTCAGAAATAAAAAACATAATATTTTACTGAAGGCTATGAGATGATCGAATTAGTTATAAAGAAATTTTTGGACGGACAGTTAGATGTTCCGTCTTTTTTTGAGCATAAACCGAAAATGCCTGAAAGTTATGTCATTTTAGAAAAGACTGGAAGCGGTGGAAGCGACTACGTTCATTCCGCCACATTCGCTTTTCAAAGTTATGCACCATCACTCGAAAAGGCTGCTGAGCTGAATGAGAAAGTCAAGAAAGTAGTTGAGAATCTCATTACAGTCAACGAAGTCAGCGGTGTGCATCACAATAGTGACTACAACTTTACAGACACGGAAACGAAGCAATATCGCTATCAAGCGGTATATGACATTAATTATTTTTAAAAAGGAGGTGTAGTTTTGGCGCCAGAATTAGAAGCACCAGAAGTAAGAACACCAAATGCAGAATCAACAGGAGGAAAGAATATGACGACTGCATCAGCATCAAATGTAACGGCTGCTAAGCCTAAAATTGGAGGAGCAGTATCTACTGCACCAACTGGAACAAATCTACCACTAAATGCCAAAACAGTATTGGATGCTGCATTTAAAACGCTAGGTTACATTTCAGAAGATGGGGTGACCAATGAGAACTCGCCAGAAAGCGAAGTAGTTAAAGCGTGGGGCGGACAAACAGTCTTGTCTTCTCAAACTGAAAAAAAAGACACCTTCAAATACAAATTGATTGAAGGTCTGAACGTTGAAGTCTTGAAAGAAGTGTATGGGCCAGATAACGTTTCAGGAACGCTTGAAACAGGTATCACTGTCAAAGCTAACGGTAAAGAATTGCCAGAACATAGCTTGGTTATTGATACATTGTTGAAAAACGGCTATGCAAAACGTGTTGTGATTCCTCGTGGTAAGGTGAGTGAAATTGGCGAAATCAGCTATAAAGACGGCGAACCTATCGGCTATGAATTGACGATCACTGCATTACCAGACAATAGTGAGAACACTCACTACGAATACATTCAAGGAGCGTAAAATAGATGAGTAAAACATTCAAAGGGGAAACGAAGTCAGGTTTTAAATTCGAAATTTCTGAGCGTCGTTTAAATAACTATGAATTGTTGGAATTGATTGGTGAAGTTGACGAAGGACAAGGTCAAGTCTTTCCTAAAGTTGTAAAACTTTTATTCGGAGATGAGCAAGCCAAGGCTTTTAAAGACCATCTAAGAGAAGAAGATGGCATCGTGCCAAATGATAAAATGGCAGATGAAATCAAGAGTGTTTTTGAATCAGTTAACGGCTTAAAAAAATCCTAGTCCTCGCTCAGATGATTAATTTGGACGAAGATGTCCTTGTCTGTGACTTGGCGGAAACCTACCAGATATACGACTACAAACAGCTACCTTTAAATCAGGTGGCTGTTTTTGCGTATGGTTTGCGCGACGATTCACGGATAAAGCAGATCATGTCTGACCAAATCGTCCCTCTTGAAACGACGTTACTTGCAAATATCGTAGACAGACTGTCTCTTTCTTTGTGGTTGCAAACCAAGGATGGCCAAAAGGGTGTTAATCGCCCGACATCAATCGCTGAATTGCTAACAAAAAATCACAAAGAAGAGAGTGACGAAAGGGATTATCTCGTCTTTGAATCTGGTGAGGACTTTGAAAACTATCGCAAGGTTTTACTTGCGAAAACAGGAGGTGAGGAATAGTGGCGACCGAATTAGGAAAAGCCTATGTACAAATCATTCCATCCGCTAAAGGCATTAGTGGCATGATTCAAAAGGAAATGGGTGGTGAAGTTGCCTCAGCTGGCGTTAGCGCAGGTGAATCCCTCGGATCTAAAATGATGGGCGCTGTTTCAGGAGTTATTGCTGCTGCTGGAATTGGTCAGGCAATCGGAGCATCAATAAATGAAGGTGCTGCTCTTCAACAATCGCTTGGTGGTATCGAAACCCTATTTAAAGGCTCAGCCGATAAAGTCAAAGGCTTTGCGAACGAGGCCTACAAAACAACAGGTCTATCAGCCAATGCCTATATGGAAAATGTTACAGGCTTCTCAGCTAGCTTGTTGCAGTCGCTAGGTGGAGATACAGATAAGGCAGCAGAAACAGCTAACATGGCTATGATTGATATGTCAGACAATGCTAATAAGATGGGGACATCTATGGAAAGCATCCAGCTGGCTTATCAAGGCTTCGCCAAGCAAAACTACACCATGCTCGACAACTTAAAACTCGGTTACGGTGGTACGAAACAAGAAATGCAACGGCTTTTGTCCGACGCAGAAAAACTGACAGGCGTTAAGTATGACATGAATAACTTGTCAGACGTTTATAGTGCCATCCACGCCATTCAAGAGAATTTAGATATCACTGGTACTACAGCGCGAGAGGCAGCAACAACTTTCACCGGATCATTTGAATCCATGAAGGCAGCTGCTCAAAATGTGCTTGGGAAGTTATCTTTGGGTGAGGATATCCAGCCTGCTTTACAAGCCTTAATGGAAACGACATCCACATTTCTCTTTGGAAATCTAATTCCGATGATTGGAAATATTTTGAAGCAAATTCCTAACCTTATTTTAGGAGGAATCAAGGGTGTTTTCAGTGGAATCTTTGGCGAAGGTCTAGGAAGTATCATGGGTGGTATCGTTACCGCTCTTGGTTCTGCATTTTTAGCTTTTAAAGCATTTTCGGCAGTCTCGGGATTGCTATCTGGAATACCTGCTGTCTTAACGACAATTAAAACAGCAGTCACGGGTCTATTTACTGCTATGAGTGCCAATCCAATCGGAATTGCAATCGCTGCGATTGCTGCATTAACTGCAGGCTTGGTTTATTTCTTCACTCAAACTGAGATGGGGAGACAAATCTGGCAAGGCTTCATGGATTGGTTCTCTGGTGTGTGGCAGTCTGTCGCACCAGTCTTGACCGAAGTTTGGAATGGTATTGTTGAAACAGCAACAACCGTCTGGAACAATATGATGGCTGTTGTTGCTCCGATTATCCAAGCAGTTGTTGATTTTATTAGGTCTGTTTGGGACGGTATTTCACTATGGTGGACTGAAAATCAAGGTTTGATTCAACAAACGTTCACAACGGTTTGGAACGCAATCCAGACAGTTATTCAGACGGTTATGCCGATTATTCAGTCCATTATTGAAACCGCAATGAATATCCTTGCTCCTTTCATTGAAGCGACGTGGAACAATATCTGCACGGTAGTAACAACAGTTTGGGAATTGATTAAGATTGCTATTCAGACGGCTATGGATGTTATCAGTGGCGTCATAAAAGCAGTCATGGCTATCATCAATGGTGACTGGGGCACAGCTTGGAATGCTATAAAGGGTGTTGGTGAGGCCATCTGGAAAGGGTTGTCTGCTGCAGGTAAGGCTATCTTTGATGGCTTTGCTCAGATATTATCTAACATCTGGAACACTATCAAATCTGTCGCAAGCAGTGCTTGGGAAGGGTTGAAATCAACTGTCTTAGGTCTGATTGATGGACTTGTCCAAGGCGCTCAGCGAGCATGGGAAAGTATGAAGCAAGGTGTTAGTGACCTTGTAAGTAATGTTACGAGTATCTTTGATGGCATTCGAAACATTGACCTATGGGAAGCAGGTAAGGCTATCCTTGATGGATTCCTAGGCGGTTTGAAATCTGCATGGGACTCGGTAACTGACTTCGTTGGTGGTATTGCTGGTTGGATTGCTGACCACAAAGGTCCAATTGAGTATGACCGCAAACTCTTGATTCCTGCTGGTAATGCGATTATGCAAGGTTTGGATAGAGGGTTGCAAGACCGTTTCAAAGGTGTTAAGAAATCTGTCAGTGGAATGGCTGGTGAAATCTCAAACGTATTTTCAAATGATGATTTTGGTTTGAGTGGAACACCGACTATTGCCAAGAATCTTGAAGCAAGCTTGGCCATGCCAAACGCTCAAATCGAGGCAAAAGACAGTCAAACCGTGTCTGAGATAGCGATTCTGAGAGCAAGTATGGAGAAGATCCTTACTGCTATCCTTGAAAAGCCGTCAGATACTTATCTGGACGCTGATAAAATTTCAATGAGCGTCTATCAACGTCAAGGTGCAATTTACGCTAGGGAGGGAATTTAATGGAATACATGATTATCAATGGTTTCAATACTTCAACCATTCCTAACTGCGTGGTGACAGATTTTGGCGAGGTGGAGGCTGCTAAACCTAAAGTTTCAGAAACAGCTACCCTATTTGGGGTTAACGGGAATTACCGTGTCTTGGACGGTGCTTATGAGAGTTATGAACGAACATTTGCATTTTACCTTCCAAGGACGGTAGACCCGTCTAAAATCGTTGAGAGATTCCAACCAAATGATAATACGCTAGAGTTTAGCTACCAACTAGGCTCTATTTTTTATGCTGACTTCGTCGGTGCTAAATACAAACCTCAAGGAATGCACGGCTGGAAACTAGAAATCAAGCTGAGTATGCAACCCTTTCGCTATCAAAAATCTGTTGAACCTCTGGTCTTCACGTCAAGTGGAAACATCAACAACCCAGGCTCTGTCTATAGCGAGCCTGTGATTGAGATTGAAGGAGACGGAGATATTTCTCTAACCATCGGACGGACAATCATGCACTTGACCATTAGAAGAAAAGTGACCATTGATTGCAGGCATAAGAAACAGAATATCTACAATGCAGATGGTGCGGTTCAAAATACGCTACGAAAGCGTGGAGGCTTCTTTGAATTGGCAGTTGGTAATAACGGTCTGGTCTTTACTGGTGCGGTTCGTAAGGTCACGGTTAGGCCGAATTGGAGGTATATCTTATGATTTATCTTACTGAGGGTAATACGCCTTTAAACGAGGCCTACAATGATGAAATCGTCCAGGAGCGGAACAATACCTATCAACTGACCTTTCGTTTTCCTACATCAGATCCCAAGTGGGAATTGCTGAGAGAGGAAACTTTTCTGACTGCTGATGACCTGAATGGTGAGCAGGATTTTTATATTTTTGAGGTTGAAAAGCAACAAGGATATATCCAAGTCTACGCTAATCAGGTTATCAGTCTGTTAAATAACTACATCGTCAGCTCTATCGATGTGGATCGTGTCAGTGGGACAAGGGTCTTGAGTGCATTGGCTGGTAGTATTACCAGAGCCAATCCATTTTCTTTTTTCTCGGATATTGACGACAGGCATACGCTCAACATCAAGGACAAGAATGCTATGGAGGTCTTGGCCAAAGACAAGCACTCTATCCTTGGTCAATGGGGCGGAGATATGGTGCGAAATGGCTATAACTTACGCTTGTTGAAGAATGGCGGTTCTGAAAATGAATCGCTTTTTATGTACAAGAAAAACCTGTCTAGCTACCAGCATAAGACCTCAACGAAATCGCTGAAAACTCGGATAACCTTTAAAACGACTGTTAAAGGTGAGGGAGAAAAGGCACCTGACGTTGATTATGTAGTGGTGATTGATAGTCCCTTGCTTGGGAAATACAGCCAAATCTATGAAGCAGTTGTTGAGGTCAATGATCAGAATGTCAAAGACCAAGCTAGCTTGATTGAATACGGTAAGCAGTATTTTCGGACGAGTATGTGCGATATGCTGGAAGATAATCTTGAAATCTCAGTTGTCGGTCAGAGCGATGTAGCGGTTCGGATGTTCGATGTTGTCAGTATCTACCATGAATGGTATGGTCTTGATGTTCGTAAGAAAATCACGAAATACACCTATTCACCAATGGCGAAACGTCTAAAATCAATTGGTTTTGGGACGTTCCAGTCAAGTCTTGCGAATGCGATAGGTGGGATTGTAAATGATGCCGTTTTGAATGAAAGTCGAAATCTACATAAGATTTTTGAAGAACGTTTGAAAAAGGAAATCGCAAACGCTGACCGTGCTTTTGACGCTGAGTTTGCCAAGCGTGAGAAAGCTATCACGGATGCCATCGAGCAGTACAAGGCTAAGGCGGAAGAAATGGGCGCCAAGATTCATGAAGAAATGGAGAAAGAGCGTCCTGAGTTCGTGAAGCGTATCCGTGAGGAGCTGATGAGTGGCGCTGACTCAATCGCTGAACTGAGCAAGAAACTGGAACAGGTTAGCGAAACTGCAAGGGTCAATGCGAGTCTGATTGGTGGGGACGGAAATACCCAGTACAATAAAAACCGTCTCAATGGTGGCACGGCTAAGAAAATCAGTTACGGAATGGATTTTGTGGAAGTCGGTCACAACGGAGAGGGTTTCGAACTTGGCAAGCAGTACGTCATCAGCTGGTCAGCAACCTGTACACCTTACGGCAAAACAGATGTGACTGTGGTAGTCAATAAGAATCCGTTTTATGGCGGACACGTCCATTTAGCGCCTGCTAATTCAGTCATGCCAGCGATTGACAAAGACCTTGTTCAGAAAGAGGAGCAGGTCTTGGCGGTCTACTACGGTGCCTATCGTCTGACTTTCTCAGGGGACTGGTATCAAGATTTAGAGCAGTCTGTAACTGTTGACAATCAGACAAGACGGATTGAACTAGCGCCAGTCTACAAGACGGTTGCTGATGGACAAAATTCAAGATATGACGGAAGTTGGAACGAGAGTCCAACTTTTATTTTTGACGGAGGAAGAACATGACGGAAACAATCCCAATAAGGGTACAACACAAGCGCATGTCAGCACAAGACTGGGCAAGTAGCACTCTGGTCTTACTCGATGGTGAGTTAGGTGTTGAGAGTGATACGGGTAAGGTTAAGGTCGGAAATGGCCGTGACCGATTCTCAGCTCTTCAATATCTAACTGGTCCCAAAGGTGACCGTGGTGACCGTGGCGAAACAGGGCCAAAAGGAGCGGACGGTGTTATGCGATTCGAGAACCTGACAAGTCAGCAGAGAGAGGGCTTGCGAGGAGATAACGGTCATAGCTTAAATGCCAATGTTCGTATTGAGGGAAGCTATCGAAACGGTGCGACTAGTCAGTTGAATTTGATCGCAGACGTCTACTATGACGGGACTCGGTTAACTAGTGGCTATACTGTTGATTATTACTACCGTGGTTTTGGGAATAATAACTGGCAAAGCTTGCTGAGCCAAACGCCTGACGCGAACGGTAAGTTTGGCCAGTGGAATGCTTCTCAGCGTTCAGGAGGTTGGCTTGAGGTCTACATCGTTATAACGTACAACGGCATTAAAGCAGCTGCTAGCACACGACTTGATAATGTTAGCGACGGTGCAACAGGCCCAGCTGGTGCACGAGGCGCTGATGGCGCTAGAGGAGCAGATGGAGCGCCTGGTCAAAATATCATCAACCAGAATGGTGGGGAACCAATGAAATATTGGTCTGGAACAAGGTCTCAATATGACGCGATTGCCAACAAAGATAGTAATACTATCTATGATATCTACAGTAGTACGTAGGAGGTAGTATGGCTAGAGAAGGAATTTATGTGGGTGGTAAGGAAGTTGTTGAAAGATATATAGGAGATAAGCTAATCTGGAAAAAATACAGATTTCGAATTGTAAACACTTTGTCATTGACTATATTAAATATTAACTATCAGTCAGCTACTTTAGACTTTTACACTCGATTCTCGTACCGATATGTAGGATTAAACTCAGGGTACTACTATTTGAGGATAGAAGAAAAGTTCGTCAAAGTATATGCCTATAATTTATCAACACCTAATCCATCTTTTGTGTTTTTACTAGATCAAAATGAAGATGCAGGAGTAGATGAAGCAAGCAAGCGTCAAGCTTTATCTGATTTGACACGAAACTGGTTTAGAGATGATTATAAAGATATTGTTTTATATGACAGAATGAGGTAACACATGGACATAACCATTCAAAACGTTCGTTCGCCTGCTCTTGAGCATAGCGGGAGGTATTATAAGGTCTTTCAGCCACGTACACGAGATGAACTGTTAAAACTCCATCATATGGGCTGTGTGGGTGACACGGTGCTAACGGATATCCAACTGGAGCAGGGAGATTTCCCTACTAGCTTCGTGGAGCCTACTGTCACGCAACGTACTTTGTCAGGTCTCTTCAAGGATATGCGTTCTATTGAACTGGAATTGAGAGATCCAAATAGCACTCTCTGGGGCAAAATCCAGCAGAACAATCAAGGGGCGCTGACCCAGTTCTTTGATACAAATGTCAAGAGCGCCATCGCACAGACGGCCAAAGAAATCAGGCAGGAAGTGCGAGATGCTGCTAACAGTGCGAGGGTTGATGTGACATCGGAAGGTGTGACCATTGGCTCTACTACTCTAACGGGCGAGCAGTTAGCCTCTACCATTTCGACCAGTTCGAAAGGAGTTGATATCATCGCTCCGAAAGTCAGAGTAAAATCCGACATGATTGTGGATGGTGCGGTAACTGCCGGGAAGTTAGCGGCTGGCTCTGTGACTGCTGAAAATATTCAAGCTGGAGCCATCACAGGCGATAAAATCAGCGTAGATGATGCCTTGATTCGGAACCTGACCGCTAGAGATGCCTTGATTGACAAGTTGACATCTAAGGAAATCTTCACAACTAAGATTGAATCTGTTGTGTCTAGCTCAACCTTCTTACAAGCCTTCCAAGGCGAAATTGGAGGTTTCACCTTGGGTCAGTTTGATAATGGAGGCGGTCGCTGGATTTCTGGAGTAAACCAATTCTCAGTTGGTATGGGGAATGGAGCTGGTGGCGGTACTAAGACAGCTTTCTGGGCCAATTGGGGCAATAACTGGAACCAAGCAGGACCGAACTCTTGGCATGTGGACACAGATGGGCAGATGTATTGTAAGAATACAGTTAGTTTTTATGGGAAAGTTGACTTTTCTGGCTCTACAAACGTTAATTTCTACAGCAGGATTAATGCTGCCAAAGGTATCTGGACAGGAAATGCAGATGTTTATGGTGCTGGGTCAAATCCAGCTGGAGGAGAGAATGCCGTCGTCTGGTGGAATCAAATCACTACAGCAAAATGGAGAGGCTATGCAGGTATTACTTCGAGTTCAGATAGACGCTTGAAAGAAAATATTAAAGAGAGTCCAGTTAATGCCTTGGATAGAATCCAAGCATTGAACATGGTCTCTTTTGATTTCATCGAGAGCCAGAAGCATGAAGAGGTTGGTTTGATTGCGCAGGAAACTCAGAAGGTAGTACCTGAAGCAATTGAAATAGATGAAGTAACATCTTATCTGTCTATCAACTATTCAAAATTCGTACCCTACTTGCTGAAAGCTGTCCAAGAACTAGACCAAAAAATCAAAGAAATGGAGAAACTACATGGATAATCACACAATCGACAAGCTAGTCGCTGAGTCGCTCGCTAACAGCTTGACAGAAGGCGAATTGAATCGTGCGTATTTAGAGGCATACTATACGCTTGCTTTGACTGAATTGCAGGCCTTTAAAGCCGTGCTGGAATATGAACCAGCACTTAAAGAACTATTTGAAGAAACACAAGCTAAAATGAAAGGAAATAACGCATGACTTATAAATTAACAGGAAGCCCGATTTTAAAAGGGGAGAAAAACGTCACAATCGTAACGATTGAGAAAGAAGAACCTGGACGCTACAGCTATGAGCGTGTGGAATTGCCAGGCAATCGCACGAATGATAATGAAGAGGTTTTGGTTCAAGCAGTTCTTGACTTCATTCGCACAGAACTTGACCCAACGAGCGCTCTTGTACAGGCTCAGGCTAAGTTAGAAGAAACTCACGTTAAGCTTCAAGAGACTGAACAGAAATTGGCACAAGCAGAAGCTAAGCAGACGGCCACAGATCAAGCAGTTAAGCAGAACAAGACTGAAAGCGACCGTTATGGGAAAATCATCCATGCGGTCGTTTTAAATGCCGTAGCAGGCAAGACAATCGCCTATGGGACTAACTACAAAGAATTGGTTGAGTTGATTCCACTTGCTGAAGTTGGTAAGCATTATATGCCACACGACTTAATCACGATTGAAGACCCTAACCATGCGGAAGTGAATGGCGAAGGTAAGCGCATCTTGATTCAACTTAACCGTGAATTCACGTATAATGGCGAACCAGTCAGCGATTTCGCTCGTAATGGTCGTCTTGAACTTGACGGAACAGGCGCAGCATGGAAGTTTGAACCTAAGGAATAGTGAGGTGTTGAATGGCAGAATTTGAACGTTTAATTGTACAAATTTTCCTCTCTCTCATTCCTGTTGTCGGACTTTATTTCTCAATGAAAGACCGAGCAACCAAACAAGAAAATCGTCTCACGGTTTTAGAAAAAGATATCGAAAATCTGAATGAATTTAAAAGATCTGCAAACAAAAGACTAGATAACCATGATGAACAGAACAAGGCTATTTTAGTTCTTGCGGAACAAGTTAAATCGCTAGGTGAAGATGTCAGAGAGTTGAAAACGTTGATTCAGAGCAAAAGCTAAGAAAGGGGCTCAGAATGGTCTGTAATCTCAATACGACCAATCTTGCTCAAGTTGATGGCGGTTACCTCATTAAGCAAGGTGATGTGGCTTCTACCTTTGGATTTGTCCTTTTGGACGAAGATTATCGATCCGTCCCCTCTCTGGAGGGGGAGGTGGCGGTCGTTAGTCTGACAATGGATAAATACCAGTTGAAGAGGAAGGTAACTGTCACGAACTCAGGCGTGAATTTTAATCTGGATGCTATCTTGCCCGTCGGGAAATACCGCTTAGAGATTAGCGCTGGCGGATATATTTTCCCGAGCGACAAAACGACGCACATCAAGATAGTGGCTTCAGATAAAGAATTGGTCACAGAGGAAGTCCATGCTCTCAAAGAGCTGGATATCGCAGAAGAAGTTAAAAAACAACTTGCAGGTAGAACTGCAAGCGAAGGTGGGGCATGTCAGGAAATACCTGATTTGCTTTTTTACTACAATCTAGGAAAGGTGTGAAAATATGGACACAAGTAAACTAATTGCATTTGCTCAAGCAGTTGGGGTTGATATCAAGGAATTGAAGCAACTACTCAATGGCAAGATTGACAATGCTACATTAACGCAGGCTATCGAACAAGCTAAAACCGCAGTCAAGAATGACATTTTAGGCGATGGAGTGCCTGAAAATCTTGACACACTGAAAGAGATTGCTACGGCGATCGCAGGCATGAGTGGCGATACTGAAGGTGCAGTCGTGCAAAAATTGGCTGATCTTGGCCGTCGTATTGACGAGTTTGCAAACCTCGACCTTGTCTCAACTTATAACGCAGCGAAAGCGTGATTGCTATGAGCAATTTTGAGGAATTCGCTCAAGCGGTTGGCCGTGATGTGAAGGCGCTGAACCAAAAGCCTGAACCAAGGCTGACATTGACAGGAAATACCCTCGGCATCGCTGGGGGTAATAATGTCACTCTACCGCTACCTGAAAACGTAGGGCATGAAATCCGTGGAACAGGATCACCAGAAGGCCGTATCACAGCCGAAATCGGTACGACCTATGTGGATGTTAACGTGACGAACGGTGCTCTCAAGTGGATTAAAGAAAAAGGCAGTGGCAATGCTGGTTGGCGTGTTTTGATTGGTGATACAGGTTGGAGAACGTTAAACAGTGTCTCTAGAGCAGGAAACTCGTTCATTAAAATCAGACGAGTAAACAATCTTGTGACTTATCAATTTGGCGGACTTTCATGGGGTTGGTTTGGAGTTGGTAGACGAGGTGGGCCTGGATTTGTAAGACATAACAGTAGTGGCGACAAAGGGGCTAAAGTGTTAGGTCCTGGTGGAATACCTGCAGGATTTAGGAGTGAGGCGTCACTGATTGGTGGAATTTATAATGACGCTGGGAAGCCGTATGGGATATGGTATCTCGGAGGAGTAACCGACTCAAACTTCATACAATTTACATTTAATGACCCTATCCCCACAGATAAAGATATTGGAGATATACGAGTAAGTGCTATCTCATACTTGACAGATGAGGCTTGGCCTACAACATTACCATAAGAAAGGAAAAATATATGATTAATTGGAAACTACGATTAAAAAATAAATACTTTTGGCTGACTGCCATTCCAGCCTTCTTGCTTGTCTTGCAAGCAAGTGCAGCAGTCTTTGGATATCATCTAGATTTGGGTGATATCGGCAACAAGCTGATTTTGCTTGTCAATGCGGTGTTCGTGTTCTTGACTGCTATCGGTTTGGTCAATGACCCAACCACAAGCGGAATCACAGACAGCACACGAGCGCTAGAATACAAGAAACCAAGTGAGGAATAGGCATGGATATCGATACAAGCAGACTACGTACGGACTTGCCGATTGTTGGGTTTGAGCCTTTCCGTCAAGTACATGCCCACTCAACAGGCAACCGAAACTCAACCGCTCAGAATGAAGCAGACTACCACTATAGAAAGGACCCTGGACTTGGGTTCTTTTCTCATGTCGTTGGAAATGGCCGTGTTATGCAGGTAGGTCCTGTAAACAAGGGAATGTGGGACGTTGGTGGCGGTTGGAATGCTGAGACCTATGCAGCAGTTGAATTGATTGAAAGCCATTCAACTAAAGAAGAGTTCATGACAGACTATCGCCTCTATATCGAATTGCTACGAAATCTAGCAGATGAAGCAGGTTTGCCGAAAACGCTTGATACAGACGACTTGGCAGGTATCAAAACGCATGAATACTGTACAAATAACCAGCCGGATAACAGTAGCGACCACGTCGACCCTTACCCATATCTTGCTAAATGGGGTGTTAGCCGTGAACAGTTTAAGCGAGACATTGAGAACGGCCTAGGCGCCGAAACAGGCTGGCAGAAGAATGATACAGGCTATTGGTATGTATACTCAGACGGCTCTTATCCAAAAGACAAGTTTGAAAAGATTGACGGCACCTGGTACTACTTTGACGGGTCAGGCTACATGCTTGCAGACCGCTGGAAGAAGCACTCTGACGGCAACTGGTACTACTTTGACCAATCAGGCGCAATGGCGACAGGCTGGAAGAAGATCGCTGACAAGTGGTACTACTTTGACGCAGAAGGTGCTATGAAGACGGGTTGGGTCAAGTATAAAGATACTTGGTACTACCTAGACGGTAAAGACGGTAACATGGTATCTAATGAATTCGTCAGAGCAGGTCAAGGCTGGTATTACATTAAACCAGACGGAACAATGGCAGATAAGCCAGAGTTCACAGTAGAGCCAGAAGGCTTGATTACAATTAAATAATTTAAAAAATAAAATGAAAGGAAAACTTTTCTAAAATGTTCTTTCACCGCAAGCTTAGGCTTGCGGTTTTTTTGTTTGCTCTTTTCAAAAATTGTGCTATAATGTTCTCAGGTTGTATTTTAGTTCTTGATTAGTAAGAATAAGGTATATCCGCACTCAACCTCTTGATGAGGTGGCGCCCGATTCGGGCGCATTTTTTTGTTTAGAAAAAAATTTAAAAAAGTTGAAGAAAAGTGTTGACAATATATAACAAATGTTATATACTATACTTGTAAGATAAATAATCAAAAAACGGAGGAACTTACAATGAAAAACGGACACATGATTCTTGGACAACGCTACACAAATGCGATTCGCAACGAAGCTGGAACATCAACTAAAATGTTCAATCTTTCTAAGAAGATAGTCGAATTTCCTGATAACAACTTGCAAGAGATTCACGAAGCGCTTTATGGATTGTTATATGCAGGATATGATATCAGCAATATGCGCGATGTGGAAGAACTTGCTAAATATGTTGATGTGAAGAAATCACACGGAAAATTGCTTGCTGTTAGCAGAGAAGATATCGAATTATATCACAGACTTTTCGTAGCAAGATTTGGGAAATAGCAATAAAAATACCCCCTCAAAAAATGAGGGGGTTTGTAAGATAAAACGGCTGACAGAGTAATCAGCCTTAGAAAGAGTATACCATGAAAGTAGATACAAATCAAATTGAATGGCTTTTAGAAAATGTCAGTGGTTACCAGATCTCAAAAAAAAGCGGTGTTGCCCAGCCAACAATTTCAGCTTTAATCAATAAAAAAAGAAACATTGAAAATCTCACAATAGAGACTGGTCACAAATTGACCGAACTTGCGAATGAAATGCAGAAAATAACTTAAAAAAACAATACTTCAAAGGCCTATTTTAAGGCTTTTTAATGTAGAAAAAATTATTTAAAAAAAATTAAATTTCTTTGTGTTTTCTCTTGACAGTATATAACAAATGTTATATACTATACTTGTAAGATAAATAAACAAAAAAGAGGAAAACAAAAATGAAAAAAGTAACTTATGACAAATCAGGAATCATGAAAGAAGCTTGGAATATGTTCACACGTAATTACCAAATCTGCGACTTTGAATATGCAGACTTCTCAGAACGTGAATACTTCGAATATGCTTCATTTGCTGACTGCTTGAAAGAAGCATGGGCACATGAAAAGGAAGTTGTTGAACGTGTTAACCAAAAATACGCTGATGCTGAAATATCTGAAGAAGTAAAAGCTTGGGACTGGGCTTGCAAAAAAATGGGTGTTGCTTTCGAAATCGACGCTTACACAAAAATGACAAATGTTGAAAACATGGGAAAAGAAGCTTGGTCAGGTACAAGCGTATGGTCACTAGCTATGCGTGCAGTGAAAATGCACATGGAAATTGCAGCGTAATGAGCAAAAATATGGTAAAAGATGATTTGACAAGCCAGTTTTTCGGTCGTCTTACCGTCCTTGGCGACGTTGGTAAAAGAACAAAAAATGGGAAAGTGTTGTGGCATTGTCTTTGTGAATGCGGAACAGTCACTTTTGTTCGGACGGACCATTTAAAAAATGGATCGATAACCTCTTGCGGTTGTTTGAACGAAGAAAAGAAGCGTGAGCGCTTCAAGGATTTGACTGGTTCAGAAACAGATAATTTTCAAGTAATTGATAGAGCATACTCAAAAAATCAACGCGTCTACTGGAATTGCGTTTGCAAGCATTGCGGAAATCACATCGAATTACAAAGCAATCAGATAGAGAGATATTCAAGCTGTGGTTGCAAGTATAATCACAGTACAAAAGAGCGAATGGCTGAGATATCTGATCCGAAATCACTAAGAACCAACAAACCTACTACAAAAAGCAGTACAGGCGTTCGAGGGGTATACTACAACAAGCGTAAAAAGAGATATGTTGCATATATTAATGTTGACAACAAATCAAAATATTTAGGCAGTAGCGTCTATCTGGAAGAAGCTACGAAAATTCGCAGAGAAGCAGAAATCAACTTTGGGTATAAGCAGGAACCGTGACAATCATCACGGTTTTCTATTTTGCAAAAACACGCATTTTGAACGATTAGAAACAGAAATTACAATCCTATTGTTCAAAAAAGCGTTTTCTTGAAGAATAGGAAGGAGGAATGGTAGAGTATTATTGTCAAAAATGCCATTTTGTTAATAATAGATCTGTTTTATTTTTTGATTATTGTCAAAAACGGTGTTTTGTTAATAATAAAAACAGTGAAATTAGTCACTGATACATTTGTAAACTATTAGAACTAAATTAAAACCTTCTCAACTATACGGGCAAATATGAGTATGAAAATGAATACGATGATGAATACGATTTAAAAAAATGATAGCAATTAATGAAAATGATTTTAATGGAAAATAAGTAAAAACTCAACTATTGAAAATCGATGATAACTATTTGTAAACGCTTTTCACTTATGGTATAATAAGCATTGTATTTATTGTATATGAATCTGGAGAAAAAATCAAA
>ERZ772942.124-NODE-124-length-31240-cov-2.814366_pt1 | contig 31240 bp, 25 predicted proteins | sample MGYA00511135_ERZ772942 | MGnify/ENA primary metagenome ERZ772942 (study PRJEB29015, sample SAMEA2738099) | human oral metagenome | biome: human oral; feature: human-associated habitat; material: saliva | place: China | collected 2265 ... | reverse complement strand
GGTGAGTGGGATGCCTTGGTCTTTGGCCCACCGCACGAGTTCGACCGTGCCGCGGGTCGATGCGTGGCAGATGTGCATGCGGTTGCCGTAGTCGCGGCACAGGAGGGCGTCCCGGGCCACGATGGCTTCCTCGGCGACCCGCGGCCAGCCACGCAACCCCAGCTTGGCGGCGATTTCGCCTTCGTGCGCGACCGCGCCTTCGGTCAACCGGGGGTCTTCGCAGTGTTGGGCCAGGAGCACGTCAAAGCCTTTGGCGTATTCGATGGCCCGCCGCATGATTAGGGGGTTGTCGACGCATTTGCCGTCGTCGGAGAAGAGCCGCACTTTCGCATCGGAGTGCACCATCATGCCGAATTCGGTGAGTTCTTTGCCCGCCAGGCCTTTGGTGATGGATCCCACCGGGTGCACGTCGCACAGGCCGATGGCTTGGCCCTTGTACCACACGGATTCGGCGATGACCGGCTGGTCCATGACCGGGTTGGTGTTTGCCATGGTGAACACCGCGGTGAACCCGCCTTTCGCGGCGGCCGCGGACCCCGTGGCGATGGTTTCGGTGTCTTCCCGGCCGGGTTCCCGCAGGTGCACGTGGATGTCCACCAGGCCGGGCAGGAGCACATTATTTTCCCCGTCGATCACCCGGTCAGCCGTGGTGGCGGCGGTGCCGACCTCGGTGATGACCCCGTCGGTAATAAGCACGCTTACGGGTTCGCCTTCCCCGTAGGGGCGAACGTTGGTGATGAGGAGGGTGCCGGGTTCGACGTCGGCAAGTTCCCCGGTTGCTGGATAGTTCATGGTTGTACTCATTATGGAAAGTTTTCTCCTAGAAGCCGGGGCTGTCGGTGCTAGCGATGAGGGTGAACAGGACCGCCATGCGCACGTGCACCCCATTGGATACCTGCTGTAGCACCGCCGTGCGGGGGGCATCGGCGACCGTGTAGTTGATTTCCATGCCGCGCAGCATGGGGCCGGGGTGCATGATGATTGCGGAGTCTTTCATCCGGGATTCGCGCTCCTTGCTCATGCCATACAGGGTCGCGTATTCCCGGTGGGAGGGGAAGAATCCACCCTGCATGCGTTCCTGCTGGACCCGCAGCATCATCACCACGTCGGCGTCGGCGATCTCGGGGTCCATGGTGTAGCTGACCCGGACCGGCCAGTTTTCCACCCCGGTGGGCATGAGGGTGGGTGGGGCCACCAGCACCACCTCGGCGCCTAAAGTGCTGAGCAGATCCACGTTGGAGCGCACCACCCGTGAATGCAGGCAGTCCCCCACGATCACGATTTTTTTGCCGGAAATTTCCCCGATGCGTTGCCGCATGGTGACGGCGTCGAGGAGCGCCTGGGTGGGGTGTTGGTGGGCGCCGTCCCCGGCGTTAATCACCGACGGGCCGTTCCCGCCCGGCGCCACCCACTGCGCCAACTGTTGGGCGGCCCCGGAGGAGGAGTGGCGGATGATGAGGGCGTCTGCCCCAATGGCGCTAAGCGTGAGCCCGGTGTCTTGGAGGGATTCGCCCTTGCGTACCGAGGAGGAGGATGCGGAAATGTTAATCACGTCCGCGCTCATCCATTTTCCAGCGGTCTCAAACGAGGAGCGGGTGCGGGTGGAGTTTTCGTAGAAGAGGGTGAAAATGGTGCGGCCGCGCAGGGTGGGGAGTTTTTTCAGCTCCCGCCCCTCCAGGGCCTCACGGAACCGGTCGGCCTCGTCCATTAACCCGATGATGTCGTCTTTGCCCAGGTCGCCGATGCTGAGTAGGTGTTTCATGGTTATGCTTTCCTCACTGTTCTCCCCCACCGGCGGGCCCAGCCTGATGGGATTCCGCCCGGTCTGCCGGGGAGGCTGGTTCCGGGGATCGGGTAAGCAACACACCGTCACGGCCGTCGATGTCCGCTAGCAGCACCGTCACGTCCTCGCTTCGGGCGGTGGGCAGGTTTTTGCCCACATAGTCGGCGCGGATGGGGAGCTGCCGGTGCCCCCGGTCGACCAGCACCGCCAGCTGCACCGTGTCGGGCCGGCCCAGGTCGCGGAGGGCGTCTAAGGCGGCGCGGATGGAACGGCCGGAAAACAGCACGTCGTCTACCAGGATGATATTGGTGCCGTCGATCTTGTCGATGGGAATGTTGGTTTTCTGTAATGCCCGGTGGGGTTTATTGCGCAGGTCATCACGATACAGGGTGATATCGAGGCTGCCCACGGGGACGGTCACCCCGGTGAATTGGTGAATTTTTTCCGCCAGTCGGCGTGCTAAGGGTACGCCACCAGAGGGAATACCGAGGAGCAGCAACGGCTGAGCATTGGTGGAGTCGACTGCGGTTTTTTCAATAATCTGGTGCGCGATGCGTGCGATGGTGCGCGACACGTCTTCGCTGCTGAGCAGTTCGATGGTGTCGGCGGCTGGGTCGCTCATCGTGACCTCCTTTCCCGCCTCACTGTGCGGTCCGTTAAAGGATTGGTCGGTGGTTATGAAGTTATCAGAAAGTGACTTTATCATTGTTTTTACCCAAGTTTCCACTCCCAAGCCCACCCCTATCAGCACCCCCGTTTCGGGTGTTTTGATACGGGTTTTCGCACCACGAGGGGGTAATTTCCGGTGGTGAGCATCGCTCACCCGCTACTGCCATGCCGCTCACCTGCTGGGATCGTGCCTCTATTTTCCAGCCACGAAAACCGGAAAATATGTATCTGTGGGGAACTATCGACCGGGGCTGTTCGTTAATTACAAGTGTGGGTGCTTTCTGCGCCCACCAGTTGCGTTATTTTTGCCCGAACTATTATCTGCGCAGTTTCCTGCGTCGTCGCCACGTCACCGCCCCGTTCATTCCCACTACCATAAGGATAATTTTATGAGCTTAAATACCAGCCATATTGTGCCGGCCCGTCGGGAAGAGGTATGGGCGTGGCATTCCCGGCCTGGTGCGGTGGCGCGGCTGAATCCCCCGTTTTATCCCTTCACCCCGATAACGCAAACCACGGATCTCGCCAAGGGCACCACGGTTTTTGCATTGCCCGCGGGATTAAAGTGGGAGGCCCGCCATGATTTATCCGGCTATGTCAAGGGGTTTCGCTTTACTGATGTGTGTGTTTCCGCCCCGATTCGGGCGTTAGCCACCTGGCGGCATAGCCACAGTTTCATGTCGATTGAGGTCAATGGAGTGCCGGCGACGAAAGTCACGGATGAGGTGCATACGCGCCTCCCCCAGTCGTCGCTCGCACCCATGTTCGCCTACCGGCAGCAGCAGCTCATTCATGACATATCGGCCATGCAGCGGTTTCAGCAGTTTTCAGACCATCCCTTCACCGTGGCGATCACTGGTTCGCGGGGGCTGGTGGGTCGGGCGCTCGCCGCCCAGCTGACCACGTTGGGGCATAAGGTGATCCAATTGGTGCGCACCACGCCGAAGAAACGACAGCGCCGGTGGGACCCCCAATCGCCGGCTGCGGATTTACTGGCTGGGGTGGATGTGTTGGTGCATTTGGCGGGCGAACCGATCATGGGTCGGTTTACTGATGCCCACAAGCAGGCATTGTGGGATTCCCGGGTGGGGCCGACGGCGAAGCTGGCGGAGTTGGTGGCCAAGTCACCGCAGTGTGACACGATGATTTCGGCGTCGGCCATTGGCGTGTACAGCTTTAACCGGGGGGATGAGATTTTAACGGAGTCGTCCGAGGCGGGCGAGGGGTTTTTAGCGGAATTATCCCAGGCGTGGGAGGCGGATTGCGAGGCCGCGGTTTCGGCCGGCAAGCGCGTGGTGAATCTGCGTACCGGCGTGGTGATGAGCGGCCGGGGCGGCATGCTGCCGCTGTTGCGCACCTTGTTTTCCACCGGTTTGGGCGGGCAGTTTCATGATGGTACGGCGTGGTTTTCGTGGATTGCCCTGGATGATTTAACGGATATTATCATTACCGCAGCGGTGGATTCTTCCCTGTCTGGGCCGATTAATGCGGTGTCCCCGAATCCGATTCATAATAGCGAAATGGTCCGCACTTTGGGGAAGCAGCTGCATCGCCCGGCGCGGTTTCCGATTCCGAATTTGGGGCCGCGGATCCTTTTGGGCAGTCAGGGGGCGGAGGAGTTTGTGTTGGCGGATCAGCGCGTGTTGCCGGCCACGTTATTGAAGCGGGGGCATGTGTTTCGGTATCGGCAGTTTGCGGCAGCAGTGGCGCACGAGTTGGGGTATGAGCAATTATTTGATGCGCCGGAGGTGGATATTGCCGCGATGCCGCTGCCGGAGGTGGAGTCGGAGTCGGCACCGAGTCGGTGGTGGCGGTTTCCGGGGTTTGCCCGGGATTAGGTTTATTCGGTTGGGACGAAGAGGGTGGTTTGGGCTTCGCGGCTGAGTTGTGGGTCGACGACGGCGAGTGTGGTTTTTATGCCTTCCGGGGTGGTGTGGGTGATGGTGATGTTTTTGAGGTCGGCTTCTCTGACGTTGATGGCGAGGACGGGGGTGGTGCTGGTTGGGGTGAAGTCGGCGAGTTTTTTGCCGCCTATGGTGCCGAACCAGCGGCCGTCGGTGATGGGGGTGAGGCTGCCGTCGGTGTTGCGTAGGTAGCTGAAGGCGACTTGGTGGATTGATTCGGGGTCGCCGGTGATTTTGGGGAAGTTGGCGGCGAGGAAGTATGGGGTGGTTGGGGTGGTGGCTTGGGGTGCTGGCGGGTAGATCGGAAGAGGGGTCGGGGGTTTCGTCGGCGGCAGTGTTGGTAATGGTGTCGATGAGGGTCTGGATGCTGGTGATGAGGTCGGTTGTTGCTGAGCTTGTCGACGTCGCGGCGTGGGCGGGGGTTGTGGTGGCAATGGCGAGTACCAGGCCCAAGGCGATGGTGGCCGCAAGAGTGCGGATGGGTTGGGGTGGGTTGGGGGTTGGCATCGTCTGGTGCTTTCGTGTTGGCAGGGTCAATTTTCAGATAGGAATCATGAATAACTTATCTCTATTTTAGTCACATTAGCACCATTCGCAACATGTGTATCAATTGTTGCAGAGGGAAATAGCAGAAATAGTAGAAGACCGGCATGCCCCCACGGCATGCCGGTCTTCATCACCACCAACACTAATTATTCGCTGATTCTGCTGGTTTGTCTAATCCGCCCGGTTGGGTGGTGAAATGATAACCCCCGGCACCACCACCGTCGCCACCGCCACCAGGACTCACCGGGGTCGGTGAGCTGGAGGAATTTGGCGTGGTGAGGTTAATCCTTATTGGTATCGGTGGAGTGGGCAGGTTACTCGGTAGTTTCGGTCGACTCCCCGATAGGCTCGGTGGGCTCTGTCGAGGCATCGGCCACCTCACCTGGTTCTTCACCCCCAACGGCCTGAGCGGACTCACCACCCGGCTCATCTGACACGTCGGGGTCGGCGGACTCAGCGGCGCTCTCCCCCAGCGTGTCGGGTTGGCCAGCCTTGGTAGGTTCAGCCGAAACATCAGGTGCTTCGGCCTTGGCTGGTTCTTCAGGGCCAACAATCTTGGCGGGCTGATTATCCGGCTTCAGGTCATCAGATTCGGCAGACTCAGCGGTAGACGGCTTCGGGGATTCGTCCCATTCGCCCGAATCGAAATGCTCGCCCAGGTCGGCACCCGCATCATCGGGCTCCTCCCCCGCCTGCGCCAGGGCGTCGGCAAAGCTCACCTCGTCCGTATCATCCACCTCGGACACGCCCACGGGAAGCCGGCGCAGGTCATCAATGTTTTTCACCACCGAATCCAGGACGGCGTTAATGTAGGCGGGTGCACTCGCCCCCGAATACTGGGAAGCTAACTCCACGGCCTCGGAAAGCGCGGTTTTCACCGGCACGTCTGGGTTGAAAATCATCTCCCATACCGCGACCCGTAAAATAGCGCGGTCCACCGCGGAGATCCGGCTTAGTTCCCAGTTTTCGGCCAAGTATTCGGCAATGATGTCATCAATCCGGTTCAGTTCTTCCGCCACGCCGGCAATGATTTCGCTGGTGTATGCCGCGATGGGCGCCACCAGGGTGATGTCCACCCGGGCCAGATTAATGCGGTCCTCAACAATGGCGACCGGGTCCACATCCCGGGCCTCTGCCTCATAGAGCACATCGACTGCCCGACGACGCGCCCGATACCGGGCGCCATGCCGCCGATAGTTTTTCCCCGATGCTTTTGCCGCCGGGTGTTCTGCGGGGTTTCCTGAGTCCGACACGATTAGTTATTCACGCGAGACAGGTACGAGCCGTCACGGGTATCAACCTTCACCACGTTACCGGTCTCAATGAACAAGGGGACCTGAATCTCGGCGCCGGTCTCCAAGGTGGCGGGTTTCGTGCCGCCGCTGGAGCGGTCGCCCTGGAGCCCGGGTTCGGTGTGCGACACCGTAAGATCCAGGGAGATCGGCAGTTCGGCGAACAGTGGCTCGCCCTCATGGAACGACACCTGCACGGTGGTGTTTTCCAGCAGGAACTTAGCAGAGTTGCCGAAAATGTGTTCGGCTAGCTCTAATTGTTCGTAGGTTTTTTCGTCCATGACCACATAGGAAGAACCATCGTGGTACAGGTAGGTCATGTCCCGACGATCCACGGTGGCGGTCTCAACCTTAACCCCGGCGTTGAAGGTTTTGTCGGTCACCTTGCCGGTCACAACATCCTTCAACTTGGTACGCACAAAAGCGGGCCCCTTACCCGGCTTCACATGCTGGAATTCCACAATTTGCTGGAGTTTATTGTCGATCTTGAGCACAAGACCATTCTTAAAATCAGCGGTTGTTGCCACGCTGGGTACTTCCTTCATGGTTGAGTTATTGATAGAACGCATAAAAACCGATACACGGTTTTCCAACGTAGCAAGGGTACACCACCGCCGACAGTTGGTGCCAACTACACGATCGTAAGGTCTTTCACCAAATGCGTCAGATTCTCGGGTTGACCTGCGGTAATAATGAGGGTGTCTTCGATGCGCACCCCGCCTTTGCCGGGCACGTAAATGCCGGGTTCCACGGTAAGCGTCATGCCCTCGACAAGTTCACCTTGCCCCGAGGATGCGGCGTAGGGAGCTTCGTGCAGGTCCAGACCCACGCCGTGGCCGGTGGAGTGCACGAAGTATTCGCCGTAGCCGGCGTCGGTAATGATGTCACGGCAGGCCTTGTCCACGTCGGAAAGTTTCGCGCCGGGAATAGCGGCGGCCACACCTGCGAGCTGGGCTTTTAGCACAATGTTGTAGATTTCCGTGGCGAATTCGTCGGCGTCACTGATGATGACGGTGCGGGTGGTATCAGAATTGTAGCCGGCGGCGTGGGCCCCGAAGTCAACGGTGACGATATCGCCTTCTTCAAGCACTCGGGCGCCGGGTTCGTGGTGGGGCATGGCAGAGTTCGGCCCGGAGGCAACAATAGTTTCAAAGCTAGTGCGTTCCGCACCGTGAAGGCGCATTTTGTATTCCAGGTCGGCAGCCACCTCCGTTTCAGTGCGGCCGGCCCGAATGAGGTTTTCGTCGATAAGCTCCTGGAATGCGGTATTGGCAATCACCGCAACCTCGCGGAGTCGCTCCAGCTCATAGGGTTCTTTGACGAGTCGGATATCTTCGATGACGCCACTGATGGGCACGAGGGTGACGTCTTCGCCGGCGGCTTTTTCCAGGCGTTGCAGCTGCGACACAGACACGAAGTCTGCTTCAAACCCGACGCGTTTCGGCCCGGTGACGGTGGCGAGCAGGTCGGGGCCCACCGCGCGGGCGTCGAGGGCCTCAATGTCGGGCACCTCGGCGGCAATTTGGGTGAGATACCGACCGTCCGTGGCGATCCGCGCCTCTAGGTCCTTGTGCAGCAATAATGCGCCATTGGATCCCGAGAACCCCGACAGGTAGCGCACATGCGTCAGGTGGGTGACGAGCATGGCGTCAACGCGTTGCGCTGCGAGTTTTGCGGATAGTGCGCGGCGGCGGGACAGGAATCGGGTGTCGGATAAAGGCATAATGTCACTCCTAATGAAAAACTTATTTTTCAGCTAAGAAGCACATTACACCGCTTATCGACGCGCGAAATAATCTATCGCCAACCGGTAGCCTTCAACCCCTAAACCTGCGATAACACCCACCGCAATGGGGGAAAGTAGGCTTTTCTGCCGGAAGGGTTCCCGGGCGTGCACGTTGGAGATGTGCACCTCCACAAACCCGGACGTGTCCGCCACTTCGGCGAGGGCATCCCGTAACGCTACCGACGTGTGGGTGAACCCGCCCGGGTTGATAATCACCGGCCACCCGTTGTCGGCCGCCTCATGCACCCAGTCGATGAGTTCGCCTTCGTGGTTGGATTGCCGGCACGTCACCTCGATGCCATGCTGGGCCGCGTGGGTGGTCACCATGTCGGTCACGTCCGCCAAGGTGGTGTGCCCGTACACGTCGGGTTGCCGTTTGCCCAGCCGGTTGAGGTTCGGGCCGTTTAACACCATGATATGCATCGCACTATCCCTCTTATTTCCCGGAAATCCGCTGGTAGGCGGCCTCAAGCTCGGCTTTGGTGGCGTCGGTGATGCGGGTGCACTCCCCCACCTTGGTGAGGGCCACAAACCGGATCTTGCCGTTCCGGTTTTTCTTATCCCGCGTCATGCCTCGATACAGCCGATCAAATTCGCCGGGCTTATAGCTGGTGGGCAGGCCAACGCTCGACAAAATATTGGCGTGGCGCGCCACCAGCTCCGCGTCGATCAGCCCCCGGGCGTGGCTGAGGTTGGCGATGAACATCATGCCCACCGCCACCGCGTTACCGTGCCGCCAGGCGAACTGCTCGTTGAGTTCAACCGCATGCCCGAAGGTGTGCCCATAGTTGAGGATTTCCCGCAGCCCGGATTCTTTCAGGTCCTCCCCCACCACGGATGCTTTCACCGCCACCGACCGGCGGATGAGTTCCGGCAGGTAGCCGCCATCGGTAACCCGCAGGCAGGCGGCCGGGTCAGTTTCGTAGTGTTGCAGGATCACCGGGTCGGCGATGAACCCGGTCTTGATGATCTCCGCGGAACCCGCCACGATTTCCCCCTCGGGGAGGGTGGCCAGCATGTCCAGGTCGATAAAGACCGCCGCCGGCTCGTGGAAGGCGCCCACCAGGTTTTTGCCCGCGGCAGTGTTCACCCCGGTTTTGCCGCCCACCGCGGCATCAACCATGGCCAACAGGGTTGTGGGCACCTGGATTACCCGCACGCCCCGCATCCAGGATGCGGCAACGAAACCGGCCAGGTCGGTGGCGGCTCCCCCACCGATGCCGATCACCACGTCCCGGCGGCCGAATGCTTTCTCCCCCAGCTCATTCCAGCAGTTTTCTGCCACCGCGAGGGTTTTGCCGGATTCGGCGTCGGGGATCTCCATGATGGTTGGGGTGATGCCACGGGTTTTGGCAGCCTCGGCCAGGGCGGTGGCGTAGTCGGCCAGGGCCGGTTGGGTGATAATGGCGATCTGGGTGGGGTGGAGTTCGGCGGCGAAATCGGTGATGACACCGGCAAGATCATGCCCAATGGTGACGGTGTATGGGTTGGGTCCGGTCACCTCAACGGTGGTAATGGCTGCGGTAGCGGGATTATCGGGGGTGCTCATGCGTGGTTCCTTCCATGCCATGGGGCCGTAGATGGATGAACTAATGTGTGGTGGCGTCTCGCCTGGCTGGATTCGCCGGCATGTCGCCGATAGTTCTCTAGCAGGCGGTGGTCTCAAGATATGCCATTATATCGGCCACGAGTTGCTGCGGGGTACGTTTGTCGGTGGATACGTGCAGGTCTGCCACCTGGGAGTAGAAGGGGCGCCGGGTTGCCAGCAGCTTCGTGAAATGCGCCAGGGGGTCTTCGGCCGCTAATATCGGGCGGCTGTCGTCGCCTTGGGTGCGGCGCACTCCTTCTTCCGCGCTCATGTCGATCCACACCACCGGGTGATCCACAAGCAGGTTCCGATTCGATTCAGTAAGCACCGCACCACCGCCCAGGCTGATGACACCCCGTTGTTGCAGGGCTACCGCCACCTGTTCGGCCTCTAATCTACGGAATTCCGGCTCGCCTAGCTCGCTGAATACCGCGCCGCAGGTTTTGCCGGTCGCTTCCTCGATCATGTGGTCCGTATCGATGAGTACCGTGTTGAGGGTGTGCGCCAGCCGGCGGCCAATGGTTGTTTTACCGGCACCCGGTGGGCCGACCAACACCACGTGCGGTTTTAAGTGTTGCACTTACTCATCAACTCCTCTTGTGTAGGTTTTTATGCTCGCTGGATTTCAGTTCACGTCGTCTGGAAACTGCACCCGGCGGGCCACATGTTCTTGATAAGCCGCAATATTACGCTTTGTTTCCCCCAACGAGTCGCCGCCGAATTTTTGCAAGACCGCCCGGGCCACCACCAGGGCCACCATGGCTTCTGCTACCACCCCGGCTGCCGGTACCGCACACACGTCCGAACGCTGGTGGATTCCGGTTGCGGGTTTTCCGGTGGCCATGTCCACGGATTTCAAGGCGCGCGGCACGGTGGAAATTGGTTTCATGGCGGCGCGCACCCGGAGGGTTTCCCCGTTGGTCATGCCCCCTTCCAGCCCGCCGGCCCGGTTGGTGGTGCGGGTCAGGGTATGACCGGATCGGATGATTTCATCGTGGGCTTCGGAGCCACGGCGGCGGGCTTCGGCGAACCCGTCACCGATTTCTACGCCCTTGATGGCCTGGATGCTCATGAGGGCGGCCGCGAGCTGTGCGTCGAGCCGGTCGTCGCCGCTGACGTGGGACCCCAATCCGATGGGGAGCCCGGAAACGATGACTTCCACGATGCCGCCCAGGGTGTCGCCGGCCTTCTTGGCTGCTTCGATTTCGGCGATCATGGATGCTTCGGCGGCTTGGCCTTCCGGCGTGGCCGTGTTCGCGCGAACCGGGGAGGCATCAATGGCACCAAGATCATCGAACGTGGGTTCGGGACCATCGTAAGGGTTCGAACGCCCAATCGAGACAACGTGTGAGAACACTTCCACCCCCAGGGTTGCACGCAATAGGTTTCGGGCGGCGGTAGCGGCAGCGACCCGGGCGGCGGTTTCGCGGGCGGAGGCGCGCTCTAGGATGGGCCGAGCCTCATCGAAGTCGTATTTGAGCATGCCGGCGAAATCGGCGTGTCCGGGGCGGGGTCGGGTGAGTTTCGCGCCCCGACCGGAGTCGAGTGCCGAGGCAGCCTCGGGGTCGGTCGGGTCGATGGGGTCGGCGGACATGAGGGTGGTCCATTTGGGCCATTCGCTATTGCCGATCATGATGGCGATGGGACTGCCCAGGGTTTCGCCGTGGCGCACACCGCCGAGTATTGTCACCGCGTCGGCTTCGAATTTCATGCGGGCGCCCCGACCATAGCCGAGTCGGCGGCGAGCCAATTGGGTGGCTATGTCCGTCGTGGTGAGTGGCACTCCGCTTGGCATGTGTTCCACCATGGCGATGAGTGCTTGTCCGTGGGATTCTCCTGATGTTGACCAGCGCAGCATGAAGGCAATTATGACATGTGCTGGTGGATTTTCGTGCTTTTACCCCCTATCGAAGTGGATAAAAGTGCTTGACGCCGGGTGGCAAGCAAGAACGATGATGCATCCTAGAATCATGGCGGGCCCGTGGGGTATTTTGGTTCGTTTGAAAACCATGGCCCCCACCAGGGTGAGCATTTGTGCAAGAAAAATGGCGGTGAACACGGGCCAAATGCCGTCGGCCCCGATGATGATCCCCAGGCTGGGGGCGAGTTTGATATCGCCGCCACCGATACCGCCGACAAGCAGGGCGATCATGAAATAGAGGAAGAACCAGACCAGCCCACCAAAAAGCGCAACATAGTTCATGCGGGCGGCAATAATAATGAGGCAGCATAAAACCGGCATGGTGAGGTTGTCGGGAAGGCGCTGGTATTTCATGTCGTACCAGCACAACGCCAGGGCCCAGGCTGCGCCGATGACTATTGTGACAGCGGGCCACATGATGTGAGTGCCGCCCACATGGCTTCGCGGGGGGCGGGGTATCCGGTGAATTGTTCGAATTGGCCGTAGGCTTGGTGCGCAAGCATGACGTGCCCACCAACCGCGGGCAGGTGCCTGTTGCGTGCCGCGGCCACGAGGGGGGTGGGCCAGGGGTCGTAAATGACGTCAAGAAGTGGCGCCTGCGCTAGCTTATCGACGTGCTCCGCGATCCCCGCAGCAGGCACGGTGGAAATGATCACGTCCGCGGTTGCGCAGGCGGTGGATATAGTGTCGTCATAGGGGACGAAATCAACCTGGAGGCCAATGGCGGCAATGAGATCGGCCAGTTCCCGGCTGCGGTCGCTGCGGTTGATGATGGTGACGTGGGATACGCCAAGTTCCGCAAGCGCCCACAGGGCGGGGCGGGCGGTGCCGCCGGCACCAATGATGACGGCGGTTCCGAGTTGCGGGCTGGGGGTGTCGAAAAGCGTGCGGATGGCGCCGGTGACGCCATCGCAATCGGTGTTGTCGGCACGCCAACCATCACCACTGCGCACCAGGGTATTGGCCGAGCCTATGAGTCGGGCGCGGTCGGTGCGGTCAGTTGCGACGGCAAGCGCCGCAAACTTTCCGGGCATGGTCACAGAAAAACCCCGAAATGATGCGTCGGCACCGGCTACCACTTGGGGTAGTTCGTGCTCGTCACATTCAATTCGGGTGTATTCCCATTGTGTTAACCCCAACGCCCGGTAGCCCGCATTGTGCAGGAGTGGGGAGAGGGAATGGGCGATGGGTTTACCTAGAACCGCGGCTTGATGGCGTGCCATGAAAAGTCCTTGTGGAAAATCTTATAGGAGGAGGTTTTCTTCAGAACTTTAGCGCACCGTCAGCGCCACGGTTACTTTTTTGCCGCGCGCCGCTATATCAAGGTGTTAGCTGCTGCGGGAGAACAGGCCGCCACCGGTGGAGCCGCCCTGGGAGTGGGAGTTGCCGTTCCCGCCGCCAGCGCCGGAGCTGTTGCCGGTGGAGCCACCGGTAATGCGCTGGAACAGGTTGGACACTACCTTGACGATGCCACCCAGGCCGATGACTGCGGCAACGACGCCGAGCAGGCCACCAGAGCCGGCCAGGGAGCCTTGGGCTTGGGACTTGCCGTTGCTGTTGCCATTGCCACCACCAATGGAGCCGCTGTTGCCGCCGCCAATGGAGCCATTATTGCCGTTGTTGCTGCCGCACTTGCCGTCGCTCTTACCCTTGTCACACTTCGGGGGCTGCTCAGAGTCAGACGTCTTCGGGGTGTCGGTAACAGTTGGTGGGGTGCTAGTCGACGTGGACGGAGTATCAGTCTTGGTCGGAGGCGTGTCCGTGGACGTCTTCGGGGTATCCGTCTTGGTAGGCGGGGTGCTAGTCGACGTCGGAGGCGTGTCCGTCTTGGTCGGCGGAACACTCGTGGACGTCTTCGGGGTGTCCGTAGAAGTTGGTGGGGTGTCCGTCTTCGACGGCGGGGTGCTGGTCGACGTCGGAGGTGTATCCGTGGACGTTGGTGGGGTGTCTGTCTTGGTCGGCGGAGTGCTGGTCGACGTCGGTGGGGTATCTGTCTTGGTCGGAGGCGTGTCCGTCTTGGTCGGCGGAGTGTCGGTCTTCGTCGGAGGCGTATCCGTGGACGTTGGTGGGGTATCCGTCTTAGTAGGCGGAGTGTTAGTCGACGTTGACGGGGTGTCGGTCTTTGATGGTGGAGTCTTGGTTTCGTCACCACCGGAACGACGGATGGAACCATCGTCGATGTGGATGAAGTCGGTAGGCATATCGGGGCCGCGAGTAATGATCTTGCGAACTACCATGCCCTCCCGCTGGCTGTCCCAGGTCACTTCGATAGAACCGTCGGTGTTGACCTTCTCAACAACACCAACATGGCCTTCGTTATGGCCCCAGTAGGTAGCGGTCCATTGTTGGTTCCAGTAGGCCACGGCCCCCACGGTGGGAGTCTTATCCTTGTGGCCGGGTGCCCGTTGAATCCATTGCGAAGCGTCGCCCCAGCTTGCTTGTTCGCGCATGCCGCCTTTCGCCAGACGATAAGCAACGTAGCGGGAGCAGCTGTGATTGCCGTTGTTTCCTGGGTAGCGAGTATCCGCCCAGGTACCAGTGCGCTCACCATAGCCGCTGAAGGTCAAGCAGCTATAGCTACCCTTGACCTGACACAAAGTACGTGGCTCAGCGGTGGCAACCTGTGCTTGCTGGGCCACCAGCATAATGCCGGCAGCCGCAGCCAAGACCCGGCGAGCGGTGCGATATTGAGAGTTTTTCCCCATTGAAAAAGCCCTTCTTTCTGAAGATGAATGACACATCCGAATGACAGTGGATGAAGTTTTGTTGGCCAACGACCCGATAGTCGCATAGGAGAAAAGTGTTTTTCAATGGGTGCTTTCACATACGGGGGTGCCCAAAAACACCAGGTAAACATAAACTTTATCAATACTTGTGCAGTTGGTAAGTATGGAAGAAGGAGAGCCTGAAACGTCGAAAAGCAAAAAGTGCTATTTATATAATGTAGTTCTTATACTGATTCATATAATTAAATCTTTATTTGTGACAAATCCGCTATTCGTTAAGTTTTCCTCACGGTAAATGGGAACTAGTCCGATAACAAGATGAAAAAAATTTCACTTATTTATAGGTAGCTGGAAAAATATTTTTCTAAAAAGTTAGACATAACAGATACATACGCTATAAGAATAATTAGCACTTTTGCCACATTAATCCCAGGTGATTCCGCCCCAGCGCTGGTCACGACCTTGCCGGTTTCTAACCACCAGCTAAATGTACGATAATAAAATCCATTATTGGCCCTTATAGGGCGCATACCCCCATTCCCCCGCCATCCCCGGGCCCCCTAGGGCAGAAACCGCGAAACAAGGACCGTACCGGAGCAAACCGGCACGGTCCTCATCGCCATAATAACTGGTCAGACCACCTACGGGCTATTGGCGCCTGGAGTTCAGCACATCGCCTTTTTGCGCTTCCTCCACCGCGGCCAGGTGCTGCTCATACGTGTCAGAGAACACCGTCCGACCATTCTTGTCAACCGTCACGAAGAAGAGCCACTTACCTTCCTCTGGGTTTTCCATTGCCTCAATCGCCTTGATTGATGCTGACGCAATGGGAGTTTCCGGCAAGCCTTCCTTCGCGTACGTGTTCCATGGGGTCTGCCGATTCCGGTCCGCATCGGTGGTGGCAACCTCAACCTCGGGCAGATCATAGTTCACCGTGGAGTCGAACTCTAGTTTCATTGGTTTGTGCAACCGATTGAGGATTACGCGGGCGACCTTACCGAAGTCATTTGCCGGCGCTTCCCGCTCCACAAGCGATGCTGCCGTCAATAACTCGTAGGGACTCAACCCAATTACCTGGGCTCGACTCTCAATATTGGTCTTCTGATATTCCTGAGCGGACTTAGTAATGAGGTCTTTGAGGATCGCCTTAGCGTCACTCTTGGGATCAATCGTGTACTCCCCCGGCGCGATCAAACCTTCCAAGCGTTTCGGGTCAGCCCCGCGGCGGGTCACTGGTTCAATTGCCCAGGCTGGGACCCCTAATTCTTGCAGATTAGCTGTCGAGGCTTCTTGTTGTAGTGCTTCGATAGTGATGCAATGGTCGGAGTTTTCGAAGCACGTTACTTTGGAGATCTTGGAGAAGATGCCGTAGCGTACATCGTTTTCGCCGCCGCCGACGCCTTTGACGTCCATGAGTCCGTCGCCACCGTTGACCGCGAGTGCTTCAATTTTGTTCTTGGGATCAAGGAGTGCCGCGAGGGCGGCTTTCACGCTCATTTCGTGTTGCAGCCGGTACACCCCGGGTTTGAAATTGCTCGCATTAGGGTTGTTATATGTCGCCGTTTGGAACACAGATTCGTTTGCGATAATGCCCCGTTGTTTCAGTTCTGGCCCTAGCTCGGAGAGGGTTTGGCCGTCTTTCACTGTGATGAGTTCGTATTGGCCGTTGCCGCTCCCCTTATAGTCACGCGTCGAGGTGGTAGCTAACTGTGTGCCTATGTATATTGCAGCTCCGAGAAGAAGAATCAAGGAAGCGAGCAGGACTGCTGCGCCACGTTGACGTCGCTTGACGTATTTCACCTTGCGCATAAGTATTCGAGGCTCTCCTTGTGTTTGATAACTTTTCCGTTACGATTTTACTGTTCTTGGTGTTATGGTGCCGACAGGGGTGGTGTCCTGTGCAGATAATTCGTTCGTCCGTCGAGCCAAGATTGGAGAATCTCCACGGCAGCGGCCTGATCTATGATTTTTCGGCCGGATTTTTCACTAACCCCACTCGCGCGTAGTGCCTGATGTGCTACTACGGTTGATAGCCGTTCATCGGCCATTCGGACGGGGATTGATAACTCTAGTCCTTGGAGGCGACGGTTGATGCGGAAGGCGATTTCTTTGGCGTGTTTGACGCTTTTGGAGCCGTTGCCTTTGAGGTCGCGGGGTAAGCCAACGATGACTTCGACAACGTTGTTGTCTGTGATGAGGGTGATGAGTCGGTCAATGTCGGACTTGTCGCGGTCTTTGAATCCGGTTTCGCGTTTGATGGTTTCTAGGGGCATGGCGAGGGTGGCGTCGGTTCCAGAGAGTGCGACACCGATGCGCACGGTTCCTACGTCGACGCCGAGGCGGCGTCCGGGCCCGGGGTCATGAACGCCGGGTTGGTCTGGTGTTATCGGTGCCATGCGTAGCCTTTCGTGGTGGGTGAGGGTAAAAGGTTATGAGCCGATAGTTAACCGTACTCGAATATTGTGACTGTGGAGTACATTATGGGCGAATTGGGGAAAACCCGTGGTGCGGCGGTAGTAATGCACGCCGCCTATAACCTTAGGCTCTTAGTCTAACGGCGGGGCACTGTTGCGGAAAATCGACGGTGGTGTTTGTGCCTCCCGTACCCCCTGTGTGGCAGGTTTTCATAAGGAAAACGGGTGTCCTCCCGTGTGGGAGAAGCACCCGTTTTGTGCCGTGGGTTAGAGGGTGGCGATGTGGTCCGAGGCGGCTTTCAGGCCTGCAGGTAGGCCGTCGGGGTTACTGCCGGAGCCTTGGGCCATGTCGGGTTTGCCGCCGCCACGGCCATCGATATAGGGATTGAGGGTTTTCACGATGGTGCCGGCGTTTGCGCCGCGGGCGATGGCTTCTTTAGTTGCGGCCACGACGAATGGTACTTTGCCGTCGCTTGTCGACGACGCGAGGAGCACCACTCCGGCTTCCCCGGCAAGGTGGTTTTTCACATCTGCCGCTAGGGTGCGTAGGTCGCCAGCGGTGGTGCCGTCGGGGAGTACCGCGGATGCCACGATGATGCCGTTGGGCAGGTGGGCGCGGGCCACCAGGCGATTGCCTTGGGCGAGGAGTTCGGCTTTGCGGAGGTTTTCGATGGTTTTTTCCGCTTCTTTGAGTTTTGTTGTGAGTTGGGCGATACGGTCTGGTACTTCCGCGGATGGTGCTTTGAGTGCGGAGGCCAGGCCGGCCACGAGGGTGCGTTCCTTGCTGAGGTATTTGAAGGAGTCCAGGCCGGAGTAGGCTTCGATGCGGCGGGCCCCGGAGCCGATGGAGGATTCACCCAGGATGGATACGGGCCCGATTTGGGAGGAATGGGCGACGTGGGTGCCGCCGCAGAGTTCCATGCTGAAAGGGCCGCCGATTTCGACGACGCGCACAATGTTGCCATAGTTTTCGCCGAAGAGGGCCATTGCGCCCATGGCTTTGGCTTCGTCCAGGGTGGTTTCGATGGTGTTGACTTGCCAGTCGGCGTCTACTGCCTGGTTGGTGATGAGTTCGATGTGTTCCAACTGTTCCGGGGTGAGTTGTTCCGTGTAGTTGAAGTCAAACCGTAGGTAGCCGGGTTTGTTCATGGAGCCGGCCTGGACTGCGGTGGGGCCTAGGACTTCGCGGAGGGCGGCGTGAATCAGGTGGGTGGCGGAGTGTGCCTGGCGGGCGGCGTGCCGCCAGGCGGGGTCGACGGCTGCGGTGACGGTGTCACCGAGGGCAAAGCCGCCGGTTTCCACGGTGGCCCGGTGAACCCAGAGTTTTTTGCCGATTTTTTGCACGTCGTTGACTCGGAGCAGACTATCGCCCAGGGTCATGGTGCCGCGGTCGCCGATTTGGCCGCCGGCTTCGGCGTAGAAGGTGGAGGCGTCGAGGATGACCTCAACGTCATGGCCTGCCGATACTTCGGATACTTTTTTGCCGTCGCTGAGCAGGCCGATCACGTGGGATTGGGCGGTGAGTTCGTCGTAGCCGATGAATTCGGTGGGGTGGTTGTCTACCCAGTCGCGGTAGATAGACAGGTCTGTGTGCCCGTGTTTTTTCGCCTGGGAGTCGGCTTTGGCGCGGGCCCGTTGTTCGGCCATGAGTTTGTCGAAGCCTTCGGTGTCGACTCGTAGCCCGGCTTCGGCGGCCATTTCCAGGGTGAGGTCGATGGGGAACCCGTAAGTGTCGTGCAGGGCGAAGGCGTCCGCGCCGGCAACGGTGGTTTTGCCTTCTTGTTTGATTTTTGCTGCCGTGGTTTCGAAGAGTTCGGTGCCGGATTCGAGGGTTTTCAGGAAAGCGGTTTCTTCGGTGATGGCGACACGTTGGATGCGTTCCCGGTTGTCAGCAATCTCCGGGTAGGAGGGGGTCATGGTGTCCATGATGGTGTTCATGAAGCTTTCCATGGTTTTGCCGGTGGCGCCGAGGAGCCGGGCGGATCGGATGATGCGGCGGAGGAGTCGGCGCAGGATGTAGCCGCGGCCTTCGTTGCCGGGGGTGACGCCGTCGAGGATGATCATCATGGCGGTGCGGGAGTGGTCGGCGATGACCCGGAACCTGATGTCGTCGTCGTGGTTGGCGCCGTAGGTGGCGCCGGTGAGGCGTTGGGCTTCGTCGATGACGGGCCGCAGGAGGTCGGTTTCGTAGACGTTGTCGACGCCTTGGAGGAGGCAGGCGATTCGTTCCACGCCCATGCCGGTGTCGATGTTTTTCTTCGGTAGGGGGCCGAGGATTTCGAAGTTGTCTTTGCCGGTGCCGGCGCCGCGTTCTTTCTCCATGAACACGAGGTTCCAGATTTCCAGGTAGCGGGAGTCGTCGGCGGCGGGGCCGCCTTCGTTGCCGTATTCGGGGCCGCGGTCGTAATAGATTTCGGAGGAGGGCCCACAGGGGCCGGGGATGCCCATGGACCAGAAGTTGTCGGCCATTCCGAGGCGTTGGATGCGTTCGGCGGGGATGCCGACTACGTTTTCCCAAATGTTGGCGGCTTCGTCGTCGTCAAGGTACACGGTGACCCAAATTTTTTCGGGGTCGAAACCGTATCCGCCTTCGTCGATGGGGCTAGTCAGGAGCGACCAGGCGTGGGTGATGGCGCCTTCTTTAAAGTATTGGCCGAAGGAGAAGTTGCCGGCCATTTGGAAGAATGTGTTGTGGCGGGTGGTAATGCCAACTTCCTCAATATCCAAAGTTCGAACACACTTTTGGATGCTTGTGGCGGTGCCGTTGGGAAACGGCGGCGTCTGCTGACCCAAGAAATACGGCTTAAACGGCACCATGCCCGCATTGACAAACAACAGGTTGGGGTCGTCAAGAATCAACGACGCGCTGGGTACCGCCTCATGCCCAGCCTTAACAAAATGATGAGTAAAACGTTCCCGAATCTCGTGGGTCTGCACGGTGGTTAAAGTCCTTACACTATTGTCCAGTTTCGCCCCCACACCCATGGTCTAGAGGCACATAATTTGGTTACTTTAGCACTTCGCCTCGAATTAATGCTCGTAGCTTTTCGACGACCCCAGCCAGGCGGCCCTCGTTTCCCCGCATCGTCGGCTGGTAATATGTCACCCCGGCCAAACTGTCGGGTAAATACTGTTGCGCCACCACCCCGTGGGGATCGTCGTGCGGATACACATACCCCACCGCATTCCCTAGATCCTGGGCACCGGCGTAATGCCCATCCCGCAAGTGCGGCGGCACCACCCCGGACTTTGCCGCCCGCACATCCCCCATCGCCTGGTCAATTGCCACATACGCCGCATTCGACTTCGGTGCGGTGGCTAAATAGATTGTGGCCTCCGCCAGGGGAATCCGCGCCTCCGGCATGCCGATAAGCTGCACCGCCTCCGCCGCGGCCACCGCCACCGATAATGCTTGCGGGTCTGCCAACCCCACATCCTCCGCGGCCGCGATCACCAGCCTGCGGGCCACAAACCGGGGGTCCTCCCCCGCCACCAGCATTCGGGCTAGATAGTGCACCGCCGCATCCACATCCGACCCTCGAATCGACTTAATGAATGCGCTCGCCACATCGTAGTGCTGGTCCCCATCCCGGTCGTAGCGGACCACCGCCCGGTCAATATTCGCAGCCACCACGTCCATCGACAGTTCGCCCCCGTCCGGCACCGACTCCGCGGCCGCCTCCAAGTACGTGAGGCTGCGCCGCGCATCGCCCCCAGACAATGCCACCAGCTGGTCAATCGCCGCATCCGATGCGGTAATCCGACCCCCGAGGCCCCGCTCATCCACCAACGCCCGCCGCAGCACCGCCCGTACCGACGCATCATCGAGCGACTCCAGCTTCACAATCAGCGACCGCGATAATAGCGGTGCCACCACGGAAAAGCTCGGGTTTTCCGTGGTCGCCGCGACCAGCAACACCACCCGGTTTTCCACCGCCGCCAACAGTGCATCCTGTTGGGTTTTGGAAAACCTGTGCACCTCGTCGATAAACAGCACCGTCGACATGCCCTGGATCAGGTCGCGCCGGGCCTGGTCGATGACGGCCCGTACTTCTTTCACCCCGGAGTTCAGTGCGGAAAGGCCCACGAATTTTCGGGCGGTGGCCTGCGAAATGAGGGAGGCTATGGTGGTTTTGCCCGTGCCGGGCGGCCCGTAGAGGATCACGCTGGCGTCACCGGAGCCCTCGATGAGGCGGCGCAGTGGTTTCCCGGCAGCCAGCACGTGGTCTTGGCCGGCTACTTCATCCAGGCTGCGGGGCCGCATGCGGGCGGCCAGGGGCGCGGTGGGGCTCACCGCGAAATAGTCCCCGCACGAAGACCCGGTCCCACCTGTGGGGGCGTCGAAAAGCGCGCCGTCGGTCATGACTCCAGTCGTTTCAGCACATCGCGGGCGAATTCCCTTACCACCGCAAACCGGGGGTCGGTGCTGCAGGCCGCGAACCGTTCCAGGGATTCAAACGTGTCATACAGGTCGAGGCGGATCAGGCGCATGTCGTCCTCATCCGGCGGCAGGGCTTCGCCGGAGAGCACCTCGGTGGCCCAGGGCGCACTGGACTCCACTAACCCCGCGATCAGGTCCTCGCTATCTTTTCCGATTAACTGTTCGAATTGTTCGTTATCCATGTCAAAATGCATAAACGCCATCGAGGAAAAACACCAGGCGATCATCGCCGCCAGAATGCGGGCATTCAACCGCTGCCGATTCTTCACATTCGGCCAGATTCCCTCCACTTCCTGCACCCACGACTCGATGAACACGTCGGATTCGTTATCGGAGATGGGTCTAGTCGCCAGGTTTTGGGGGAAGCCCGACACCACGCAGGCCACGTCGAACGCCGCGTCGCGGAATCCCGCCCACTCATAGTCAAGAAAGTATGTTCGATCGGAAACGATGATGTTTTCTGGTGCTAAGTCAAACGGGGTGAATGCCCGATGCTGCCCCGACACCAGCCGGCGAATCGCCTCGGCCGCAAACTCGTGCACCACGTCCGGCACCGGCACACCCGCCGCCGCAACCAACCGCTCCCCCACCGTGATTGCCGCAGTCAACATGTGCTCCCGGTACTTATTGAAGCTGCGCAGGTGGGAATGTTTTGACAGCATGCGGGTCAATAGCACCCGAAAGTCCGATTCTTTATCGGCCGTACCTGCGTGCATTTTTCCGATCGCCCGCCCCAACGAACGCAGTAATTCCACCCGGTGCTTCGGCGTGGACCCCATGAGCAGTTCCGCGAACGTGTCACCATCGCCAGCATCGGTAATGACCAGGATTTTCTTCTCCACATCGTGGGCGAGCAGCACCGGGCCAGGCCGATTATCCTCGTTCATGCTGGTCGTGAACTGGTAGGCCACTATTTCCCGAATCAGATTGACCTGCTCCGAAATGTTCCCCACCCCCGGCACGTATTTTAAGACCACGGATCGTTGTTGCAGGAAGGGCGACGGCATCACCCTGGCACGTAAAACCACTGCGTTACCGGAACCGGACAGCACTTTCACCTCGGTGAGTACTTGGTTACCACCAAACCGTTGCGACAATAATGCCTCACCGGTTGCGACAATGTCGTGGATTAGTGTGTCATGGACGAATCCCCGACCAGGGCTAGCATTCATCAGGTTGCGACCTTTTATTGTAAAAATTGGATGTTTAGGAAAGTATCAAGAATTTTGGGTAGCCCAGTGTAGAAGCCAAACATGTTTGGCACCCAACGAGGCTGCGACCAAAACTGGAACCAGCGTAAGCAGGCCAATAACAAACGAGCCTACTTGAAGGTTTCCTCCCAAAGTAGGCTCGTTACTTAAGATCAAGCGAAGAATCTCTTACTCAAAACTCAAAAACCCGGCAAATCGTACCGGCCAATACCGCCACCGCCGATGCCGATGCCGGCACCGCTGCCCCAATAATGCAGGTCATCATGGTGATATCGACGCCGGCGACAGTGGCGCCGCCGCGGCTAGTTCTTAGGATTTCTTGGGCTTAAAATCCACGCCGGTTTCGTTACGCTGCTGCGCCGAGATGGGTGCCGGGGCGTCCGTCAATGGGTCCACGCCGCCACCCGACTTGGGGAACGCGATCACGTCCCGGATGGAATCGAACCCGCCAAGCAGGGAGGCAATACGGTCCCAGCCCAGGGCCACACCACCGTGCGGCGGGGCCCCGAACGCAAACGCATCGAGCAGGAACCCAAACTTTTCCTGCGCCTCTTCCTCGGTGATACCCATCACCTTAAACACGCGTTCCTGCACATCACGGCGATGAATACGGATCGAACCGCCGCCGATTTCGTTGCCGTTGCACACAATGTCATAGGCGTTCGACAGGGCACTGCCCGGATCGGTATCGAAGGTGTCGAGGCATTCGTCCGTGGGGGCGGTAAACGCATGGTGCACCGCCGTCCAGGCGGAATGGCCCAGGGCCACATCGCCGGAAGCCTTGGCCTCGGCGGAGGGTTCGAACATGGGTGCGTCAACCACCCAGGTGAACGCCCAATCACCTTCCTTGATGAGGCCAAGCTTGCGGGCGATCTCGCCCCGGGCGGCCCCCAGGAGGGCGCGGGACGCCTTGGTTTCGCCGGCGGCGAAGAAAATGCAGTCACCCGGCTGCGCCCCCACGTGTTCGGCAATGCCGTTCCGTTCCACATCGGACAGGTTTTTCGCCACCGGGCCGCTGGCCTCGCCGTCTTCCCCAATCAGAATGTAGGCCAGGCCTTTTGCACCCCGCTGTTTCGCCCATTCCTGCCAGGCATCCAACTGCCGGCGCGGCTGGGATGCGCCCCCGGCCATGACTACGGCACCCACGTATTCGTTTTGGAACACTCGGAACGGGGTGTTGCTAAAGAACTCGGTGCACTCCACCAGTTTGATATCGAACCGCAGGTCGGGCTTGTCGGAACCATAGTCCCGCATGGCCTCCGCATAGGTCATGCGGGGAATCGGGGTGGGGATGGTGTAACCAATCAGCTGCCACAGGGCGACCAGGATTTCTTCCACAATGGCGATGATGTCTTCTTGGTCGACAAAGCTCATTTCCATGTCGAGCTGCATGAATTCGGGTTGCCGGTCGGCCCGGAAGTCCTCATCCCGGTAGCAGCGGGCCAACTGGTAGTAGCGTTCCATGCCGGCCACCATGAGCAGCTGTTTAAACAACTGGGGGGATTGCGGCAGGGCGTACCAGGAGCCGGGCTTGAGCCGGGCCGGCACCACAAAGTCGCGGGCTCCCTCCGGGGTGGAGCGGGTCAGGGTGGGGGTTTCGATCTCCACAAAATCATGCTTTTCCAGCACCCGGCGCGCCGCCTTATTAGCTTCCGAACGCAGCCGGAGGGCGCCACCTTGGGCGGGTCGGCGCAGGTCCAGGTAGCGGTATTTGAGGCGAGTTTCTTCGCCTACTTCGCCGCCTTTGGCGGTGTCGTCGATTTGGAATGGGAGGGCGGCTGCTTCGTTGAGGACGTCGAGTTCGGTCACGTTGACTTCGATGTCGCCGGAGGCCAGGTTGGGGTTTTCCGAGCCTGCGGGGCGGGCTTCGACCACCCCGGTGACTTTGATGCAGAATTCGCTGCGGAGGTGGTGGGCGGTTTCCGCGACGGCGGGGTCGCGGAAGACGACTTGGGCGATGCCGGAGGAGTCCCGAAGGTCGATGAAGATCACACCGCCGTGATCTCGTCGGCGGGCCACCCACCCGGTTAAGGTTACGGTTTGGCCAGCGGTTTCCTTGCGGAGGTCCCCTGCGAGATGAGTGCGCAGCACGGCACCAAATCCTTTCAGTCGTGAAATCGTTCTTTTGTATTGAGTGCACTGTTGGAATGCTGGGTAAAGATACTACCCTGTGTTGGTGTTGAATCACAGATAGTATCGAGTTGTTTATGGTTAGTGGATTGGTAAGGTTGGGGTTTTTGGTTGGGTTGGATTGGGGTGAAAGTTGGGGAAAAATACGGCCGGAGCGGGGGTGATTCGCGGGTGTGGTGGGGGCAAAACCCGGAAGGCAATGTTAAGCAGGTTTGATAGGTGGTGTTTGGGGTGGTGGGCATGGAAAAATAGAGTCCATGACTTTTAAACCTGATGTACCTTTAGACGAAAATCGAGTGGAAACTTCGGGCAACCGGGGGTTGGTGATTGGGGGTAGTAGCATTGGTGCGCTGATTCTGGCGGGGATTTTGTGGTATTTGGGGGTGGATCCGGGCCAGTTGCAGGATGTGTTGGGGACGGGTGATGCGTCGACGAGCCAGTCGGCGTCGAAACAATCACATTGCAAGACTACCAATGATGCGAACAAATATGCGGACTGTCGAGTGGGTGCTACGGCGGAATCGTTGGATAGGGTGTGGGGTCAGCAGCTGCCTGAGCAGGCAAATCTGCAGTATAAGAAGCCAAGAGTGGTGAATTTTACTAATTCCACTAGGTCGGGGTGTGGGGTGGCGTCGTCGGCGACGGGCCCGTTTTATTGTCCCACGGATCAAACGGCATATTTCGATCTGTCGTTTTTTGACCAGTTAAAGAATTATGGCGCGACAAATACGCCGTTTGCACAGGAGTATATTGTGGCGCACGAGTTTGGGCATCATATCCAGAAACTGCAAAACACGTTGGGCATGTCGAATTATAACGAGCCGGGCCCGGAGTCGAATGCGGTGAAGATCGAGTTGCAGGCGGACTGCTACGCCGGGGTGTGGGCATATTACGCGGACAAGGGGGATAATGCGTTGTTACAGCCGATTACTGAGGAGCAGCTGGCAGGGGCGATTAATGCGGCCCGAGCGGTCGGTGACGATAACATTCAGCAGCGTTCCGGCGGCGAGGTGCGCCCGGACACGTTTACGCACGGCACGTCTGAGCAGCGGCAGGAGGCGTTTTTGGCCGGGTATCACACGGGCCAGATGTCGAGCTGTCCCCTGTAGCCGCCCACCGCTGCTTTGCGACGGGCGCCGCTGGTGATTATTCGGACTATAGGGAGACTTCGGGGCGGAAGTCTTTCATTTGCCAGCGGCGGTCCCGGTAGGCGGAGAGTATGGATGCGGTGAGAAACAGGGTGAAAATAATGATGAGGGCCAAAAGTGCCTGGGGGGCGCGGTGGTCGTAGATGGCTTCGGTGCCGAAGATCATGCGGCGGAGCAGGTTAACGGAGTAGGTCATGGGGTCGATGGTGTGGAACCAGCGTAGTGGTGCCGGTTGGGTTTCGGGCGGGTAGAGGCCGCCTGAGGAGACGATTTGCAGGGTCATGAGGGCGAGGCACAGGACCCGGCCCACGGTGACGCCGAAAATGTTATTGAGGCCTTGGGTGATGGTGATGAACGTGACGGCGATGAGGCACATGCTGGCCCAGAGCCCGAGTTCGTTGATGGCGTGCAGGCCTAAGGCGAAGCGTTGGACGAGGAACATGATGGTGGCTTGAGTGATGCCCACGATGGCCGCGGGCAGGTAGGCGGCGAGGACGGCGCGGAGGGGGATGGCCCCGGAGTCGATGGCGCGGCGGTTGCGGGGGTGCAGCAGCATGAAGGTGACGGTGGCGCCGAGGAAGAGGCCGATGGAGATGAACATGGGGGTGAGCCCCATGCCGAATATGCCGAGGCTGTCCTTGGGGGTGTTTTCCGCGACGGGGGTGGAGAAGTTCTTTGCGGCGCCGTCGGCGAAGGCGGGGACTTTTTGGGCGCTTTCGTTGAGTTTGAGGGCGAGTTCCCCCATGCCGTCGTCGAGGGTGACGAGCCCGTCGGCGAGTTGGCGGGCGCCGGAGGTGAGTTGTTCGGATCCTTCGGCGAGTTTGGAGGTGCCGTCGGCGAGTTTTTTGGTGCCGAGGACGAGGCGTTGGGAGCCGTCGGAGAGTTTGTGGAGGCCTTCGGAAAGTTGGCCGGCGCCGTCTGCGGCCTTGTTGATGCCACCCCGGTATTCGGCGTTGGGGTCGGTGAGTTGGCGGTGGAGTTCGCTGGCGCCATTGGCGAGTTTGGTGAGTTGGCTGAGCGGATCGGTGCCGTCGGGGTTGGGGGTGGCGGGAATGCCGTTGGTTTGGATGGTGGTGATGGTGGCGTCGATTTGGTCGGCGAATTGGTTGGTTTGGGGCAGGTTGAGGCCCCGCACCTGGCCGGAAAGGTTAATGAGGAGGGTGAGGAGTTGTTGTTGGGTTTGGGCGAGCGTTTGGGCGGGGCCGACCACCTGGTTGACGCCGTTGCTGATTTGGCCGGCGCCGGCGCCGAGTTTGTCGGTGGCGTCGGTGAGTTTGGTGAGCCCGTCGGCGAGTTGGCTGGCAGCATCATCGGCGGTGCCGAGGTTGGTGGCGAGCGTTTGGGCGCCCTGGTCGAGTTCGGCGGCGCCGTCTTTGGCGGTTTTGAGGTTGTCGCCTAGTTGTTTGCTGCCGTCGGCGAGTTTGCCGGAGGCGTCGCGGGCTTTGCCTGAGCCTTCCTTGAGTTTGGCGGCACCATCCCCGGCCTTGTGGAGGCCCTGGTCGATGGTGCCGAAGCCGACGAGCAACTGGTTGACCATTTGGCTGCCCAGGTTTTCGTTGATGGTGGCAAGCACCCGGGTGACGACCTGGTTGCCGAGGGCGGTGCCGAGCAAGCCGTTGGTGTTATTGAATACGGCGTTGAGGGTGGCTTGGTGCGGGGTGGGGGTGTTGGCGCTGGCCACGGCCTCGGAGAAGTCGGTGGGGAGTTCGATGGCGAAATAGTAGGTGCCGTTGGCGATGCCTTCGCGGGCGTCGTCGGGGGTGACTTGGTAAAAGTCGACGGCTTTGGATTCTATGAGCTTGTCGACGATTTGGTCGCCGGCTACCGTGTGTTTGCCCTTTATCATGGCGCCCTTGTCGGAGTTGACGAGGGCGACGGGAAGCTTGTTGAGGTGCCCGATGGGATCCCAGTAGCTCCACACAAAGAGCCCGCCGAAGAGGAGCGGCAGAAGCATGACGACGCTGAGGGCGATGGGTGGGAGTTTACCGCGACCGAAGCGGCGAAGTTCAGTACCGATGTGGAGGAGGCTCATTGGTTCACCGCCGTGATCTGGTAGGTGTCGGTTGTCAGGGCCACATGGTTGTGGCACAGGTAGGTGAAGTCGGGGTTGACGCTGGTGGCGATGACCGGTTTGAGCTGGGAGTAGTCGCGGAGTTTCACGAGGAGTTTATTGCGGAGCTCCATGCTGCGAAGCTGGTCGATGTCGTCCACGATAAGCAGGTCGGCGTCGGGGCGGGCCATGATGGCGAGCAGGATGCGAAGCACCAGGCGGCTCAGGGTGTCGAGTTCCCCAACCAAGGTGGTGGCATCGTCGTTGGTCATGGTGAAGCCGAGAAGTTCGGCGGCCTGAGTGTAGGAGGGGATATTGTCGATGCTGCGGGGGGTGGGTTTCCACCAAGGTTGGTGCCAGGCGGCTTGTTCCCGGATGACCGCCCGGACGGTGACGAGGCGTTCCAGGCTGTCGATTTCGGGCACCCCGGCCAGGGCGATGTGCTGGAAACGGCGGCGATCATCACGATAGGCGCGCCCATCAGGCGTGGTGATGGTGATGCGGCCGCGGCGGGGCCGCATGCGCCCGGCGAGGGTCATGCTTAATGTGGTGGATGCTTGTTCCCGCCCGGTGTGGATGAGGGTGAGCCCGGTCGCTGGAATGGTGAAGTCGGTGAATTTTGTGCCGGAGATGACTTCAAGGTTGGTGACGGTCATAATGTCCGGGATTTCTGTGTCGGTTTCCAATACGATCACCTGTTGCCTGATGTTTGTGCGCTCATGTGCCACCTATTGTTCACTCCACGTTGAATTTTGTCACGTTTTGCATTCCCCACCTCAAGAATGCAAAAGAATATGCTGGGGTGGGTGATAGATTCTCGCACACATCAGCATCGGGCATTCCCGTTTTTAGCAGCGTTTAACGAGATTGAGGAGTATTTACGCCGGGCATTAGACGCGCACCACCACACGTCGTTTAGCACCATGGTGCGGCAGGCGGAACGGGATGAGATTATCACTGCCGACCAGGCGGACGATCTGTTAGAGCTGGCGGACCTGCGGAACGCGATCAGTCACGGCCGGTATGGGAGGCAAAACCAGCCGATTGCGGAGCCGAACCCTGACACGGTGCGCACCATCACCAAGATTCGGGACGAGCTGCTTCAGCCGGTGTCGGCGTTGCAGCTGGTGCGGGCCGGGCGGGTGACGATTTACCGGCCGAATGCCACCATTGGGGAGCTGGTGGCGGCGTCGCATGGGAAATACCCGGTGTATTCGGAGGGAAAATTTGTAGCGCTACTTACCAACGGTGACATTGTGGCGTGGCTTGCCGCGCGGCGACCCCAGAATGGTCGGCAGATGACGATTGACCTCCGCACCCCCATATCGAGGCTGCTCTCTGAGGTGGGTGCGGCAACCCAGTGCGTGTTTGTTGCCAAAACCGCGGCGCCGCAGGTGGTGATTCGCGCCATGACTACCCCGGTCGGCGGGCATCTGCCGCGGGCCGTGATTATCACCGAGTCGGGGCGGCCGCATCAAAAACCTTTGCGGATCATTACGGGAACGGAATTGGCTTTGCTTATTGAAAAGCGCAGTTAGAATAAGAATTATGACCATTAGTATCGTGGACTTATTTAGTGTGGGCATTGGGCCGTCATCGTCGCACACGGTGGGCCCGATGCGGGCGGCAACAACGTTCATGGCCGACGTGCGCGCGGGCATTGGCGGGTCCGATCCGCACACGGTAACGGTGATTTTGCACGGGTCGCTGGCGGCAACCGGACGGGGCCACGGCACGGACCGGGCCGTACTGTTGGGGCTACAAGGGTGTGACCCGGCGACGGTGGATCCCACACACCCGCCGGTGCCGGGGACGATCATTCCCCCGGTGGGGGAAATCGGCGGAATCGAATACGAAATTGTTTTCGACCCCACCGCCCTGCCGGAGCACCCCAACGGCATGACTTTTATCAGCGGCGACTATCGGCGCCGCTATTTTTCGGTAGGAGGCGGGTTTGTGCTCACCAGCAAGGAGCTGGCAGCACGGGACGCGAACGCCGCCGGTGCAGCCGCCGCCGCGCAGAACATCACACTCCCCTACCCGTTTCAAACCTGCGGGGAATTATTGGCCCAATGCCGGGCCCACGACATGAGCATTCCCGACATCATGGCGGCAAACGAAACCGTCATCCACGGCACCGATGAAACACACATTCGACACATAGACACGGTATGGGAGACCATGCAGGGGTGCGTGACCGCCGGCATTAACACCCCCGGCATGCTCCCGGGCGGGTTGCAGGTGACCCGCCGGGCGCCCCGACTGTACCAGCGGCTCTTGGCCGCCCAATTCAGCTACGCGGGGGATGCATTGTCCGCGATGGAATGGGTGAACTTGTTTGCCCTGGCGGTGAACGAGGAAAACGCGGCTGGCGGCCGGGTAGTGACCGCACCCACCAACGGGGCCGCCGGGGTAATACCGGCGGTGATGCACTACGTGCGGGACTTTCGGCCCCCATTCACCCCGGATCGGGTACGCGAATTCCTGCTGGCCGCGGGGGCGATCGGCATGCTCATCAAGGAAAACGCGAGCATCTCCGGCGCGGAGGTGGGCTGCCAAGGCGAGGTCGGGTCGGCGGCAGCCATGGCGGCGGCCGGCCTGTGCCAGGTGCTGGGCGGCACCCCGGAGCAGGTGGAAAACGCGGCAGAAATCGCCCTGGAACACAACCTGGGGCTAACCTGCGACCCGGTGGGCGGGCTCGTGCAAATCCCCTGCATCGAACGCAACGCCATCGCCGCGGTGCAGGCGGTGAACGCTGCCCGCCTGGCCTGCCTGGAAACCGGCATCCACCGGGTGAGCCTTGACGAAGCGATCCTCACAATGGCCGCCACCGGCCGGGACATGATGAGTAACTATAAGGAAACCGCCATGGGCGGGCTGGCGGTCATTTTAGGGCTGCCGGTAACAGTCACGGAGTGTTAAGCGCTTTTCGACGCCCACCTATCGGTTACACTGGCCGGTAGTTATGAATCAACAGTACCGTAACCAGTTCCGTCCCAGCTTCGGCATGTCACCCCTCTACCTTGCCGGCCGGGACGAATGGATTCGCTCGTTCCACCTCGGGCTTTTCGAACCAGGCAACCCCATCCGCGCCTCCCTGGTGTGGGGGCCACGTGGCATTGGCAAAACTGTGCTCCTCAACGAGTTCGAAGACATTGCCGCACAATATGGGTGGATTGTGCTACGGGCCGACCCGCGACAAGACATGATCCACCACCTCATGCACACCGTCATTCCCCGGGCGGTGGCAGACCCGGCGTCGAAAAGCAACCGCAAAATCACCGGCATCACCATCGCCGGCCTGGGCGGCGTCAACATGGCGGTCGAACCCACAACCAGGCCGGAACCAACCCTCAACACCATGCTGCGGGACCTACTCCGTGCCGTCGACGGGGTACTCATCACCATTGACGAGGTGCAGTCAGTGCCCATTGAGGAAATGCGGGAACTCGCCACCACCATCCAGGATCTACGCCGTGACGACCTCAATATTGCGTTCAGCGGCGCCGGCCTGGTGCAGGGAATCAACGACCTCATGAACCATCCCGGCATGACGTTTCTGCGCCGCGCCGAAACCATCCAACTCGACATGGTCACCGACCGGGACGTGGCCACCACGCTGCGGGAAACC